>Ga0209023_10002139_pt1 | contig 25280 bp, 18 predicted proteins | sample LakOneMetagenome_FD_187468 | JGI IMG/M metagenome (GOLD analysis project Ga0209023, IMG submission 187468) | Freshwater and sediment microbial communities from Lake Erie, Canada (SPAdes) (version 2) | ecosystem: Environmental > Aquatic > Freshwater > Lentic | place: Lake Erie, Canada... | reverse complement strand
ATCGATCAGCGTCGGCTTCACGCGACGGCCGCCGTTGGCGAACATCGAATAGGCCGTGACCATGCGCATGACCGTGGTTTCGCCGGCGCCGAGCGCATAGGACAGGAAGTTCGGCAATTCGTCGTAGACGCCGAAGCGGCGGGCATATTCGCCGATCAGGGGCATGCCGATGTCCTGCGCCAGCCGCACCGTCACCGTGTTCAGCGACTGCCGCAGCGCGTTACGCAAGGTCACCGGTCCCTGATACTTGCCGGACGAATAGTTTTCCGGACGCCAGACGCCGGCGCCCTGCCCCTGGTCGATTTCGATGGGCGCGTCGACCACCACGGTCGACGGCGTGTAGCCGTTGTCCATCGCCGCCGAATAGACCAGCGGCTTGAACGACGACCCCGGCTGCCGATAGGCCTGCGTCGCGCGGTTGAACTGGCTCTGGTCGAACGAGAAGCCGCCGACCATCGCCAGCACGCGGCCGGTCCACGGATCCATCGCCACCATCGCGCCGGATACTTCCGGCAATTGCCGCAGCCGGTACTGGCCTTCGACGGCATTGCCGTCCTTGCCGAACAGCGGATCGGCGTAGATCACGTCGCCCGGCGCCAGCACCTGCGCCACAGACGTCGGCGTCCTGCCCTTGGCGGGACCGGAGGCGGCCTTGGCCCATTTTACGCCGTCGATGGCGATGATGCCGGTCTGCCGCTGCTTGGAGACGGCACCGCCGAGTTCGCGGGGCGGCTGGAAACCGATCCGCGCCGACTGGTCGGACGTCTCCAGCACCACCGCCATCCGCCACGGCGAAACGTCGCCCAGCGATTTGACCTCGGCGAGTTTGACGCCCCAGTCGCCGGAGATATCCAGCTTCGACGGCGCACCGCGCCAGCCGGTCGCCTCGTCGAAATTGACGAGACCGGCAACCATGGTCTTGCGCGCCATCACCTGCATCTTCGGGTCGAGCGTGGCGCGAACCGACAGTCCGCCTTCGTAGAGCTTCTTTTCGCCGTAGCGCTCGAAGATGTCGCGGCGGACTTCCTCGGCGAAATATTCGCCGGCAAAGATATGCGCGCCGTTGCCGCGGTTGGAGACGATCAGGGGATCCTTGCGGGCCTTGTCGGCATCGGACTGCTTGATCCAGCCGTTCTCCAGCAGGCGATCGACGACGTAGTTGCGGCGTTCGATGGCGCGGTCGCGGTTACGCACCGGATGCAGTGCGCCCGGCGCTTTCGGCATCGCCGCCAGGTAGGCGGCTTCCGCGACGCTGAGTTCGTTCACCGACTTGTCGAAATAGACCAGCGACGCCGCGGCAATGCCGTAGGCGCCGAGGCCGAGATAGATTTCGTTGAGGTACAGTTCGAGGATGCGGTCCTTGGAATAGGCACGCTCGATCCGCATCGCCAGCAAGGCTTCCTTGATCTTGCGCGCGAACGAGACCTCGTTCGTCAGCAGGAAGTTCTTGGCGACCTGCTGGGTAATGGTCGAGGCGCCCTGCGGACGGCGGTTGGAACCGAAATTCTGGGCATACAGCACCGCAGCGCGGGCCATACCGGAGAAGTCGATGCCGCCATGTTCATAGAAGTTCTTGTCTTCGGCGGCGAGGAAGGCGTTGATGACGAGCTTCGGCACCGCCTGGATCGGCAGATAGAGCCGGCGCTCCTTGGAGTATTCGCCGAGCAGCGCGCCGTCGGAAGCGTGCACCCGCGTCATCACCGGCGGCTCGTAATCCTGAAGCTGCGAATAGTCCGGCAAGTCCTTGGAAAAATGCCAGATCGCGCCCGCAACGCCGGCGACGCCGACCAGGAACACCACGGTTCCGGCCGCGAACAGGAAGCCCAGGAATCGCACCAGCAAGCGCATCGAAGTTCCGTTCCCTTGCGCCGTGATCAGCGGCGTCAGTCCAGTAGCTCAAATCTACACCCAACGGACTTCCGTTGCGCGGTCCATCAATCAATCGGCCACCAATCAATCAGGCCTGCGGCACAATACTGTCCGATTCCGTAGGCCCTGCGGTGGTTTTTATAGCTTCGCCGCTGTGGCCAAACTAGGGCTTGGGCCTTCAAACGGTACGCTTTTCATTTGCCGGTTCCGGCAGTTGCCAGCCGTTTGGCGAAAAACGCATCGATCGCTTGGGCCATCGATCCGACGGTCTTGGTCCGCCAGTTTTCCGACACCAGATGTTCGAGATCGCCCTTGTTGGAGACGTAGCCGAGTTCGACCAGCACCGACGGCACGTCGGGGGCCTTCAGCACCCGGAAGCCTGCCGACTTCAACGGATTCTTGTGCATCCGCGCCGTGCTCTTCATCTCGCCCATCAACAGGCGGGCGAACCGGTTTGAAAACGTTCGGGTCTCGCGCTGCGCCAGGTCGATCAGGATGTCGGCGACTTCGGTCGGCTCGGAGGTGAGATTGACGCCGCCGATCAGGTCCGACTTGTTCTCGGCCTCCGCCAGCCGCTCGGCCTGGGCGTCGGAGGCCTTGTCGGAAAGCGTGTAGATCGTGGCGCCCTGCGCATCGCCCTCATGGCGCGGCAGCGCGTCGGCATGGATCGAGACGAACAGCGACGCACCATGCGTGCGCGCCACCTTCACCCGGTCATCGAGCGGAATGAAAGTGTCGTCGGTGCGGGTCATGACGATGCGGTATTTGCCTGATTTCTCGATGCGATCTCGCAAGGCAAGGCCGAACGCCAGCACCAGGTTCTTTTCCATGGTGTCGCCGCCACCGGCCTGGGTGCCGTTGTCGAGACCGCCATGGCCGGGATCGATCACGATCAGCGGCCGGCTGTCGGCAACCGCGGCGGGCTTGGGCGCCGCCGGCGTCTCGACCGTCGCCACGGCGGCATTCGCTTCCGCAATCGCAGGCCGCAGCTCGGGGCGATTCTCCGGCGACAGCGACTGAACGAAGGCGGTGCGATCGACTTCCTCGAACTCGATCACCAGCCGCGGCGGCTGGTCGTTGGCCGCCTCCAGCACGTAGGATTTGGCGATCTTCGCCGGCCCCGTCAGGTCGAACACGATCCGCGAACCGCCGGGCATGACGAGACCATAGCGGAACGCCTTGATCAGCCCGCGCCCCTGCGATCCGGTGCCGGCCGCGAGTTTGAAATTGACCTGGGGGATATCGAGGATCACCCGATAGGGATCGGCCAGCGCGAAAGCGCGAAACGGGATCGAGCGGTCGAGATCGAGGATGAAGCGGGTTTGCCTGGCGTCCCCGGCCAGGCGGGCGTCGGAGGCGACCGGGAAAGCCGCGCCGTCGGCGGGCATGGCGGCATTCGGCGCGACGGAACCGGCGGCGGGCCCCTCAGCGGCGCTCGGACCGACGAATTGGGCGCACAGCAATGCTGCGGCGCACAACAGGCCACATCCCAGCAAAATACGGTGATTTGCGCGGTTGGCCAACGATTCGGTGCCTCCGGAGCCCCTCATTACCGCATTAGAACCGCAGGGTTAATCGGACCTTAAGTGTATCGCCGCGAAAACGCGCAAGTGTTGCCGGCGCGCCGCGCTGGCCCGATGCTTCCCTTGCACGGAGGCCCCGATCCACGTATGTACGAGGTGCTGAAGGCTAATACTCCCGGTTGTGTCGCGTTCAGCCTCCCGGTGCAGCGCCGGATCCTTCGAACTTGAAGGAACCAGCGTCTTTCCCGACCCCTCCCCAGCCAGCGCTGCGCGCGGCTGACACGGAGTGGCGGTTTCGAGCCCGAGCGGCGTCCGGTCCCAGGTATCTTGCTGCTCCAGGGACGGTTTGAGACACGGCAGAAACGATTATCCGGACCCCAACCGGTCCGATATGCGATGGCCGGCGGGCGCTTCGGCGCCACGTCGGGGCTTTCAGCGAAAAGACACGGCGGCATTTTCGTGCCGCCAACATGTTCAGACGGGCCGACGCTTGATGCGCCAGACTGTGTTGCCGACCAAGATCCACGGAACGATCGCGCCTTTGCGAAGCGAAAGCTTCGCACGTCGCCTCGGTTCGGCGGGACCCCGGTCGGCGTGGCGCCAAGGTGTGCGTTTTGGCCTTCCCCTCACCCCCGAATCAGGTGGACCGTCGCGTCACCGGGCCGCGCAATTTGCGCGCGCCATGGACCGCGCCCGCCGCCGCCAAGAGTTTAAAAATGCCCAACAAGATGTTGATCGATGCTACCCACCCGGAAGAGACCCGGGTTGTCGTGGTTCGCGGCAATCGCGTCGAAGAGTTTGATTTCGAGACCGCCCAGCGCAAACAACTGCGCGGCAATATCTATCTCGCCAAGGTCACCCGGGTAGAACCGTCGCTGCAGGCGGCGTTCATCGAGTATGGCGGGAACCGCCACGGCTTCCTGGCCTTCAGCGAAATCCATCCCGACTACTACCAGATCCCGGTCGCCGACCGTCAGGCGCTGATCGAGGCCGACGAACGCGCCCATCGCGAAGCCGAGGAAGAGAGCGAGAACCGCTCCAACCACCGCCGCGGCGGCCGCAGCCGTCACCGCAACGCCCGTCGGCGCGGCCATGGCGACCGCGTCCAGAGCGAAGTCATCGAGAACGCCGCCGTCGATCCCGCGCAGGCCGCCCAGCCCTATCCGGAACACGCCGCGCCCACCGAAGGCTTCCACGGCGACGAAGCCCATACGCACGAAACCCATCACGAAGCTCACGCCGAGCATGGCCATGCCGACGAGGGTCACCACGACCACGTCCACAGCCATGAGGGCGTCGAGCACACCCAAGAACATTCGCACGATCATTCGCACGATCATGATGATCACGGCCACGACCATGCCCACGATCACCAGCATGATCATGATGCGCACGGCCATGACGATCATCACCACGAGCAGCCCGTCGCCGAAGCCGCCGCTCCGGAAGCGCCGGTCGATGCGTTCGTTGCCGCGCCGGCCGAGGTCGCCGCCGAGGCGCAGCCGCATGACCATGATCACGCGCACGACGAGCACTCGCACGACCACGACGAAACCCATGCCCACGCGGACGACGCTCCGCATGACGAGCACGCCGACGAACACGAAACTCGTCCGCACGATGAGCATGCCGTCGCCCGCACCGACGAGCACCACGGCGACGAGCACCACGGCGACGAACATCACGACGACGAACGTCACGACGACGACGAGGAAGACGACGAGGCCGAGGAAGAGCAGGTCGAGTCCGTCGGCGGCGACGACGTGCTGGAAGAAGTGCCCGAGCGCGCCTTCCGTCCGCGCCGCCAGTACAAGATCCAGGAAGTCATCAAGCGCCGCCAGGTGATGCTGGTCCAGGTCGTCAAGGAAGAACGCGGCAACAAGGGCGCCGCGCTGACCACCTATCTGTCGCTCGCCGGCCGTTACGCCGTGCTGATGCCGAACACCGCACGCGGCGGCGGCATCAGCCGCAAGATCACCTCGGCGCAGGACCGTTCACGGCTGAAGGAAGTGGTGCAGGATCTCGACGTGCCCGAGGGCATGGGCATCATCCTGCGCACCGCCGGCGCCTCGCGGACCAAGCCCGAGATCAAGCGCGACTTCGAATACCTGATCCGGATGTGGGAAACCGTCCGCGACATGACCTTGAAGTCGCAGGCCCCCACCCTCGTCTACGAGGAAGGCTCGCTGATCAAGCGTTCGCTGCGCGACCTCTACAACAAGGAAATCGACGAAATCCAGGTTGCCGGTGAAGCCGGCTACCTGGAAGCACGCGACTTCATGAAGATGCTGATGCCCTCCAACGTACGCGCGGTGCGCAAGTACGGCGACGGCCAGCCGCTGTTCTCGCGGATGGGCGTCGAGAGCGCGCTGGACGCGATGTTCTCGCCGACCGTGCAACTGCGCTCCGGCGGCTACATCGTCATCAACCAGACCGAAGCGCTGGTCTCGATCGACGTCAACTCGGGCCGTTCGACCCGCGAACACCACATCGAGGATACCGCGCTCAAGACCAACCTCGAAGCGGCCGAGGAAGTGGCGCGGCAATTGCGGCTTCGCGATCTCGCCGGCCTGATCGTCATCGACTTCATCGACATGGACGAGAAGCGCAACAACCGCGCGGTCGAACGCAAGATGTCCGACTGCTTGCGGCAGGATCGCGCGCGCATCCAGGTCGGACGCATCTCGCATTTCGGCCTGCTGGAAATGTCTCGCCAGCGCATCCGCGCCAGCGTGCTGGAAAGCTCGACCGAGCCCTGCCCGCATTGCGGCGGCTCCGGTCACGTCCGCTCGGTGTCGTCGGTGGCGCTGCAACTGCTGCGCGGCATCGAAGAAATCCTGATGAAGGGAGCGACCCATAATCTCGTGGTGCGCACCCGTACCGACGTTGCGCTCTACGTCCTCAACCACAAGCGCGGCCATCTGCGCGACCTCGAAAACTCGTTCAAGGTCTCGCTGGCGATCGTTGCCGACCCGACCGTGGCCGGCCAGCAGTCGTTCATCATCGACCGCGGCGAACAGGTCCACACGCTGGAAGCCGCCAAGGCGCTGCTCGCGGCGCAGGCTGCGGTGCCGCAGATCGACGAGCCCTATGACGACGAAGAAGGTTTCGATCTCGAAACCGAAAGCGAAGTCGAGACCGAGGAGACCGAGGGCCTCGCGGAGGAATCTGCCGGTGGCGAAGAAGCCGGCGGCGAAGGTGAAGGCGACGGTCAGCGCCGCAAGCGGCGCCGGCGTCGGCGTGGCCGTGGCGAAGGCCGTGAAGGCGGCGCACCGCGTGAAGATAATGGTTTCCCGCGCGAAGACAGTGACGCGATGCGCGTCGCGGCCGAAGCCGTGGAAGGCGCCCCTGCCGAAGAAGGCGAATCCGACGAGGACGAAGGCGACGAGCAGCCCGGAATGGCGCGCGGCGAGCAAGGCCAGAACGGCGAGCGCCGCCCGCGCCGCCGCGGCCGTCGTGGCGGACGCCGCCGGCGTGGCAATGGACCGGAGGACGGTCTCGCCGGATCGATCGCGGACGAGTTGGGCCCGACGTCGGCGCCCGAGGTTACCGCAGCGGTTGCCGATTTCGACGGCGGATCGCAGGAACCCGCGCCGACGCTGGTTCACTCCGAATCGTCGATGGAGCCGGCACCGTTCCAGCCCGCAGCCTACGCCGCACCGGAGCCCGCTCCGGCAAGTGCACCGGCTGTCGAGGAAGCCGCACAGGACGACCGCGCCGCGGCCCGGCGTCGTTCGACCGTGCGTGAGAAAGTGAGCTTCGCGAGCAGCGCCCCGGCCGAACAAGCGCCGGTTGCCAGCGCGCCGGAGCCCGTCGCTTCGCCAGCCCCCGCAGCAGCCGAGCCCACCCCGGCCGAGGCCGCACCGCGCAAGGCGGGCTGGTGGTCGCGACGCTTCGGCAACGGCGAGTAACGATCAACCGACACTGATAAAAAGGAAAACCGCCCGGCAAAAACCGGGCGGTTTTTTCTTGCGCGCTGCGCAGCGTTCAGGCGTCGAGCCGGGCCGACAACCGTCCGTAGACGGCCCGCGCATTGGTCTCGAAGATCGCGCGCCTGGAGGCCGCATCGAGCGAAGGCGACTGCTCGATGTAGCGCCGGGTGTCGTCGTAGTGCGCACCGGTTTCGGGATCGATCCCCTTCACCGCGCCGACCATCTCGGAGGCGAACAGGATATTCCTGGCCGGGATCACCTTGGTAAGCAGGTCGATGCCGGCCTGATGATAGACGCAGGTATCGAAAAACACGTTGTTGAGCAGCAGTTCCGACAGCGGCGGCCGCTTCATGTCCTGCGCCAGCCCGCGATAGCGGCCCCAATGGTACGGCACCGCGCCGCCGCCATGCGGGATGATGAATTTCAGCGTCGGAAAATCGCGGAACAGGTCCGAGGTCAGGAACTGCATGAACGCGGTGGTGTCGCCATTGATGTAATGCGCACCGGTGGCGTGGAACACGGCATTGGCGGAGGCGCTGACATGGACCATCGCCGGCACGTTCAGCTCGACCATCTTCTCGTAGAGCGGATACCACCATTTGTCCGATAGCGGCGGCTCCTTCCAGAACCCGCCGGACGGATCGGGATTGAGGTTGCAGCCGACGAAACCGAGTTCGCTGACGCAGCGTTCGAGTTCGGCGATGCAGTTGTTCGGCGCCACGCCCGTCGACTGCGGCAACTGGCAGACGCCGACGAAATTCTTCGGATAGAGCTTCGTCAGCCGGAAGATCAGGTCATTCGAGACCCGCGACCACGCCTGCGAAACCGCGGCGTCGCCGACATGATGACCCATGCCGGAGGCGCGCGGCGAAAAGATCGTCAGCGAGGTGCCGCGCTCGCGCTGCAGGCGTAACTGCGCGCCCTCGACGCTCTCGCGCAACTCGTCGTCGCTGATGTTGAGGTCGTCGACGCACGGCGCCTGCGAGGCATCGCCAAACGCGTCGATCTGGCGCTTGCGCCAGTCGAACAGCGCCTTCGGCTCGGTCGTGTAGTGGCCGTGGCAATCGATGACGAGGCCACCTGCCCCTGCTCCGCCCGCCTTTGCCTTACCGGCAATGGCTTCGATGTTGACGGGCGACGAACCGGGAGCGGAGGAAGCGGCGTCAACCGCCGCTGCGGCCAGCATCCCGGCCGGCGGCGCATAGCAGCCGCAGGCGAGCCGGCGCGGCATTCCGGGACGGCCCGGCATGATCATTCCGTTCCGCATGACCCGTATCTCCTCTGGCTTCAGGAAATGACGCCGAGCTTCTTGAGGGACGCGTCGACCCAGCTCCGATCGCTCTTGCCGGCCTTGATGGCCGCGAGTTGCTTGGTTTCCGCGGCATGCTTCGCCTCGGTGGCCTTCAGCACTTCGGCAGTGTGGGCAAAGGGCACGCAGACGACCCCGTCGCCGTCGCCGACGATGAGGTCACCGGGTTCGATCACCATGCCGTCGATCGCGATCGGGACGTTGATCTCGCCGGGGCCGTCCTTGTAGGGCCCGCGATGGCTGACGCCGGCGGCGAAGACCGGATAGCGGCCGGCATGGATGGTGTCGTAGTCGCGGATCGAACCGTAGATCACCATGCCGGCAATGCCGCGATGCTCGGCATGCGCGGACATCATCTCGCCGATCAGCGAATTGGTCAGGTCGCCGCCGCCGTCGACCACGATGACGTCGCCGGGCTCGGCGATGTCGATCGCCTTGTGCAGCATCAGATTGTCACCCGGCCGGGTCTTGACCGTGAACGCCGGCCCGGCCAGCACGCCGCCGGCATGCATCGGACGCAGCGAGGCGCCGCCCGCCGTCATCCGCGACATCGAATCGCTGATATTGGCGACCGGAAGCCGGCTGAACTTCGACACGGTATCGGCGTCGACCTTGCGGGTGCGTTGCAGAATTCGAAATCCGATCAATGTCTCTCTCCCGTTTTTTATTGGCGCCGGCAGATTGGCCTGCCGGCGCATCGTGCATTGATGATGGCTAGTGTGGTGGTTCAGAAGTTCTCATCACTGTTGCCGCGAGTTCGTCATGAGAACTTCTGAACCAGCACACTAGAAAACATAATGATTCTAGTGTCCCTGATAAATCTGAAGTTCGCAAAGTGATCGCCGAGAAAGGGTGCGAACTTCGGATTTGGGACACTAGCCGGTCGTGATCGCGGTTTCCATGTCGGTCGGATCGATACGCTTTTCGAGACTGGCGCGCAGCTTGTCCTTGTCGAGCTCGCCCTCCCACCACGACACCACCACGCAGGCGACGCCGTTGCCGCACAGGTTGGTCAGCGCGCGGCACTCGCTCATGAACTTGTCGATGCCGAGTACGATCGCCATGCCCGGCACCAGCCGCGGATCGACCACCGCCAGGGTCGCCGCCAGCGTGATGAAGCCGGCGCCGGTAATGCCGGACGCGCCTTTCGAGGTCAGCATCGCGACCAGCAGGATCGTGATCTGCTGGCCGAGCGACAGGTCGAAGCCGAGCGCCTGCGCAATGAACAGGGTCGCCAGCGTCATGTAGATGTTGGTGCCGTCGAGGTTGAACGAGTAGCCGGTCGGCACCACGAGGCCGACGACCGACTTGGAACAGCCGAGCCGTTCGAGCTTTTCCATCAAGGACGGCAGCGCGCTCTCGGAGGACGAGGTGCCGAGCACGATCAGGAGTTCGTCCTTGATGTAGGACAGGAACTTGAAGATCGAGAAGCCGACCATCCGCGCGATGATGCCGAGCACGACGAACACGAACAGGGCCGCGGTGAGATAGAACGTCGCGATCAGCCCCATCAGGTTCAGGATCGCGCCGGTGCCGAACTTGCCGATCGTGAACGCCATGGCGCCGAACGCGCCGATCGGAGCCGCCTTCATCACGATCGAGATGACGCCGAAGACGGCATGCGCCGCGTCGTCGATGAAGCTGCGGATGGTATGGCCGCGCTCGCCGAGCCCCATGATCGCAAAGCCGAACAGGATCGAGAACAGCAGCACCTGGAGGATTTCGCCCTGCGCGAAAGCGCCGACCACGGTGTCGGGGATGATGTGCAGGAAGAAGTCGACGCTCTTCTGCGCTTCGGCCTGCTTGGCGAAGCCGGCGACCTTGGTCGCGTCGGCCATGGCGCCGCCGAATCCGGCGCCGGGCTTGACGACGTTTCCGACGATCATCCCGATCAGCAGCGCGAAGGTCGAGACGATCTCGAAATAGACCAGCGCCTTGACGCCGATGCGGCCGACCTTCTTGGCGTCCTGGATATGAGAAATACCAGATACCACTGTGCAGAAGATGATCGGCGCGATCACCATCTTGATCAGCTTGATGAAGCCGTCGCCGAGCGCCTTGATCCAGTCGTTGGTCGCAAAGGCGGGCCACAGCCAGCCCACCAGCGCGCCGAGCACGATGGCAATCAGCACCTGAACATAGAGAACCCGGTACCAGGGCTTTGCCGCACTCGCCGGCGCCCCGGTCGCAATCGTTGCCGTCATGACGTTCACTCCCCCTCAGAAGTCGCGGATTTTGCGCGCATTTGAATACGCTGCCGCTGAATTACAGCCAAATCATTTGGACCCGCGGAGTCAATGGCATTGCTCCGCCGGCTACTGGTTTCAGAGCCTTGACGATCAAAAAGACCGGATGGCTCCTGTTTTTGGTTGGACGCGCTGTTCTGGCGCGAACCGGTGCCCGCTTCGCCTGAACGCTGTCGATGTTGTCGTTCTAGGCGCGCGGCGCCAGCAGCCTTCGGATCGCCGGCACCAGGGTTGCGCCGAGAGCGTTCTTGACCAGCGATGCAGCAATAAACGGTACGATTCCGACCAGCAAGGCCTTGTCGACACCGAGTTTCATTCCGAACGCCAGCCAGACGAAGCCGGCGCCGAGAATGAGGACATGACCGATGCCCATCGCGACGAACAACCAGACCACCTGCTGGTCCCAGCCACGCTGGCTCAGCCAGCCCACAACCAACGCCGCCAGCACGAAACCGTAGAGATAGCCAGCCGTCGGACCGACCAGCGGCGCAATACCGCCGAGGGGACCCGCAAACACCGGCAGGCCGAGTGCGCCCTCGGCCAGATAGGCGATCACGGTCACGCTGCCGAGCCGCCAGCCATAGGCGGCGCCGATCATCAGCACGACCAGCGTCTGCAGCGTCATCGGCACATAGGGCAGCGGCAGGTTGACCTTGGCGGACAAGGTCAGCAGCGCGGTTCCGAGCGCGATCAGGATGGCGCTGCGCAAGGCGCGGAACGAGCGGTCTTCGCGGCGCGGCCACAGTACTTCGGCGAGCGGAACGTGCGTGGCGACGGACGGGGACATGGTGACGGACAAGATCAGCTCTCCAGTTCGGGAATTAGATGATGATGCGACGGGCGCTAAAGCGCGGCTCTTTGTTTGCGCATGATCTTTTCGGAAAATCGCTTCACACTTTCCCGGATCATGCGCTAGCCAAGCCAGCGCGCGATGCGGCTCACCGCTTCGCGCATCTCGTCGGCCGAGCGCGCATAGGAAAAGCGCACGAAGGTCCGGCCATGGATCGGATCGAAGTCGACGCCGGGCGTCGCGGCGACATGGGCTTTTTCCAGCATCCGGCTGGCGAAGTCGAAACTGTCCGAAGTGAAGTCGGACACATCGGCATAGAGATAGAACGCGCCATCGGCCGGCAGGAATTTTGTCAGCCCGGCCTTCGGCAGGCCTTCGATCAGGATCCGGCGGTTCTCTTCGTAGCCATGTTTGATGGCCTCCATCTCCTCGCGGCCATCGAAGGCGGCCTCGGCCGCGATCTGCGACAGCGTCGGCACCGAAATGGAGAGGTTCTGCTGCAACCGTTCGATCGGCCGCACCAGCGGTTCCGGAACCACCATCCAGCCAACCCGCCAGCCGGTCATGCAGAAATATTTCGAGAACGAGTTGATCACCAGCGCGTGCGGCGACAACTCCGCCGCGGTCACCGCCGGGAACGCATAATCGAGGCCGTGATAGATCTCGTCGGAGATGAAGCGGATCCCGGCCCCCTCCGCCGCCGCCATCAGGCCGGTGAGCGCCTGGCGCGACATCATCGTTCCCGTCGGATTGGCGGGGCTGCCGACCAGGACGCCCTTCAGCGGCGTCTTGCGATGCGCCGCCAGCAGCGCTTCGCCGGTCAGCGCATGGCGCGTCTCGTTGCTGGTCTCGATCAGCACCGGCTCGCAGCCGAGCGCGGTGAGGATATGGCGATACGGCGGGTAACCGGGCACGGTCACGGCGACGCGGTCGCCGGGTTCGAACATCGACAGGAACGCCAGAATGAAGCCGCCCGACGAGCCTGTGGTGACGACGATGCGCTCGGGATCGACCGAACAGCCGTAAGTATCGCGGTAGTGCCTGGAGATGCGAGCCCGCAGCGAGGGAATGCCGAGCGCCGAAGTGTAGTCGATCCGGGCGCTGTCCAGCGCCGCATGCGCGGCTGATATCGCGACCTTGGGCGCAGAGGCCGCCGGCTGCCCCACTTCCATATGAATGACATGGCCGCCTGCCGCTTCGATGCGGGCCGCCGCCGCCATCACGTCCATCACCATGAACGGGGGAACATCGCTCCGTCCCGACGGCGTCAGCAGGGTTTTCACCCGGTCTCTAAGTGTCGATTCGTGCATCGATTTCTGTTAATTGGGGGGCGATCGCCGATATCGGGTTCCCGAACCGGTTACCGCCCCAGACTGGCCGCATTCGCTTGTCTGTTATAGCGTTTTCCGGCGATGTGATACCGGTCCCCGGCAATAAAACGCTTTGTGACAACAGCCGGAAGCCTGGTTCTGATCTAATCGGAATCGAACCGGATTCCGGCCGATCCGGACGCCGCCCCTGCTCCGACCGCCATCGGTAAAAGACTGCTTATGCTGCTTCGTATCCTCTCGTCCAAAACGCTGAAGCTGACCGCCGTGACGGTCGCTGCCGCCCTCTCCGTCTCGCCGATGGCCGCCGTGGCGCAGGAGGGCAAGGGCCCGTCGTTCCTGCGTGACACCGAGTCCGAGCAGTTGCTGCGCGAATATACCCGTCCGATCCTGCGCGCCGCCGGTCTGGAAAAGCAGAATATCCAGATGGTGATCATCAACGACGGTCAGTTCAACGCGTTCGTTGCCGACGGCCGCCGCATCTTCGTCAACTATGGCGCCATGATGCAGTCGCAAACGCCGAACCAGATTATCGGCGTTTTGGCCCACGAGACCGGGCATCTTGCCGGCGGCCATCTTGCCAAGATGCGCGAGCAGATCGCCAACGCGCAGACCCAGATGATCATTGCCATGCTGCTCGGCGCCGGCGCGATGGTGGCGGGCGCGCGCGGCGGCGCCGGCGGCGGCCTGACCAATGCCGGCGCGGCAGCGCTTTCCGCGCCGGGCGAAGTCATCAAGCGCACCCTGATCGGTTACGTACGCCAGCAGGAAGAAAACGCCGACAAGGCCGGCGTCAAGTTCCTGACCGCGACCGGCCAATCGGCCAAGGGTATGTGGGAGACCTTCAAGCGGTTTTCCGACGAAAGCCTGTTTGCGGCGCGCGGCGCCGATCCCTACCTGCAGACGCACCCGATGCCGGCCGATCGCGTCCGCGCGCTGGAAGAACTCGCCCGCTCCAGTCCATATTGGGACAAGAAGGACGATCCCGCCTTGCAGATGCGCCACGACATGGTGCGCGCCAAGATCTCGGCGTTCATGGAGCGGCAGGAAACCGTGTACCGGCGCTATCCGATGTCCGACAACAGCCTGCCGGCCCGCTACGCGCACGCCATCACCACCTATCTGCACGGCGACCTGCGCAGCGCGATCGCCCAGATCGACGGCCTGATTGCGCTGCAGCCCGCCAATCCCTATTTCCAGGAGGTGCGCGGCCAGGCGCTGCTGGAGGGTGGCAGGCCGGCGGAGGCGATCGCGCCGCTCCGCAAGGCGGTGCAGCTTTCCAATAATGCCCCGCTCATGGAGATGTTACTTGGGCAGGCGCTGGTAGCCACTAATAGTAACGCCAATACGGATGAGGCGATCTCGATTCTGCGCGCGGCGGTGGCGCGCGAGCCCGAAGCCCCGATCGGCTTCTCGCAGCTCGCCATGGCCTATGGCCGCAAGGGAGACTACGCGCAGGCCGACCTCGCCTCGGCGCAGGCCGCCTACCTCCGCGGCGACAACAAGACCGCCCGCGACCTCGCCTCGAGGGCCAAGACCCGCTTTGCGATCGGGACCCCGGGATGGGTCAAGGCTGACGACATCGTGAGCGCCAGGCCGATGCCGAAATAGACTGCGTTAAGAGAGATCGAGCTACAACCGAACCCGATTGATACGTACTCAAGACAGCCGGCTTCACGACCCGCCGGGAACTCGCCGAAAAAGGATTTGCCGATGCCCTCGTTCCGTTTCCTCGCCCCTGCCCTGCTGGCGCTCGCGCTGGTCGGCGCGCCGCTGCCTGCCTCGGCGCAGAGCTTCTCCGACACCCAGCGCGGCGACATCGAGACCATCGTCCGCAATTACCTGATCGCGCACCCGGAAGTGCTCGAAGAGGCGATGAACGAACTTCAAAAGCGGCAGACCGCAGCGGAGGCCGAAAAGCACGAGGCCGGCGTTTCCAAGAATGCCGACGCGATCTTCAACTCGCCGCGCGGCGTCACGCTCGGCAACAAGGACGGCGACGTCACCTTCGTCGAGTTCTTCGACTACAATTGCGGCTACTGCAAACGCGCGATGGCCGACATGATGGAGCTGATGAAGGCCGATCCGAAGCTGAAGGTCGTGCTCAAGGAGTTTCCGGTGCTGAGTGCCGGCTCGGTCGAAGCCGCCCAGGTCGCGGTCGCCGTGCGCATGCAGGACCCGACCGGCAAGAAATATCTCGACTTCCACCAGAAGCTGCTCGGAGGCCGCGGCGCGGCCGACAAGGCGCGCGCGATGGCGGTAGCCAAGGAAGTCGGCCTCGACATGGGCAAGCTCGAGAAGGATCTGGCGAGCGCGGAGGTGAAGAGCACGCTGGAAGAAAACTTCAAGCTGGCGGAAGCCATGGGGATGAACGGAACCCCGAGCTACGTGATCGGCAAGCAGGTCGTGATCGGCGCGGTCGGCGTCGACAGCCTCAAGGAAAAGATCGGCGTCGCCCGCTGCGGCAAGGCGACCTGCTGACGGTTTGACGATCCAGCGACGTATTGCCAACGAACTCCTGAAAGGCCGGCTCTCAAGCCGGCCTTTTGTTTGCGGCAATCGCAGGCAAAGCTGTTCATCACGCATTCATCAAGCGAACTTGTATCAGGCCAGCTCGAACAAAACCCGTTTGCACAAAACAAAAGTCGCGGGAACTGCGATTGGCAGGGAACATCGACCACCTCCTCACGTTGACGGGCGGGCAATGCATCCACGTGAGGAGAACTTCGAATGACTAATCGCTTTTTGATTTCGGTCGCTGCGGCGGCGCTGATCGCCGGAACCGGCTTTGCCAATGCGCAGGGCATGAGCCGTGAAGGTGGCGCTCCCGCAGGCGGCGCAGCAACCCAGACCGCGCCCTCGTCGGAGCGCGTTGCTCCGTCCGGCGCCGTGACGGGTGCTGAATCGTCCGGCTTGAAGGGCTCGGAAAATTCCGGCGTGAAGGCGGAATCCAACGAGAAGATGCCGGGCGCCAAGAGCGCTCAAGATACCAAGATGGATACCAAGGGCGGCTTGAAGGCTGAGAGCGGCACGAAGGCTGAAAGCCCCAAGGCTGCTGAAGGTTCCAAGGCCACCGAAGGCTCCAAGGCCGCCGAAGGCGCCAAGGTCGATGGCACCAAGGCCAACACCAACATGAACGCGCAGACCAAGACCGGCGTGGACAGCAAGACCACGACGGGCAACGCCGCCACCTCGGCGACCGCCGCCCCGCCGGCCGAGAAGCGCACCCAGATCGTCTCCGCCATCAAGTCGGAGAAGATCGAGGAGACCACCAACGTCAACTTCAACATCTCGGTCGGCGCCACGGTGCCTGCCACGGTTCGCTTCCACCCGCTGCCGCAGCGGATTGTCGAGATCTATCCGGAGTGGCGCGGCTATGACGTGATCTTCGTGCACGGCCGCTACATCATCGTCCGGCCGCAGACGCACGAGATCGTCTACATCATCGAAGGCTAATGGCTTTCACATCGGCGAAGCTTCGGGGGTGGGCAGAATTGCCCACCCCTTTTGCGTGCAGGGCGCGGACGATCCGCGATCTCCAAATATTGGTTAATCAATGATTTCCGTAGGTTCCACAGGGCTTTTTACCAACCGGATGAGGCGTTTGGGAGGTCTTCCACAGGCCCACAAGGCTTCCCCTTGGCCCCGTTGTTACCTATAACCCCGCGACCAAGACGCCCCCATTCAACGGAATCCGATGGCCCAAGCTGCCGCTGCGACGATCTACGTGCTCAACGGCCCGAACCTCAATCTGCTGGGGACGCGGGAGCCGGAAACCTATGGCCACGCCACGCTCGCCGATGTCGAAAAGCTGTGCGCGGAGACGGCCGCGAAGTTCGGTCTCAAGGCCGATTGCCGGCAGTCGAACCGCGAAGGTGAGTTGATCGATTTCATCCACGAGGCGCGCGAGCACAAGGCGGCCGGCATCATCATCAATGCCGGTGGTTATTCGCACACCTCGATCGCGCTGCACGACGCCATCGTCGGCGTCAAGATTCCGACGGTGGAAGTGCATGTCAGCAACATCCACGCCCGCGAGGAGTTCCGGCATCATTCCTTCACCGCCCGCGCCGCCTTCGCGTCGCTGGCCGGCTTCGGGATCGATGGTTACCGGCTCGCGATATCGGGCCTTGCCGCCAAAATCGGCGCCAAAGCCAAAAACTGACCTTTAGAACCCGACACACCTGACGCTTCTGCCGTCATCCACATCGAGAATTCCGGATCCAGAGCATGGCGAAATCGCCCGACACCAAGTCAGCCGCCAAGTCCACCAGCGACGACAGCGCCCTCATCCGCGAGCTTGCGCTACTGCTGGACGAGACCAGCCTCACCGAAATCGAGATCGAGCGCGCTGGCCTGCGGATCCGCGTCGCGCGCAACATCACCATGACGGCTTCGATGCCGGCGGCCTACCAGGCCCCGGCTCCGGTTAGCGTTGGCGCGCCGGTGACGCCCGCCGCCGTCGCCGATCTCGCCAAGCACCCGGGCGTGGTGCCCTCGCCGATGGTCGGCACCGCCTACTGGTCGCCCGAGCCCGGCGCCAAGCCGTTCATCGAAGTCGGCAGCAAGGTGTCGGCCGGCCAGACGCTTTTGATCATCGAAGCGATGAAGACGATGAACCAGATCCCCTCGCCGCGCGCGGGCACCGTGACGCAGATTCTCATCGAGGACGGCCAGCCGGTCGAATTCGGCGAGCCGCTCGTCATCATTGAATAAACGGCAACGTCAGGCGCTGCGATGTTCGACAAGATCCTCATAGCCAATCGCGGCGAAATCGCGCTGCGCGTGCTGCGCGCCTGCAAGGAACTCGGCATCTCCACGGTCGCCGTGCATTCCACCGCCGACGCCGACGCCATGCATGTGCGCCTCGCCGACGAGAGCGTCTGCATCGGGCCGCCGCCGTCCAAGGACAGCTACCTCAACATCCCCGCGCTGCTGGCGGCCTGCGAGATCACCGGCGCCGACGCCGTGCATCCCGGCTACGGCTTCCTGTCGGAGAACGCGCGGTTCGCCGAAATCCTCGGCGAGCACAATCTGCATTTCATCGGCCCGAAGGCCGAGCACATCCGCCTGATGGGCGACAAGATCGAAGCCAAGAAGACCGCCAAGCGGCTCGGCATTCCCGTGGTGCCCGGTTCCGACGGCGGCGTCGGCCCCGAAGACGACGCGATGGCGATTGCCAAGGCGATCGGTTTTCCGGTGCTGGTGAAGGCCGCTGCCGGCGGCGGCGGACGCGGCATGAAGGTCGCGAACACCGCAGATGATCTGATGATGGCGCTGTCGACCGCTTCAAATGAAGCGAAGTCGGCGTTCGGCGACGCCTCGGTCTATCTCGAGAAATACCTGAAGAAGCCGCGCCACATCGAAATCCAGATTCTCGGCGATGGCCGCGGCGGCGCCATCCATCTCGGCGAGCGCGACTGCTCGCTGCAGCGCCGGCATCAGAAGGTGTGGGAAGAAGGCCCCTCGCCGGTTCTTGGCGCCGCAGCCCGCGCCAAGATCGGCGCGACCTGCGCCAAGGCGATGCAGGACATGAAGTATCTCGGTGTCGGCACCATCGAGTTCCTGTACGAGGACGGCGAGTTCTATTTCATCGAAATGAACACCCGCATCCAGGTCGAGCATCCCGTCACCGAGAGCATCACCGATATCGACCTCGTGCTGGAGCAGATCCGGATCGCCGCCGGTGGCGACCTGCCGGCGACGCAGGACGAAATCACGATTATCGGCCATGCCATCGAGTGCCGCGTCAACGCGGAAAACCCGCAGACCTTCCGCCCCTCGCCCGGTCGGATCACCCAGTTTCATCCGCCCGGCGGCCTCGGCGTGCGGATCGATTCCGCCGTCTACCAAGGCTACGTCATCCCGCCCTATTACGATTCCCTCGTCGGCAAGCTGATCGTTCACGGCAAGACCCGCGCCGAATGCCTGATGCGGCTGCGCCGGGCGCTCGACGAGATGGTGGTCGACGGTATCGAGACCACGCTGCCGCTGTTCCGCGCCCTGGTCCGCGAACCCGCCATCATCGACGGCGACTACCATATCCACTGGCTCGAGCAGTACCTCGCCGGCCAGGCCGCGACCGACGAAAAAACCTCATAGGAAAGCCGGCCCGGCGGGGAACCAACCGCCCGTTTCGCGCGTTATGGACTTTATTGGGGTCCGTTCCGCCAGGGGCAGCTTGTTCCGTTTTTTCATGACGCGAGGCCATTGTGACGCCTGAAGCCCAGCGCCGGCGCGCCATGGGGCAAATCCTGCTGCTTTCTGCGGGCTTGTTGGTGCTGATCGCCATCAGCGCCTCCTCGGTGCTGCTCGTCAACAAGTCGCGGGCGGACAATGGCTGGGTCGTGCACACCGTCGAGGTCGAGAACCAGCTCTCCACCCTGCTGCTGCAGATCCGCCGGGCCGAGAGCGCCGCGCGCGGCTACCTCCTGACCTCCGAACCGCGTTTTCTGGCCGAGCACGAGGCTGCGACGGCAACCATCCTTTCCGATATCGACAAGCTGCTGCAACTGAGCGGCGACAATCCGGTGCAGGGCGAAAACGTCAGGCGGTTGCGGCCGCCGGTCGAGGCGCGGCTGGCGGAGTTTGCCAAGGCGATCGATTTCGTCAAGCGCAACGATACCGCCGGCGGCATCGCCATGCTGCGCGAGGCTGGCGCCGGCGATACCGTCCGCAAGATCGCCGAGGTCGCCGGCGCGATGCGCGCCGAGGAAGACCGGCTGTTCGCGATGCGCACGGCGACCGCCGACCGCACCCAGCAACTGGCCTCGCTGGTGACGGTCGCAGGCTCCGGCCTCGTCGTTGCGCTGGCCGGCATCTCGATCCTGCTGGTGCGGCGTTCGGCGCGTGCACGCGATGCGGCCGAAGCCAAACTGCGCGACAACTACCTCAATCTCGAAACCACCGTCGACGAGCGCACCGCGGACCTGCGCGAGGCCAACGAGGAAATCCAGCGCTTCGCCTATATCGTCAGCCACGATCTGCGCTCGCCGCTGGTCAACATCATGGGCTTCACCAGCGAACTGGAGGAATTGCGCGGCGACATTTTTCGGCGGATCGCTTCGCTGGCCCGCGCGGAGTCCGCAGCGCCAGCGACCGCCGACAACGCCACCGATACCGCGGAACCCGCGCTCGAAGGCGCCGACCAGCAACTCTCGCAGGATTTCACCGAGGCGCTCGGCTTCATCAAGTCTTCGATCGGCAAGATGGACCGGCTGATCTCGGCTATCCTCAACCTGACCCGCGAAGGGCGGCGCGAATTCAGGCCGGAGCGCATCGATACACGCGAACTGCTCGAGAACATCGTGTCCACGGTCGCGCACCAGGCGGCGGAAGCCGACGCGAAGATTGAGATTGCGCAGCTTCCCGACGTCGTCAGCGACCGGCTAGCGCTGGAGCAGATTTTCGGCAACCTGATCGACAACGCGCTCAAATATCTCAAGGCCGGCGTACCCGGCGACATCCAGGTGCGCGGCCGTACCAAGCTCGGCTACGCGATCTTCGAGATTGCCGACAACGGGCGCGGCATCGACCCCAAGGACCACCAGCGCATCTTCGACCTGTTTCGCCGGGCCGGAACCCAGGACCGGCCCGGACAGGGTATCGGCCTCGCCCACGTCCGCGCGCTGGTGCGGCGGCTCGGCGGCACCATGTCGGTCGCATCAGAACTTCATCAGGGCAGCACGTTCACCGTGACGCTGCCTATTACCTGGACAGGCCATAACCGGAACCGAGAGACATGAGTAACCCAGTCACCATCATCATGATCGAAGACGACGAAGGCCACGCAAGGCTGATCGAGCGCAATATCAGGCGCTCCGGTGTCAACAATGAGATCAAGCCGTTCACCAATGGTACAGACGCGCTGAACTACCTGTTCGGCAAGGACGGCACCGGTCTCGACCACAAGGGCAACGCGCTCCTGATCCTGCTCGACCTCAATTTGCCCGACACCAGCGGAATCGATATTCTCAAGCGGGTCAAGGACAACAAATACCTGAAGACGACCCCGGTGGTGGTGCTGACCACCACCGATGACAGCCAGGAAATCAAGCGTTGCTACGAACTTGGTTGTAACGTCTACATTACCAAGCCCGTGAATTACGAAAGCTTCGCCAACGCCATTCGCCAGCTCGGACTGTTCTTTTCCGTGATCCAGGTACCGCCAGCTGCCACATGACCCAAGCCGCGCCGACATTGCTGTATATCGACGACGACGCGGCGCTTGCCCGGCTGGTGGACCGCGGCCTGACGCGTGCCGGATTCAAGGTCGTGCATGCGGCCGGCGGCGAGCAAGGGCTGCAGCGACTGGCGCAAGGCGGCATCGACGCGATCGCACTCGACCAGTACATGCCCGGCCTCGACGGCCTGGAGACGCTGGAGCGGATTCTCGCGATCCCGGGCGCGCCGCCGGTGGTGTTCGTCACCGCGTCACAGGATTCGGCGATCGCAGTCACCGCGCTGAAAGCGGGTGCCGCCGATTATCTGGTCAAGGACGTGCAGGGCGATTTCATTCCGCTGCTGCAGGTCGCCGTCAACGGCGCCCTCAAACAGGCCGCGCTGCAACGCGCGCGTGACGAGGCCGAAGCCGAGGTTCACGCCTCTCGCGACCGCTATGCAGCGCTCGCCGCCGAGCGCGAGGTGCTGCTGCGCGAGGTCAACCACCGCGTCGGCAACAGCCTGCAGATCATTGCCTCGCTGCTGCATTTGCAGGCCAATTCCTCGACGCAGGACGACGTCAAGACGGCGCTGAGCAATGCGATGGGACGCGTCGCCGCGGTGGCGCAAGTCCATCGCCGCCTCTACACCTCGCACGACCTGAAGAGCGTGCTGCTCAACGCCTATCTCGAGGCGCTGCTCGAAGACCTCCGCCGCTCCGCCGAAGGCAACAAGATGTCGCGGCTGACGCTCGACGCCGAAGCCGTCGAGATCGATCCGGACCGCGCGGTCGCGATCGGCATCATCGTCAACGAGCTGGTGATGAACGCCGTCAAATACGCCTATCCCGACGGCGCCGGTCCGATCCATGTCGAGCTGACATCCGATGGCGACGACATCGTGCTGGCGATCGCCGACGACGGCGTCGGTCTCAATGCCAAGTCCGACCCGCGCTCCACCGGCATGGGCCAGCGTATCGTCAGCGCCATGGCGTCCAAACTGGAAGCCACCGTCGAGCGCGACCCCACCCATAGCGGCACTCGCATCGTGCTGCGCTTCCGCCGCGTCAATAAGGTGCCGGCGCCGAAATCGGCCAGCGCCGCGGCGAGCTGACGGCTCGCCTCGCATGCCGGTCGGATGGCTTCGCGAAGTCAAAAAGGCTAGAGGCTGACCGGCTCGACCGGTCATCCTCTTCCGCATTCAGATCGACGTCGGCCTCACGGCGTGCCGCCCATTATCCCCAGCCACGGCATCACGATCAGCAGCAGGCCAGCGAAATAGATCACGCCGAAGATCAGGCCGAACTTCCAGAAGTCGCCCTTCCCGATATAACCGCTGCCGTAATACATCGGCGCCGGACCGGTCGCGTAAGGCGAGATCACGCCCATCAGGCCGAGCGAATAGATGCAGAGCAGCGTCAGCGTCGGCACCGACAGGCCTGGAATGCTGGTGCCGACCGCGAGCACCACCGGCAAGACGGCAGCCGTATGCGAGGTGATGCTGGAAAAGAAGTAGTGCACCCAGAAGAAGAACGAGACCAGCAGGATCATCCCGGTGAGCGGGCTCATGGTCGCCAGCGGCTTGGCAAAACCGTCCGCCACCCATTTGATGAAGCCGATTTCATTGAGGCCTGACGACAGCGTCAACAGCGAGGTGAAATAGAAGAACACCTCCCACGCACTCTTTTCACGCACGATGTCGTCGAAGTCGATCACCCCGGTCAATAACATCAGCGAGATCACGACGAACACCACCATGGTGGCGTTGATGAAGTTGGAGCCGAGGAACGGCAGGTTGATGGTCGGATTGGAGCCGCAGATCCACAGGAACATCGCCAGCAGCACCAGCACCGCCATGATGCGTTCGCTGCGCGACATCGGCCCCATCGCCTTGAGCTCGCCCGCGCTCCATTCGACGATCTCGGGGCTTTCCTTTACCTCCGGCCGGCACACCAGGTAACTCAGCAGCGGCACGACCAGCAGCAGCAGAATGCCGAGCGGTGCAAAGCCCATGAACCACTGCGCCCAGCCGACATCGACATTGACGATCTTCTTGGCGATCGAAAGCGCCGCGGCATTGGGCGCCAGCGCGGTGAGGAACAGCGAGCTCGTGACCGCGGTGGTCGCGAACGCCGTCCACATCACGTAGGTGCCGATCTTGCCGGCAGTCGGTCCCGGCTCCGAACCGTAGATCTTCGGAATGTTGCTGACGATCGGATAGACCGTGCCGCCTGAGCGCGCCGTGTTGGACGGCGTCGCCGGCGCCAGCACCAGGTCGGAAAACGCCACCGCATAGCCGAGCCCGATGGTGCTGCGGCCGAGCTTGTGCACCAGCAGCAGCGCCAGCCTGCGGCCGAGGCCGCTCTTGCGGTAACCGATCGAGAACACGAAGGCGCCGACGATCAGCCACACCGTGCTTTCGCCGAACCCGCCCAGCATCCAGCGCAGCGACTTGTTCGGATCGTGTTCGACATAGCCCATCACGCCGGCGGCCGTCAGGCCGATGATGCCGACCGCGCCGACCGGCATCGATTCCAGAATAAGTCCGGTGATGACAGCCGCGAAGATCGCGAAATAATGCCATTGATTGGCGTTGAGGCCGGCCGGCACCGGCACCAGATAAAGCACCAGCCAGACGGCCAGCGGCGCAATGGTCTTCCAGGTAATTTTCACGAATGCCCCTCTTGTTTCCTCGGACGGCGTTCGCGCTGTTCCGATGTTCCCGGACGCGTCGCCGTTTTTTTGGAAACGTAGCATAGGGCCTCGGCGTCCTGCTATCCTCAGGCCATGATAACGCGCGACTCCGCCGCTTCCGAAATCACGCCCGAGGTGCTGTTGCGGGCCTATGCCTGCGGCATCTTCCCGATGGCCGAGAGCGCCGACGATCCGACGCTGTTCTGGGTCGAGCCGGAATTGCGCGGGGTGATTCCCCTCGACGGCTTCCGTATCGCCTCCAGGCTCGCCCGCACCGTGCGGTCAGATGCGTTTACCGTTACCGTCGACACCGCGTTCAAGGCCGTCATTGCCGGCTGCGCGGCGCCGCAGCCCGGCCGCGACGACACCTGGATCAACAAGCGCATCCGCGATCTCTATGTCGGGCTCTACGAGCTCGGCCACTGCCACAGCGTCGAGGTGTGGCAGAATGACGCGCTGGTCGGCGGGCTCTACGGCGTCAGCCTCGGCCGCGCCTTCTTCGGCGAGAGCATGTTTCACCACGCCCGCGACGCGTCCAAGGTGGCGCTGGTGCATCTGGTGGCGCGGCTCGTCGCCGGCGGTTTCGAATTGCTCGACACCCAATATGTCACCGAGCATCTGCGCAGCTTTGGCGCAGTCGAAATCCCGCGGCGGCGCTATCGAGCGATGCTCGACCGGGCGATCGCGGGTGAGCCCGCGGATTTCATGCGACTGCCGGTCAGCGTCGGCGGGGCCGATGCACTCGCGATCATTGCCGAGCGTTGATACCGTAGCCCGGCTCAGTTATTCCCGAACAACCCGCCGAACAGTCCGCCCGGCCGCTGTTGCGGCGGAGGTGGCGGCGGCGGAGGCTGCTGCTGGAACTGCGGCTGCGGCGGCGGACCTGACGGACGCGGCGCGGCCTGCTTCGGCGGCGGTGGACGCTTCTGCGCAGCCGGCACTGGCGGCGGCTTCGGCGGATCCGGCTGCGCGCTGACGATGGTTTGGTCCGGGCCTTTACAGTCGGTCAGCCAGATATCGTAGATCGGATGCTCGACGCCGTGCAGGCCGGGGCTTGCGGCATACATCCAGCCGGAGAAGATCCGCTTCACCTCGCCCTGCAGCGTGATCTCGTCGACCTCGACAAAGGCATCGGTATTGGCGGCTTCGGTCGACGGGCGGGTGTAGCAGGCATCGGTCTTCACCCGCAGCGCGCCGAACTGCACGGTCTCGCCGATATCCTCGTCGAAATTGATGATGCGCCCGGTAATCTTGTCGAGGCCGGAGAAGCTCGCCTTCTTGTTGGTGATCTTGGTCGCCGGCGGCTCGGACACGACTTCGTCGCCCGGCTGCAGGGTTGCAGGCGCACCCGGCACGCTCTTCGGCTGCTTCTGTCCGGGCGGCAAACCCGGCAGCGGATTGGCGGCCGGCGGTGCATTGGCGACGGCCGG
>Ga0209023_10002138_pt1 | contig 25289 bp, 14 predicted proteins | sample LakOneMetagenome_FD_187468 | JGI IMG/M metagenome (GOLD analysis project Ga0209023, IMG submission 187468) | Freshwater and sediment microbial communities from Lake Erie, Canada (SPAdes) (version 2) | ecosystem: Environmental > Aquatic > Freshwater > Lentic | place: Lake Erie, Canada... | reverse complement strand
TCTGGTGTATAAACAGTTATTGTTACGGCTGCACTGGTAGCTGCCGGAGCACAGGTGCCGCTGATCACACAACGGTATTGGTTGTTGTTCATGGCAACAGTTACACCGGTTAGTGTTAATGTGGCGGTTGTAGCACCACTGTAAATACCACCATTGGTAATCGGGTTCCATGTGGTGCCGCCGTTGGTACTTTCCTGCCATTGGTAGGTTAATGCAGTACCGTTTGCAACTACACTGTAGGTTTTTACCTGGCCGGCACAAACCGCAGCACCTGTTGCAGGTTGCGTGGTAATGGCCGGGGCTGTATTAACAGTTAATGTGGCACTGCCTGAGTTTGCAGCTGCACATGCTGTGGCAGCTGTAACAACGCAGCGGTATTGATAACCGGTCATACCCGCAGTAACGCCGGTAAGTGCTAAGGTATTTGTAGTAGCACCGCCATAAATACCACCGTTGGCAATGTTATTCCATGTACCACCACCATTGGTGCTTTCCTGCCACTGGTAAGACGGTGTTGTACCTGTAACCACAACACTGAATGTAGTATTCGATCCGGCGCAAACTGTTGAGTTAGCCGGTTGTGTTGTTATATTCAATGGTGTATTAACCGTAAGCAGGCCACAGTTTGATGTGGCTGCCGGTGCACAGGTTCCTGTAATGATGCAACGGTATCCGTAACCATTCATGGTGTTTGGTGCAGCCGTAATATTCAGGGTTGCAGTTGTGGCACCGGAGTAAACGCCCCCATTGGCAATGTTTGTCCATGGTCCGGCACAACCTGCCGTGCTTTCCTGCCACTGGTATGTTATGGCAGTACCTGTTGCCACCACACTGAATGATGTGTTCTGTGTAGCGCAAATAGTACTGTTGACAGGCTGCGTCGTAACATTAGGCGCTGTATTTACAGTAAGCACAGCAGCCGTTGATGTAGCCGATGTACATCCGGCTCCGCCTGAAACCACACAACGATACTGGTTATTATTCATTACAGCCGTAACACCGGTGAGTGTTAACGTGGCAGTGGTAGCTCCAGAGTAAACACCGCCATTGGTAATATTATTCCAGGTACCGCCGCCATTGATGCTTTCCTGCCATTGGTAGGTTAATCCGCTTCCGGTTGCTGCCACAATGAATGAAGTATTCTGACCGGCGCATACGACTGAACTAACCGGTTGCGAAGAAATATTCACAGCAGTATTGACAGTAAGTAATCCGCAATTTGAAGTAGCTGTTAATGGTGCACATGTTCCGGTAACGATACAACGGTACCCGTAACCGCTCATTCCTGTTGGTACGCCTGTTAGTGTAAGTGTATTTGTTGTAGCACCAGAATAAACGCCTCCGTTGGAAACGTTTGCCCATGGTCCGCCACAGCCAGTAGTGCTTTCCTGCCACTGGTAGGTAAGGCCGGCACCGGTTGCCACAACTATAAATGAAGTTGTTTGTGAAACACAAATGGTACTGTTGGAAGGCTGTGAAGTAACAGCAGGCGGAGTATTAACCGTTAAAATTCCCGCAGTGGAGTTGATATTCGCACAGTTGCCATTGATCACACAACGGTATTGGTAATTGTTCATACCTCCGGTGACACCGGTAAGTGTTAATGTTGCCGTAGTTGCACCGCCGTATACACCACCGTTGGTTACGTTATTCCATGTACCACCGCCATTCGTGCTCTCCTGCCATTGGTAACCTAAAACAGTACCACTGGTAGTGATTGAGAAACTTGTATTCTGCCCGGCACATACGGTCGAGTTAACTGGTTGCCCGGTAATGGCCATAGCTGCTCCTACAGTCAGTATGGCTGCATTTGATGTTGCGGCAGATGGGCAGGTACCTGTAATAATACAACGGTACTGGTAGGTGTTCATGCCCAAAGCCGTTGGGTTGATGGAAAGCGTAGCTGTGGTAACATTTGAATAAGGTGCCACATTGGTAAGGTTGTTCCATGTACCGCCACCGTTGGTGCTTTCCTGCCACTGGTAGGTGAGGCCTGTACCAGTTGCTGTTACAGCAAATGTTGCCAGGTTGCCTGCACAAGATGAAACATTGGATGGCTGAACGGTTATTGCCGGAGCGGAATTGACAGTTAAAACTGTAACGTTTGAGTTCAATGATCCGCATGAACTGCCAATTACACAACGGTATTGATACCCGTTCATGGATGATGCTGTAGGGTTGATGGTCATACTTGCTGTGGTAACACCTGAATAGGGTGCTCCATTCACAAGATTACTCCATGTACCACCACCATTGGTACTTAATTGCCATTGATAAGTGAGCGATGTGCCTGTAGCTGTAACCGGAATTGTTACCGGGTTCGGTGCACAAACAGTAGCTGTTGGAGGTGGCTGAACCGTGATGACTGTAGCCGCATTTACGGTGAGTGACGCACAGTTAGATGTGGCAGTAAGCGGGGCACAGTTTCCGGTAACCACACAGCGGTAACCATATCCGTTCATACCAACTGTAGCGCCGGTAATGTTTAAGGTAGCAGCTGTTGCACCGCTGTATACACCACCGTTTGAAATGTTTGAAAATGCGCCGCCACAACCGGTTGTACTCACCTGCCATTGATAACTGAGCGGAGCAGTACCGTTAGCCACAACGCTGAAGGTTGTATTTTGAGATGCACAAATTGTTGAGTTAACAGGATTGGTCGCTATGGAAGCAGGTGTACATGCTGCTCCCGGAACAGTGGCTGTCCAAATACCACGGCCGTGTGTTCCTGCTGCAATGGTACGATCAGAATTGCGATACTTGATCATATCTGTACGTACCGTTGGGAAAGTTGAGCTGGTAGTCCAAACCGTACTGGCACCATTGATCAGATCTGTTTCCCAAACACCGGTTTCTGTTGCAATGTATGCTTTGGTGTCGGTGTCGGGGTGATATAATGCCCATCTTACCGGCATATCAGGCAGGTTGCCATCAATAGCCGTCCAGGTAGTACCACCATTGGTAGTAGACCAGATATTAGATACGCCGTAATTTGTAAAACAAACCAGCAGGTGCTGGTCATCAGAGCCGGTTACAACACAATTGATATAACCGGCGGGCATACCGGAACCGCTGTTAATGACCGTTCCTGTTAAAGCCGTTCCTGTATTTGCATTATCTAGCATAGCGAGGGTACCATTACCCGTACCGAAGTAAACCCGGTTTGCTGTATAAGGGGAAGCAAATACGGCTGAAACATTCTGACCGTTTAATGCAGAAAGCGATACTACATCAGTAGAACCTCCTGTATGCGGATCATTCCATCTGAGGAAAGTACCGTTGTTATTGCAGGCATAAATGATGTTTTGCGTATTATCCAGGTCCCAGGGGTTAACAAACCTTCCGGTAGCCTGGTTATTGATCGGTGTTGTCCAGGTATTGTTGTTTCCATTACTTGTACTTCTCCGGTAAACATTATAAACATAAGAACCATATTGGTACTGGGGTTCATCCTGGTCGATGGCCGCATAGCAACCATCACCACCAACCACTTCAACGGAGCTGTCAAGCCCAGGGTGATTAAGCCTGTGCATACCATTATCCTGTGCACCTGCAATAAAATGATTGGTTAAGGTTGGGTGTATGGCAACAGAATAAAATTGCTTTAATCGCAGACCCTTGTTCCTGTCTCTGATTGTTGTTCCGCCATCGGATGTAAAAAATGCGCCGCCATCGCTGGTAAATAATAATTTAGTACCACCATCCCACCATTGTATGTTGTGTTGATCGGCATGTACATATTGAGAAGAGCCGGCACCGGTAACCCAGGCAGAAAGATGTGTCCATGAAGCCCCGCCATTTGTTGTTTTCCAGGTGTCTAATCCTCCAACAATACACTGGTTAGGATCAGCCGGATTGATGCCACAGGAAAGCGAATACCAGCCCTGGCCACTGGCCCAGGTGGTGGAAGGTTGTGTAGCAACAGCTGTCCAGTTAGCACCACCATCGGTTGATCTCCAGATCGTTGGTACCTGGTAGGAACCATTGGCAGGACAAGCATATAAATTATTACCGCTTATTCCTAATTCTGTTCGTTGGCTGAAAGTAGTGAATGGAGTTGTTGCTGCAGTCCATCCTGAGCCGGAAGTAACTGTAGCAGGGATATCTGTATAACTATATCCTGATTGGCTAAAGATACCTGTTGTTACGTGCAGTCTTGCTGGTCCCGATGTTGAGCTTATTTCAAGGTCACAAACACTGGTTCCGATCCCAGCCGGTGTAATTGTAGTCCAGGTTGTACCTCCGTCTGTTGAGCGTAACAAACCCGTGTTGCGGGTGCCGAGGTAAACATTACCCTGGTAATCGCAAAGAATTCTTGTACAACTTGTATAAGAACTGGTGCTGGCGAGGAAGGTCCAGGTAGCGCCGGCATCTATACTTTTGTAAACACCCACACCTCTTACTGCATCGGCATTGGAGTATGATTCTCCTGTACAGAAATACATGATATTTTGGAAGCCGACCCTTGGATCCTGGCAAATAGCCGATACTGCAAGGTTGGTGAGAAAATCGTTTATCAATGTCCAGGTGGCAGGAAAAGCTGTGATGTCGGTCGTTTTCCATAAACCTCCATCAACACCGCCAACCCATACGGTTTTATGTGTGGGGTCGAGTGAGTCGACCATGGCTGCCCTTATCCTTCCGGCAGTCTGATCATTATTCTGACGGCCATTTCCACCAATGGAAAAATCACCATCCGATCCTCTCTCTGACCAGGTAAGGGAAGATATCAAATTGGAGCCAGATGACTCTTTAGCTAGTTGAGTCTGCTCAATGGCGATCCTGAGTTTTCCCCAAGGCACTTTTCCGGTGGACAGGTCACGGGTACGCTCTATTTCAAACTCAATGGCCTTACCCGGGCCATCGTATTTGTCATATTCCGCTTCGCCTCCGTATACAATTTTCTCGTTACATCCGGTAGCGATGGCTACGGATGTTGCAAGAAAACAAAGGAGTAAATTCTTCAGATTGAAAAATTGTTTCATAAAATTTCTGTTTGATTTTTAGATTTTTTGGTTGGGTGGTGGGGTGATTAAATCTGTGATGACAGAGGATAACTTTTCGGCTCTGTAAAAATATTTTTCTCTTTGTGATTGTTCTGGTAAAACCGTGTTCTCCGAAAGAAGGATGAAATCGGGTGACTGGAATTTGGCTGTATGTTGCCCAGGTTGTGTACTGCCTGGTTTGTTGGCATTGCCAGACACCAGTTCCGACAGGTCTTTCAGCAGCGCATCTTCCCGGGTATCATTCAGGCAATAGATCAGTTTTTTTCCGTTCACGGTTTTTAAAAAGGCAACATCATACATTTGTCCGTGCAGGTAAAACTCCCGGCCTTCATCTTCCCATTCAATCTCATCTTTGTTCCGGTCTGCATCAATAATATCGAGTAAATCTTCACGAACGGTTGCCAGTAACTTTTGTTTAACTGCTTCTTTTATCTGGGATTGCTTAACAGAATAATAAATATGATACCCTCCCTGGCTTAAAAAAAGCAACAATAAAAATGATATAACTACAATTTTTCTGATAAGTGCCGGGATTTAGAGCCTTAAATAATCTTAAATAAGCCGAGACCAGATATTATTGCCTGATGACAGGCTTTTCAGCGTAGAAAATTACAGTTTATTTCTGCAAAAAATCAGTTTGCAACGCACTTTTTTCTTATCTACTACAAATTCAGTACGCCGGGCTGCCCGGATTGATTTATTGTTGATAGTTATTCTGTAAAAGTCCTTCGTAATCTAAACTATCCGGGGCCTTCAATAAAAAAACCCCGGCCTGGAAAGGCTGGGGTTTTTTTATTGAAAAGTTGAGAACTGGCCGGTTATCGAACGACTACCCTGCCTGTTTTTAGCTTCTTGCCGCTTGCATCTCTCAGCACTACAAAATATACACCTCCTCCATAATGGCGAAGATCTACTTTCTGCAGGTAATATGGCAGGGAAGAAGAATAGGTTACATCCCATACCCTGGCTCCCTGGCTGTTGTATACAGAGATAGACTGCTGTCTTGCTCCGCCCGTTGCGTTGTAATCTGAAACCCAGAATACACCCATGTTCGGATTAGGATAAATGAACAGCTTACTGCTTGCAGAATCTTTGATGTTCAGCAGTTCTGACTGGCAGCTGCCTGTGCCACTGGTAACAATAACCCTGTAATTACCCAACCTGTTCACATCGGCAACCAATGTGTTGCCTGTTTCAGGTTGCAGGTTTCCGTTCAGGAGCCATGCAAAACTTAGGCCCGGGGCCGGAGTTACATTTACGGTTAATGTAGTTGTCCATCCTGCCAGTAAACTGGTATAAGGGGCTGCTGTTATCACCGGTTGTGGCGTAACATTTAATGCTCCTGCATTTGAGTTTACTGCTCCGCATGGTGCCGCACCTGAAACCACGCAACGGTACAGACTTCCATTCATTGCGGCCGTAATTCCTGTAAGCGTTAGTGTGGCAGTGGTTGCACCTCCATAAACGCCGCCATTGGTAATGTTTGTCCACGGGCCACCGGCGCCGGTAGTGCTTACCTGCCATTGATAGGTAGGTGATGTTCCGGCTGCAACTACACTGAAGTTTGTACTTCCGGTTGCACAAATATTGGTGGTTACAACAGGTTGTGTTGTAATAGAGATTGGCGTATTTACGGTTAACGCAGCATTATTACTTGTTGCATTAGGAGTACATGTTCCGCTTACTACGCAACGATATAATGAGCCGCTCATGCCAACCGTTACTCCGGTAATGGTTAATGATGCAGTGGTTACGCCACTGTATACACCGGCATTGGCAAGGTTTGTCCACGGGCCACCGGCACCTGTAGTGCTGATCTGCCACTGATATGTAGGTGCGGTTCCGTTTGCAGCTACCGTATAGGTAACGTTGTTTCCTGCACAAAGCGTGGTAGCGGCCACCGGTTGGGTAGTAATGGACGGGGCCGTATTTACGGTTAATATTCCCGCAGTTGAATTTGCAGAAGTACAGGTAGCAGCGCCGTTAACAACGCAACGGTATTGATAACCGCTCATGCCGGCTGTTACACCGGTAAGGGTTAGTGTTGCTGTAGTTACACCGCTGTAAACACCGCCATTGGCAAGATTATTCCATGTTCCGCCGCCGTTTGTGCTTTCCTGCCATTGGTAAGCAGGAGTGGTACCGGTTGCCGCAACAGTAAATGTTGTTTGCAGGCCGGCGCACAAGGTAGAGTTAGATGGTTGAGATGTAATAGCTATTGGTGTATTAACTGTTAGTGTCACACAGTTTGATGTTGCTGCCGGAGCACATGTTCCGGTTATTACGCAACGGTATGCTGTGCCGTTCATCGCAAGCGCAGTAGGGTTAACAGTAAGTGTTGCTGTAGTAACACCAGAGTAAGGAGCAGCATTGGCAAGGTTTGACCAAGGACCTGCGCAACTTGTTGCACTTTGCCATTGGTAAGTAATACCTGCACCGGCTGCGGTAACACTGAATGTCGTACTTGCAACGCCGCAAACCACTGAAGCGGTTGGCTGGCTGCTGATAGACGGAGCTGCATTGACAGTTAATGTTGCTGCATTTGAATTGGTAGAACCGCACAGTACAGAAGCAACACAACGGTACTGGTATGAATTCATAACGGCTGTTACACCGGTAAGTGTTAATGTAGCTGTAGTAGCTCCGCCATAGATACCACCATTGGTGATATTATTCCAGCTACCACCACCATTGGTGCTTTCCTGCCATTGGAAACTTGTTGCAGCAGCAGACGTGATGCTGAATGAAGTATTGGCAGCCGCACAAATTGTTTGTGATGCTGGTTGCGCAGTAATTGAAGGTCCTGAACCTGGTGTAACAATATATGTCAGAACCACGCTGTTAACTTCTGCACCGGCAGTACCTGTTATGGTGACGTTATAAGTGCCGGGTGCTAATGTTGCCATGCCATTCAGTGTAACCACCGTACTGTTGCCCGGCGTAACCGGATTTACAGAGTAAGTAACATTGGTACCACCAGGATTGCCTGTGGCTACCAGGTTAATGGGCGTTACAAACCCAAGAACACTTGTTGTTCCCAGGGTGGCATTCGCTGATGCAGTTCCGCATGTAACGGATGTTGGCGAAGCCGGCGGAACAAAAGTGAATGTCGGGTTGCTGGCTGTAATAGAGAAGTTAACATCCGACATATCGAAGAAGATATTACCAATCGCTTCAATTTTTATTCTTGCCGTAGTGGTGGCTATTGATGGAATGGTAACCACTTCGCTGCCGTCATTAGGCGTGCTTGCCGATATAACAGTAGGGAAGGTTACGCCACCATCGGTAGATAATGATATCTTAACGTTGGCACAGTTAACAGAACCGGCATTGGTGCCATTTACATCCCAGGTAATTGTCTGAGATGAACCACCGGGCCATGATACGTTTGTATTTGGTGCGGTTACTTTAAATGGACCAGCAGTATTGGTAACTGTTACAACCATATCAGCATATGAGGTTTGCCCGATTTTCACTCCGGGTACATAAGGGCAGTTATCCCTTACGGTCAACCGGAAATTCAGTGTTCTTGAAACCGAGCTTAATGCTTCAATATTACAGATGGCATCACCACCGGGGAACGGGGGTGTTATTAATAAGCCAGCCTGTATCGTTGATAACCTTGGGAAAAGCCTTGTTGGTGAAGTAGTCGCCGGGAATGATAACCAGTTCGGTCCGGCTACTTTAGTAGGACTTGCCACACTGCTTGCACCGGATACCGGCGAGTTATCGTTCTCTTCCCAGCAATAAGTCAGCACATCACCCGGATCAGCATCTGTTGCGGAACCTGTAAGCGCAAAAGGCGTACTGATAGGAATTGTATAGTTGTTAAGAGGTGCAACTACCGGCGTTGAGTTATTAGTACCCAACGGTATGGTTATCGGGCAGGTCTTTGTAGCTAAGTTTGCCTGAATTTGTTCGATCGTTGTTTCATGATAGATGTCAATTGAATGCGGCGCCGGGTCGTAACTGGTAATTCCGGCATAACCCATGATGGTTATTCCAGCACCCACTTCTTTGTTTTGTCCGGTACCTTCCAACTGGAATGAAAAAGTATGGTTTCCACCCAATTGATGACCTACTTCATGCACTACGTAATCGATATCAAAGTTATCTCCCTGCGGAATTCCGTCGGCAGGAGAGGTAATGCCCCTTCCTTTCGTCGATCCTGTGCCGCTGGCAACGCCATCTACACAAACGCAACCGATACAACCGGCATTTCCGCCTCCACCTGAAGCGCCGAACATATGGCCAATATCATAAGCAGCGTTATTAACATTAATTGGTGTTCCAGGACCTGTGAGTGTAGTATTCAGTGCAATTTGTAATTGCGTATTCCAGTTTGCAAGTGTAGTATATGGATCTGTGGCGGGATCATAATAGATCACGTTCACTGTTTCCGCAACAAGATTCAGGTGAAGTGCCAGGTCTTTTTCGTAACAACCATTGCAACGGGTAAGGGTGGCATTGAAAGCAGCCAGCACCAGGGCCACCTGGCTTGAGTTGAATGCACCAAAATAGTTGGCGTACTCACCATTGCATGATTGTGCCAGGCGCATGGTCTTTAACTCGCCGGCAGAACTGCCGACAATATTTGATCCCGGCATCTGTGATTTCAGGTCATCCGAATATTTCTTTTCTTCTGTAGAACATGTCCAGGGTAATTTTCCTTTTTCCCTTTGAGATTTGAATACCGCATAAACAGTGTGATCAACAGAATAGGGTTCAATGAATTCATTATCCTTTTCAGTCCTGAAAACCATTGTCTGAATTCCCTGCGGAGAGATACTCAGTTTTAATGTTGCATACTTATCGGTGATTCCCCTGCCTGAGTAGGCCCTGATCTCAGGAAACCTGGCTTGCAGGGCGGGCACAAAGTTTGAAGCTTCGAATACTTCAAACTGCTCCAACACTCCGTCGGCATTTGGTAAGGAAATAACCGTTGAGCGCTTAGCAGATTTGTCAACAATGGAAAATAATGCTTGTCGTAAAGGCTCTGTATTCAGGTTGAACAACTTGAACTCTTTAGGAAAAGACAGTCTTGCAACAGCCTTGTCTGTAACGATACTACCACGGCCTCCATAATTCTCAGACCAGAACCGGTCTGATTGTGAAAACCCTAAAATGGTAATAGATGCAAACAATACTGTTAGTAGTAAAGTTTTTTTCATTTTTTTAATTTAATTTTTGCTAAAGTATTACTTTTTTGGTTAAGACAGGTGGGTCTTGTCAATGCGTTTTTCCGGCTGTAATGCCTGTCTTCATTACATTCCGTTTTCATTTATAAAACAAAGGGTGCGGTATTTATTTGGATGGCTGCTGAAAATACTTTCAGGAAAAGCCTGCCAAAAACCAGTTCCAGAATAACCTTTATCAGGCCGGGTTATTATTAACTGTAATGGGTCTTCATAATTAAAACTTAGGACAAGGGATTCCTTTGTATTCTGCTGGCCGCTTTATGAAGATCACAGAAAATTCTGATCCTCCACGGGAAGCTGTTGCGGCTTTTAAACTGGAAATATTAAAATCATAACTGGCGCCAATACGTAAACCGCCAAACTCCAGTCCAACATAAGGTACGATGGCATCATTAAAACGTACCCAGCTTCCGATGTAGATGCTGCTGTTTGCTGTTTCTTCACCCGGGTTAAGATTGATTGCCAGGGCGGCGCCCACGGTAGTTTCGCTGGCTTTATTCTGCATCTGGTGGATCAATGAAGTATGAATGGTCAACTGGTCCGATATCGGAAATGAACCACCGCCATGAATAGATATGCGGCCGCTCAGGTACCAGTTCTTATCCTTAAAACCAACTTTTGGCCGGTTGATATGATACATAGATGCACCCAGGTAAAAGTTATTCTGCCCGTTTGTAGAACCGGAATAAAGTAAGCCTGCATTTACATCAAAATAACTTTGATTATTGCCATTGGTAATGATATCGGAGGTGGTACCAGTGAAGCCATTCTGGGTAAGCATGTCTTCAAAGGTCAATTTGCTCACATCCAGGTTAAGACTTGAATAGGTGGCCTGGAAACCGGCGCCGATAGTGCTGTAGCCGTTCTCATCAAGTGATTTATGATAAGACATGGAAACAGAACCGTAATTCAGTTTAAGAATATTGTTTGCACTGGCATCCGTTAACCCGGAAACCCCAACGCCAAAAACATCATTCTCGGGTATCCTGCTTTTTAAAATGGGAAAGTCAATGGAAGCGCTTGTTGTTACATATGCCTTTGGTATCGATGGCCACTGGTCACGGTGATTGGCAGCCAAACGCCAAGAGCCGCTGAACTTACCCGTAAAAGCAGGGTTAAGCGTTAGCGGCGAAGCAAAAAACTGCGAAAAATGCGGATCCTGCGCTGTAACCGAGAGGGTAAGCAATAGGGCACTTGCAAAAACTATTAATTTTCTCATTTTCATTGACTGTTCAGAACCCTAAAGATAGGGATTTGCGGCAAAAAGCTGCATAGAATTAATTCATGTTTCTGAAGAAAAATTTAAATACCGTAGGCCAATAGACCAGGCAATGCATAAGTGCAGGATGTTTTAAGAATACAGGGCTGATATTCAGTAGTTAAGCATTAATTCTGCATCTTGGAACCAAAAGCAAGGTCGCCGGCATCCCCAAGTCCGGGAACGATATATCCTTTTGCGGTGATCTCATCGTCAATATCTCCGCACCAGATAGTTGCTTTGGGGTGCGCCCGGAGAACATATTCAAGTCCGACAGTGCAGGCAATGGCACAAACAATATGTAGTTCTTTAATGCTACCCTCCTCTTTTAAAAATTCTATCGACTTTACTAATGAAGCGCCGGTGGCTATCATCGGGTCGCTGATGACGATGATGCGGTCCTCAATATCCGGGCAGCTCATATACTCCATGTGAATATCGAAGCTGCCATCGGGATTGTGTTTGCGGTAAGCACTGATAAAAGCATTGTCTGCTTTATCGAAATAATTAAGCAGGCCGGTGTGCATGGCCAGGCCGGCACGCAGTATGGTGGCCAATACCGGCTGTTCCTGCAATACCTTGCAGTTGCTGATCCCCAACGGGGTGGTAACCTCTTTCTCCTGCCAGGGCATTTTTTTGCTGATCTCATAACCCGCCACTTCCGCAATACGTTCCAGGTTGCGGCGGAAACGCATCCGGTCGCCTTGTACATCAGTATCCCTTAATTCGGCTATCCAGTTACTTACCAGGGAATGTTGTTCGCTGAGGTTGATGATCATCGCTTAGGTTCTTTTTGTACTTTATCCTGCCTGCATACTGCTGCGTGTTTCTGTGGCAGACCCAAACAAAACTAAAATAAAAACAGCAGCATTCCATTATTTTTTAACATAGTCTTTTCCAAAAATGTATTTTCATTGTACCAAAATAAACCAGATGAAAAAGATAATCTACGGATTGGTATTTCTGAGCATCGTTCTGCCCGCATGCAACAACAAAGATGAAAAGACCGCCGATAAGCCCAAAGACAAATATGAGCAAACCAAAGAAACCCTTGAAGAGACTGAAAAGAAAAACCCAAAACGTTTTTTATCTGTGGATGGCCACGACCGGAAAAATCTTCTACGGCAAACGGTAATAAAAGGAACCATATCAAACAGTGCAAAAGTAGCCAGCTATAAAGATGTGGATGTGGAACTTTCTTTTTACAGCAAAACAGGTGCGTTGCTTGAAAAGGATCACGAAGTTGTTTATGAAACTATTGCGCCCGGCAGCAAGGCTGATTTTAAAACCAAATTTTATGCACCCAGGGGTACAGACAGCGTGGCATTGAAAATACTTGGCGCCAAGAGTGAATAACTTTTGCTCATTTCATAAACCCGAACGCATCGCCGTCAAACAAGCCCAGGTCGCTTAGTTTTAAATGGGGTATTACCAGCAGGGCCATAAAGGATAAGGTCATGAACGGCGCTGCCAATGTGGAACCCATTTCTTCTTTAACCATTTTATCGATGGCCGTATAGGCAGCGGCAACTTTATAGCCATCCTCATTACTCATTAAACCGGCAACAGGTAGACCAAGTACTTTTTCTTTATTGCCATATACGGCACTCACACCACCTTGTTCTTTAATGACCAGGTTTACCGCTTTTACCAGGCTTTCATCATCAACACCCACAGCAACAATATTATGACTGTCGTGTGCAACGGAGGAAGCGATGGCACCCTGCTTCATGCCAAAATTTTTAATGAATGCTTTGGCAACCGGTGCATTTTTGTAGCGATTGACCACCACGATCTTTAAAAGGTCATTGGCAACATCCGCATTGTAACAATCATCCTGCACAATGGGTTTGCACAAAACTTTATTGGTTATTAACTGGCCATCCAATGCTTCAATGGCATAAATATCTTCGCCGAAGCCGGCGATCTGAAACCTGAGGTCAGAAATACGTTTCTCACTGCAATCGAAATTATTCAGCAGATCAGGCAAATGACCAATGACCAATGATTTCCCTTTATCCGCCACCAGCATCCCATCAATATATGTTTGTACTACTTTAAAATCTTTCAGGTCTTCAATTACAATAAGGTCTGCCGCATCGCCTTCTCTTAATAAACCCACATTCATGTTATAATGATGAACAGGATTGACACAGGCTGCCTGTAAAACTTTAAATACATCAATGCCTTTGGCAACAGCCCTTGCACATAGTTTATTGATGTGCCCGTCGGCCAGGCTGTCGGGGTGTTTATCATCGCTGCAGAACATCATCATGGCATAATGATCATGCAGCAGGCCGATCAATGCTTCAAAATTTTTGGCCGCACTTCCTTCCCGTATAAGGATCTTCATGCCATAGTTCAATTTATCCAGCGCTTCTTCAGCAGTAAAGCATTCGTGATCGGTGGAAATGCCTGCATCAATATATTTTTTTGCATCGGCGCCCCGTAACCCCGGCGCATGGCCATCTACCGGTTTGCCGTATTTTTTTGCAGCGGCAAGTTTCTTATGCACTTCTTCATCGCCATAAAGTACCCCGGGAAAATTCATCATCTCACTTAAATAATTTATTTCCTTTTTTTGCAGCAGTTTGTCTACCTCTTCGGCGTTGAGTGCGGCGCCGGCTGTTTCAAAAATGGTGGCCGGTACACAACTGGGCGCCCCAAAATGAAATTTAAAGGGGACTGTTTTCCCGTTTTCGATCATAAACTCCACACCCGCCATGCCACATACATTGGCGATCTCATGCGGATCGCTGATGGTACCTACCGTGCCATGCACCACCGCCAGTTTTGCAAATTCGGATGGCACCAGCATGGAACTTTCTACATGTACGTGGCTGTCTATAAAACCGGGGAGAATATAGTTTGCAGTTTGAGGTTTGAGGTTTGTAGTTGGGAGACTTTGTATGGTCACAATTTTCCCATTCTCAACAGTTATTTCTCCATAATAAATATTCTTTGCGTGGATGTCGACAATATTGCCCTGTATCTTAAAACTATTCATCTGCCTTGCTTTAAATTTTACCAAAGGTAGATGCTGCCGGATAAATGCAAACCCAAAAAAACAATTGCAGTAAAGAATTCCCCTATATTTACACCCTAAAAAATTAAACATGAAAAATATAGTCCTCTTCGGAACATTGATCCTCCTGCTGGTATTTGCACAGTTTGCCCAGGCGCAAACGGCCGACGATGTTGTTAACAAATACATAGACGCCCTGGGCGGAAAAGCAAAACTATCAACCTTAAATTCGGTACGTTTTTCGGGCAACATGAGTATCCAGGGTAATGACATCGCCATCACGATCACCAAGCTGCATATGAAAGGCATGCGCATGGACATTTCAGTAATGGGTACAGAGAATTACCAGATCGTTACACCAGGCAAAGGAATTTCTTTTATGCCGGTGCAGGGAATGGCTTCTCCCACCGATATGCCGGAGGAACAGGCAAAGGCCGCACAGAGCCAGTTGGATGTACAAAGCGCTTTACTCGACTATAAAGATAAAGGTACTTCGGTTGAATTGCTCGGAACAGATGGCAACGATTTCAAACTGAAAGTGACCTATAAGAATGGCATCAGCAGCACCTATTACATCGGGCAAAAAGATTACCGCCTGAATAAAACGGTTAGCAAAAGAACCATCAATGGCGAAGAAATTGAAATTGAAACCAGTTATTCAAACTACAAGCAGGTTGACGGATTCTGGTTTGCCTTTACCAGCACCAGCAGTGTTCAGGGAGAAACAAACTACGATAAGATAGAGACCAACATACCTGTGGACGAAAGCATCTTCAAGTAAATAAACTACCATTTATTAAAAGCCCCCGGTTTATCGGGGGCTTTTTTCATTTCATTTTGTACCTTCCGGTACTAATTAATATGCAATGCCAAAAATATTACTGCTTACTGCAACATTGCTTGTTGCAACCCCTTCATTTACTCAGAAAAAACAAAACATCCCGGTAAGTAACAACGACAGCCTTTTATTCAGCAAGGTAAAATACCGTTCCATTGGCCCTTACCGCGGCGGAAGGAGCGGCGCTGTGGTGGGTGATTTTAATCAAAAGAATACCTTTTATTTTGGTGCCACCGGCGGCGGCGTATGGAAAACCATTGATGGCGGCAGCAACTGGAAAAATATCAGCGATAAATATTTCGGCGGCAGCATTGGCTGTGTTGCTGTGGCACCCAGCGATCCCACGATATTATATGTTGGTGAAGGGGAAAATACTTTGCGGGGAAATGTAAGCGAAGGCTTTGGCATCTGGCGAACCGATGATGGTGGACGCAGCTGGAAAAATATCGGGCTCAAAGATACCCGGCATATCATCCGCATTGTTATCCATCCAAAAAATCCCGACATCGTTTGGGTAGCTGCTATCGGCCATTTGTTTGGCTCCAATGAAGAACGGGGTGTATTCAAAACAACCGATGGCGGCAAAACATGGAAGAAGGTTTTGTACGTAAATGATCAAACCGGTTGCAGCGATCTCATCATGGAACCCGGTAATCCCGCTGTTCTTTATGCAGGCACCTGGCGCATACAACGTACGCCTTACAGTTTGGAAAGCGGTGGCGAAGGAAGCGGTATCTGGAAAAGCACCGATGGCGGCGACACATGGAAAAATATTTCCTCGGCCAAAGGATTTCCCAAAGGCCTTTGGGGTATCGTGGGCATCACGGTTTGCCCATCCAACACCGATAAGGTTTATGCACTGGTAGAAAATCCATCGGGCGGTTTATTTGTAAGCACCGATGCAGGTGAAAGCTGGACATTACAAAGCAGCGATAATAATATCCGCCAGCGGGCCTGGTATTATACCAAGGTTTTTGTTGATCCGAAGAATGAGAATAATGTGTATGTACTTAATGTGAATTTTTTAAAGAGTACCGATGGCGGAAAAACATTCCGGAACATCAACACACCACACGGCGATCACCACGACCTGTGGATCGATCCTGCCGATGGCAACCGCATGATCATTGCCGATGATGGCGGCGCACAGGTAAGTTTTGATGGTGGCAATAACTGGAGCACTTATCAAAACCAGCCCACCGCCCAGTTTTACCGGGTAAGTACCGATAATCATTTTCCTTACCGCATATTGGGTGCACAGCAGGATAATTCAACCGTGCGTATCTTATCAAGAAGCGATGGCGGACAAATTACAACCGACGATTGGCAGCCAACAGCGGGTGCTGAAAGCGGTTACGTAGTTGCCGATCCTTTGAACCCGGATATTGTTTATGGAGGAAATTACAGTGGCTATTTGTCGAGGCTTGATCATAAAACAGGCGAGAACCGTGCCGTAAGCGTTTGGCCCGACGATCCCCTGGGTGGTGGCGCCGATGTGGCCAAATACCGCTTTCAATGGAACTTTCCCATTTTCTTTTCGCCACACAACCCAAAAAAATTATATGCAGGCGGTAATATTTTATTCGCTACCGAAAATGAAGGCGCATCATGGACCGCATTGGGCGGCGATCTTACAACAAACGATAAAGAAAGACAACGTTCCAGCGGCGGCCCCATTACAAAAGACAATACCGGCGTGGAAGTGTACTGCACAATTTTTACGGCGACAGAATCTGCATTGGAAAAAGACCTGTTGTGGACAGGCAGCGACGATGGTTTGATACATGTAAGTAAAGACGGAGGTAAGAACTGGGATAACGTTACGCCAAAAGAAGCGGGCCAATGGATGATGTGGAACTGTGTGGAAACTGATCCGTTCAAAAAAGGTAAGGCCTATTTTGTGGGAACCAAATACAAGAGCGATGATTTTACTCCCTATGTTTTTAAAACGGAGGATTATGGAAAAACATGGACAAAGATCACGAATGGAATTCCCGCCATGCATTTTGCAAGGTGCATACGTGCCGATAAGAAAAGGCAGGGCCTGTTGTATTGCGGAACCGAATATGGCATGTACATCAGTTATGACGACGGTGCTAACTGGAAACCCTTCCAGCTGAACTTACCCGTTGTTCCCATCACCGACCTTACAATAAAGGAAAACGACCTTATTGTGGCCACACAGGGCCGGGCATTCTGGGTGATAGATGACCTTACCATGATTCAGCAAAAAGATAACAGCATTACCGATAAGAATTTATTTGTGTTTGGCGTGAACGACGCCTATCGCTTTGATGGGTATCAAAACCTGAATGCAAAAAATGCAGGTATGAACCCGCCGAATGGTTCGGTGATAAATTATTACCTGAAGAATGCAACCGATTCTTCCAAAGTGAGCATTGAGATCATGGATAAGAATAAAAAGCAAATAAAGCTTTTCGCAACCAACGCAAAAGAGAAAGAGGATAAGATAGAAGTGGCCAGGGGCATGAACCAGTTTGTTTGGAATATGTTCTACCCGCCGGCAGAAAGAATAGACGGACTGATCTTATGGCACGGCACCGTACCCGGCCCCAAAGCCGCTCCCGGAACATATTTCTATAAGATCAAAGCCGATAAGGATTCTGCCGAAGGAAGTTTTGTTATTAAAGCTAATCCTGTTTACAATTTATCGCAACAGGATTATGAAGACCAGTTTAATTTCCTGATCACCGTTCGGGATAAATTCAACGAGATGCAGAAAGCCGGGAAGAATATCCGGGACATCCGCAAACAGATCAATGACTTCATCGACAAGCAGGGAAAGAATTGTCCCAAAGAAATAAAGCAACAGGCCGATACCATCAACAAACAAATGACGGCGGTGGAAGAAGCCATGCACCAGACCAAAGCAAAGAGCGGGCAGGATGTATTGAACTACCCCATCCGTTTGGATGATAAAATATCCGGCTTATATGATTTTGCTTCCAGCGGAAATGCAGCCCCGGCCAAACAGGTGAAGGATGCGTATGCAGAATTGTCTGCCCAGGCCGATGTGCAGCTGAACAAACTGAAAAAGATAATCGATGAAGATCTTGTTAAACTGAATGATATGATCAGGGAAAAAGCATTGCCGGTGATCGGGGTGAAGAAAGATTGATCCCAGATACAAGATGCAGGATACGAGATACCGGATGGGTCAGTATCCTGCATCTTGGATCCCGTATCCTGTATCTGACATCCTCGTATATTTGCGCATGAATTTTAAAGCCTTCTCTTCTTCCTTTATAACCAAGTTCATTTTTCTGAAGCGGGCCTTTGGCAACAAGCCATTCCGCCTGCTGGACATTGGTGCAGGTAATCATTCGGCTACCAAGGCAAAGTCCGTTTTTCCAGACTGCGAGTACCACGGGGTGGATATGGAAAAGGATTACAACAACAGCGAAGAAGATTTTAAGCTGATGACGGCTTTTTATGAAATGGATCTTACCAAACTCAATTTTTCTTCCATTCCCGATGATTATTTTGATGCCATCTTAATGGTGCATGTGATCGAACATTTATACAACGGCGATGAAGTGGTGAAAGGATTACTGCCCAAACTGAAAAGCGGTGGTTATATGTACCTGGAATATCCCGGTGAAAAAAGCACCCGCCTTCCTTCCATGCCGGGCTCATTGAATTTTAAAGACGATCCTACACACGTAAGGGTTTATTCGGTAAAAGAATTATCAGGTATACTTGAAAGCAATGGATGCAACGTATTAAAAGCCGGCACCAGGAGAAACGGCTGGTTCATACTCGCCATGCCGTTCAAGATCATCAAAACATGGGTAAGCGGAAAAAAACTGCAGGGAAATATTTTTTGGGACCTGTTGGGGTTCGCAGAGTTTGTGTGGGTGAAAAAGACCTAGAAACCCGATACAGGATACAAGATCCCGGATCCTGCATCTTGTATCCTGTATCAAGTATCCAGCAGATCCGGTCTCCGCTCTTCCGTGCGCTTCACCGATTGCTCATGCCGCCATTGTTCTATCAGTTTGTGGTTGCCGCTTAATAATATGTCGGGTACTTTCCATCCGCGGAATTCTTCGGGCCGGGTATAAACAGGCGGCGCTAATAAATTATCCTGGAAGGAATCGGTGAGTGCCGATGTTTCATCATTCAATACGCCGGGTATCAGCCGGCCGATGGCATCTACCAATACTGCAGCAGCCAGTTCGCCACCGCTTAAAACATAATCGCCGATGGAGATCTCTTTGGTTACAAAATGATCCCTGAATCGCTGATCTATTCCTTTATAATGTCCGCATATCAGCAATAAATTATTCTTCAGCGAAAGATGGTTCGCCATTTTCTGGTTGAAGGTCTCGCCATCCGGGGTTAAAAAAATAATTTCTTCATACTTCGTTTCTTTCTGCAATGCTTCGATCGCATTTACCAGTGGTTCGATCATCATCACCATGCCGGCGCCGCCGCCAAAGGCATAATCATCCACCTGTGCTCTTGCATACGTAGTGTGGTCACGTAAATTAATTACGTTCACTTGCAGCAGGCCTTTATCCCTGGCTCTTTTCAAAATAGAATGTGCGAAGGGGCTATCTAATAAATTTGGAACAACAGAGATGATATCGATCTTCATGAATTAACGTTCAAAGATAAAAGTGATTGGCTGGCGACGGTAGGCATTTACCGAACGCCCGTTCTGCCTGGCCGGCACCCAGGGAGGAGATACTTTAATGACCCGTATGGCTTCGGCAATACAATAAGGATCCGCATCCATATTTTCAGCAGCCACATCACTGATGGTACCTTTCCGGTCTACAATGAACTTTACGATGATCGTTTGTTTAATTTCCTTTTTGCCTCTCGGAAAAATAATTTGATCGGCAACTTTATTGATCTGCAGATTCTTCATCAAATATTGCCTCCATCCTTCCTGGCCTCCCGGGAAACTGGCTTCCACATCTACCTTGGTAAATATCAGCTTGTCTTCCATTGCTGAATCTACGGGCGGCGGTGGCGGAGGAAATTGTGCCCGTACGGAATTGACTGCCAAAAAAAAGATGCCCAATAAAATAAAGAATTGCTTCATGAGAGTTCTTTTATCAAATATCCATAAAGGTATCCAGATCCCTTTTATCTTTTTTTGTTGGCCTGCCCTGCTTGCTCATTCTTTTTCCGGTATGAAAGGTAGCTGCCTGGAATTGTATCCGTTCTATTTCTTCAGCAGGCGTTATGTCTTCATAGTAAGTAATGGCTTCTTTGTATTGAACCCGGTGATCTAACAAGTCTGCTACTTTTATCAGCCACCTTTTATTTTCTGTCTTCACTTCATATTCATCACCCACATGCACCGTACGGGATGCTTTGGCATTCTCCCCGTTATGTTTTATCTTTCCCCTGTCGCAGGCATCTGCCGCCTGGCTGCGGGTTTTAAAGAGACGAATGGCCCACAAGTATTTATCCAGGCGCAATTTTTCCTTTTCCATTATCCAAAAATAAATCCTTTTATCCCAATGCCTGTTAAAGCATGGGGGTATTTCATTAATTTTATCCACTAAAATATACTGTATGAAATTCAGGGGTTTCAAAATTATTATCCTGTTTGTTTGCCTTACACAGTTCAGCCTGGCGCAAAACCGGGGCCGCATAAACTGGACGGAAGATGGAAATGCGTACACCAAAATAAAAGACGGCGGCATCGTAAAAGTTGATCCCAGGACCGAAACAGAAACAATGCTTGTAAGAAAAGAACAGCTTACACCTGCCGGGGCAACTAAATCATTGGCGCCGCAGTCGTATGCATTCAACAACAACAATACAAAACTGCTTGTCTTCACCAACACCGCTAAAGTATGGCGGTATAATACCCGGGGCGATTACTGGGTGCTGGATATCATTGCCAATAAATTAAAACAACTGGGTAAAACACTCCCTGCACAGTCATTGATGTTTGCCAAATTCTCTCCCGATGGAAGAAAGGTTGCTTACGTGAGTGAACATAATATTTATGTGGAAGAGATCAGTACAGGAAATATCAATAAACTCACCAAAGACGGCACCCGCAAACTCATCAACGGCACATTCGACTGGGTGTATGAAGAAGAATTCGGTTGCCGCGATGGTTTCCGCTGGAGCCCCGATGGAAGCCGCATTGCTTTCTGGCAGGTGGATGCCACCAAGATACGTGACTACTATATGCTCAATACCACCGACAGTGTTTATTCGCAGGTGATACCCGTGGAGTATCCAAAAGTTGGTGAGCCGCCTTCGCCGGTAAAGATCGGCGTAGTAAGTATTGATAATGGATATATCCGCTGGATGGATATTGAAGGCGATCCTCAACAGAATTACCTGCCCCGTATGGAATGGGCCGGGTTGAATGAACTCATTGTTCAGCAGCTCGACCGAAAGCAGCAGGAAAGCAAATTGAAATACTGCAATGTTACCGATGGAAGCAGCCGCACTTTCTGGGCCGAGAACAGTGAATCATGGGTTGACCTGAATGCGGATGATCCGGCCGGCTGGGACTGGATTAACAAAGGACAGGATTTTATCTGGGTAAGTGAAAAAGACGGCTGGCGCCATGTTTATAAAATAAGCCGCGATGGCAAGACGGAAACACTTTTAACAAAAGGGAATTACGATATCGGCGATATCAAATGCATTGATGAAGCGAACAACTATATTTATTTCACGGCTTCACCAACCAATGCCACGCAATTGTATCTATACCGGGTGAACATTGAAAAAGGAAATATCCTTCAGAAAGTAAAGAAGATCGTTTCCAAACCAAAGTCCGATCCGGAACTGGTAAGTACAGACAGTACGCTCAAAGGCACACATGATTACAGCATTTCACCCAATGGGAAATTTGCCACACATTCTTTTTCCAGTCACAACACGCCACCCGTGAGGGAATGGATAACCTTGCCCGATAACAAACCCGTTAACCCGGCCAAAAGTATTGCGGCACTTAAAAAGACCGATAACAATGTTAACATAGAATACCTGCAGGTTACTACAGAAGATAATATCACGCTGGATGCATGGATCAACAAGCCAGCAAATTTTGATCCGTCGAAAAAATACCCGGTGGTACTGTATGTATATGGTGAACCTGCTGCGTCAACCGTGCTGGACAGGTATGGCGGCCAGAATAATTTTTTATATAAGGGAGATATCCGGGGCGACGGATATGTGCAGGTGGCGATCGATAACCGCGGCACACCCATGCTGAAAGGAGCGGCCTGGCGCAAATCCATCTACCGTAAGATCGGCGACATCAATATACGTGACATGGCGATGGGCTTTAAGAAACTGATGGAACAGAACGCTTATTTCGATAAAGACCGTATTGCCGTATGGGGATGGAGCGGCGGTGGTTCATCAACATTGAATTTATTATTCAGGTATCCTGAAATTTTCCAGACGGGCATTTCCATTGCAGCCGTTTCCAACCAGTTGAACTACGATAATATTTACCAGGAACGCTACATGGGCCTGCCACAGGAGAACAGGGAAGATTTCATCAACGGCTCACCCATAACCTATGCAAAGAACTTAAAAGGGAATCTTTTGTACATACACGGTACGGGTGACGACAATGTGCATTTCAGCAATGCCGAAATGCTGGTGAATGAACTGGTAAAGAACGGCAAGCAGTTCCAGTACATGCCTTATCCCAACCGTACACACAGCATCTCTGAAGGGCCGGGTACTTTTGATCATTTGTCAACCTTATATACAACGTATTTAAAAGCACATTGCCCGCCGGGCGCAAGATAAAATTGTACTTCAATAAAAAATCCTGCAATGAACCTGCAGGATTTTTTGTGACCCCTCAGGGACTCGAACCCTGGACCTACTGATTAAGAGTCAGTAGCTCTAACCAGCTGAGCTAAGGAGTCGGGTAAAACTTCGGACGGCAAATTTATGGAATTATCAATTTGTATCAGACAGAAACTATTTGTATGTCCTATGTTTCCTATGTTCTATGTGGTTCAAAGTTTTTTTAAAGCTTCTCCCCATGCTGACTCAGATCAAGCCCCATCATCTCCTCCTCATCACTCACCCGTAACGGAGTTATCAGGTCGGTGATCTTCAGCAACACAAAGGTTCCGCCAAAAACAAAAGCAGAAACGGCGATCATGGTTATCAAATGCACCATGAACAAATGCGTTTCTCCAAACAACAATCCGTTGCCGGTGGTATTGCCGCTGTTGATGGTCTGGTTGGCAAATACAGCCGTTAATAAAAAACCAACCATACCGCCCACGCCATGGCAGGGAAAAACATCCAGTGTATCATCAATGGAAGTCCGTGTGCGCCATTCCACCATCAAATTACTTACGATGCTGCTTACAATACCCACGGTCAATGAATGGGCAATGCTGATGTAGCCGGCCGCCGGAGTAATGGCAACCAAGCCAACCACGGCGCCAATGCAGGTTCCCATGGCCGAAGGTTTACGGCCACGCAGTGCATCAAAGATTATCCAGGTAAATGCCGCAGCCGCAGAAGCAGTGGTTGTTGTTGCAAGCGCAGTTACAGCAAGCGAATTAGCACCAAATGCAGAACCGGCATTAAAGCCAAACCAGCCAAACCAAAGCAGCCCTGTGCCGAGCAACACGTAGGTTATCCTTGCCGGGGCATGCGCTTCTTCATTTCTCTTCTTTAAATAAATAGCGCTTGCCAATGCGGCCCAACCGGCGCTCATGTGTACCACCGTTCCCCCCGCAAAATCCAATACGCCATATTTATATAGTATGCCATTGGGGTGCCAGGTGGCATGTGCCAGCGGGCAATAAATAAATATGCAGAACAGGCAGATAAATAAAATATAGGAAGTGAATTTTATCCGCTCCGCAAATGCACCGGTTATTAATGCAGGCGTGATGATGGCGAATTTCAATTGATAAAATGCAAACAGCATGAGCGGAATGGTGGGGGCAAGTACCCAGGGCTTCCCATTCAGCAATCCTTTCATCATAAAAAAAGTACCGGGGTTGCCGATGATGCCGCCGATGGAATCGCCAAATGCCAGGCTGAAACCGATCATCACCCAAAGGATACTGATCACCGCCATGCTGATGAAACTCTGCAACATGGTACTGATCACATTCTTCTTACTTACCATGCCGCCATAAAAAAATGCAAGCCCGGGTGTCATGATCAAAACCAGCGCCGAAGCAGTCAGCATCCAGGCGGTATCGGCGTTATCAATATTTGCCGCGGTTGCAACAGCTGTTTTTGATACTGATGGAAATACGAGCGACAGGATCACGATTGCAAGCAGCAGCAGGAAAGGAATGAATGCTTTTTTTCGGTTCATGTTTTATACAAATAAGAGTTAAAGAGTTATTTGTATAGCAGGCAGTCGTTACAGGTAAAAATAAGAAACGAAGGGCAATCTGCCTTACCCGGTTTATCAACATAATACAGACAGGGGTTGCCGGCAATTACAAGAAGTAAACGGTACAGGGCCGGGTAAAAAAATAATTCAGTCTATGTTACCTATGCCCGGTGTGGTTCATAAAATATGCAATAACATCCCGTTAAAATCTAAATTTTCAGATTCTGCAGGATTATCCTCAAATTTGCTGCAACAAAACCTTTATATGAGAAAACTACTAGTACTGCTTAGCTTTTTGCTAACCTCCTCGTTACTGTTTGCACAAAGATCATTCACCATCCGGGTGGTTGATTCAAAAACAGGGAACCCCATTTCAAATGCTTCTGTAAAGATCAAATCTTCCGGCAAGGGAGGGTTTACCGCAGCAGATGGAACCATCAGCCTGCAGGCTTCTGCCAATGATGTGATCGAGATCACCAGCATTGGGTATAATTTCCAGTCGGTAAAACTGGGTGGTACTTCTTCTGTTACCATCAGCCTGGAAGCTTCGCTGGTTGACCTGGGAGATGTGGTGGTGGTAGGTACCCGTGGAGCCCCCCGTGCAAAAATTGAAACAGCCGTCCCAGT
>Ga0209023_10002137_pt1 | contig 25298 bp, 21 predicted proteins | sample LakOneMetagenome_FD_187468 | JGI IMG/M metagenome (GOLD analysis project Ga0209023, IMG submission 187468) | Freshwater and sediment microbial communities from Lake Erie, Canada (SPAdes) (version 2) | ecosystem: Environmental > Aquatic > Freshwater > Lentic | place: Lake Erie, Canada... | reverse complement strand
CGCCAGCCGCTGCTCGTCCTGTGGGTGATGCTCGGGTTGTTCGCCGTCTTCTACCAGTTCGGCCTCGACGGCCTCACCGACGCGCTGCTCCCGAGCGGGCTCGCCGTCCGGGTGCTCGCTGCCGTCGTCGTGCTTGCCCCGGTCGGCCTGTGCCTCGGCATGTTCATGCCCTTGGGTCTCACCGAGCTCTCCCGGTTCAGCCCCGAGCCCGAGCGGTCCGTTGCATGGGCCTGGGCCGTGAACGGGTTCTTCTCCGTCATCGGGTCAGTCCTCACGACGATCCTGTCGATGACCTTCGGGTTCCGGGTCGTGATGTTCCTGGCGCTCGTTGCCTACGCCGCCGCGGTCGTGTCGTACGGAAAGCTCCGTTCGACCGAGCAGCTCGGGGCCGAGCGGTCCCCGGCACCCGAGCCCGCCGCCCCCTGATCGGCCGAACCACCGAACACCTGTTCGCTACAGTGGGGGGATGCTCCAGGGCAACCTCCTCACGCACGGCACGCCGGGAGTGGCGTCCACCCCGTCGTTCGAGCGTGTCGAGCTCGACGCTCACTCGTGGGTCGACGTGTGTCGAGGGTTCCTGATCGGTGCCGACGAGGTGATGGCGGAGCTGATCGAGGGCGTCGCGTGGCGCACGGGACGCCGGCAGATGTACGACCGCGAGGTCGACGACCCCAGGCTCAGCCGCTGGTGGCGCGACCCCGACGAGGTTCCCCACCCCGCCCTGGGGGCGGCACGGGCATCGATCTGCGCCCACTACGACCGCGAGCTCGGCGGGGTCGGGCTCAACTACTACCGCGACGGCGCCGACAGCGTCGCGTTCCACCGTGACCGAGAACTGCGCGATCCGGCGACCACCCTCGTCGCGATCGTGACCCTCGGATCGCAACGCCCGTTCCGGCTGCGACCGTTCGGCGGGGGCCCCTCGATCGACCTCGGTCCGGCGTCGGGCGATCTGCTGGTGATGGGTGGCCGCTGTCAGACCGAATGGGAGCACGGCGTTCCGAAGGTCGGCCGGAGCGTCGGCCCACGCGTCTCGGCGTCATGGCGATGGTCGCCCGACGGTAGTCATCGACGCGCCCAGCGCGACGGTTACTTCACCTCGCGCCAATGGCGCGCAGCGGCTCCCGGTTCTGCCGAAACCGGCTCGGTTCACGCGTTCGGGTAGTCCGTTCGGCTCTTCGTGCGTGAGAACTCGTCTGATTGGTAAAGGCAATGCCCCCATCGGCCGATCACTTCTCCGAGCCAGGACGGCTGTTCAGAACCAAAGGAGTGACCCTCATCCGTAACAAGAAGAAGTTGGTCGGCGCCGCCCTCGCTGTGGCTGCAATTGCCTTCACCGGCGCCGCGTCGACCGCGAGCAACACCGTGGCCGCCGGAGCCGGCCGCCTCGGTTTCAGCGACACGATCGTGACCGGCGGCACCATCAACGCCATCAACTACACGCTCGACAACACGATGCCCGGCAAGGTCATCGCCGTGAAGATCAACGTCGACGATCTCACGCCCGCCGCTGTGGTGCGCGTCCAGCTCAGCGCCGAGGCCCCTGTCAACACCGACCCCGACATCCTCACCGAGGTCATCAGCTGCGTGCGTGGTCTCGAGACCCTCGCCCCCGTCGCCGATGATCCGGGCACTGTCGGTGTCGACGAGTCGGTCCCCGGCAAGTACGACTACGACTGCACCGTGCCGACGACGCCGGACGACCCCGGTACCGTCGGTGTCGACGAGGCCGATCCGGTCATCCCCGCCGACAAGCTCGAGCACACCTACGTGGCCATCAGCTAGTCGATCATCACTCCCGAATGGGCAGGCCGGTTCTCCGGCCTGCCCATTCGGCGTTTTCGGGACGGTTCGGACGGTCACCGAACCGCAACCGACCGGGGCCGCGTGCCCGGTGACCACCCCGGAACACCTCAACTTCGGGGATCCCGGGCCGATCGGACCAGTGCGATATCGACTGTTCGAGGTGGAGAGATGCGGAGAACGAGGGGAGGCGCGCGACGATGGAGCCGTTGGTCGACGTTTGCGCTCATCCTCGCGGTCGCCGTTGCCCTCTTCCTGCGCTCGAACGTGGCCCTGCTGTCGACAGAGGGAACCAGCATGGCGCCACGGTTCCACACCGGCGACCTGGCGATCACCGTCGCGGCGTCGAACTACGCGATCGGTGACATCGTGGCCTACAAGGCCCAGCCCGGCGGACAGGTGGTCCTACACCGCATCATCGAGAAGGCGGGCGACGAGTACCGGTTCAAGGGCGACAACAACTCCTGGGTCGACCCGGTCAAACCCACGACGAAGGATCTCGTCGGGAAGTTGTGGCTCCGGGTCCCCCGCGCCGGCGCGTTGGTGAATGTCCGGAGCAGGTCCTGGCAGATCGCCCTGCTGGTGATCGCCGCGCTGCTGATCTTCGGTGGCGGCGCGGCGCACCGCACGCGGCGACGACGGGCCGAGACCGAGACCGAGGCCGAGACCAACCCGCCCCGCCCGCGACGGCCGGTGAGCACGACCGGCGACGTGATCGCCGCGTTGACCTATCCGGGCATCGCCGTCGCCGTGACCCTCCTGCTCGCAGTCCTCGCGTTCCAGCGGCCGGCGAGCAGCCAGACCACCGCCGCCCGCGAGTACACCCAACAGGTCCGCTACGGCTACACGGCGTCCGCCCCGTCGGGCACCACCTATCCCGATGGCCTCGTGACCACCGGATCGCCGATCTTCCTGAAGCTCGTCTCGTCGCTGAAGTTCCAACTCACGTACGACGTGACGGCGAAGTCCGCCATGGTGCACAACGCCGGCGGCACCTACTCGATCGACCTGGTCGTCGACGGCCCGGTGTCGTGGCGTCGAACGATCCCGCTCCAGGCCACCACGCCGTTCACAGGGCAGAGCTTCTCGTCCGAGGTCGCGGTCGACATCCCGCAGATCCGCGAGATCGTCGCGGCCAACGCGGCCGAGACCGGCGTGAAGGGCGATTCGATCTCGGTGCGGATCGTGCCGACCGTCAACGCCAACGGATTCATCGACGGAGCGCCGTTCGCCACGACATTCTCCAAGAGCCTCACGATGGACATCGGGCCGACGACCGTGACCCTGTCGACGCAGGGCAAGAGCGCCGCCCCCACCGCGATGTCCGAGGGTGGCGACATGTCGCAGACGGCTCCGAGCACCGCCGCGACCTCCACGGCCGGGCCGACGCCCGACCAGCTCACGTCGCTCCAGACGGGCGAGTACCGCGCCGACATCACCAAGCCGAACCGCTTCGAGCTGTTCTCCCGTCGCCTCGACGTGTCCCGGGCCCGGCTCATGACCGGGGCCGCTCTGGTCATGGCGCTGATCTGGATGGCGGTCGCCGCTGCGACGCAGGACCGCCTGCGGCACCGCTCCGAGTCGACCCGCATCACCCACCGCTACCGCGAGCACATCGTCGAGGTGACGTCGCTGTCCCCCGCCGACCAGGTGGTCGATGTCGCCACGATCGCCGCCCTGGTCAAGATCGCCGACCAGAGCGGTCGGTTCATGCTGCATCTCACCGGGGGGCCGGCCGACCTCTTCGTCGTGGACGACGACGGCACGCGCTACCGGTACGTGAGCGGGTCACCGCCGACCGCGTCGACCGGCCCACCCGAACCTGCGAGGGAGTCGCCCCCACCGCCGATTGCCTTCCTGGAGCCGCAACCCGAGCAGGCGCCCGTGCTCGACACGGCGCCCGTGCTCGAAACGGAACCCGAGCCCGAACTCGTCCCAGAACCAGAACCAGAACCCGAGTCCGAACCGCAGCCTGCGGCCGGGCTCATCGTCGCGTCCGACGCTCCAGCGACCGACGCGCCAGCGACCGACGCGGTGTTCCGTGCGCTGCTCGGAAGCGACGGATTCTTCGACCGCGAACCGGCACACGACCCCGGGACACCACCCCCGTTCGTCCCAGCGCCGGCGTCGCACGACGCCGGGAGTCCTCCGCCGTTCTTCGGGGTCGCCCCCGCCGGCCCGCCGCCGCCGGCGAGCCTCGATCACGCGATCCGGCTGACGCCCCTCACCGAGGCCGAGCGGATCGAACTCGGGATCGACGAATCGATCAACCGGCCGTGATGCCGGTGTCGGCGCTGACGATCGCGCCGTGCATCGCCGATGCCGCCGGCGACGCCACGAACAGGACGACCTCGGCGATCTCCTCGGGCTTCGACATCTTGCGGTATCCCATGAACGGCTGGACGAGCGCCCAATCGGTGTCGTCGGGGAACGTCGCCGACTTGACCAAGGGCGTCTCGATGCCGCCGGGGGCCACGGCATTGATGCGGATCTTCGACTTCACGTACTCCATGGCCAGCGAGCGGGTGAGGTTGACGACCGCCGCCTTCGACGCCGCGTAGACCGCGGTGTACGCCTGGCCCATCAGGCCGGCGTTGGAGGCGACGTTGACGATGTTGCCGCGGGAGTCGAGCAGGTGCGGAATTGCCGCCTGGCACATCCAGAACGTGCCGCGGACGTTGACGTTGAACACGAGGTCGTAGTCGGCCTCGGTGAAGTCGACGGCGTGGCCGGCGCGCAACACACCGGCACAGTTGATGAGGACGTCGAGCTGGCCGAACTCGTCCATCTCGTTGGCGATCAGACCGTGGGCGGTCATGCGGTCGGAGATGTCACCGACGCCGAACGACATCGTGCCGCCGGCAGCCTGCACGAGCCCCTGGGTCTCGGCAAGACCGGCCTCGTTGAGGTCGACGCCGTAGACCTTGGCGCCTTCGGCCGCGAGCTGCTGGGCCACCGAGCGACCGAGCCCCGATGCCGCGCCCGTCACCACTGCTGATCGACCTTCGAACCGCATACCGACTCCCCTTTGGAATGCCCGTCGGCCTGAGAATCTGACGGAGCGTCAGGTACGGTAGCCGCATGGATGACTACCCCGTGAAACTCGGTGCGATGCTCTACACCCTCGTCGACCCCGAGCGGGGCCACGAGGTGGCCTACAACCGCTGGTACGAACGGGATCACTTCTACGGCGGCTGCATGATCGGCCCCGGCATCCTCGCCGGCAGCCGGTGGGTCGCGACCAAGCCGTACAAGGACCTCCGCTTCCCCGCCGACTCCGGCGTCGCCATCCCGACCGAGGCCGGCAGCTACCTGGCCACCTACTTCGTACAGAAGGGCCACGAGGCCGAGCACTTCGCGTGGACGTCACCGCAGGTCTTCGAGCTCTACAAGGAAGGCCGCGGGTTCGAGGAGCGCATCCACGCCCACACGGCGCTCTACACCCACCAGAAGCCGTTCTACCGTGATGACGACGGCGTGCCGGTCGAGCTCGCGCTCGACCACCGCTTCGCCGGCCTCGTGTCGGTGCACGTCGACCGTGCCGAGGGTGTGAAGCACCCGCAGTTCGACGAATGGTTCGAGGCCGAGGGTGCACCGCTGTTGCTGGGCGCGGATTCCTCCGTTGCCATTGCCTGCTCGTGGCGCCCGATCATCCCTCGTGAGGGCGAAGGCGCGTCCCCCATGAAGCTCGGCTCAGGCCCCGGCACCCTGCAGCGCACGATGCAGCTGTTCTTCCTCGACTCCGAGCCCGCGCAGCACTGGCAGCGCTTCGTCGACTACGCCGCCGCCGTCGACGCCTCGGGCCTCGCAACGGTGACGCTCGCCGCGCCGTTCATCCCGACGATCCCGGGTACGGACACGTACGCGGACCAGCTCTGGGACTGAGCCCTCGCCCAACTGACCGAAACGCGCGTCAGTCCTTGAGGAAGTCGAGCGTGCGCTGCCACGCCAGTTCGGCGGCAGCCTCGTCGTAGTGCCCGTCGACACCCGCCTCGGCGAACCAATGGCGTGTGTCCGCGTAGTGCCACATCTCGGGGTCGCGACCCAGCTCGAACAGATCGGCCTCGAGGAGCACAACATCGTCAGCGCTCACGAGGTCGTCGTTCTCTGCGAAGTGGCCCTGCACACTCGCGGCCATGTCGGCGAAGTCGATCGTCTGGCTGCCGTAGTAGGCGACGACCTTGTGGAACGACTCCGGCTGACGGGTTGCGGCCCACAACGCCCAGGACGCTCCCATCGAGAATCCGATCACGGCGACCGGCCCGGCGGGTTCGTCGGTCGCGGACCGGAGCGCCACCGCGCTCGACAGCACGAGGTTGGCCGTGGTGTTCGGGTCGGTCTCGCCCAACTCGAGCTCGGCCTCCGCGGCGGTCTCGGGGAGGGCGCCGCCCATCAGGTCGGGTGCCAGCACCACGAACCCCTCGTCACACAGGCGGTTGCAGAAATCCTTGATGCCGCGGGTGAGCCCCCACCACGACGACAGCACCAGCACGCCGGGGCCGGTGCCCTCGCCGTCCTCGCCAGGCCGCACGAGATAGGCCTGGCCGGCGCTCCGCCGGCGGCCGAAGGTCATGAAGGATGCGTCGTCGCCGGGGGCGGCGCCTGAATCGTCGGTCACGGCGCCCAGCCTGCCACGCCGATCGGGCCTCGCCCGCCGCAGTTCCGCACCGGTATGGTCGTCGCCGATGTCACGACGCCTGCTCGACCGTCCCGAGATCGTGTCCCATGACATCGTGACCCGGGCCATGCACGAGGCCAAGAGCGACGACTTCGGCGGCATGTCGTGGTCCGAGCCGCTCGAGGTGCTGACGCGGTCCCTCGACCGGGAGGCGAGCCTCACCATGTCCGGGCGCCGCGCCGCCCGCGACCGGCTGGTCGCCCGGCTGCTCGATCGGCGTCCGATTCGCGACGTCACCTCCGACGGAACCGGGGCCGTCCCGACCGTCGTCGTCACGGGCCCCGACCCCGACTCCGTTCGATCCGGCGAGCAGGCGCTCGGTGGGTCCGGGATCGACGGCATCACGCTGCTCGAATCGACGTTCACGTCGATGAGCTTCGAGGTCGACGCTCACATCCCGTCCTATGCCGAGTGGCTCACCGAGGCCGACCTCCACGCTCCCTACGCCGACGTGGCGCGCCGGTGCACCCACCGCGTGCTGGGTGCCATGGACTTCGCGGAACGGACCGCTGAGATCGACCGTGCTCTTCCCGGCGCGTTGCTCGTCGAGATCGACCGACCCCTCGAGGACGCCGTCGAGGCGATCACCCACCACAGCGTGCTCGGGCGCCGCCACGACAGCCGCACCGTCGACCCGGCGAAGGTCGAGCGGTACTGGCGGTGGCGGCTGGGGCTGCGGCAGGAACGGCGAGCCGGCGCTCGACCCGCCGACCTGACGGTCGGCTACGACGAGCTGGTCGCGGCACCGGCGGCGTTCGCTGCGGCTGTGGCGTCGGCGGTCGGAGGCTCGTCCCCACCCAGGTAGCGGTGCATCCGCCGCGCCGATGCCACGCCGACCGCGCCGACCGCTGCCGTCACGCCGAACACGAGCAGAACACCGGCATGCACGGAGGAGCCGTCGACGGTCGCCCCGTGGCGATCGGCCAGGGCGATGATCGCCCCACCCAGCCCGGTACCGAGCGCAAAGCCCAAGACGTCGCTCAGCTGCAGCGCCGACGTCGCCGCGCCCAACTGGGCCGGGTCGGCGGCAGAGATGACGGCCTGGGTCAGCGGAGCGTACGCGAGACCGATCCCGAGCCCTCCGACCAGCCAGGCGCCGATCGCCCACCAGGAGTTGACCGAGGAGTTGACCACCAGGACCATCGCCGCGATGCCGACGACCACCGCCGCGAGACCGGCGGTGACGAGACGGCGGGGGCCAACCCGGGTGATTCGCTTCGCGGAGTACCACGAGCCGGCGGTCCACGTCAGCGCCGCCGACGAGAGGACGATGCCGGCGCTCGTGGCCGACATGCCCTTGACGTCCTGCAATGCGAGCGACACGTAGGCGTCGGCGCCCAGGAACGCGAACGTCAACATGCCCCGCACGGCTACGGTCGACGGCACGCCTCGCCCCAGTCGGAGCGTGCCGGCCGGAGCGATCCGGCGGAACGCCCACACCAGGGTGACGGCGCCGAGCACGAACAACCCACTGAGCGCCACCACGTTGCGGAGCTGGAACGCGCCGAGCGCGAGGCCGGTGCCGAGCACGGCCACGGTGGCCAATCGGACGGTGCGCGCCGGCGAACCGACAGCGCCGTCGTCCGGCGTGGCCGTGGCGCCGGCGACCGGGTTGCCGAGGCGCGCGATCGGGCGGATCGCAAGTGCGCCGACGCAGATCACGACGGGGATGAGCCCGAGGAACACCGCCCGCCACCCGACGTGCTTCTCGAGCACACCGGCCGCGCTCGGCCCGATCATCGACGGCACGACCCATGCAGTCGACATCCACGCGAACACCCGTGGCCGTTCGGCCTCGGCGAAGCCGCGACCGACGCACACGTACGCGACGGCGGGAACCGTGCCGGAGCCGTAGCCCTGCAGGACGCGGCCGATCACCACGACGAGCATGTCGTTGGCCAGGCCCGAGATCACCAGACCGATCGAGTACACCACGAGGCCCACGAGGATCGGTCGCACCGGGTTCACGCGGTCGGTCCACGTGCCGGCGATCACGATGCCCATGACCTCGCCGAGAGCGAGACCGGAGAAGGCCCAGCCGTACAGGCCGAGGCCCCCGATGTCGGCGAGCACCTTCGGCATGATGGTCGCGACCGACATGGTCTCGAACGCGACGACGGTGACGAGACAGACGAGCGCCGCAGCGAGGCCGTTGTTCCCGCTGCGGCGCTCGGCCCTCGTGTCGATGGTGGAGGTCACCGCGGATGCGGTGTGCCGGCGACCGTGCCCACTAACCCAGGTTCGCGGCGGCGAAGTCCCAGTTGATGAGGTTGTCGAGGAAGTTCTTGATGTAGTTCGGCCGCGCGTTGCGGAAGTCGATGTAGTACGCGTGCTCCCACACGTCCATCGTGAGCAATGCCTTCTGGCCGTGCTTGAGAGGCAGATCGGCGTTGGCCGTCTTGGTGATCTCGAGGCCGGAGTCGCCCTCGATCAGCCAGGCCCAACCCGAACCGAACTGGGTGGTGCCCGCCTGGGCGAACTGCTCCTTGAAGCCGTCGAGGCTGCCGAACGCCGAGTTGATCTTGTCGGCCAGCTCGCCGGTGGGCTCACCGCCGCCCGTGGGCGACATGGAGTTCCAGTAGAAGGTGTGGTTCCACACCTGGGCGGAGTTGTTGAAGAGGGGCCCGGCATCAGCGGCGAGGATGATCTCCTCGAGCGACGAGTCGGCGTGGTCGGTGCCCTCGATCAGGCCGTTCAGGACCGTCACGTAGGTCTGGTGGTGCTTGCCGTAGTGGTACTCGAGCGTCTCGGCGGAGATGCCCTTGGGTGCCAGCGCGTCTTGGGCGTACGGCAGTGCGGGAAGTTCAATGGCCATGGTTCGTCATCCTTGTGCGGGGAGCGGTTCGGGAGCTCCGTGGCCAAACTACCCGATGACGAGCCGCCTCATTCCCCGTCCGAGGGGCAGTTCGGCCCGTGTTCAGACGAGGCGGACCGAGGCCACCAGCTCGTCGAACACCCTGTCTGCGGCGACAGCGGGCCCGTGGCCCGGGGTGAACATCGACACGGTGGTGAGGCGATCGGCGCCGTGGACGACCACCGCCCGCACCACGCCGTCGGAGGTCGACACGCTGAACGGAAGGGCGGGCTGACCGCCGACCGTGGTCGCCGTCCCCACGATCGGGGAGGCACCGAGACCCCGCCCCGCCTGCGCCGCGACGTCGGTGAGCACCGAGGCCACGGGGCGGGCGTCGAGCGCCAGCTCGACCGACGTCACCGAGATGAGACTGCCGTCGGGCCCGTCGAGGTTGTACTCGGTCCGGGTCACGGTGCCCGATTCGGTGGCCACCGGCACCGACGCCACGCGGGGCGGGGTCGGAAAGCTGACGGCGAAGCCGCCCACGACCGTGCCCGGAGCCTCAGTGGTCGGCGGCGCCAGCGGCGCAGTGGTCGTCGGCGCCAGCGGCGCGGTGGACGGAAGCGAGCTGGTCGCTGTCGAGGTCGCTGTCGATGGGGCGGACGTCGAGGTCGAGGCGGAGCTGGACGAGGACGGCGTCGAGGAGGGTGACGCCGGTCCTCGATCCGTCCCGGCACCGGCGCCGGCGAGGGTCGATGGGGATCCGTCGATCAGGACCACGATCCCCGCCAGGAGCGCGACGACGATGACCGCGGCGAGCGCGATGGTCAGCGACCAGCTCGGCTCGCCGGCGGTGTGGTCGGTGGCCCCAGCGTCGACCATGGTTGAACGCGCCTAGCTGCTCAGCAGATCGGCGATGCGCTCCTTGGGGCGCCCGACGACGGCGCGGTCACCCCTCACCACGATCGGCCGCTGGAGGAGCTTCGGGTTCGCCGCCAGCAGCGGGATGACCTGCTCGGCGGTCTGGACATCGGCGTCGGTCAGGCCCAGCTGGGCAAAGTTGGCGTCGCGTCGCACCAGCTCGGTCACCGGGCCGTCCAGCTTCTCGACGATGGATGCGATCTCCTCGGCGTCGGGCTTCGTCTTGAGGTAGAGCACGACGTCGACGTCGACGCCAGCATCTGCCGCCATGGCGAGCGCGGTCTTCGAGGAGTTGCAGTTCGGGTTGTGGTACACGGTCACGTCGGCCATGGGCACAGCGTGACAGAAGCTCGCCGGGCCGAGGTCACCGGATGACGTTCTTTTCTCAGGAATCACCGACCAACCGGCCGATGAGACAGAGCACCAACGCGATCCGTCCCGAGGAACCATGAATCAAGAACCGGCGATCAGCCAGCACGAACTCCGCTCCCCCGCCTCCGTCGACCTCGCGGGCATCCCGTTGTCGATGATCGAGGACATCCTCCTGCGGACGACGATCGCCGAGGGTCGGCCGTCGATGGTGCGGGTCGCCGAGCGGTTGCACTGCGGTGTCGGCGTCATCGAGAGCGTGGTCAGCTCGCTGCGGGACCGCCGCCTCATGGAGTACGAGGGCATGCAGGGTCGCACCTACCTGCTCTCGGTCACCGAGGCGGGCCGCGCCCACTCCCGCCAGCGTTCCGCCGAGTGTCGGTATGTCGGCCCCCTGCCGGTGCCGCTCGACCTGTACCAGCGGGTGGTCCGGGCGCAGCGCCCGAACGTGCATCTCGACCGCGACCAGCTGACCCATGCGTTCAGCGATCTGGTGATCTCGCCGGGGCTGATCGATCAGCTCGGCCCGGCCATCTGTGGCGACGGCGCCATCTTCCTCTACGGACCTCCGGGAACCGGCAAGTCGTCGATCGCCGAGCGCCTGATCCGGGCCTACCGAGACACGGTGCTCGTGCCGCACTGCGTCGAGGTGCAGGGCCAGATCATCAGCGTGTTCGATCCGATCCTCCACGAACCGGTCGAGAACCAGCCTGCGGAGCTCGACCCCCGCTGGGTCATGTGCCATCGCCCTGCGGTCATCGCCGGCGGCGAGCTGCATGCCGGCATGCTCGATCTCACCCTCGACCGTGAGGTCGGGACGTTCCTCGCTCCGCTCCAGTTCAAGGCCAACAACGGCATCCTCGTCATCGACGATTTCGGGCGCCAGGCGATGACACCCGAGGAGCTCCTGAACCGCTGGATCGTCCCGCTCGACCGACAGGTCGACTACCTCACGCTCGGCGGCCGGAAGTTCCAGGTGCCCTTCGAGGTCAAGGTCGTGCTGTCGACCAACCTCGACCCGACGGCGCTCGGCGACGAGGCCTTCTTCCGCCGCATCCACAACAAGGTGTACATCGGCTGCCTCGACGACCAGCAGTTCGACTGGGTGTTGGCCCGCGTCGCGCAGGCGAAGCAGATCGAGGTCACCGAGGACGCCGCTGCCCGACTCCGCAGCGCCGCCCGCGCCCAGGGCGACGGCGAGCTCCGCGCGTACCTCCCCGGCGTGGTGTGCAAACTCGCCGTCGCGATCTGCCGGTACGAGAACGCTGCGGTTCGCCTCACCCCGGCCCTGGTCGACCGCGTCCTCGAACTGTACTTCGCCAAGACGGTGGCCGTCGGCACGCCGACGGGTTCGAGCGCGACGGGGGCCGCCCCGCAGGACGGCCCCTCGTCACTCGAATTCGAAGCGGCTCGGCTCGCCGCCGATCAGGCCTCCGAGACGGCCTCGAGCACGTCCATCTTGGCCGCACGGTAGGAGGGCCTCCACGCCGCAAGCACACCGATCACGAGCCCGGCGACCAGGATGATCACGAGCGTCGAGACCGGCAGTGCGAACGGTGACGACGCCGAGTCGGCGAGGACGGCTCGCGTCAGGGCCCACCCCAGGCCGATTCCCAGACCGACACCGCCGATCGTGCCGAAGGTCGACACGATGACCGCCTCCCACCGGACCATCCGCCGCAACTGCGTGCGGGTCGTGCCGACGGCGCGGAGCAGGCCCAACTCGCGGGTGCGCTCGTGCACCGAGAGCGCGATCGTGTTGGCAATACCCATGGCGGCGATGATGATCGCCAGGGCGAGCATCACGATGATGATGCCGAGGAGCGCATCGAGGTTGGCCGCAACCGAGTCGGTGTACTCCTGCTTGTCCTGGATCTTGGGCTTGCCGATCGGATCGGTGAACTGCTTGATGTCCTTGCGTGCCTTCGCCGGCGACGCCCCCTCGTCGAGCGTCACGAAGACCACGGCATCAGCCTTGATGGTCTGGTGGGGTGCGGTGGTCGCCCTCGAGAACAGGTAGCTGCCGACGATGTCCGCGTTGCGGTACACCATGGCCACGGTGCCCTGCTCCTTCGCGCCGTCGGGGTAGGACAGCTCGAGGGAATCGCCGAGCGACAACCGATTGTCCTTCGCGGTCTCCTCGCTGATGCCGACATCCCCGTCCCCGAAGTCAGCGGCCGACCCCTGCACGATGTCGAGGTCGAGGACCTTGGCGAGCTCGGGCACGTCGACCGCGCCGTAGAAGTCCGGGTCCTCGCCGTCGACGCCGACCTGGGCGACGCCGTACCCGAGGGCCGATTTCACCCCGTCGATGCCGGCGATCTGGCCGGCCAGTTCCGGCGGAAGGGTCGGGATGCCGAACCCGCCGTTGGCGACAACCAGATCCCCGCCGAAGGTTCGGTCGACCGAGTCGGTGATGAGGCTCTTCAGTGAAGCGATGAACACGCTGAAGAGCACCACGATGGCGACGCCGACGAGCAGCGCGGCCGCCGTCGAGGCCGTGCGCCGCGGATTTCGGATGGCGTTGTCCCGCGACAGCTCGCCGGTGATGCCGCCGGCCTTGGCGATGGGCGCCCCCAACAGTCCTGCTACTGGACGGGCGACCACCGGACCGAGCACGAGCATCGCGACGAGGATCACGAACGCGGCCGGGCCGGCGTAGTTGATCATGTTGTCGGGCTCGGCCAGCACCGACCACAGCAGCACACCGACACCAACGACGGCGAGCACCACGCCGATGACCGTGCGCCGGGTGCGCGGCACCTCGGATTCGAGCGCCGAGGCGCGCAGCGCCTCGATCGGCCGCACGCGGCTTCCCCGGCGAGCCGGGACGATCGCGGCGCCCAAGGTGACGACCACGCCGACGACGATGGCGATCACGATGCCGGACGTCTTGATGGTGAGTCCGCCGGCCGGCAACGCCAGACCGAACGCGTCGAACGCTGCCTTCAACAGCGCAGCAACGCCGATGCCACCGAACAGGCCGACGACCGACGCGAGGACACCGATCACCAGGGCCTCGACCATCGTGGCCTGCAAGACCTGCCCACGAGTCGCGCCGATCGCCCGCATGAGGGCCGACTCCCGGCTCCGTTGGGCGACGATGATCGAGAAGGTGTTGTAGATGCTGAACGTCGCCACGAACAACGCGATCCCGGCGAAGACCACGAGGAAGGTGGTGATGAATCCGAGGAAGTCGGCGTTGATGTCGGAGACGGCCTCGTCGGCCGCGGCCGTGCCCGTGAGCGCCTCGTTGCCCGAACCGATGACCGGCTCGATCCGCTTCAGCAACGCTTCTTCGGTGACACCCCGCTTCGCGGCCACCGCGATCTGGTTGACCTGTCCCGGCTCTCGGGTGAGGTGCGCTGCGGTGCCGGATTCGGAGAAGAACGCGTACGTGACGCCGACCTTGCTCGACCCGTCACCGAACTCGGCGATGCCGACGATGGTCACCTCGAGGGGCGTCGGCATGAGCAGCGTCGCGGTGCCGTTCAGCTTCAGCTTGCCGGTCTCGACCGTCTCGTCGTCGAGGATGACCTCTTCGGGACCCTCGGGGGCGCGCCCCTTGACGAGGTTGTACGGGTTGAGGCCGTCGTCGGGGTCCCAGTTGGCGGCCAGCGTCGGCGGGCCGCTGCCACCGATGCGCTCGCCGTCGGCCCCGATGACCTGGGCGAAGCCCGTGGTCTGGGCGGCGACCGCACGAACTCCGTCGATGCCGCGGATCGTGTCGGCCAACGATGCGTCGATCGTCTTGGCGCTGAAGCCGGTGTCGTCGTCACTGCCATCGGCCGGACGCTCAGGGCGAACGATGACATCGATGCCGGCGTACCCGGCCTTGAACAGCTTGTCGAAGTTGTCCCGGAGCGTGTCGCCGAGGACGAGCGTGCCCGACAGGAAGCTGACGCCGATCAGCACCGCGAGGAAGGTGCCGACGAGCCGTCGTTTGTGCGCCCAGGTGTTCTGGAGTGAGAGCTTGATCACGATCAGTCGCCCAGTCCGCGCATGACGTCGAGCACCGAGGCCGCGGTCGGGTCGTCGAGATGACCGACGACCTTGCCGTCGGCGAGGAACAGCACCCGGTGGGCGTACGACGCTGCGACGGGGTCGTGGGTGACCATGGCGATGCTCTGGCCGAACTCGTCGACGCTGCGGCGCATGAACGACAGCACCTCAGCGCCGGAGCGTGAGTCGAGGTTGCCCGTGGGTTCGTCGGCGAAGACGATCTGCGGACGACTGACCAGCGCACGGGCGACGGCCACACGCTGCTGCTGACCACCCGAGAGCTCGGAAGGTCGGTGCGAGAGGCGGTCGCGCAGCCCGACGGTGTCGACGACGGAGTCGAGCCAGTCCTGGTCGGCGGTCTTTCCGCCCAACCGGAGCGGCAGGACGATGTTCTCGAGCGCTGTGATCGTGGGGATCAGGTTGAACGCCTGGAAGATGAACCCGATCTGCTCACGGCGGAGGATCGTGAGGTCCTTGTCGGCGAGCGCGCCGAGGTCGACGTCGCCGATCAGGGCCTGCCCCGACGTGAGCGTGTCGAGGCCGGCGACGCAGTGCATGAGCGTCGACTTGCCCGAGCCCGACGGGCCCATGATCGCCGTGAAGCGCGAACGGTCGAACTCGACGGTCACACCGTCGAGCGCCTTCACGACGGTGTCGCCCTCTCCGTAGTGCTTGACGGCATTGACGGCCCGGGCAACGGCGGTGCCCGCGGGTGCGGCTGGGGGGAAGGTGGTGCTGGTCATGAAGACAAGTATCGACGTCTCCCCCGACAGCGACATCGGCCACAAGGATGATCGTCGGGCGTCGCGTACGTCAGCTGACGTACGCGACGGGGGTTGTCCCCCCGCCCGGTGCTGTGGTGAGCCCGACAGCGCGCCGCAGCCGCGGGCGCTACGTCGCTCGTGTGGGGCGGTATCGCAGGGCGACCGCCCCCGACCCGAACTCGTGGCGACCGACGAGCTCGAGCTGCACGCGCTCGCTCAGACCGGCGAGCAGCGTCGGCCCGTGTCCGGCGAGCACCGGGTGCACGATGAACTCGTACTCGTCGATCAGCTCGAGTTCCGCCAACGCCGTGGGGAGCGTCACGCCACCCACCCACAGGCCGTTGCCAGATTCCTCCTTGAGCCGTTGAACCGCCGGTCCGAGGTCGCCTCGCACCAGCTCGGCATTCCAGTCGACCCCGCTCAGCGTGCTCGACACGACGTACTTCTTCGCCCGGTCGATGCCGTCGGCGAACGGAACCTGCGTGTCATCCATCCAGTCGGGCCAGGCACCCGTCGTCGGCTTCCGCCACGCCGACTCCATCATCTCGTAGGTCACTCGGCCGAAGAGCAGCGCATCGGCTCGTTCCATCTCGGCGGCCCAGTAGCGCATCGACTCCTCGTCAGGGGGGAGGCCTGCCTCGTGAAGGCAACAACCGTCGAGGGTGACGTTGATCGAGTATCGAAGTGGTCTCATGGGTGCGCCCTTTCGTCAGTGGGTTCGCGGGTGGCCGCCGGGAGCGACGAGGCCGGTCTGGAACGCGATGACAACGAGCTGGGCGCGATCGCGGGCGCCGAGTTTCATGAGCATCCGCCCGACGTGGGTGCGCGCCGTCGCCACCGAGATGAACAGCGATTCGGCGATCTCAGCGTTGGACAGGCCCGCTGCCACCAGCTGCAGGACCTCGCGCTCACGAGTCGTGAGCACCGCGAGCGACTCGTCGATCGGTCCCGGCGCGACCTCGGTCGATGACGCGCTCGCCTCGGAGAATCGGGCGATCATCGCCTTCGTGACGGCGGGATCGATCAGTGCCTCACCGTTGGCCACCAGCCGGATGGCCTGGATGATCAGGTCGGGCTCGGTGTCCTTCAGGAGGAAGCCCGACGCGCCGCCGCGCAGCGCGCGGTCCACGTACTCGTCGAGCTCGAACGTCGTGAGAACGATCACCCCGGTGGCAGCGAGCTCGGGGTCGGCGGCGATCACCTCGGTCGCCTCCAGCCCGTCCATCTCGGGCATGTGAACGTCGATCAGCATCACGTCGGGGCGGTGGCGTCGCACCAGCTCGATGGCCTCGAGGCCGTTCGCCGCCTCGCCGACCACCACGAGGTCCGGCTCGTTCTCGACCAACAGCCGGATGCCGCGACGGATCAACGCCTGGTCGTCGGCCACGCCGACGGTGATCGGTTCGGTGCGCGTCACGGCTCCACCGCCACACGGACGGGCACCCACACCACCACGCTGAGCCCCGACCGCCCCGTCTCGCCGGTGCCGCTGCCGACGATCGAGAGCCGACCCCCCAGCTCCTCGGCCCGCCGCCGCATGCCCTGGATGCCGCGGCCCTCCTGCAGATCGACCGCGCCGTTCCCGTCGTCGGACACGGTCATGAGCACGCCCCCGTGCGACTGCTGGACGGCGATCGACGCGTGGAGCGAGCCCGAATGCCGCATCACGTTGGTCAACGACTCCTGCGCGATGCGGTGGAGCGCCGTCGCCACGGCCGGGTCGAGCGAGGCCGGGTCGACCTCGATCCGGTCGTCCACGACGAGGCCGACGCGACGGAGCCGTTCGATGAGGTGGGCGAGGTCGGCGCCGTCGTCGCCGAGGAACGCCTGGGCCGGGTCGTTGAGCGCGTCGAGTGCCTGTCGCACGTCGGACAATGCGGTCGCGCTGACGGCGCGAATCTCGTCCAGCACCTCCTTCGCCGCGGCCGGGTCGGTCTCGACCCGCCGTGAACCGGCGCCGGCGAGGATCGTGATGCTGGCGAGCGAGTGTCCGATGACGTCGTGGAGCTCCCGCGCCGTCTGGAGCCGCGCCTCGGCGAGCTGCCGGCGGGCCTCGGCGTGTTGACGGCGATCCTCTTCCTCGTCGCGTTCGGCGAGGTCGAGCTCGTGGCGTCGCCGCGCTGCTCCGGCCAGGCCCAGCGCCGCCGCCATGGGCGGCCAGGCGAGCAGCCACACCCACGCCTGCGCCGCCGGAGCGTCGGTGGCCACCACCGCGACCGCCAGGAACACGGCGAAGGCTCCGGCGAGTTGCCAGACCCGAGCGCGGGTCAGGTGGTATCCGGCGAAGAACATGCCGACGAGCGGCACCAGGAGGACCGGGCCACCGGTGTAACTGCAGCCGAGGTACACCGCGACGCCGGCACTGCCGATCAACACCGACACCGACGGCATCGGACGACGGAAGGCCAGCCCGAGGCACGCCACGGCGATGATCACGGCCTGCGCCAGATCCGCCGGGCGGGCGCCGGGAAAGGTGAGGGGCTGCTTGCGGCCGACGACGATGCAGAACACTGCGAGCGCGACCGCACCCCCGAGGTCGGTGGGGTGGATCCAGCCGGGAGCGGGGCGGGCTGCCGGTGCGGCCATGGCCATCACCCTTGCACAGCGGGGACCCCGCGACCGTCAGACGGGACGGAACGAATCGAGCATCCGGTTGGCGATCGCGGGATCGGGCTCTCCGAGGTCGGCGATGACCATGGCGACGAGCGGCCGGCGATCGACCGAACGCAACACGAACAGGGCGGAACCGCTGTCGAGCTGGAGCCTCGCCGTCACGACGTTGCCGCGGTCCGTCGGCAGGACGGTCGGCTCGATGCCCGTGGCACCACGGCTGAGCGCGATGCCCTTCATGATCTCGACGAGCAGCGCGGTCTCGTCGGTGCCCGGAGCGACCTGGCCGGCGCTCCACCCGAACCCGACGCGCCCGAAGTCGGTCTTGCCGTAGGAGATCTGGATGGTCGGATTCGACGGCAGCGGGCCAGGCGCCTACGGAACGACCGCGAGATCGACGAGCCAGCTGCCGTCGGGCGTGCGGTAGGTGACCCACCCGTCGCCGGTCGCACGGGTCTGACCCGAAGCGGGGATGGCCGGGCGGGCGACCGGCGTCAACGTCGTCGCCGGACCGTTGGCGCGGACGTCCCCACGGCTGTCGCCGCCGAGGGTGAACCACCCCACCGCCCCAACGAGCAGTACCCCGACGACGATCGCCACCACCACGACCACCGGCGACGTCTGCGGATCGGTCGCGGTCCGGAGCCCGGGTTGGGCGGCCCGATCCCAGGCGGGCGCGATCGGGTCGGCCGGCCCCGGCATGGGGGAACCCGGGGGCGGGAACGGCGCTGCGAAGGGGGGCACGAAGGGCGGCGCACCGTGCGTCCCGTACGGCGGGCCGGCAGCCGGACCTGCGGGTGCCCCGTACGACGCGCCAGCAGGAGGCGCGTACGTCGGCGCAGCGGCGTACTGGGGCGTGGCGGGGATCATGGCCACACGGCAGGTGGGGCACTCGACAGTGAGGTCGTCAGCGGGACGGTGACAGACGGGACAAGTGAGCAACGGCGGAACTCCTCGTGCGCGGCCCCGTTGATCGTGGGGGACGACTCCACTGGGAATCGACACGCCGACGAGAGGAATTGAGAACATTCAGCGCGGTGTCACCCGCAGCGTGAGGATCTGGAACGGGCGCACCACGATCTCCACCGCCGGTCCGTTTCCCACCAGCGCGGAGGCCGCGCCCCCAGGCCGCTCCCGGGCATCGACCACCCGGACGTCCGCGACGTCGAAGCCGAACCCGAGTTGGGCGCGCGCTCGTCCACCCCAGGCCTCGTAGCACCGGACGATGAGGTCGCCACCGCCGTCGTCGGCGGCCTTCACGGTCTCCACGACCACACCGGGATGGTCACTCGTCACGACGCTCGCACCGTCGTCGACCAGTCGCCCGGACCGTTCGTCGGCCCGGAGCGGTTCGACCACGCGCACCGGGCAGTTGAGCCGGTACCCCTCGGCGACGACGCCCGCCTGCGACAGGCTTCCGGTGTGCGGGAGCAGTGAGTAGGTGAAGTGGTGTCGGCCCTGGTCCTGTTCGGGGTCGGGGTAGCGGGCCCCGCGCAGCAGTGTCAGCCGCAGCGTGGTGGTCGGCACCTCGCCGTCGGGACCTTCCGAGCGAGTGCGCGTGATGTCGTGGCCGTACTTGCAGTTGTTGAGGAGGGCGATGCCGTAGCCCGGCTCGGCGACGTCGATCCAGCGGTGGGCGCACACCTCGAACCGCGCCGCGTCCCAGCTCGTGTTGGTGTGGATCGGGCTGCGGAGATGGCCGAACTGGATCTCGCGCGTCACCTCGTCGGCGTGGACGTCGACGGGGAACGCGACCTTCAGCATCTGCTCGTGCTCGTGCCAGTCGACATCGCAGACCACGTCGAGTCGGCGGGATCCGGCGCGGAGCTCGAGGACCTGCGTCACGCTCGACGAACGGAACGTCCGCGTGACCTGGACCCGGCCGATCAGCGGACCACGGTCGAGCACCTCGACGGTGTCGACGGCGTCGAGGTCGACGACCTGCTTCCGGTAGAACTCCTCGATGTCCCACGCGTCGTACTCGTTGGGCAGGTCCTGGTGGAGCTGGAGCAGGTTGGCGCGGGTCCCCGGAGCGACGATCTCGCGACCCTCCTCCACGTCGATGATCGACACGATGAGCCCCTGCTCGTCGAGGGTGACGCGGAGGAGACCGTTGTCGAGGGTCGTCGCCGACACCTGCACCGGCGGGTGGGCAAGGTCGAGCGGGTCGGCGATCGTGACGGCGAGCGCCGGCAACGACACCACCGCCGCGACGCGTCCGTCGCCGAGGATCTGGCAGGCCGGGTCGCCGACCAGCGAGGGGGCGTCGACGACGACCACCCCGTCGACGGGGTGGGGGGCCGGATTGGCCAGCGACGTGCGATCGCCGGCCAGCGCCGCGGCAGCACGGTCGATGATCGAGATCAACTCGTCGGTCACCTGCGCGTAGGCGACCTCCGCCTCGCGGTGCACCCAGCCGATCGAGGAACCGGGAAGGATGTCGTGGAACTGGTGCAGGAGCACCGTCTTCCACAGCCGGTCGAGGTCGGCCGCGGGGTAGGCGGACCCGCCGCCGTACGCCGCGGCGCACCAGATCTCGGCCTCGCGGAGGAGCAGCTCACACCGCCGGTTGCCGGCCTTGGTCTTCGCCTGCGACGTGAACGTGCCGCGGTGCATCTCGAAGTAGAGCTCACCGACCCAACGGGGCGCGTCGGGGTACTCGGCGATCGCCGCGTCGAAGAACGCCTCGGGTGACTCGATCTCGACGCGGGGCGAGCCTTCGAGATCGCGGACCCGCAGGTACTGCTCCATCATCTGGGCCGTCGGACCACCACCGCCGTCGCCGTGGCCGAACGGCATGAGCGACCGCGTGGAGCGGCCCTTGTCGGTGAATGTCCGCACCGCGTGCGCGAGCTCGTTGCCCTGGAAGTTGGCGTTGTACGTCTCGACGGGCGGGAAGTGGGTGAAGACCGTGGATCCGTCGATGCCCTCCCACCAGAAGCTGTGGTGAGGGAACCGGTTCGTCTTGTTCCAGGACAGCTTCTGGGTGAGGAACCGATCGAGCCCGCAGACCTGCATGATCTGAGGAAGGCTCGCGGGGTAGCCGAACACGTCGGGGATCCAGACCTCGGTGCACGTGACGCCGAACTGCTCCTCGAAGTAGCGCTGGCCGTGGGTGATCTGCCGGATCAGGGCTTCACCGCCGGCGAGGTTGGTGTCGGCCTCGACCCACATGCCGCCGATGGGGACCCACCGCCCGTCGGCGACGCGCCGCTTGATGCCCTCGAACACCGAGGGGTAGTGCTCACGCATCCACTCGTACTGGACGGCCTGGGAGCACCCGAACCGGAAGTCGGGGTAGCGATCCATGAGGGCCAGCACGTTCGAGAACGTGCGGGCGCACTTGCGGATGGTCTCGCGGATCGGCCAGAGCCAGGCGGAGTCGATGTGGGCGTGCCCGATCGCGGAGATCCGATGTGCCGACGCCGACGCCGGCTGGGCAAGGACCCCCGCCAACTCGGCTCGAGCAGCTGCCGCGGTGCCGGGGATGTCGTCGGGGAGAAGTCGGTCCATCATCGATTCGATGGCGCGAAGGATCTCGTGGCGTCGCGGCTGATCGAGCGGGAGCTCCAACATGAGCCCGTTGAGGGCGCGGATGTCCTCGATGAGCGCAACGACGTCGGTGTTGACCACCACGAGCTCGGCCCGGGACAGGCCGTAGATCGGACCGGTCGCGGCCGTCAGCAGGTCGCTGTTGGGATCGGGACGCGTGTGCGCGATCGCGGGGTTGGAGGCCGCCTCGACCACGTACTGCACTGCTTCCCCACCGGTCGCCGCCGAACTCACGAACACGTCGCGGTTGAGGGGGTGGAGGCCTCGCACCGGCGCCCACGACCCATCGTCGGCGACCTCCCAGAGGAGGCCCTCGCTCTGGAACCCCGGGCTGTGCCCGAACCCCAGGTCGATGACGGCGTCGACGGCGCGACCGGCCCAGTCCTCGGGCACGGTGCCCGACATCCGGAACCAGGTGGTGCCCCACGGCCGACCGAACATCGAACCGATCGCGAACGGTTCGTACTGCTGTGCTGCGGCCACTGCCGCGGTCACCGGCTCGCCGGGGACCTCCCAGGCGGTGACGGTGAGCGGGACCCGGGCGCCGTGGATGGCAGGATTGAGGCGCTCGAACGCCAGTCGGCGGAGGCGCCCTTCGATGATCGATCGATCGTCATGCATGCGTGACCTGCCCGTTCCCACTCTCTCGCAACATCTCAGTCATTTTCGACAACTCCGGGTTCCACTCTCGGGCTCGTCTCGTTACCCTGAACCTTCGCACGCCGCGCCCGCGGCCCCGCACCAAGAGATCTCATGCCCTTCCCCCGAGACGTCACGCCGACCACGATGCGCATTCTTCCCGATCACCCGGTGACGCGCCCGTGACCGGCTTCCAGGAGTACGAGCTCCTCGAGCCCGGAGCACCGCCGGCGGAGGACACGGGCATCAAACGCCACTTCCGGAAGGGCGGGCTCGCCAACGACACGGCCTGGGGCGCGCTGCACGACGTGTCGCAGCTGATCGTGATGACGGCGACGTTCACCCTCCTCGGGCGCAGTCTCGGCGACGCCGGGTACGGCCGCTACGCCGGGCTCTACGGCATCGTCGGTCCGATCGGTGGCCTCACGTGGTCGGGCATCTGCCTCTGCGTCCTCCAGCGACGCCTCCGCGAAGGCGACGACATCTCCACCGTCGCCCGCAAGGTCACGCTGATGTCGCTCACCCTCGGGCTCGTCGGACTGGCGATCGGGACCCTCGTCGGCGCGGCCACGATCGGTGGCACGCTCGTCGTGACGGTGACGGCGGTGATGTTCGCCGAACTCGTCGCCAACGGCGTGAACCAGGTGCTCTTCGCGATGGTGCAGGCCGAGAAGGGGTTCGCGGTCGCGACCCGGCTGCGCATGGTGGTCCTCGCCATCAGGGTCACGACCGTGCTCACGCTCTTCACCGCCGGCCGCCTCAGCGTCGACCCAGGGGCGACCGCAGCGGAGGCGCGCGACGCCGCCAGCCACGCGATCGGCTACCTGGCGGGCGGCTACAGCATCGGCTTCCTCGTGTACCTCGCGGTGCTGATCACGACGATCCTCCCGCGCCACGGCATCCCGTTCGTCTTGCGCCGGCCCGACGCGTCGACCACGAAGCTCACCGCGCAGTTCTCGCTGCCGATCGCGGTCGGTGTGCTCCAGCAGGACGGCGACAAGACCGTGCTCAACAGCTACGGCTACCACGCCGAGGCCGGCCTCTACGCCGCGGCGTTCCGCGTCGTCGCGATGGGCTTGATGCCGCTGCGGGCGCTCGAAGGTGCGGCGTTCCAGCGGTTCCTCCCCCACAACGAGAACGAACGCAACGAGCACACCCGGCGTGCCTTCCGGTATTCGGTCCTGGCACTCGGGATCAGCCTCGTGATCGGCGTCGGCATCTTCGTCTGTACCCCGCTCATCAGCGTCATCCTCGGCGACGACTTCGCCAAGGCCGAGGCGATCGTGCCGTGGCTCCTCCCGTTCCTCCCACTGACGGCGGTGAGCAACGCACCTTCCAATGGTCTGCTCGGACTCGGCAAGCTCGGCGTCCGCTTCGGGATCTATGCCGCCGGGGCGCTCGTCAGCCTCATGCTGTACATCACCATGATCCCCCTCATGCCCGCCGGGGAGCCGTGGAAGGGCGCCGTTATCGGCACCATCGTCGGCGAGGCGTTCCTGACGATCGCCGGCTGGGTTGCCCTGCGCCACTTCCAACAGCGCCACAACGCCACGCTGGATGCGCCACCGAGCGAGCCGTCCCCCGGTTCGTGGGCCGATCCTCAACCGCCGCCTCCGTACGTCGGGCCGCTGCCGGTCCGCCAGGCCTCCACCCCCCAGGACAGATGATGCGAAACCGCACCGCCCCCACTGCGTCGAACCGCCGGGCGGTGCCCGGCCGGGCGTTCACTGCTGTCGCCATCACGACGTTGACCCTGCTCTCGGCATGCTCGTCGGACGACGGGAACTCCGGTGACGCCAACTCACCGAGGAACGAACGCTCCCCCCAAGCCGCGCCGAAGTTCACCGGGGAGGCGGCGCTCGACCTGTCGGTGGCGTCGACGCCGGCGGGGGCACGGATGACCGTCGCCGTAACCGCTCCGGCCGACGCGACCGAGATGCAGGTGGGTGTCGACCCGAGCTTCACCACGACCGACTGGGAGCCGGTGTCCGACGAGGTGCGACTCGACACCGACGGCGGCTACCAGGAGGTGTTCGCCCGCTTCCGTTCGGGTGCGGACGACGCCGACCCCGAGGTCGTCGTCGCCGGTCTCGATGTCGACCTCGCGGCGAAGGCAGCGACGAGCGACACTCCGACACCCACGCTGATCGGGCTGAGCAGCCCCACGACCCTCACGGTCGACGTGGAGGTCGGACGCATCCGGCGGGGCCTCGAGAAGGAAGGCGACGAGCTGGTCGGGCCCGAGGTCGACGCCGAGGATCTCGACGCCGGGTGGGAGCTCGACGCGGCCTCCGGCGCCGCGCCCGCCATCGCCGACATCGAACGAACGACTCGCCCACTCGACACGGGCCACAGTGGGGACGACGGGCAGGACACGTCGTTCCCCGTTCGTCATCGCATCGCGCTCACGCTCTCGAAGCCGCTGACCATCGGCACGGAGTACGAGCTCACGTCGCCCCTCGGGGGCACGTCGACGTTCACGATCGACGACCGCTCGTCACGGAGCCCGGCGGTGCACGCCAACCAGGTCGGATTCCGGCCCGGCGATGTCGCGAAGCAGGCATACCTGACGGCGCCGCCCGGCGACCGGTCGTTCACGACATCACCGGTGTTCCACGTCGTCGACACGGCCGACGACACGAGCGTGTTCGACGGGGTCGCGACCAAGCGGGAGACCAGTGCGGACGGTGAGATCGGCCGCGGCGACCTCACCGGCCTCGACGTGTGGGCCCTCGACTTCTCCGCAGTCAGCGCGCCGGGCCGGTACCGGGTGTGTGTCGAGCGCATCGGATGCTCGGAATCGCTCTCCGTCGACGAGGACTCCACCTGGCTCCGGGCCGCGACGAGCATCGCCCGCGGTCTCTACCACCAGCGGAGTGGCATCGCCCTCGGGGAGCCGACGACGTCGATCGATCGACCTCGCCCCGATCATCCCGACGACGGCCTCGTCGTCCACCAGAGCACACTGACCTCGCTCGAGGCCGCGGATCTCACCGACGACAAGCTGTTCGAGCAGCTCGTCGCCGGCGCGACCGATGAGGTCGTCGACGGCGCATGGGGTGGGCACTTCGATGCCGGCGACTGGGACCGGCGCAGCCAACACCTCTGGATGGTCCGCGAAGTGCTCGACCTCGTGCGTGTCGCCCCCGACCGATTCGCGTAGCTC
>Ga0209023_10002136_pt1 | contig 25299 bp, 21 predicted proteins | sample LakOneMetagenome_FD_187468 | JGI IMG/M metagenome (GOLD analysis project Ga0209023, IMG submission 187468) | Freshwater and sediment microbial communities from Lake Erie, Canada (SPAdes) (version 2) | ecosystem: Environmental > Aquatic > Freshwater > Lentic | place: Lake Erie, Canada... | reverse complement strand
CGGCCAGTTCCACTGCTTCTTCACCATGGGCAAGCTGCTGCCCCAGGCCAACGTCGCGCTGACCGAAATCGCCGGCTGGCTCAAGACGGTGAAATAGCCGGACTCCCAGATTCGAAGAGACGGCGCTTTGATCGTCAGAAAGTGCCGCTCGACTGCCGGAACTCGCAAGTTCCAGCGGCTTGCGGCGTAGTACCGCGTTGATTCCATCGGGAGACCGCTATACGCGCTCGCTGGATGTCGCGCCCGGCTGCGTCAAAGCGAGAGTGATCAAGCCTTGTTGCCATTCGGAATCCCCATCGAATTCATCCTTTTTGCGTTGATGCTGCTCGGGATAGCCTTGTGGCACCGTCACACGATGCCGATCGCACTGACTGGCCTCGCCGTCATTGCGATCTACAAGGTGTCCTTCAATGGATTCAAATCCGGACCGGGCCTCGCCGGACTCGGTCAACACCTCGCGCACGAATGGGTCGGGCTTGCCAATCTGCTCCTGCTGCTGATGGGGTTTGCACTGCTGTCGCGCCACTTCGAAGAAAGCCGGCTTCCGGATCGGATGCCGGCCCTGCTGCCAGATAACTGGACAGGCGGCTTGACCCTGCTGGGGCTTGTGTTCCTGCTATCCTGCTTTCTCGACAATATTGCCGGGGCGCTGATCGGCGGCATCGTCGCGCGCCAGGTCTTTCGGGGCAAGGTACATATCGGATACCTCGCGGCCATCGTCGCCGCCTCCAACGCGGGCGGAGCCGGCAGCGTCGTGGGAGATACAACCACCACGATGATGTGGATCAATGGCATCAGCCCGCTCAGCGTTGTGGGCGCCTACGTCGCTGCGATCGCCGCGATGCTGATCTTCGCCGTTCCTGCCTCGATCCAGCAGCAGCGACTTTCGCCGATTCAGAAAGATGTCCCGACGAGCCTGAGGATCGACAAGGTGCGGGTCTTTATCGTTGCCGCAATTCTTGCCGCGGCACTCGGAGCTAACGTTACGGCCAACTTGAAATTTCCGGCACTTCTCGAAGTCGCGCCGGTTATGGGCGTCGCCGTCTGGGCCGTCATTCTCGCGACCGCCGCGCTACGATCTCCGGATTGGAAGGTGATGCCGGAAACCTTGAAAGGAACGATCTTCCTCCTCTCGCTGGTGACTGCGGCATCGATGATGCCGGTGGATAAACTCCCCGAGGCCTCATGGCAGACGACGTTAGGTCTCGGCGTCATATCGGCGGTATTCGACAACATTCCCCTCACCGCGCTTGCGTTGAAGCAAGGCGGTTACGACTGGGGTTTCCTCGCCTACGCGGTGGGATTCGGTGGATCGATGGTCTGGTTCGGCTCGTCCGCGGGTGTTGCGCTGTCGAACATATATCCGGAGGCGAAATCGGTCGGACGATGGGTCCGCCACGGGTGGCCAATTGCACTCGCTTACGTCTTCGGCTTCTTTGCCATGCTTGCCACTGTCGGCTGGCATCCGGACGCGCCGAGATAGGAAGCGCCCAGAAGTCGCCAACGGCCTCGATCTCACCCCGCCCTTGCCGCCCTTCGCAGCGATTGCGGCGGCTGGCCGAAAGCGCGGATGAAGGCGCGGCGCATTCGCTCCGGATCGCGAAAGCCGGTGGTCTCGGCGACCCGTTCGATCGCCTCGCTGGAGGACTGTACGCGCTGCCGCGCCACTTCGATCCGCAACCGCTCGACCGCCTTCGACGGCGTGGTACCGGTCTCGGCGATAAAGGCGCGGGTGAAATGCCGCGAGCTCATGCCGGCCTGCTCGGCGAGGTCTTCGACCGTCAGCGGCGCATCGAGATGTTCGCGCGCCCAGGCCAGCAGCGGCCCGAACCGGCCGTTCGGCGCCTTCAATTCCAGGAGCGAGGAGAATTGCGACTGGCCGCCGCTGCGGCGGTGATAGAGCACGAGTTGCCTGGCGGTCTTCTGCGCGACCTCGTCGCCGTAATCTTCCGTCACCATCGCGAGCGAAAGATCTATCCCGGCGGTGATGCCGGCAGAGGTCCAGATGTTGCCATCACGGGTGTAAATCTGGTCGGCCTCCAGTTTCACCTTCGGATAGAGTTTGAGAAACTGCTGGGTCCGCTGCCAATGCGTGGTGGCGCGGCGACCGTCGAGCAGCCCGGCCTCGGCCAGCACGATGGCGCCGGAGCAGACGCTGGCGATGCGGACGCCGCGTTTGGCCAATCCGCGCACAAAGGCAAGCGTCCGCGGACATCGCGCCGCCGCATCGACGCCCTCGCCGCCCGCGATGACCAGGGTGGTGATCGCGCTCGACGGCTTCAGCCCGCGTGCCAGCATCTCGGCGCCCGACGTGCTGCGCACCGGTCCCGGCGTCGCCGCCACGACCCGGATCGAGGGCTTGCCGGTGGAGTAGCGCGCGGCGATCTCGAACACCGAAATCGGGCCGGCCGCGTCGAGCAACTGGAAATCCGGAAACACCAGGACGCCAATCATAGGGCTATGTCCTTTAATGAGGGAAATATGGCATTTCGGACAACAGACGATCATGGCAGGATCGCCACGTCAAGCCGACAATGGAGGATATCGCAATGTCCGCGCCGCTTCAGATTGGTCTCCTGCTGTTTCCGAAAGTGACCCAGCTCGACTTCACCGGACCGTTGCAGGTGTTCTCCAGCCTGCCCGACGCCAAGGTGCATCTGATCTGGAAGCGGATCGAACCGGTGGCTTCCGATTCGGTGTTGATGCTGACGCCGACGATTACCTTCGCCGACTGCCCGCAGCTCGACGTGATCTGCGTGCCCGGCGGGATCGGCACCGACGACATGGTCAATGACGAGGAGATGCTGGCCTTCCTGCGCAAGCAGGCCGAGGGCGCCAAATACATCACCTCGGTCTGCACGGGATCGCTGGTGCTCGGTGCCGCCGGTCTCTTGAACGGCTACCGCGCGGCGACGCACTGGACCGCGATGGATTTTCTGCCTGCCTTCGGCGCGGTCCCGACCAGGACTCGCGTCTGCGTCGACCGCAACCGTGTGACCGGCGGCGGCGTCACCGCGGGTATCGACTTTGCGCTGACGCTGGTCTCACTGCTGCGCGATCGCCGCACCGCAGAGGCAATTCAGCTTCGGCTCGAATACAATCCGGCGCCGCCGTTCAATTCCGGCTCGCCGGATACGGCGCCGCCGGAAGTGCTCGCCTTCATGAAGGAACGGATCGCGCAGAACCAGATCCGCCGCGGCGAGATGATCGCACGTGCTGCCGAGCGGCTCGCGTGATGCAAACCGCCTCAATCCAGTCAGGCGGATCGCTCGATCAATGAGCTCAGGGTCTCGATCTCCTCGGTAATGTGCTTTTGAAATTCTTCGAAAACATGTTCGAGAAACGTGACGTCCTTGGGCTTCGCTTTGGCAACGCGAATCTCGATGCGGGTGCCACCGGCGCCTGTCTCGGTGAAAACATACGACATCGTCACCGGCGGGGCGTTCGGCATCGGCAGCAACGTCGTGAGCGTGAGATAGTCGAACGGTCGCCAGTCGAGAATCTCTTCGATGATGGCGTGGGGACCATGCATGCAATGGTTGGTGGTGCCGACGCCACGGCGTGCGGCGGAGACCTGTTCGCGAACTTCGTCGGCGCCGCGCCATTTCGGCCGCTGGCCCGGCACCGTGAAATACTCCCACACCAGCGGGCGTAGCGCGGCGATCTCGAACTCGATCACGTGCGCGGCCTGCTTGCGTGTCACGAGGTGCCTGCGCCGGTCTTTCTCTTCTGTCCACGCACTATTCAGGTCACGCAGCCAGCACCGCAGCGGGCCGATCACATCGATCGTCTCCTTGTGCTCGATGAGACCAGAAGAAGCCGTATCGATACCCATGGCCTCGATGCATGCGTCCGAGAACAGCACGTAGGGGTGATCTCCGAGACGCTCGGCGGCCGAATTCTTCAGCAACCGGTGCACGAGGATAACGTCGCGGCCGGCGACTTCCTCGCGGCCGGCCATCCGCTGCTTGATGAATTCGCCCTGATGAACGACAAATTTCAGATCGAGCTGCTGCATGCCATGGCATGCCTTGCATTGGCAGGACGTCGCCTGCTCGATGTTCCGCAGCCGCCTGCGAAACGCGAAGTACGCGGCTTCGATCGCATCCTGGATCAGCGAGCCGTCGAACCGGTCTCCCGATGCGAACAAGAAGGCGGCATCGCCTTCGAATTTTGCGAGCTTGAACGGCGGACGCAGGCATTTCACCACGATTTCCATGAGATCGGCGATGATATCCTGCGCGTGCTCGAGTTCCACGCCGGCGAGATAGCTCGTGTAACCGGAGATGTCAGCGATGAGGAAACATGCTTTTTCGGCGGACGGCAGCACTGCTACGCCTCCATTTCGGTTGTGCCGGAAACTCACCACTGGCGGCAGATGACCTTCGGGGTGTGTTGCGGTACCCATCAGATCACCGCGGCCTCAACACGAGGGATTCCGATCGGCCGCTCGTTCGGGTCGATTACACCGAGATTTTTCACGACCCTCAGCTGTCCGTCCGTAACCTGCGCGATGTACATGTTCATTCGGACATGGTGCTGTCCCGGCACCATCTCGGCGGGGCCACCCGGACCTTGCGCGATACTCGCACGATCGAGCGCGTCGATCACGCTGTCCTGGCGAAGCGTACCGGCCGACGTCACCGCGGCTTCCCACAGCTTCATGCCGCGATAGAGCCCCGAGCATCCGCTGCCCCCGGTGAACTGTTCTGCGCCCGGATATTGCGCATTGTATTGCGCAAGCAGCTCCCTGCTGAAGGGGTCGCTGACCGCCTGATAGTAGTCGAGACAGCCGTACAGTCCTTCGACATGGGCGGCCGGCAGCAGGCTGACGAGGTTTTCGTCGAAATACGTGCAAACGATGCGCCCTCCCCGACGCGTGAAGCCGGCGTCGTGGAGCTGCTCCAGGAACGGCACGACGCCGGGAGGCACCGTCATGTTGAAGACGACGTCGGTGCCACCAGACATGATGTTGGCGATCGTTGCGCTGTAGTCGACGTGATCGAGTGGAAAATACTCTTCGCCGACGATGGAGCCGCCGTTGGCTGTGACCGCTTCACGGACCTTTCCGTTCATGACGCGCGGCCAGATGTAGTCGGCCGATGGCAGATAGAATTTTCTTGCGCCGGTCTGCTGCATCAGCCACGGAATCAGCGGGTCGACCTGCTGGGCCGGTACGGGGCCGGTGCAGAACAGCAACGGATCACACTCCTGCCCTTCATACTGCTCAGGGTAGATATAGAGCTTGCGGCCCTTGGCGACGGCGGCCTTCTTGATGGCCTGACGGGTCGAACTGAAGATGCCGCCGAAGATTACATCGACCTTGTCGTACTGGACGAGCTTGGTCGCCTTGGCTTCGGCGACGCCGTCGATCGTGGCGCCATCCTCCAGAAACAGCTCGACCTTGCGCCCCAGCAGGCCGCCTTGCGCGTTGATGTCGCCGACAACCATGCGGGCGACGTTGGCCTGGGCAATTCCCATCGCCGAGAGCGGGCCAGTCTGGTCCGCAATCACACCCACCTTTATGGACTGTTCGCTCATGGCAATCTCCCCGTTTCACGGCCAGCCTGCGAGGCTGGGCTGATGCGAAGAGGATGCCGGCAATGAATTGACCGCGCATGGGGTGGATTCCCTATGCCGCGGAGATACGCTCCTGAACCAGGCCACGCTCGAGAGCATAGAGGGCGGCGGCTGCGCGCGTCGTCACGCCGATCTTGGAATACAGGCTCTGGATATGATTATCGGCCGTTTTGGGCGCGATATCGAGCTGCCGTGCCGCCTCCTTTGCCGTGTGTCCGGCTGCGATCAGGCGCAGCACCTCGACCTCGCGCGGCGTCAGCCCGGACGGTCGTTCGGCCGTGTTGCGCCTGGCAGGCTGACCGGCGCTTGCGAGTACCGCCTCGACCGCCTCGGCGCAGAGCTTTCCTTCGCGGACATCGTTGCGAATCCTGGAAGCGGCGGCGGTATCGCTCAGCCCCGGCCGATAAGGCCTTGCCTCCCGGGCCGTCTGAAACGCCTCGGCGGCCGCAAGAATACGGGCGGCCGGCGAAAGGTCGCTCGCCTTGGCGTATCGATGATAGCCCGTGCCATCGAGCCGTTCATGATGCCGCAGAACCAGTGCCGCGACAGATCTGCCGTCGCCACCCAAGGGCAAAAGCGCCCGTTCACCATGGTATGGATGAAGATGGGCGGCGTCGGTTTCGCGTTCGGTGAGCGCGCCTGCCCTCATCCAGGTCGAGACCGGGATCGCCAGTTCACCGATGTCGTGCGTATAGGCTGCCCAGCGCAGGGCGCGCATGTCGGCGGCCGAAAGCCCCATCCGCTTCCCGGCAGCATCGGCAAGCGCGGCAACGGCACGGGAATGGCCGAAGGTGAACGGCATCCTCATATCAATCATGTCGGCGATCGCCAGATAGGCTTGCTCGCACTCGGCTTCATCAAGCATCGCGTGCGGCAGCGGTTCGATGGCAAGGATCGTCTCGCGATCGACCGGGCCATCAAGCCCGCTCATGAGTTTTTCACAATGAGCAAGGAAGAGCTCCGCCAACTCGGCCTCATAGCCACCGCCCGCGCGCTCCGCGATCTTGGATTTCATCGCTTCAAAGCCGAGATGGTCCGTCAGCGCGATGGCGTCCTGTGCGAGCGTGACCAGCCGGACCGGAAATTTCACCGCCTCGCCGGACAGGCCGCGCGGCAAGCCTTTGCCGTCCCAGCGTTCGTAGATCTGACCGAGATTCTCCCGAATGTCTTCCGGGAGGCCAATTCGCTCGGCGATCCGCTGGGCCACTTCACAGTGGCCGGAGAGGATCGGGATATTGACCTGCGCTCCCTCGGCCAGACCACGCTCGATCGCCTTGGCCAGTTCGTCCGGCGAGGCACCTGCGAGCTTGCGGGTAATGGCCCGGACGAAGATCTGGACGAACTCCTCCCGGTTGCCGATATCGATGTGATGGAGCTCCCGGCGCAGCGTGATCTCGTCGCCCCAGGCCGCCGCGAGCAGATGCGTATCGGCATTGCATCCGATGTAGCGCAGCAGCGCTTGATGATAGACCTTGCGCTGCACGCCTTCGTCGAGGCCGGCGACCTTGGCAAAGCGCACCGCCAACACGCAGGATCGAAGCGCGAAATCTCTGGAATGGCCGGTGGCGAGGTCTGTCGCATAGGCCAACGCCATCAGAAAGTCTGCGCGTCGAACTGACAGTGCCGCCATTCCCTGAGCCCCCGCCGAATATTGGGTGCAACCTAACGCCTGGCCAACGGCGCGCAAACATCGAAAGTGCGCCGCCCGTCGACCGGGTCGGGCCGACGGGCTCTGCGGCAGGTGGATCGAGGGGCTAGACGGCAAGGCGCGGCGCGACCGCAGAAGAAAAAGGCCGCCTGGTTTCCCAGACGGCCTTTCCTGTCTCACGGCGGCCACACATTAGCGGGGCGATTTCAGAACCTCTGCACCGGGGGCCTATCTCCCGGCCGTATCCTGATCGGTGACCGCTGCAAATCGGGGCAGTCGCGAACTGGAGCCCGACACCGACGCGATGGTCTCCCATCTCCGTAAGATGTCCCATTGAACCGCCAAGACGCGGAACGCTCAAGGGCGCGGCGACGGCTGTCCCCGTTGATCCCGCTGTTCACAGGGATCGGGTCTGACGAAAGTTGCTAGGTGCCGCGCCCCAAGGTCGGCGTCCGGTTGGCCAGATCGTTAGGTACGAGCTTGTCAAGGAGCCGTCCCGCGAGGCTGCTCACCACCATGAAGCATATCGCGAAGCCCAAGAGGACAGCCTGCCTCACATAACCGCTATATGCGCCCAGGTCGTAGGAGAATGTCTTGAGGCGGAAATCCCAGACTTTGTCGACGCTGTCGAATCCCGCAACGAAGATCATGCCGATCGTCAGAACGACACCATAACGGATGCAAATCCGAACTCCCGACCCGAACGACGGCGCTGGCATGCCGTCACGCGCGCTTGCCCGCCACACATCAAGTGCGGCCGCGACGGCAGCGACGATCCAGCAGCCAACGATACGCCAGAGCAGCACTTGCAATATCATCGGGGCACGGCGCCTTTGAAGCGATCATTGCTGTTTTGTCGCAAGACGCCCTGGCGCGGTTCAGGCCGGATGGTCCGGCCGCGTCAGCAGATCTTTTGCCATCGCGCCCGCCAGCGCGGCGCCCTCACCGGCGGCAGCACGTAGCTTTTGCCCTCGGCAGAGATGGTGAGCGGTCGTCCGGAGCTGAACATGTCGAGCACGCGACTTTCCAGCGCGCGCCATTTGTTCTGCTCGAGGTCGGATTGGCCGAGGTCGGCCTGGTCGAACATCGCCCTGTTCGGTGGCGTGAGCTCGGAACCGACATCGACGAATCCGGCGAAGTCCATCTGCGTCTTGCCGGTGTCGATCGTGATCGTGGCGCCCTGTCGTCCGGCCTGCTTCGGCGTGGCCGGATAAACCGCCAGCACTTCAAAATGCGTACCGCAGCCGATCAGGAATACGGTCTTGCCGTTGGGATCGTAGTAGCCCAGCCACGGCTGATCCCGGCTCATCTCGAACTTCCAGGCCCCCTTCCAGACATCGCCATCGGCAACGGCCTGGGACAGACCCAAGCCGAACACGACCCCAGCAATTCCAAACAGCCTTGCAAACATCGACGTCATCCGCTCAATCACCGGCTTTGGTCCCTGCCTGCATCCGCTTCTGTCGATAAAGCATCTCATGAAGTTTGTCCGGTCGCGTGGACGCCTCCGGCGTACTCAAACCGCGCCGGCCGTTGGCGTCGATCTCGATGCCGCAGCCGGCAAGCCAGGCACGAGCCTCCGAGAAGCGCTCCGCATCATCGAAGGGGGCGTTGCCGAGCATGGCCTCCGACAAGGAGCGCCCCTGCATCAGGCCGAACATGCCTTCGGTATCCAGCTTGACGATCGCAGCCTTGCCGATCGGCGTGCGCTCCGGGCCATGCCAGTAGCCGATCATGTCGCCGTCCTCGCTTTCGGCCACCATCGTGATCAAGGCAAGGACGTCGTTGATGGCCGCAACGTTCGCCATGATGTCGGGGTTTTGCCGATCCCGATCGTTCAGGTAAGAGCCCGTCAACAACGGATAGTCGCGTCCGGGCATCAGAAGCGCAAATCCGAGCGCGTCGCGCAGCGGATCCACGCCGCCGGCGGATGCCACAACATCGAGCAATGCGCGCAAGTCCGGCGGGACGTCCTGCCCTCTCATGATCTCTTTCTCGAACTGTCGAACTTCAGCTGATGACATGGACTATCCGATGGGCTTCACCCCATTTGGTCTCGTTCGCCAGCGACTGGTTCGATCCGCCTTGGTTAACCAGCCTGCTATGAACCTGCGGGCCCCCCGAACGCACAAACAGCGGACCTCCTGAAGTGACGAAGGAATGCGCGATGAAGGCCCTGAAAGCATCGATCTGCGTTGCGGTGACCGCGCTCGCTCTGAGCCTGGCGCCGGCCGCGCCGTCCTGGGCGGCAGAGGATGAAGCCGGTGCTCTCATCCTGCAGATGAAAGAACTCTATCGCGCCGGAAAATACACGGAAGCGCTGCCGTTGGCCCAGAAGTCGCTTGTCCTTCGCGAGAAGGAGTTCGGTCCAGACGATGACAAGGTCGCGATTCCGCTGAATGACCTCGGCACAATCCACTACAATCTGGGTCAATACGCCGTGGCCGAACAGTTCTACAAGCGCTCACTGGCGATCAGGGAGAAAACGCTCGGTCCGGATCATGCGGAAGTCGCCATGGTGCTGAACAATCTGGGCGACCTCTACCGTGCGGAAGAGCGTTATGCGCTGGCGGAGCCAATTCTCAAGCGCTCGCTCGCCATTCGCGAGAAAATCTCCGGTCCCAACGATCCGTCGATCGTGATGCCATTGAGTAACCTCGCCGCCCTCTACAGCAATCAGGGTCGCTACGACCAGTCCCGACCGCTGTTCGAGAGAGGGCTCGCCATCCTCGAGAAGGCGCACGGGCCCAACGATCCCGAAGCCACCATCTTGATGAGCAACCTTGCCGACGCATACATCAACCTTCATCGTTACGCCGATGCCGAGCGCATGTTGAAGCGAGCGATCGTGGTGACCGAGAAGGCCTACGGACCCGACCATCCCGATGTCGCCCAGGCGCTGAACAACCTGGCGGCGCTCTACGGGCGTCAGGGCCGCAATACCCTGGCCGAGCAGTTCTACAAGCGGTCAGTCGTGACCTTCGAGAAGACGCTCGGTCCGAACCATCCGGATCTCGCTGACGTGCTGGATAACCTTGCTGCCCTTTACAAGGATCAAGGTCGCTATGCCGATGCCGAACAGGTTTCCCGGCGGTCGAAGGCCATCCGCGGAAAAACAGCGCCGATCTGAACAATTGGGCGCAGCGACAGCCCGTCGGACGGTCGACCGCGCCACGAAGCAATGCCGATGGGATCAGTTACCCGGCGTCCAGGCCTGATAGTCGCCGGTCGCTTTCGGACGGCGGCCGCTGGCCAGCGTCGAACCGGACGGGCGATAGGCCTGCGGCGTGCCGGTCAGATTCGGGACGTGCGGCTTCTGCCATTCGCGCGGCGTGTAGCTCTCTTCGGTCGGCGCGACGTCGACGGTGTGATGGATCCAGCCGTGCCACTCCGGCGGGATCTTGGTCGCCTCGGCATAGCCGTTATAGACCACCCAGCGCCGCTCGAAGCCGAGCGTCGGGTCGATCTTGCGGCCTGCGGTGCGGTAGTACTTGTTGCCCTGCTCGTCCTGGCCGACCAGTTCGCCGAACCGCCAGGTCCACAGTTGCGTGCCAAAGGTCTGGCCGCTCCACCACGTGAAAAACTTGAGCAGAAACTGCTTCATAGGGACTCAGGGCCGGTTGGAGAACACGTGCCGTTCTGATGCCATTGGCGGGCCGAATTGTCCAGACGGACGGCGGTATCCCGGCCCTGTTTATGTCACGGCTTTCGGCATCCTGATGGCCGTTTGGGGGCACCATACGTCAGCGGCGCATTGTCGCGGAACCTGCGCAGTCTGTTCATCGCGCATACAGTTCCTATCTGGCAGGGTGAGCGGTGCGCACGATCGGTGCGCGGGCTCGGGAACGCCCAACCCGTGAACAGGTTAGGCCCAATCCCGCAAATGGAGCCAGGAATGATCAATCTTAAAGTTGTGAGTACCGCCGCAATCATGGCGCTGACGCTGCCGGTGGTGTTGTCGAGCGCAAGCCAAGCCCAGATCCCCGACTACAAGGGTCGCGGCGGAGGCGGCGGCGCCTATGTCGCGGGCAGCAAGGCCGCCCCAGCGCCGGGCGGTAACTTCAGGCCCGGCGGTGTTCCGTCCGCGTCCGTCGGCGGCGGCGGTGGCTTCAAGGGTGGCGGAATTCCGCAGGCTGGTGGCGGTGGTCCGCGTTACAGCGGTGGCGGCGGTGGTGGAGGCTATTATCGCGGCGGCGGTGGCGGCGGTTACTACCGCGGTGGTGGCGGTGGCGGAGGCTTCATTCCCGGCGCTGTCGCAGGTGCCGTGATCGGCGGCGCCATTGCCGCGGGCAGCGGCGGCTACTATGGCGGCCCAGCCTATGCGCCCGGATATTACGACGACGGATATTATGACGATGGTGCGGTGGCGGTGGCCCCGGCGCCCACCGGAGGTGACGATTCGGTCAGCTACTGCATGCAGCGCTATCGTTCCTACGATCCGAACTCAGGCACCTATCTCGGTAATGACGGCTACCGGCATCCCTGCCCGTAGTTTTCGTTCGTAACGCCCTCTTCGCGAATTAAAAAGGCGGCGCATCCCTGCGCCGCTTTTTCCGTTTTCAGGATCGCAACGCCACCGCGACGCCACCGAGCGCAATCACCAGCGCGCCGATCTCGCGCAAGCCCAGCGGTTCGTGCAGCATCGCCGCCGCCGCCAGCACGCCGACCACCGGTATCAGCAAGGTGCCGATCGAGGCGGTTGCCGCCGGCAGCCGCTCCAGGGCGGCGAACCAGCAGACATAACAAAGGCAGAACTGGACCGCGGTCATATAGGCCATCGATGCCCAGCCGCTGGCCGAGAGCGCCGAGAGCTGCGGATGCTCGATCGCGAGGCCAACGATCGCGATCGGCAGGCAACCGAGGCCCATCTGCCAGGCCGCCACCGACAGCGGCGGCATCGCCAGCGGGAAATGCTTGGTCAGCACCGTGCCGAGCGCGACGCACACCGCGCCCGCCAGCGCACAGAGGATGCCCGGGAGTTTTTCAACGTTGGCCTCGAGTCCGCTGCCGCCGATCAGCACCGCAATGCCGGCGAGCGCGACCGACAGCGATATCGCGCGCAGCAGCGACAACCGTTCGCCGAGCACCGGCCACGCCAGCAATGCGACCCAGACCGGAATCGAGATCCCGAGCACGGCGGCCTCGCTGGCGCTGAGCCAAAGCAGCGCCAGCCCCATGAAGGCGGTCCAACTGCCGACCTGCAGCATCGACACCAGCAGCAGGCGCAGCCACATCTGCCGCGGGACATTCAGTTGTTGCTGTCGTGCAATCGCAATCAGGGCGAGTGCGACGGCGCCGACGATGCCGCACAGGCCGCGTGCTGACAGTGGCGGCCATTGCGTCAGCACATGCTTCATGATCGGGAAATTGAGGCCCCACCCCACCGATGCCACCATGAGGAACCCGAACCCGAGCGGCGACATTCGGGCGCGAACCGCCTGCGGACTGATCGACATGATGAAACCGGACCCGGCAGCCAAACGTTGTCGCTGTTTGACACAACGCAAGGAATTCGCGCCACGCCAATTCTATATGCACTATACCATACAGACGATCTCTCGTGCTTCCGACTTAATCTGCAAACGGGCCATGCGAGTCGCCTAAGCCGCAGCCCGAAGGAGAAGGGCAAATCGTGCCGCGCGTTCTCGTGGTGGATGACGACCCGATGGTCTGCGTCGCCATCGAGCTCTGTCTGACGCGCCAGGGTTTCGAGGTCACCGTCGCCGACGGTGGTGAGGCGGGAATGCGCGCCCTCGAAGCATCCGATTTCGACGTCATGCTGATCGACGTCTTCATGCCGCATATGCGCGGCTTCGAATCGATCCGGATGTTTCACGAACGCAGGCCCGAGGTGCCGATCGTCGCGATGTCGGGCTACGCCTTTGCCAATACCGAACGCGCGCCGGATTTCCTGCGCATGACCATCGAACTCGGCGCGGCATGCTGCCTGCGCAAGCCGTTCACGCCGAACGCGCTGTTGACCACGATCAACGAATGCCTCAACAAACCAAAAGCTCCTGCGCGTCTCTCGAAATGAAATGAAATAAAGTCGTCAATGCCGTCGCAGCGCGTCACTATCGGAATCGGCCTCGCCATCCTGCTCGTCATCAGCGCTGCCTCGATCGGCCTCGACCTCAAGTCACAAACCGACGCCGCGGCCGTGAACCAGACGCTCGGCGTGCTGAAGCAGATACCGGATCTCGAGCTGCTGCTTCGACGCACCGAAAGCGCGGCGCGCGGCTTTGCCCTCAACAAGGCCCCCCCTACTTCATCAAGCAGCACCGCGAGGCCAGCGAGGGAATTCCGGCGGCGTTCGACGCGCTGATCGCGGAATTCAGGGATAGTCCGGCCGAGAAACAGTTACTGGAGGAAACCAGGGCGCTCGCCATTCGCCGCGTCGCCATCAGCAACGAGATGATCCGGCTGCAGACCGCTGGCGATACCGCCGGCGGGCTGGCGTTGATGGCGCAGACCGAGGGCCGCACGACGATGGAAAGGATCGGCGTCAACCTCGAGAAGGCCGTCGCCGAAGTAAGGGCCCGTCTCGCCGCCCGCTACGCCGAATCGCGGGTCACACGGCGCATCCTGCTGGCGATCGATCTCGCCGGTGTGGCCCTGATCCTGATTCTCGCCACAACCCTGATCCAGGCGTCGCGGCGATCGAGCCGCGAGCTCGAGGATACGCTGAGCGCCACCAAGGCCACCAACGAGACGCTGGAGGCCGCCGTTGCCGAGCGCACCGAACATCTGGTCGCCGCCCACGAGGAACTCCGGCATTCGACGGCGGTGCTGCAAAACACCTTCAACAGCGTGGCCGAAGCGGTGATCGTCCTCAACGCCGGCGGCGAGATCATGCTTGCCAACGAGGCCGCCGGAAAAGTGTTGCGCTACCGGCCGGGCATGACGGTCCGGGAGCTCCGCTCGCTGAGCGTCGCCTATCATGCCGACGGGGTGACGCGCCTGACGATTGATGAAATGCCGTCCGAGCAGGTGCTGCGCGGCGAACCGTTCGACGAGCAGGAAATCGTCATCCGCCCCGCCGACGGCCGCAATCCGCTCGACCTCGTGGTCAGCGGCCGGCCGCTGCGCGACGCCGCCGGCGCGATCCGCGGCGCGGCGCTGGTCTATCACGACATCACGCAATGGCGTGAGGCCGAGCGCAAGCTGCAGCAATCGCAAAAGCTCGACGCCATCGGCAAGCTGACCGGCGGCGTCGCCCACGACTTCAACAACATGCTGACCGTCATCACCGGCACCACGGAAACGCTGGTCGCGGGCCTCAAGGACCGGCCGGCGCTGCAGGCCACCGCCAAGATGATCGACCAGGCCGCCGAGCGCTGCAGCGAGCTGATCCAGCACCTGCTGGCCTTTGCCCGCCGCCAGCCGCTGCATCCGCGCAACATCGACGTCAACGGCACCGTGCTCGATATCGCCAAACTGCTGCGGCCGACGCTCGGCGAGCAGATCGAGATCGACTCGATCCTCGACCAGGAAGTCGCCACCTCGCACATCGACGCCTCGCAGCTCGCCAACTCGCTGCTCAACATGGCGATCAATGCCCGCGACGCGATGCCGAACGGCGGCAAGCTGCTGCTGGAAACCCGCAACGTCGTGCTCGACGACGCCTACGCCCAGGCCAATCCGGACGCCCGGCCCGGCCCCTACGTGATGCTCGCGGTCAGCGACACCGGCACCGGCATGTCGCGCGAGGTGCAGGACAAGGTGTTCGAGCCGTTCTTCACCACCAAGGAAGTCGGCAAGGGCACCGGCCTCGGCCTCTCGATGGTCTACGGCTTCGTCAAGCAGTCGGGCGGCCACATCAAGATCTACAGCGAGCCCGGCCACGGCACCACGATCAGGCTGTACCTGCCGCCGGCGCGCGGCCAGACCGAGGCGCCGCCTGCCGTGGCCACACCGCCATCGCTCGGCAACGAGACCATCCTCGCCGTCGAGGACGATGCGCTGGTGCGCGACTTCGTTGCCACGCAGTTGAAGGCGCTGGGCTACAAGACGGTCACCGCCGCCGACGGCCCATCCGCACTTGCCATCGTCGATCGCGGCGAGCCCTTCGACCTGCTGTTCACCGACGTCATCCTGCCCGGCGGCATGACCGGCCGGGAGCTCGCCGACGAGGTGGCGCTGCGCCGCCCGGGCCTGAAGGTGCTGTATACGTCGGGCTATACCGACAACGCGATCGTGCACCAGGGCAAGCTCGATCCCGGGGTGCTGCTGCTGAGCAAGCCCTATCGCAAGTCGCAGCTCGCCAACATGATCCGCCGCGCGCTGAAGGGCGAGGCCTGAAAGCACCGCGGCTCCGGGTGCTTTCGAGGGGCTAAAACAAAAAAAGCGAAAACAACCCCATGCACAGTAGAACTGCGGTATCTAATTACCTTCATATCAAGTCCGGGGCATGCTCCGCTTGAACAAGTCCGGGGCATGCTCCGCTTGAAGACGCCTCGCCCTACGACCTTGTCGCCAGCACGACGCCGGCCAGCGTGAACACCAGCGCCACGACTTGCGTCAGCCCGAGCGGCTCGTGCAGCGCCATGGCCGATGCCACCACGCCGATCACGGGCACCGCCATGGTGCCGATGGCGGCCACCGAGGCCGGCAGCCGGGCCAGCGCGGCGAACCAGCTCACATAGGCGATGCAGAACTGGATCACGATCGAATAGGACAACAGCCACCAGCCGGTCGTGGTGACGTGTTCCAGATGCGTGGTCTCGATCAGGAGGCCGGCCACCGCGACCGGAAAACAGCCGAGCCCGATCTGCCAGGCCGCGGCCGGGATCGGCGGCAGCGGTAAGGGCAGCTTCTTGGCCAGCACCGTGCCGAGCGCGAACCCTATGGCCCCCGTCAGCGCCATCAGGATGCCCGGCAGCTTGGCCGCGCTGGCGTTGAAGCCGTTGCCGCCCATGATCGCGGCGAGCCCCGCAAACGCCATCACCAGCGCGAAGCTGCGCAGCCAGGTCGGCCGTTCGCCGAGCACCGGCCAGGCCAGCAGCGAAGCCCAGACCGGCATGGTGTAGGCAATCAAGGCGGCCTCGCTGGCCGGCAGCCACAACAGCGCCAGTCCCATCAACACCATCCAGCCGGTGACATTGAGCAAAGCTGCCAGCAGCAGCCGCGGCCACAGCCGCCGTTCGACCCGCAAACTCTGCCGCATTGCCAGCGCAAAGGCGGCCAATAGCGCCGCGCCGATGATTCCGGTGACGCCGCGCAAGGTCAGCACCGGCAACTCGCCGACCAGGTATTTGGTCACCGGCCAGTTGAAGCCCCAGCCGACCGAGGTGATGGCGAGGAACATCAGGCCCACTGGTGCGAGGCGCGCAGGCGCGGGAGACGGCGGCGGGTTGGTCATGAAGGGGATACCGGCTGAGAATCAGGGGCACGTTTTGCCGTGGATCGCCCTCCGCCACCATCGATGCGCGGGCATATCAGCCCCCTGCCTGCCCCGGCCTGTCCGTAGCCCTACGTGAGTCTCGCGGAAGCAATCCCGGAACCGCAAAATATAGCTGCCCTGTGAACAGCGGGAGCAGCGGACTTTTGCACGCTTCGAAACTTTTTTTGCGCTTGGGAATCTCTGAGGACTCACTGATACTTGCCCCCATCACAGGCGCGGCATTGCCCCCTGTTATCCCCCTCTGTCCACCATATTTAGTATTTGATTCAGGAACTCGTACTAGTCCTTGACGGGCAAGACGGAGATGGCCTAGCTTTCAAACCGTTCGGCGCGAGTGTGTTTTGGGTCCCCGCCGGTCATCCCAATAGGGTTCCGAAACGACCACTCCGACGGCCGGTTGAGGCCACGGGATGAGGGCGTGTCTGCCTCGTCGAGGGATCTTCGGGGCGCGAAAATAAGGGCTGGAACTGGCCCGAAGTGAAGCGTTGGGGCGTTGAATTGCATGACCTCGGAGGCCCGGTTCGGGTGTCCAGAGGAAGTGCCAGAGAACAGGCCGGGTTCACCGGTTGAGCTGCGGAATGCGGGTCAGGGTTGTCCAAGACAGTTTGTCTTGATGACAACCGTGGCCAGGGAAACCGCTCAAGGCATAACATCCGGACCTTGCGACAAGCAGTCCGGTCAAAGAAGAGACGGGGCACGACTATGCGAATCGAACGGCGCAACACCACTTCCGGCCAGTCACCCTACGCTGGGATTGATTTCAGATTGACGACATCTGAGATCCGCAACCCCGACGGCTCGATCGTGTTCCGCCTCGAAAACGTCGAGGTCCCCCAGTTCTGGTCGCAGGTCGCCTCCGACGTGCTGGCCCAGAAGTATTTCCGTAAAGCAGGCGTCGCCGCGCGGCTGAAGAAGGTCGAGGAAGAGACCGTGCCGTCGTGGCTGTGGCGCTCGGTGCCCGACACCGAGGCGCTGGCCCTCCTCCCCGAGAACGAGCGCTACGTCGGCGAAATCAGCGCAAAACAGGTGTTCGACCGCCTCGCCGGCTGCTGGACCTATTGGGGCTGGAAGGGCAAGTACTTCTCGACTGAAGAAGACGCCCGCGCCTTCTACGACGAACTCTGCTTCATGCTCGCCAAGCAGATGGTCGCGCCGAACTCGCCGCAGTGGTTCAACACCGGGCTTCACTGGGCCTACGGCGTCGACGGTCCCGGCCAGGGCCACTATTACGTCGATCCCTTCACCGGCAAATTGACCAAGTCGAAGTCGTCCTACGAGCATCCGCAGCCGCACGCCTGCTTCATCCAGGGCGTCGGTGACGACCTCGTCAACGAAGGCGGCATCATGGACCTCTGGGTCCGCGAAGCCCGCCTGTTCAAATACGGCTCCGGCACCGGCTCCAACTTCTCGCGCCTGCGCGGCGAAGGCGAACGCCTCTCCGGCGGTGGCCGCTCGTCCGGCCTGATGAGCTTCCTCAAGATCGGCGACCGCGCGGCCGGCGCCATCAAGAGCGGCGGCACCACGCGTCGCGCGGCCAAGATGGTCGTGGTCGATGCCGATCACCCTGACATCGAGACCTATATCGACTGGAAGGTGAAGGAGGAGCAGAAGGTCGCGGCCCTCGTCACCGGCTCCAAGATCAACCAGAAGCACCTGAAGGCCGTGCTCAAGGCCTGCGTCAACTGCGAAGGTTCAGGCGACGACTGCTTCGATCCCGAGAAGAACCCGGCGCTGCGCCGCGAGATCAAGCTGGCGCGCCGCGCGCTGGTGTCCGACAACGTCATCAAGCGGGTGATCCAGTTCGCCAAGCAGGGCTACAAGGAGATCGACTTCCCGACCTACGACACCGACTGGGATTCCGAAGCCTACCTCACGGTATCAGGCCAGAACTCCAACAACTCGGTCTCGCTGAAGGACGATTTCCTGCGCGCGGTCGAAACCGACGGCGACTGGAACCTGATCGGCCGCACCAACAAGAAGGTGACGAAGACGCTCAAGGCCCGCGACCTCTGGGAAAAGATCGGCCACGCCGCCTGGGCTTCGGCCGATCCCGGCCTGCACTTCAACACCACCATGAACGACTGGCACACCTGCAAGGCGTCCGGCGACATCCGCGCGTCGAACCCGTGCTCGGAATACATGTTCCTGGACGACACCGCCTGTAACCTGGCCTCTGCCAACCTGATCACGTTCTATTCGACCACGACCAAGCGGTTCGACATCGAATCCTACGAGCATCTGTGCCGGCTCTGGACCATCGTGCTGGAAATCTCCGTCATGATGGCGCAGTTCCCGTCGAAGGCGATCGCCGAACTCTCCTACGAGTTCCGCACGCTGGGCCTGGGCTTTGCCAACATCGGCGGCCTGCTGATGACCATGGGCCTGTCGTATGACTCGAAGGAAGGCCGCGCGCTGTGCGGCGCCCTCACCGCCGTCATGACCGGCATCTCCTACAAGACCTCGGCTGAAATGGCCGGCGAACTCGGCACCTTCCCGGGCTACAAGAAGAACGCCGCGCACATGCTGCGCGTGATCCGCAACCACCGCCGCGCGGCGCACGGCATCGCCACCGGCTACGAGGCACTCGCCGTCAATCCGGTGCCGCTCGACCACGCCTCCTGCCCGGACGGCAACATCGTCGCCCACGCCGTCGTGGCCTGGGACGATGCGCTGGCGCTCGGCGAGAAGCACGGCTACCGCAACGCCCAGACCACCGTGGTGGCGCCGACCGGCACCATCGGTCTGGTGATGGATTGCGACACCACCGGCATCGAGCCTGATTTCGCGCTGGTGAAGTTCAAGAAGCTCGCCGGCGGCGGCTACTGGAAGATCATCAACCAGGCCGTTCCGGTCGCCCTGCGCACGCTGGGCTACTCCGAAGCCGACATTGCCGAGATCGAAGCCTACGCCGTCGGACACGGCTCGCTCTCCAATGCGCCCGGCATCAACCACTCGACCCTGAAGGCCAAGGGCTTTACCGACGAAGCGCTGGCGAAGGTCGAGAAGGCGCTGCCGACCGCGTTCGACATCAAGTTCGCCTTCAACAAGTGGACGTTCGGCGAAGACTTCCTGCGCGACACCCTCCACATTGCGCCCGAAGCGATCGCCGCCCCCGGCTTCGACCTGCTGGCGGCGCTCGGCTTCACCAAGCGCGAGATCGAAGCCGCCAACGTCCACATCTGCGGTGCGATGACCGTCGAAGGCGCACCGCATTTGAAGGCCGAGCACTACCCGGTGTTCGACTGCGCCAACCCCTGCGGCAAGATCGGCAAGCGTTATCTCTCGGTCGAGAGCCACATCCGGATGATGGCGGCGTCGCAGCCGTTCATCTCGGGCGCAATCTCCAAGACCATCAACATGCCGAACGACGCCACGGTGGAGGACTGCAAGTCCGCCTATCTGCTCTCCTGGAAGCTGGCACTGAAGGCCAACGCGCTCTACCGCGACGGCTCCAAGCTGTCGCAACCGCTCAACTCGCAACTCATCTCCGACGATGACGAGGAAGACGAGATCGACACCTATTACGACAAGCCGATGGCGGCGCGTACCGCGCAGGTCTCGGAAAAGATCGTCGAGAAGCTGGTCGAGCGCATCGTGGTGATGCGCGAGCGCGAGAAGATGCCGGATCGCCGCAAGGGGTACACCCAGAAGGCGGTGGTCGGCGGCCACAAGGTCTATCTCCGCACCGGCGAATATGACGACGGCCGGATCGGCGAGATCTTCATCGACATGCACAAGGAAGGCGCGGCACTCCGCTCCTTCATCAACAACTTTGCCATCGCCGTGTCGCTGGGTCTGCAATACGGCGTGCCGCTGGAGGAATATGTCGACGCCTTCACCTTCACCCGCTTCGAACCGGCGGGGCCCGTGCAGGGCAACGACTCCATCAAGTACGCGACCTCGATCCTCGACTACGTGTTCCGCGAACTCGCGGTCAGCTACATGTCGCGCTTCGATCTCGCCCATGTCGATCCCAGCGAGTCGAACTTCGACGCGCTCGGCCGCGGCGTCGAGGAAGGCAAGGAGCCGGATCCGTCGCATTCGACCCGCTATGTGTCGAAGGGCCTGACCCGCTCGCGCACCGACAACCTCGTCGTCATGCGCCCTGCCGCCAGCGACACCGACGCCCGCGGCTCCAGCAACGTCACCGCGATCGCCGGCCACGGCCCGAGCGCCCGCCTCGCCGACACCCTGGAAGGCGCGGTCGCGCTGAAGCAGGAAGCCCAGCACGACCTCTCGCCGACGGAGAAGCTCGAAGCATTGCAGTGGAGCAAGGCCGGCGCCGCGCAAGCCGCCCAGCCCTCCAAGGCCGAGCGTCGCGCCGAAGCCAAGGCCAAAGGCTACGAAGGCGAAATGTGCGGCGAGTGCGGCCACTTCTCGCTGGTGCGGAACGGCACCTGCATGAAGTGCGATACGTGTGGCAGCACGACGGGGTGTAGCTGAGCTAGCACTGAACGTCATGCCCGCGGGCTTGGCGCGGGCACCAAGGATAAAGGCCGCTCGAAAGGGCGGCCTTTATCCGATTGAGTCCTGTAGGTCGAAGCAAAAAGCCACACACGAAACTGCTGCTTATATCCTGTCGAGCTCGTGAGGCCGAAAATGTTTGACTTTTCAGTCCCAACCCCATCAGGGCCAATAGAGTTTCAGGTCGAACCGGGAACCTCGCTCCTCTTTGTTGGCGCAAATGGGGGAGGCAAGACGAGACTCGCTGTGACAATAGAACGGGAGCTTGGCGCTAGCGCTCACCGAATTTCTGCACATAGAGTACTCACTCTTAATCCAGCTGTTCCCAAAATTAACGAGCGGTTTGCACTCTCCGGGCTTAGAACTGGAGCTCCGGGCGACACCCTTCATCTTCCCTATCGATTAGGAAACCGATGGCAAGGCAATGAAGCTATTGCTTTGCTGAATGATTACGATTTTCTTGTCCAGACCTTATTCGCAGACCAAGCAAACACCTCACTCACGACACACAAGAACGCGCGCTCGAATGCCGCGCAGCCCGTGGCAGATACAAAATTCGAAAAGCTCGAGGCAATTTGGGATCGCATTCTCCCTCATAGGAAACTTGATATTTCCGGAGACGACATTGTTGCATGCGTCACGGGCACAGGCATCAAATATAAAGCCGCAGAAATGAGCGATGGCGAGCGAGCCATCTTCTATCTTATAGGTCAGACTCTCGCGGCCGCGCCGTCTAGCCTACTTATTCTTGATGAACCGGAATTGCATATCCATCGTTCAATTATGTCGCGACTTTGGGATGAGCTTGAAGCCGCCAGACCCGATTGTGCGATGGTATTCATCTCACACGACCTTGAGTTTGCCGCCTCGCGCGAAGGGCAGAAATTCGTCATACGTGATTATAACCCGGCGACCGGTTGGGTAATCGAAGCGGTTCCAGACAACACCGGCTTTAGCGAAGAAACGACGACTCTTATCCTCGGAAGCCGCAAACCCGTTCTTTTTATCGAAGGCCAAGGCGAGAGCCTTGACCAAGCGATTTATCGAGCCTGCTACCCTGACTGGACGATTATCCCTCGGGGATCATGTGAAGAAGTCGTTCACGCCGTGACTACCATGCGCGCGAATGCCGCCCTTACGCGCGTGACTTGCGCAGGCATGGTCGATGCTGACGCATACGATCCAACAGAGATTAGCTTTCTTAGCAACAAAGGAATCGCTGTCCTGCCGGTATCAGAAATCGAGAACCTTTTCCTTCTTCCGAGCGTGGTCGAAGCAATCGCAAAGAACGAGGGGCATTCAGGCGTCGCGCTCGAAGCCAAGGTTTCCTCTGTTCTTGGTGAGCTCTTTGCTCATGCGGCCGTTCCGCAAAACCAAGCTCCGATAGTAATGCGTTACTGTCGCAGGCGAATCGACCGCACCCTCAAGCAGATCGATTTTAGCGCAGCCAAGGACGTTGCGGCACTTGCGTCCGACTACGCCACAAAAACAGCAGGCATTGATGTTATAACTCTCGCGAAGAAGGCATCGGAGAGCATTGAAAAATCGATCGCCGAGAAGAACGCCCCGGAGCTTCTAAAGTGGTACGACAACAAGGGTGTTTTGGGGATCGCTTGCAAAGCGAAGGACACAACGAAAACTTACTTCGAACAATGGGTCGTCCGTGCGCTACGCAACAATACAGCACCTCATCTTTCAAACGCGATCCGCGAAGTTCTGCCAACCTTAGTGGCCACGTAACAGCGCGTAGGGTGGATTGAGCTCTTGCGAACCCACCGCCGTCGTACGTCACTACCCGACTGATAGCCTTCGCTTCGCTCAACCCATTCTACGCGCTATTCAACTACCTCCGCGAAGTAGCGCGAAGGCGACAGTTCATTGCTCCCATCGATGGGAGGCACATACAGGTCGCCCAAATCGTAAACCGGATGCCGCATCGTCCAGAACGGACTCGAATTGGCGCCGAAGAATCGATTATACATTTCAGGCCCCCATTGCGCAGCCTGCAGGATATGAACGGCCGCGACGGCGTCGATCAAGTTGCCAAGGCTTGCTTGCGAGAATTGCGTGTCACGATTGTGCTTCACAGCGTTGTAGGCTTCATACCACGGAATCGTACTGGTCGTATCGGGAGCAGACCAATTCTTGAACGGAAGGAACGTTCCCACGTCGGGATAGTCCCGCAGTGCCACCTCCCATTCCGATAATCGGAGCGGCTCCTTGACCCTGATGTAGTCGCCCGTCGTGTACCTGTCTTTCGGCGCGGCACTGTTCCGCTCGAGAACCGCGCGCCAACTCGCTTCGACTTCGGTGCACGTCAAGATCAGAAGCTCTCGAATTCTATTGCCGAAGGTCGACATATTCGCAGCTGATGGCTCGGCATATTTGAACAAATCTTGCATCTGATCGAAGAGGCTCGATGCGGCTATGTTCGTTCGGATATATTCGCTTCCGTAAACAGCACGAGCATCGACGGCATTGTAGCATTGCAACCCGTTCGGATCGAATATCCCACGCCAGATGCGAGGATGATATGTTCCCATCCTGTTACGCAGCTTCTTTGCGCTGCTCTTAATTATCGTGCTTACACCGCTGTGCTGCCAAGCAGCATTTACCACTTCGCCATAGAGATAGAGATCATTCGGCGTGGAATACGAGGCAGCCATCCTGCGCCATTGTTCGAGACTGATGCTCAGATATTTCTCGTGGTAGTCATCCGGTCGATAGATCTTCACCTCGTCTCCGACCCTGGCAAAGAAGCACAATCCTCCCGTTGCCGTGTTTGCCACATAGACGTCTTCCACCATCTCCTCCGCAGGTTTTCAGCGCATAGGATAGTTGAGCCCTGGCGAAACCCATCAATTCCAACAGAGGCCCGCGACGGGTTTCGCTTCGCTCAACCCATCCTACACACTGGTATTGAACGTTTTCCGCCGTTCAAACCTGGGAGCGCGGAGTTCGGCTTCCGGGAACAGCGGGCAAACCTACCTTACCCCCGACGAGCCAAGATCTTCAGCCACGCCGTCCAGCGCATTCTGCCCGGCGCCAACCGCAGCCGCTCCCTGCCTCGCCCCACCCCTGAAAATATCCTGCACCAGCCCCAGCCTCCCCATCGCCAGAATGATCAACCCGTTGATGTCGATCTCGTACCAGGCGTGCGAGAGGTAGGCGTCGCGGGGGAAGCGGTGGTGGTTGTTGTGCAGGCCTTCGCCGAAGGTGAGGATCGTGGTGACGAGTTCGTTGGTGGTGCCGTCGGGGGTCGCGAAGCGGCGGTAGCCGTAGCGGCCGTCGCTGTGGCAGACCGAGTTCACCAGCGAGGTCGCCATGGTCATGACGTAGCTGCGGAACAGGCCGGAGAACAGCACGCAGCCGATCATCGCGTGCACGCCGCCGAGCGCGTAGCCGATCAAGCCTGGAATGATCACCGCCGAGAGCGCGTACCAGACCCAGCGCGTGCGGGTGAAGAACATCGAGATCGGGTCGGCCAGGATGTCCCTGGCGTAGTATTCGCCGTCTGACGTGGCCTTGTCCCACACCCAGCCGCCTTGCGCATGCGCCATGCCCTTGGCGAAGCTGATGTGCGGATGTCCCGCGCCGTCATAATACGGGCTGTGGACGTCGCCGGGCTTGTCGGAATGCGCATGGTGGCGGCGATGGTTGGAGACCCATTTCAGCACCGAGCCCTGCACCGCCATGGTGGCAACAGCGGCGAGGATCGTCCGCATCACGGGGCCGCAGCGAAAACTGCGGTGGACGAAGTAGCGATGCATGAAGCCGATGCCGATCGTCGACATCACGAACGTGCCGGCGAACACCGAAATCTCGATCCAGCCGATGCCTTGCCAGAACGCCCAGACCAGCGCCGCGATCGAGCCGCCGACCATGAAGCCGAACGCGATGTAGGAATCGAGAAACTTGGCCTCCACCACCGGACCTTCGACCAGCACGCCCGGCACCGGCGGCATTTCCGGTTTCGCGCCGACGTCCGACGCCACGCCCTCAACCACGGTCATTTCAGCAGACCCATTTACACAAAATTAACTCTACTGAACCGCACCGTACAGCCGCGGGTTGTTTCGGGCAAGAACGCGATCGGTCCGCGAGGGGGCCGGAACCGAACCTCTAAGAAACGCGGTTAACGCGCAAAGGTCCTCATCCTGAGGAGCCGCGAAGCGGCGTCTCAAAGGATGGCCCAGGATTCGAA
>Ga0209023_10002135_pt1 | contig 25327 bp, 14 predicted proteins | sample LakOneMetagenome_FD_187468 | JGI IMG/M metagenome (GOLD analysis project Ga0209023, IMG submission 187468) | Freshwater and sediment microbial communities from Lake Erie, Canada (SPAdes) (version 2) | ecosystem: Environmental > Aquatic > Freshwater > Lentic | place: Lake Erie, Canada... | reverse complement strand
CCTTTCAACTCTTTTACCGGCCTTACAATTGATCCAACCATATCCCTGATGTATAACTGTACTATTTCTGTACCATCATAATTACTACTATTGGAGAGCGTAACTGATGCTGTTACTTTTTCACCTGCCCTGAATGAATCTTTATCAAGTTTGATATCGCTGTAAGTAAAATGGCTATAGCTTAATCCAAAGCCGAAAGGATATTTTGGGTAGATAGAAAGATCTGTATATGCCGAGCGGTAATTCCTGTCGCTATCTCCCGTTGCCGGGCGCCCTGTATTAAAATGATTGTAATAAATGGGCACCTGTCCTTCAGTGAGGGGAAAACTCATTGGCAGCTTACCGGAAGGGTTGTAATCACCAAACAAAACATCTGCCATTGCATTGCCGGCTTCTGTACCTAACCACCATGTGTACATGATTGCAGGAATATGATCTGCAGTCCAGTTAAATATTAAGGGGCGGCCCGCACTTATTAAAACAATTACAGGTTTACCGGTTGCATAAACGGCCTGTAGCAATTCTTCCTGAACACCGGGCAAATGGATATTACTCCTGCTTTTGGCTTCGCCGCTCATGTCCCTGGCTTCACCTACACTCATGATTATTATATCAGCATTAGCCGCTGCATTTACGGCTTCTGCAAAACCTGCGTGGCTTGTATCGGTAATTCCACAGCCTTTTGCGTACAACATTTGTGAACCGGTGCTTAATTTATTTTTTACTCCTTCCCATAATGAAACGATCCTGGTTGAATCATCGGGCCAGTCGTAACTCCAGAAACCCAGGTTATCAGATGTTGCCTTTGCAAATGGCCCGATGAGCGCAATTGTTTTTATCTCTTTACTCAATGGCAACAATTGTTTTTCATTTTTCAATAACACGATGCTTTTCTTTGCAATATCCCTTTCAACTGCCAGGTACTTTTTATTGTTCCATTGTTGTTGTTGCCTTTCTTTATTGCAAAACCTGAATGGATCGTCAAACAGGCCAAGTTCGAATTTCTTTTTCAATATCCTTTTTACAGCTTCATCCACAACAGCCATTTTTACCTTGCCTTCTTTTACCAGTTTTGCAAGGTTTTCGATATAACACCTGCTTTCCATATCCATATCACTGCCTGCATTAGCTGCTCCCATGGCTGCTTCATAACTGTTCTTTACATTACCATGATTGATCATTTCACCAACGCTTCCCCAATCGCTCACAACAAATCCTTTGAATTTCCATTGTCCTTTTAATATATCCCTTTGCAATAAGGCATTAGCCGTTGCCGGTATTCCATTCAGATCATTGAATGAATTCATAAAAGTAGCAGCCCCGGCTTCTGCAGCCGCTTTGAACGGTGGCAGGTAAATATTATATAATTGCTGCAGGCTCATATCAACACTATTGTAATCACGGCCACCTACAGCAGCCCCATAAGCAGCAAAATGTTTTGCACAGGCCATTAGCGCATCTGTATTTCCCAAGCCATTCCCCTGGAACCCTTTCACCCTTGCTGTTGCGATCATTGAACCGAGATACGGATCTTCTCCGGCACCTTCCATCACACGGCCCCAGCGTGGATCACGTGCTATGTCAACCATTGGAGCAAATGTCCAGTGCACACCCGCTGCAGATGCTTCCGTTGCAGCAATCCTCGCCGATTGCTGAATAGCATCCATGTCCCAGCTTGCTGCTTCACCCAATGGAACCGGAAATATTGTTCTATATCCATGAATAATATCCTGGCCGAACAATAGTGGAATTTTTAACCTCGACTGCATGGCAACTTCCTGCAATGTTCTTGTATGATCAACACCAGTTACATTCAACATGGAGCCTACCATTCCTTTTCGGATCTGGTTTTGTTTATCACCATCCTGGGTGATGGGTCCTGTTGCTGCCCAATCTCCATTGTATTGGTTCATCTGCCCGACTTTCTCTTCGAGTGTCATCAATTTTAAAACAGAGTCAACTTTCTGATCTATTGTTTTGGAAGGTGCTCCCGCAGCTTTTTTTTGTGCAGTGCACAAAAAAACCTGTACCGTTGATATGAGGAACAGGCACAGGTTTTTAAGGTTTTTTATTTTCATTTTATTTATTCTTTTTTTATTAACCGCTGTCGGGGCTAACGCCGCCGACAGGGTTAGCCGACAGGGTTAACAAACGAAATTATTTAACCCAATTGATCTTAACTTTCTTTACATCGCTTGAATTTGTTCCGATCATTATTTCAAAATCACCGGATTCCCAATCGTACTTCAGGTCTGCGTTATAGAATTTCAGGTCTTCCGGGGTTATGTTAAACGAAACTGTTTTTGTTTCTCCCGCTTTTAATTCAATTTTTTGAAAGCCTTTTAATTCTTTAACAGGCCTTGTAATTGAACCAACCAAATCCCTGATATATAATTGTACCACTTCCTTTCCTGTAACTGAACCTGCATTTGTAACAGTAACCGATGCCGTTAGTGTTTGATTTCCTTTTAAGGCAGCACTGCTTGCTTTGATATCGCCGTAATTAAATTTTGTATAGCTTAAGCCATATCCAAACGGATATAAAGGATCGTTGGAAACATCGATATAATTTGAACGGAATTTTTCAAACCATTTGCCTTCATCCAAAGGGCGTCCGGTATTTTTGTGAGCATAGAAGATCGGCACCTGCCCGATCGTTTGCGGAAATGTTGTTGTCAGTTTACCAGATGGGTTCACATCGCCAAACAATACATCTGCAATTGCATTACCGGCTTCTGATCCGCCAAACCACACATTTAAAATTGCCGGAACATTTTCGCTTTCCCATTTAATTTCCATCGGCCTTCCTGCAAACAATACCAGTACAACGGGTTTTCCTGTTTTTAATAAAGCGGCTAAGAGGTCACGTTGTGCATCCGGAATCCTGATATCACTCCTGCTGGAACTTTCCCCACTCATTTCAGATGATTCACCTAATGCTGCTACAATTATATCTGATTGAGCTGCGATCGCCAATGCTTCATTCCTTAATTCATCAGCACTGCGCCCATCCCTGTGCAAACCTCTTCCAAACATGGTAGCCCTTTCTTCATAAAGGCTATCATAAACAAGGTTTGATCCTTTTGCATATAAGATCTTTGCGTTGTTGCCCAATGCATTTTGCAAGCCCTCTTTTACCGTGATCGCTTTATCAAAATCTGTGGCAACACTCCATGTTCCGGGCATGTTGTCTTTTGTATCTGCCAATGGGCCTATCAAAGCGATTGTTCCTGTCTTTTTTAATGGCAACAAGTTTCCTTTATTTTTTAGCAAGACAAAACTTTCTGTAGCTGTAGTTCTTGCTGCTTTGATATTTGCTGCTGTATAAATTTCTGTCTTTGCCCTTTGTTCATCGCAATTCTTGTATGGGTTATCAAACAAACCGAGTTTATATTTTGCTTCCAGTATGAGCCTGCACGCATCATCAATCTGTTTTTGAGTAACCTTCCCTTCTTTCAGTGATCTTTTCAATGTTGTTAAAAAGCCTTCCCCAACCATATCCATGTCTATGCCTGCACGCATTGCCAACGCAGCCACTGTTTGCGTATCGCCCATTCCGTGCGCCGTCATTTCATTAATGCCTGTGTAATCTGTTACAACAAAACCTTTGAACCCCCAGCGTGTACGCAATACATCGGTCATTAAAAATTTACTTCCTGTTGCAGGCACACCATCCACTTCATTAAAAGATGCCATTACACTTCCTGCTCCTGCATCCACAGCAGCTTTATATGGAGGAAGGTATTCATTGAACATTCTTAGTTTACTCATGTCCGTTGTGTTGTAATCACGTCCCGCTTCTGCAGCACCATACATAGCGTAATGTTTTACACAGGCCATGAGGCTGTTCTTGTTCTTAAGATCTGTTCCCTGGTAACCCCTTACCATTGCCTTTGCAATAGCTGAGCCCAGAAAAGCATCTTCACCACTTCCTTCTGCGATCCTTCCCCAGCGTGGATCACGTGCAATATCTACCATCGGGGAAAATGTCCAGTTGATGCCATCTGCACTTGCTTCTATGGCAGCAATCCTTGCGCTTTGTTCTATTAAGTTCATGTCCCATGTACATGATAGAGCCAATGGAATAGGAAATTCTGTCTGGTAACCATGTATCACATCCATTCCGAATATCAGCGGGATTTTTAAGCGACTTTCTTCAACTGCCACTTTTTGCACAGCACGGATCTTGGGAATACTTTTAATATTGAACAACCCACCAACTGACCCTTCCTTTATTTTTTTTCCTATATCAGAATTGGATGCCTGGCCTGTGACAATATCGCCAGAACCCGGTAAATTCAGTTGCCCGATCTTTTCATCCAGTGTCATTTTTTGCATCAGGCTGTTTACAAACTGGTTCATCTTTGCATCAGCTGCTGGTTTGTTCTGTGCACTCAGCTGCATTGATGTTGCAAGCAATGCAAATAAAATAATTCTCTTCATGTTCTTTTTTTTAATCTTTCAGTAAATAAGGGTTAATGGCTTTCTGCCAGATATCATATCCTTTCTCATTCATATGCAGGTTGTCTTCAAGAAAAAGTTCTTCTTTAAGTTTTCCTCTTTTGAACATTTTATTATACACATCTGCAAATGACGTATTGTTTTTTGTCTTTAGAAATTTTTTGACCGCATCATTTACACATTCCATCCTGGGCCATAATTTTTCACGGCTGGGACTTGGCTTTAATGAAACAAACACAACTGGCACATTGGGCATCCTGTCGCGGATCAAAAAGAACAACGCTTTAAAACGGTTTATAACGATCTCTGCTGTTACGGTATCGGATGATGCCAGGTCGTTTTCGCCACAATAGATCACAATTTGTTTTGGTTCATAGGGAAAGATGATATCATCGGCATAATTAATAACATCGGGTAACGTAGAACCTCCAAATCCACGATTGATAATTTTATAGCCGGGAAAATAATCCTGTACATTGACCCATTTTCTGAATGAAGAACTGCCAACGAACAAAATGGCATTTTTAGGAGGAAAACTTATACTGTCCTGTTTTTTAAATGCCTTTATTTCATCTGCAAAAGTTTGCGCCATGCAGATGTTTGTTATCAGCAACATCAGTAACAACAAAGGAAAGTATAAAAGTCTTTTAGTCATTATTATCCTGTTTATCGGTTCTGAATGGTGCTGCCGGGAAACCTTCCTTATTATAAAGATTTGCAGTGATGGGTGCATTTGCCCATGCATACCTCACATACATTGGTGATGACAAGCCTGGTGCTGAAACAATTATTTCATCTCCGGCGATCACAGCTTCTGCAGCAACAAATTTCTTATCCGCACCTGCGATCGTAAAACCAATTATCTTATCCCCGTTTACAACAAGCCCTTTTCCAATATTAGTGAAAGATATCTTTATTGTATTACCTGAAACTGTAAAAGATCTGTATAGCGGGCCTGCAGGCACTTCTTTTTTATATCCATAAACAATATTGAAAGCATTTGCTGCAAGCCTGTCGCCAACTTCTTGTTTCCTTTTGGGATGAATATCTTTCTGGTCGCCAACATCAATAGTAACGGCCATGCCTGTGTTAGAAAGTTGTAATGCGCCTGTTTGTGCTTCCCGCAGTCCCGCCCAGTTACTTTCTGCGGGTTCTGTTATCTGAGGATTATATGATGACAATTGAACGAATAAAAAAGGAAGATCTTTCTGATTGAACCTTGTTCTCCAGCAATTGATCAATGAAGGGAATAATTTACGGTATTCAACAAAATTGTCAGCATTGGATTCTCCCTGGTACCAGATAACTCCTGCAAAATTATACGTGAGCAGTGGTGCTACCATTGCGTTAAATAAAACAGCCGGTTCATTTTGCAGGGAAGCATAATTAACCCCGGGTGCGATATTTTCAAGCGGGGCCAATACTTTAAATGTTGCATCTCCTTTCAACCATATTTTTTTTCCCTGGAGTTCCAGGTAATAATTGTCGGGGTCTTCATTCAATCCACCACCGCCGCCGCCATCTTCCACCCAAATTGTAAGCACATTTTTTCCTGCATGTAAAATTTTTGACGGAACCTTATAAACCCTTAGTTCATTCCACACACGCTGACTGCCGATGAACACGCCATTGATATAGGTTGAATCAACATCATCAATTGCGGGAAGATGCAAAACTGCATCTTTATTTTCATCGCCTGGAGGAACTGTAAATGATGTCCTGTATGCTGCAATGCCGTCGAGGTTTGGATGACCTTGTGATTCCCACTCGCCAGGCAAATGGCATTTTTCCCAACCAGTATCATCAAAATTTATATCAGTCATCTTATTAAAAGAAGCGGATATTCCGATGAGTTTTTGCTTATATAACTTATCATTTTTTTCCCTGATGGCATCTAATTGAGAAAAATCCAATGGCTTTATTGAATTGTCATATAGTTGCCAGTAGTTCGTAAAACCTTTTAAAGTAGTTGTATCGACCCATGATTGCGCTGGTGTTCCTCCCCAACTTGAAATAACCAGGCCAACCGGCATATTTAATTTCTTACGTAATTTTTTTGCAAAGAAGTACGCTACTGCCGAGCAGTTTTCAATTGATCTTTCATTGATGGCTGACCAACTGCTTTTGAGTTCAGCATTCGAATTTTCCTTATTGCTAAAAGAGTTTTTCAACACCACAAACCTGAGCTCCTTATCATCGGCATGAGCAATTTCTGATCTGTAAAAATCTCTAAACCCTCCCATTGTATATTCCATATTACTTTGTCCGCTGCAAAGCCAGACCTCGCCAAACAAAATATCTCTTAGTACAATTATTTCATTTCCGGCGGATATGACCATTGTGCCTTTTTCTCCTCCTTTTGCTGCATTCAGCATTATTTTCCATTCACCGTTTGCACCGGCATTTGTTCTGTATTCTTTTTCCCTGAATTTTATTTTTACGGCCTGCCCTGGCGTTGCCCATCCCCAGATAGGGTTTTGTTTGTTTTGCTGTAATATCATATTATCAGCCAGGATAGACGGAAGTTTTAATTCTGCAAAAGCGTTCACGCTAAAAAAAGATATGAGGAGTATGAAAATTATTCTTGGCATTGTTATTATTAATAATTTATTTTAAAATTATGTTTAACCGCTGTCGGGACTAAAGCCGCCGACAGGGTTTGTTGACAGGGTTATTCCACTTTACTTATTTTCGCTCTTTCGGAAACCCCGTTCTCATTTACTGCTTCAATCGTATAGTAGTAGGTTTTTAATTTATCCATTCCTTTAAACCAGTATTCATTGTTTCCATGAACCATGATACAGTTATACATTTTATCGGGCGCTGTACCATAATAAATATTGTATGCATAGGCATTATCAACCGGGTTCCATTTTATCCAGGCACTTCTCGGGTCTTTTTGTGTACGCAACACTATGAAGGTTTTAACAGCATCAGGCTTTTGCCCATTACCGTTACCAAATACCCGTAACCCGCTTATAGCAAATTTACCGGTAGGCATGTGAATATTCTCCATTTTGATAAACCTTGCCTGCACCGGCTTTTGCAATTCGATATAGTCATGTGGTACATCGGTTTTATTATTGCTTTTATCAACCAGTATATTCCATTTTTTTCCATCAACAGAACTGTAGAGTTTATATTGATGATAAACACCCAGTGATTTCCCTAAAAATTCTGCATCCTGATCAGCATAATTTATCTGTATTGCATTTACAGTTGATACGTTACCAAGATCTGTCTGAATCCACTCCCCGGCATTTGAACTTACCGCACTCCAGTAAGTTTTAAGGTCTTCGTCATTTGCATTATTGGCGCTGTAAGCCCCTAATGTGGAAGAAACAGCAACAGGTTTTTTATAATTAAGCAGGAACCAGTTTGCAAATCCGCTTCCGTATTCATTTTTTGAAACAGCTGCAGGAAGGTAATGCGGATAATCTCCAAAAGCTGTATTGCACCACATCACATCATCTTTATCAAAACCTGCAGGCCAGATCCCTAACCTTCTTTCAAAATTATTTTTTACAGAAAGCATGATGGTGCTGATATGCCAGTAGTTATTGTTTTTGTCTGTGAATGTGCTGCCGTGGCCTGCTCCTCTTGCAAATCCGCCAAGTTTCATACTCAATGGATCGGATTGATTTTCCGGGTAGCCCAATGGTTCTTTACTGACAGCCACACCATCTGCATAGCCACTGAATTCTGTTCCGGGTGCGCCATATTGCAGGTAATATTTTCCATGGTGTTTTGTCATCCATGAACCTTCAATAAATGGGTCCAGGAAAGTATTATCCATATGCTCGCCAAAACGTTGCCAGCCATATTGCCAATCGTGCAGTACCATTAATTCCTTGCGTGTACCGATCGGCTTAAATGTTTTCCTGTTCAGCTCTATGCCATATAAAGGAAACTGGTTGCTGCTTCCATTGTACATATATAACCTGCCATCGTCGTCAGTAAAAAAAGCAGGGTCCCATCCCCCGATCTCAAAAGAATCTACCAATGGTTTCCATTCATTTGCTTTGGGATTGGTGCTCATCCATATTGTAAACTTACTTGTATAAGTAGATCCGAAAACGATCATTGTATCGCCAATGACACCCACGGCAGGAGCGCATAATTCGTCGTATCCTTCATTCCATGGGCGAAGGAATTTTTTTGAGATAAAATTCCATTTCAGCATATCGTCACTCCACCAGTAACCCCACTGATTTGTAGAAAACAAATAGTATTCGTTTTTGTAATTTACAATCACCGGATCTGCTGTTGCACGGTGCTTTCCCCATTCAGCAAAATTTGGAATGGGTGTATAACCGTAGTCTATATTAATGGGATTACAATATGTTTTTTGCTGTGCTGATACTGTAATATTAAATATGAAAAAGCTTAGCAGCACTAAAGAAAGTTTATACATTTTTATTTTTTTAGTTCTTAAATATTCGGTTAACTCATTTTATTAAAATAACATTCCCCTTGCGTGATATTAAGCTTTTACCTTCCACCTGGTAATTACATACCCACACGAATACATTACTGCTTTCTTTTGCCCCTTTATAATCCCCGTTCCAGCCCTCATTGATATCTGTTGTTTCAAATATTTTCTGCCCCCAGCGATTGTAAACAACCAGGGAATACTTTTTTAGTACCAGGGAAGTCTTTGCCTTGAAAACATCATTCAATCCATCGTTATTGGGTGTGAATGCTGTTGGTATGTAAATATCGTTCAGGCAAAGTTTAGAATCAATTGTTATTGTATCACCAGAATGGCAACCATTTGCTGCTTCTGCTATTACCATATAAGTTCCTGCCTGGTTAACAAGAAAGGTTTGTGCATTGACTGTGTTGTTCCACAGGTATGAAGAAAATCCGGGGCCGGCATTTAATAATAATACTTCCTGCTCACAAATGGCTGTATCATTTCCCAGGCTTATATCAGGGGATCTATTGACCCGTATTTTAATGGTATCGAAAGCAAGGCAGCCCGTGTATTTTTCTGCACTTATAAAATAAGAGGTATCCGTTAGCGGATTAACAACCACCTGCTGGCTTGTGAGTGAACTGATGTTGTAATCAGGAGACCAGCTGTAATTAAAAAAACCAGCCGGAGCTGAAATATGTAACGTATCACTGTTACACTTTATCCTGTCGGAACCGGCACTAAAACTAAATGGCGGTTCAGGGTAAATATTAATTGTATCACTAAATGATCCCCCGCAAGCATCCGTAACTGTTACATAATAATTTCCGGGCTGTGTTACTGTGTAAACTGAATCTGTTGAATTATCCTGCCATTGATATGACATATAGCCAGCCGGCGCATGAAGTTTATATGTATTGTTTGCACAAAGGTTCCTGTCTGTACCAAGAGAAAAATTTGATCCTTTACGTTTCACTTCTATTATCATTGAATCTTTCAATTCACCACAGTCCGATTGAAGTCTCGCATACAGCACAAAGGTTCCTGTTGATGTGAACCTGATATTAGCGGAAGTATCAGACGTAGGAATAATAACACCCGGGCCATTGGTTGAGAAGGCGACAGGGTTAAAATTGTTGTCCCTTGTCACAGAAAAAAGGTAAAGGCTGTCGCTGCAAATAATGTTTGACCCGGATATTTTACTTAAACGGCTGTAAATACTGTTGATGCAGTTGAGCTGCCAGTTGAACCCGTATCCATTTATAATTTCTACAGATGAGTAATTTAATTCCAAATAATGATCATTGGAATGATAGAGCCCATCCTGTCCAACAATCTGCGGAAACAACCCGGCTGTTGTAACCTGGAACTGTTGGTTTGTGCAGTTCTCAAGCTTACCGCCAGATGAAGTTTTTAATAATGTAGCAGACACAAGCCCGGAAGCTGTTGTTGTTTTTCCGGCAATTACCACTGACGAATCGTTTAACACTTTTGAATCAAGAACCACCTGCGCAGCTGGTTCCATTATCCTCCACGCCCATTGCAAAGAATTATCTGTATTTAAACGATACACATAAAAATCACTGGTATCTGCATTTTTGAATTGCACGCCTGTTCCCGTGCGGGCATCATACAAAGAACTATGACTATCATTGAAACGTTCCATTTCCACAATATTGCTTTCAATTCTTTTTACTGAAACAAGCTCACCATTTTCATCTGTATTCAAAACAATTTGTGCAGGCCTGCGTGTTCCGATATAATCAGGGTTTGTACAACCGGCCATGGAAATGATCCCATTATTATAACTTAAACTGCTGAATTCATACTCGGCATTCTCCATCGGCTGGCCCGCAGAACCTAAAAAATCATAACTACGCATCCATAAATATGACCCGTCCGTTTTATTAACTCCTACCATATAATTCTGAACAAAGTTGTGCATGAAATCGCGGTACATACCAGTAAAGCAATAAGCAGTTGCCGTTTCTGTAACAGCTTTTATATTTATGAACGTGGGACTATTGTACCATATATCCTGCCAGAGAGAATTACCGTTTGCATCCAGCTTCCGGAAGATTCCGGCATGTGCAGCGTTAGTAGAAGACTCTGACCTGCCCCCCATAAAGAAACCACCATCACTTGTTTGTATAATATCCATGTATATATCATTAACCTGGTGCGGATACACAATGCCTGGTATTTCCTTTTGCCAGACAATTGTTCCTGAACCATCTAACCTGATGGCAAAATTTTTATTAGTACTCCCATTTTTAATATTGGCCACAACCATTATGTTCCCATTTCCTGTTACTACAGAAGCCCTGGGTTTGGTGTCACACAAAACTAACGGATCAGCAAACCCGATAAATCTTGACCATATCAATTGCCCTGTTTTGGAAATACGCATTACCAATCCATATATTTTATAGTTAACAGCAGAAGCATTATTATCTTTTATCGTTCCAACAAGAATTAAATCTCCTCCGGGATAATCATGCACTCTCCAGAATTCCGAACTGTCCATCCCAACAATTTTTCCATAAAATGAACCCGCCTTACATGAATCTGCCCATGTAATATTGTTTTGTGCTTTTCCAGTTTCAGTTCCAAACAACAAAAGAAAAACAATCAGTGGTTTTATAAAATGATATGCTTTTGATATCATCTCCTGTTCTTATTTCATTTTATAATATTCCAACAATGCCAGGATATATGCCCCGGCCCCGTAACCAACCATTGGTATGGCGCCACGATACATACTCATGTCATTGCTCAATATTTCTGGTATAAGGTTATTATTCCTGTTCGCAAACATTGTTATCCTGTTGATCAGTTTTTTTGCTTCCGTTTTACTACCAAGATTTTTTTGTGCAACAGCCACACGAAGCCCGGCAAATGGCCATTCCTGGTTTTCATAACTGTCTTCGCTGTTGAAACGGATATAGCCACGAAGCGGATCATGCTTGGCCCTGTTGTGTTTATCATACTCATTCATATGAGAAACAAATAATGTTGGATCTGTGATCAGTCCATTGGCAAAAAGTTCAAATGTTGCGGCATCGAAATAATGATGATCAGATGTTCTCTGTTCAGTTGCATTTCCTTTGATATACTTTCCGTTTATGAGGCAGTTTTTTATAATGCCATTATATAACCTATTTGCAGCTAATTCATATTCTTCGAAAGGTTGGCCGTATTTTTTATTCAGCAATGCTATCAATTGAATTCCGCGGGCATTAACACCGCTTGTCCACATAAATTCTTTACCCGGAAGATGGTGTTCCCACGGACCGCTTTCACGCCTGATAATACTTTTTTCATTGATATTTTTAATAACGGCCCTAACTATTGTATCAATGCTATTCTTCCATTTTTCAAAGAAAGTTTTATCGCCACTTTCATTTACATAATGATAAAAAGCTGTGAGGAATAATCCAAAATCGTCGATCTCTATATTTGGGCCATCTGCATTATAATCACTTTCTTCACGGCCATTTCCAAAATACCGTGTTACAGATATTATATATGGTGCCTGTATGCCATAATCTTTTCCATCGGTATGCACATAGTGAATGTATTGATCGGTTAGTTTTGCATTGAGCATGAATTCGAGTGCTCTCTTTGCTTCATGGTACATACCAAGTTTGCTCATGGCTTCAATGGCAAAACTAGCGTCCCTTACCCAGCTGATCGCCCACACACCGGGACGAAGAGAAGCCACAACCTGCCCATGAGATAAAGGAAATATTTCTTTATCGTTAACCTGGCTCATTTTTAAAACCGCAATGCTTTCTTCGATCGTATTTTTTTCTGCACCAGATATTCCTGTTGGTATTTTACAGGAAGCAAATACATTTTTCATGTATGTTGTTTCAGCATCAGGCAAATCATTGTTTTCAACATGCTGCAATGCTGCTTGCATATCGGGAAGTGTATTCAGTGAATCAGAAAACCCATACAGAAAATATTTTTCTGAATTAGCTTCCTTCTTTTTTAAACTCTTAAGTGAAGTAATATTTCCGGCGCCCTGCTCAAAAGTAAAATCAAGGTCTTTAATATTTTCTTCGGGGCCAACGGCTTCTATATAAAGTATCTTATCCTCTTTTGTAAATGAAGAAAAATAATACAATGTAAAAGATGGATATTTTACTTCGATGATATGTGTATGCTGAAGATATGATGTGGAAACTGGTTGAATTTCTTGATTCAGTTTTAAATTACTCAATACAGGTTTTACAACAAGGCCGGAATCGTAATATGAAAAAATATGCGGATACAGGTTCTCAACAACATTTGTCTGTGCATTGTACACAGCAGCAATAAGCCCGTTTGATGTTGTTAACTGGTAATAAGATGTTTTATTTTTAAGTTGTTCTGCTATTTGCCTGTCACTTTCTTTTTTTGAAATGATCATGACCCTGCCACCGGCAATACCTCCATCGCCTATCCCGTTATAAACACGAATGGCAATTGTGTTTTCTTTTTTAGTCCATTCTTTTTTAACGATGTATTTTCTTTCTACATCCCATGCAGTTTGATCATTGGGTGGAAATTTTCCGTTCCTTCCGATGAAATGCCCGTTAAAATATGTTTCATCGGCATCATCAATCGTTCCTGCAAAAAAAACAAGTTCTTTATTCAACAGGCTATCGGGCAGATCAAACGTTACCCGGTACCAGCCAATTGATCTTTCTTTATTGATACTAAGTTTTCCCCAACTCATTGGAACATTTACTGAACCCCATTTTGAATCATCATAACCCTGTTTCATAAAAGCAGGATCATCTTCCATCCTGAATTTCCATTGCAGAGGGAGATTAACTGCCTGTGAAAAACACATGGCCGGAAGTATGAATAGTATGACAAAAAAATATTTTATCCTCATTTCCTATTTGTTATTGTCCTTATTAATCCGTTATTCTTTAAATAGTTTTCTTTATTGGCTACGCCTGTTATTGATCATGGTATTGGTTTCCTGCTGCAGCTTTTCCATTCCGGCTTTTACATCGGGATCTCCCATGAATAATTTCCACATAAAGCCGGTACGGTAGTTTTCTATCATCACGGTCATGGGTGCCTGGTCAAGGCCCATGTAATTATCCGAACACCAGTTAATGTTAAGATCAAATGCATTTCTGAAACCATATTCGCCCCATAAAAATTTTCCGTAATTGAAATAAAAATTCTTTAATGCCTTCATTGATTCTGCAGGCGTATAAGGAAATGAACTGATGGCACCTGTTGGTGTCATCTTTCCATGATCCTGCCAGGCAACCGGTTCGTCGGGGTAATAATCAAACGGGCCAATGCTTGCCGTTAGCCCCCAGGAACTATCACTGTACCCCAGGAAATGTTTCGGGTTATCCACGCAGTAACGGTAATTTATTTTCGCTATGTTCTGGTTGTTCCTGAAATAGTTTGTGTAATTATCCGTGATAAGATGTGGATCATAACCCATGTATGAATAGTGCGTAAAAAACAGCGGTCCGCCATTGGATACGCCCACATCAAGTTTTATCCTGTAATACGAATTACCGTTTGTGTACATAGAGCCATCTTTTGTGCCGCTCCAGCCTGAACGGTATTTTTGTCCGGTACTATCCTGGTTGGCCCAGCCACTGTAATACATAGACGCAGGAACAGAATGCGTTGGTGATGCAATGGCAAGCAGGTATGTTACCATGGTTTCATTCCAGCCTATTAAATTATGGTTGATGACCCATCCCTGGTCAGGCGACCAGTGCCAGTATAAGAATTTGCTGTTTGGATATTGCTTGAACCAGTCCCATTCAACTTTTTTCCAGATGCCTGTAATTTTTTCCCTGATCATTTTTTCTGATGGATCACTCCCTGAAAAATATTGACGGGCAGCTATCAATCCCTGGAACAAGAATGATGTTTCAACAAGATCAGCACCATTGTCCTGTTTACCGAAGAATGGTTCTACTTTTCCTGTTGGCCCGTTCATAAAATGCGGATACGCCCCATGAAATGTTTCTGCTTTTTCCAGGAAATTCAGGATTTTTAAAAAGCGTTCAACGGATTCTTTTCTTGTTATGAATTTTCTTTCGGTGCCGGTGAGGAGTGCCATGATTCCAAAACCAGATGCTCCCATTGCGATCATGTTGTGCCTGCCGGAAATATTCTCTTTTGCCAAACCGCTTTTACTTTCAGCAGCTTCCCAATAGTAATGGAATGACGCTTCCTGTACCATCGTAAGTAATTCGTCGTCTGTCATTTTTCTTGTTGAAGCTTCGGTAACAGCAGATAAACCAGTTTCATCATAGTTATTATTAAGGAAGCTGATCTTATAATAATATTTCTTTCCCGTTTCTCCGGTAAAATCTTCATACCGGTTTGTATATGGTTGTTGAATTCCTACCGCATCAAAATCAGTTCCATTCTCAGACCTATATATTTTTACCAGTTTAATATTTTTATCTGAAACGGGATTCCATAAAACATCAACATGCATGGCATAACCTGTTGCTTTTATTATGCCCGGTTTTTCTGAAACAGGTGCGGCAATTTTATCAGAGAGGAATTCAATATCATCGATATATAATGTTTGCTTTTTGCTGTTGTTATCATCCTGTTGCGAAAAAACAACTCCAATTGCATCTTGTGGTTTATTGGGATCAAATCCTTTGAAAGAAGTTGATGGTATCATCACGTGCTGCCATTGGCCAGATTTAAATAAGGGAATATTAACCGGATTGCCCATGCTGCTGTCGCCCTTCATCAATTGAACAACAGGCAATTCGCTGGCGGCTGTTTCTGCAGAGTTATTGAATATCCAGAATGATAAGAAAGCTGCTTTTTTAAAATGATCAACACCCCGTCTTTCCTGACGGTAAACAATAGCCTGCCAATGGCCGCCCTTTGAATTGATATATCCAAGCTGCAACGAATTGCCCGGTGTATGAAATATTTTTTCGTTCACAAGCAATTTAAAGCCACGGTTATAGATAAACGAACCTTTATTGTCAGTTGCACTGAAAAAATAATCCCTGTCCATAAGGCTGTTGGAAAAAAAATTGTCTTTCCTTTTGTATCAATCTGCGATTGATACAAAAGGAAAGAACAAAAAAAGCAATAAGATATTTTTTTTCATCTGTTGGAATTAATAAGATTTATTTTTTGTTTGATCTGTACAATAGTTATTTAGGTTCTACTTATAATTCTTTTATCATAATATTTCTATACCACACATCGTTTCCTTCATCCTGTAATGCAATTTTTCCCGACCTGAACATTCCAAACCCAGGCATGTCTTTGAATTTTGTTGCTGCGATTAGTTGTTTCCAGCTATCGTTCCAAATTACCATGGAGATAACTTCTGTTCCGTTTAACTGAAGGTTTAAGTTCCCGTTTTTGCTGATAATTTCCAACCGGTTCCATTGTCCTGCAGGTTTTACAACATCCACTTTGCAGGAAACCAGGTCGTAGAGGTCGCCGCCTTTGCACTTGATAATTTTTGCATCACCTGCATCTTTATTATCCAACACCTGGCTTTCGATACCGGTTTGCCAGGGATATTCATACTGCGGGCCTTCCTGTGAATAAAACATAACACCACTATTCCCTCCCGGAGGAACTTTCCAGTCTATTTTAAGATCAAAATTTTTATATTCTTTTTCGAATATGATATCACCACCATTGGCGGTTTGCCAGCCATTTGTTTTGCTGCCTTTCAGGTGCAACGTTCCGTCTTCTGCTTTCCATGCCGACCCAAGTTCCGGCTTATTAAAAGTATGCCAGCCGGCTGTTGATCTTCCATCAAATAATAATTGCCAGCCCTCTTTTTTTTGATCTTCTGTAAGTGTATTGGGTTCATTTACTGCAGCCTTATCCTTAGGTGAATTGCATGAAAGCAAACCAATAAGGACAATCAATTTAAAAACAGGTATATAAAACTTGTGCATGAATATTTATTTTTTTACATCTAAAATATATTTTACCATATTTACAGCTTGTGCTTCTGATATCGATGGATGCGGTGGCATTGCACCTGTCATATTTTTCCATTTTCCTGAACTCCCGTTGATAATTGTGTTTGCAAGCATTGAAACAGTTGTGTCTTCTGCGTTTGGATAACGCATTGCAACATCATTGAAAGATGGGCCGACAAATGTTTCATTTTTTTTATGACATGTAGCACAATCTGTAGCCTTAAACATCTCTATTGAAGCAACATCATCATTGTTTTCATTTGCACTATTTTTATCTGCCTGTGATGTATTACTATTCCCGCATGAAGACATTACAGCAATCCAACCAATAATTAGTATTCTTTTGATCATAGTTTTTTGTTGACATTAATTGTTTATTAATACCACGATGTTTCGCCTTTTTTATAATCAATACATCCTTCATATTTTCCGGGAACCGGGTTATAACGCAACACCTGTGTAGCCCCGGATTTCGATGAAAAAAATCCCAGCAAGGTCAATTGTTTCATTAATGTGAAATAATGCGGCGGTTTCTGTTCTTTGCTTCCGTTGCTTTGTTTGTCGTACAACTTTGCTTCTCTGTCAATTGCAGTAAGCATATCTTTTTGTTGTGCTGCATTTATTTCCATGAATCTTTTATGGTACATCTTTTCTGTAGCGCTATTTAGCCCGGCGATTCCGTCTTTAAACACTTTCCTGGTTGGCTCATCATAACAATCCGTGGCATATAAAGCCATAAAGCTTCCTGTAGCGGCTTCTTTAGCACCAGGCGTGTTTGTTTTAGGTATGATCGTTTCGGCCACTTCATCAAAAAAAGCAATATCATCCTTAGTAAAAAAGTCACTGGCTGTATTATTTTTACAGCCGGTTAAAAAAAGATCGGCACCAATAACAGAGCCTCCTGTTAATACTGTGATCATTTTAATTAATTCTCTTCTCTGCATAATTACTGTTATTAACTTTACATTAAAGATTTCCTTTTTTTATTTCTTCAACTGCGTGATCAACCGCCCTTGCCGTCAGCGCCATATATAAAATTGACGGGCTTTGATTTCCGGTACTTGTCATGCATGCTCCATCGGTTACAAAAACATTTTTGCATTGATGCAATTGATTCCATTCGTTCAGCATTGATGTTTTTGGATCCTTTCCCATTCTTACCCCGCCCATTTCATGAATATCCAATCCAGGTGGCTGCCTGTTTTCATTAGTAACAATATTCGTTGCGCCGGCAGCTTCCAGCATGGCTTTTCCTTGTTGCAAAAAATCTTTTACCATTTTATCGTCATTGTCATCATAGTCTACCGATGTAATAAGTAGTGGTATGCCCCACTGGTCTTTTTTATCCTTACTAAGCCTTACATGATTTGTTTCTTTGGGTATCGTTTCTCCCTGCATATACATATAAGCGCCCCACTTACCGGGCTGGCTGATCTCTTCTTTAAATTTTGCACCAATAGTTTCTGTGATCCCTTTATCGCTTAACCTTTCCCGGTATGCGCCGGAAAAAATTACATATCCTCCAACAAAATCAGTATCCCGTTCATGCACATTTCTAAAATTGGGTATGATACATTCTGCCGGTTTTGAGACTTTGTAATATTTGTCTTCGTGGCCATCAAACTCTCCACTCATACCTGCCCTGTAATTATGGAAGCAGATATATTTTCCAAGTATGCCATTATCATTCCCGAGCCCGTTTGGAAAACGGGATGAGGTTGAATTGAGTAAAATAAGATTGGTATTAAGTGCGGAAGCATTTACAAAAATTATCCTGGCGAAGTATTCTGTCGTTTCTTTAGTATTCGCATCAATCACTTTAACTCCAACGGCCTTCGCCTTTTTTTCATCATAAATAATTGAATGCACAACGGAATGTGGTCTTAAGGTAAGATTACCCGTTTTATTTGCCCATGGCAAGGTAGAAGTAACTGAGCTAAAATAGCCTCCAAATGGACAACCTCTCATGCAAAGGTTCCTGTTGAGACATTGTCCACGTCCCTGTTCCTTATGTATTTCCTGTGGTTCTGTAATATGTGCCCAGCGGCCCGATACATAATGCCGGTTGAATTTTGTTGCCAGTGTTTCTCTCAAATGCTGTTCAATGCAATTCAATTCATAAGCCGGCAGGAATTCGCCATCCGGCATGGTTTCAATATTTTCTTTACTACCGCAAACACCAATGAATTTTTCCGCGTGACTGTACCATGGTGCAATATCATCATAACCAACCGGCCATTCGATACCATAACCATACCGCTTAGGTGCTGTAAAATCTGTTGGCGCCCATCTTGCGCATGCCCTTCCCCAGGTAAGAGATTTGCCGCCAACCTGGTATCCTCTTATCCATTCAAATGGTTTTTCCTGTATGTAAGGATGATCAGCATCCTTTACAAAAAAGTGGGCGGTAGATTCATCATATCCCGCTGCTTTTGTTATGAGCGGATTCTTTTCATAAAAATCTTTTGTCATTGAGCCCCGGTATTTAAACTCCCAGGGCGCTTTATTCATCGTAGGATAGTCCTTGATATGTTCCACATTCCTGCCACGTTCCAATACCAGTGTTTTCAGCCCTTTTTCACACAATTCCTTTGCGGCCCAGCCACCACTAATGCCTGAACCAATCACTATTGCATCAAAATTATTATCCGGCATATCTCCTGATTTTAATCTTGTAAAAAAATTATTTAAACAGAAATACCCAGTGATTTAAAAAATTATAGGGCATTTCTAAAACGATCTTATAGAGTTTCGTAGGATAATAGCTTACATCAATACTTGTCCTTCCTGCCGCAACCGGAACTTCTTTCATCAGGTGATACTTATCTTTTCCCCCTGATTTAAAATTGTTTGTAGTAGAAAGCCAGATCTTCGCATTTCCGCTACTATCCTGCACATCCCATTTTAAATTAATTATGCTATTACTAAGTGTGGCTTGTGCATTTGTAGCAGATAGTTTTCCTGTTAGTGAAACACCATCAATTTCCATGAGTCTTTTTCTTGGTATTTTTATTTGTAAGAATGAGGTAATGGAGGGCATAATATCAACAATTGCCGGATGCTCCTTTAAAAAGTAATTATTCAGGCCTTTTGCATTGGTAGCGATCCATGTTGTGCGTTCCCTTTCTCCCTGGCCGCCATGATCATATCCATTTTCTGAACGGCCATGATCTGTGGTTATATATACCTGCCATTCTTCATTAAAATTTTGCTCACGGTATTGAATAGCCTCCCACAATTTCCCGATCTTTTTATCGAGCATTAAAACAGCATCTGTAAGATATTTCCCGTTGCCGTGGCGATGCCCCATTTCATCTGTATATTCAAGATATACCCAGCTAAGATCAGGAGCGGTTTTTTTGATCACTGATTCTGCTGTATCAACAACAGCTTCATCAATTACGTTATAAAAATATCCTGCGGTATCATGAGGATACTTTATAGTATCAAGTTCCAGCCCGTCAAAATAATAGTCGGGTTGAATATTGCCTGCCGCTTTTTCTTTACTTCCAATTAATTTTGTGCGGTTATCGAGCCAGGTTGAAAAAACAGCGGTTTTCTTTTCCGGGTATTGTGATTTAAAAAACCGGTAGATATTCCAATAATTATAATTCGGCGCAACGATATCATTGTCCCACACATTGTGCTTGTTAACCCATGTTCCGGTAAGCAAGCTGTTATATCCTACTGCAGAGATAGTTGGCGTTTCTGAATAAGTTCCTTTCTCACCACCAACATAGGCCCTTCTGAATCCTCCATCATTACTTAATGCTTTTAAATTTGGCATTTCTAATTTTTCAATCAGGTCTGCCGGTATGCCATCCGCTATTACAAAAACAGCCTTATGCACTTTTTGAGCAGAAAGATGAGTTGTGAATGCAAACAACAGTAATAAAAAAATTGTCAACTGCTGTGATTTGATCATGATCATCGATCTTTCAACAGCAACAATTTTATTTATTGATATTTTTATTTTTTTATCCATGGACTTTCGAAGCCAAGTTTTTTTAATCCATCCTGTATCTCCGGGCAACTCATAAACAGTTTCCACAATAGGCCTGACCGGTAGTTTTCCATCATTACCACAGCAGGCCCCTGGTCAATGGCTAGATATCTTGGCAGGTACCAATTGGCCGTTTCACTAAAGGCGTCATAAAAACCATATTCGCCCCATAGCTTGTTATTCATATCATAATACCAGTGTTTCATGGCTGCCATGGATTGAGCTGGTGTATAAGGAAATGATGAAAGTGCCGCCGTTGGAGAAATTACTCCCAGATCATTTTCATTTCCCGGTGCATGGCCTGCATATCCGTCAATTGAATAACTTGATGTAAGCCCCCAGTTATCTGGGCCATATCCTTTAAATTTTTTAGAGTTGTTTACACACCACGTATAATTGATCATTGACTGATCTACATTTTCTTTCCAGTAATCTGCGTATTGATCTTTTAACCCGCGGGGATCTAAACCAAGATAAGAATACTGCGACCAGAACAAGGGGCCGCCCGTTACAGTACTCGTTCCGCCTTGTCGCCTTAACTGTAAAGGATAGCCGTAAATTGTTGTGTCGAATTTTATAAACCCTTTTTCTGCCCATCCTTCGTTGTATACTTCAGCGGGAATACTATGTGTTGGTGAGGATGCGCCCAATACATACATAATGAGGCACTCATTATATCCATGAACCTGGAAATTCATTTTCCATCCTTTGTCGGGGCTCCAATGCCAGAACAGCACATTTTTTCCGTTGCGGAACCAATCATATTCAACTTCTTTCCAGAGTTTATCGATTCTTTGCGCCAACGACGTTTCTGTTTCATCTCCGTCTTTGAAATACTGACGGGCACAAAGTAATCCCTGTATCATATAGGATGTTTCAACAAGATCTGCCCCGTTATCATCCGGGCTGAACGGTTTTACTTTTCCCGTTTCACCGTTCCACCAATGGGGCCATGCACCATGAAACCTGTCTGCTGTTTCTAAAAAATGAATGATCTTTTCCAGCCTTAGCCTTCCCTGCTGTCTTGTTATGAATTTTCTTTCGATGGCAACTAAAATTGCCATCACACCAAAACCGGCTCCACCACTTGTTACGGTACTTTTATCATGATCGGGATAAATATTATCTGAATGAAACCTTTCTCTTCCCAGACCGCTGGTTGGTTCAGCGCCATTCCAGAAATATTGAAACGTTTGTTTCTGTACAAGGTCCAGCAATGCACTATCGGAAATAATTTTCGGTTTTTTTACTTGCTTTTTATTCTGTGCTGTACAGCCAATACTGATGCTCACAACCGAGAGCAGGATAACAAAACATTTTTTCATAAACGGCTATATAAGGTTTAAAGAATTACAGGTACGGCGCTGTGAATCCAAGGTTCCTCATTCCATCTTTTATCTCAGGCGCACTTGTAAATAAATTCCAAAGTAAACCGGTGCGGTAGTTCTCGATCATTACAATGATCGGGCCCTGATCAATAGCAAGTGTTGATGATGCAAACCAGATATCTCTTAGTGAAAAGGCATCAACAAAGCCGTAATTGCTCCAGAGTTTGTCTCCCAGTTTATAATAGAAAAATTTTAATGCGTTCATTGATTCTGTTGGTGTGTAAGGAAAAGAGGAAAGCGCTGCTGTTGGCGCTATCGTTCCAACATCATTGGTTGGAGAACTTGCAGTATACCCGTTTTGAATATCGCTGGCAGTTAAACCCCAGCATTGGTCACTGTAACCAAAATTATTCTGTGGATTTGCAAGACAGTATTTATAATTTATCAATGCATGATTCTTATTCTGCGTCCAGTAATTGGCATATGGATCATTGAGCTGATTAGGATCAATTCCAAGGAATGAATAATGAGCAAAGAATAACGGCCCGCCATAAGCACCTCCTAGCGGTAACGGCAAGCCGTAGTAATTACCATTGGTAATAATAGCACCGTTCTGTGCCCAGCCATTATCATAAACAATTCTTGGAATGCCGTATGTTGTTGATGAAGATGCCATGACATATGTTATTAAACACTCGTTCCAGCCACGGATCGGTACGTTCATATCCCAGTTATAAAGTGGGCTCCAGTGCCAGTACAATACATTTTGAGCACCTTGCCTGAACCAGCTCCATTCAACCCCGTTAAATATGCTGTTGATATCGTTCCTTAATGTTGTTTCTGTTGCATCTGCCCCGTTAAAATACTGTCTTGCACAAATCAGTCCCTGCATTAAGTAAGATGTTTCCACAAGATCAGCACCATCATCTTTCACACTAAAAGGTATAACGGCTCCTGTTGTTCCATTTAACCAGTGAGGAAAAGCTCCGTGAAATTTCTGTGCGGTATTTTTTAAAAACCCTACAATGGTCTGCATTCTTGCCAAACCTTGGGCCCTGGTAATAAATGAGCGGTTAATGGCAACAGGAATTGCCATGATCCCGAAACCGGAGCCTCCTGTTGTTACTGTTTCACCTGAGGTATTTCTTTCCCTTGCAAGCCCGCTGACAGGGTGTGCAAAATCCCAGAAATATCTAAATGTTTGTTGCTGTACCAATGTAAGCAAAGCATCATCTGATATTAATGGAAACTTATTCGTTGAATCGATCTGTGTCTGGAACTGGATATTTATTGCCGGACTTAGTTTTCCCGTTGCAACAGACTCGAGTGTTGCTGTAGCTTTTACCGTATAGCGTGTGAGATTTTTTAATGGAGAAGTTGCCGTTACAACAAGTGTGCTGTCATGATTTTCATATGCATAATTAACAGGAACAGCTGTTGACCCGTTTTCATTTACGGATACAGATGATGCAACTGAAGACCTGTTCAACGCATTGTTGAAAGAGAGTTTTATTGATACAACCGGACGTACATTATAATTTACAATTGAAGAAACAGCTGCTGTATTATCAAACTTAACAACTGTGTTATTCAATGGTAAAACAACCGGAGGAACCGGTTGCGGATCTGATCCGCTTTTACTGCATTGAACTGTAAAGAAAAGCGGTAGCAGTAATAACAATAAACGGTTTCGTTTGAATATTTCTTTTTTCACGTTAAAATATTAATGTGGCTATTGAATGTGGCAATGCTGTTGTTTGTGCAGCTTTCCCGTTAACCCATAATAAATATGGGGTCCTGATATCACTTTGGTTCATCACTATCACAACAGTTTTTCCATCTGCATTTTTGAATGCAGTTGTCAATAACTGGCTCCTGCTTGCACTGCTGATAACCCTTTTTGCACCAGGCTTGATAAATTTTGAAAAGTGCCCGATATAATAATAGGCGTTTGTATAAGTTATCTGCCCCGTTTTTGTATCAGCATGAACCGGTGCAAAACAAAAATTACCAACATGGTTTGGCCCGCCGGTTTCATCAAGCAGGATATTCCAATCTGTAAATCCAACCATACCATTGTTAAAATCATTGATCATGGATTTTGAATATCTTTCTCCCAATGCCCATGCATTGTATCTTGTTGCATCAAAACTTTCGGCACAGCCTTCTGTAAAAAGCAGGTTCTTATCCGGGTAAGCTTCGTGTACTCTTTTAACGTTATCAAACATTTGTGCGCCTTTGCTCCAGTCTTCATACCAGTGAAAGCCCATGCCCCACGCATATTTTGAAGCTGCCGGGTCACTGAAATAAGTTTGTGCCCGCTGGTACATCAGGTCGCGGTTATGATCCCAAACTATTATCTTTTTATCTTTCAGTCCTTCCTTTTCCATTGTTGGCCCAAGGTTGTTCTTAAGAAAATTGGTCTCTTCTTCTGCAGTGTAATTACAGCTTTCCCAGATCTGTTTGGCCATAGGCTCATTCTGAATGGTGATGCCCCATACAGGAACCCCGGCTTTTGCATATTCCTTAATGAACTTAGTAAAATACAATGCCCAGCTGCTGTAGAATTCCGGCTTCAGTTTTCCGCCATGCAACATGTCATTGTTGTCTTTCATCCATGATGGCGGGCTCCATGGGCTTGCAAACAAATTCAGCTTTCCACCTGCAGCAGCCATTACTTCTTTAATAAAAGGGATCTTGAATTTTCTGTCATGTTCAATATTGAATGTCTTTAGTTCCTTATCCCCATCCTGAACATATGTGTACATATCGCTGCTGAAATCACAGCTGTTGATATTGGTCCGTCCGATCGTATACCCGATCCCTTTATCTTTATCAAAATATGCTTTTAGTATTTCCTGTTGTTTGTCTTTAGGAAGTTTATAAAATGTTTCTGCAGATGCGTCTGTCAATGCGCCACCTATTCCGAAAAAAGTCTGAAAGGTTTTTGAAGGATCCACAAAAACAACGATCTCTGTTTCAAAAGGCTGGCCTTTGTCTTTAAAATAAAGTGTGTCGGTAAGAGAAAGCCTGTAATTATTTGTATCGGCAGTTGTATAAACAATAACTTTTTTACTTCCTTTTGAAGGAGATGCCTGTGCACTTACCGACCTGCTTTCTGAAAGCAGGATTAAAAAAAATCCGGTAAAAACGATGCTGAACT
>Ga0209023_10002133_pt1 | contig 25333 bp, 28 predicted proteins | sample LakOneMetagenome_FD_187468 | JGI IMG/M metagenome (GOLD analysis project Ga0209023, IMG submission 187468) | Freshwater and sediment microbial communities from Lake Erie, Canada (SPAdes) (version 2) | ecosystem: Environmental > Aquatic > Freshwater > Lentic | place: Lake Erie, Canada... | reverse complement strand
TCTCTGCCCGAGGGCCACGGACCGTTCCTGCCGGCGGGGATCGGCGGGGCCCTGGCCCAGCTGCCCTTCGCGGTCTGGCTGTTCCTGGCCATCGAGCAACTGCCCCTGGCGGCCGAGGAATCCCACACCCCGCAGCGCGACCTGCCCAAGGGCATCATCCTGGGCATGCTGACCCTGATCGTCTCAGCCCTGCTGGTGCTGTGGCTGAATTCGTCAATCCCAGCCGGGACCTTTGCCCTGTCAAAGTCCGGCGAGCCGATCCTCGACGGCTTCCGGGCGATCTACGGCGGAGCGCTCGCCAAGGTCCTGGCCGCCGTGGCGGTGGCGGGCCTGATCGCCAGCTTCCACGCCATCATCTTCGCCTATGGCCGGCAGATCTATTCGCTGTCGCGGGCCGGCTACTTCCCGCGCGCCCTGTCGGTGACCCACGGCGAGCGCAAGACGCCCGAGATCGCCCTGATCGCCGGTTCGCTGGCCGGCCTGCTGGTCATGCTGGCGGTGTGGTTCAGCCTGGGCGCCGAAAAGGGCGCGGCGGCGATCGGCGGCACGCTGCTGAACATGGCGGTGTTCGGAGCCATGCTGTCCTATGTCGCCCAGGGCGCGTCGTTCATCCTCCTGCGCCGGAAATTCCCGGACATGGAACGGCCCTACAAGAGCCGGTTCGGCCTGACCGGCGCGGCCCTGACGGTGATCATCTCGCTGGTCACCATCGTCTACCAGCTGAAAGACCCGATCTATCGCACCGGCGTCATCGGCGTGGCGATCTGGTTCGCGGTCGGCATCGCCTATTTCGCCGCGGTCGGTCGCAAGAAGCTGGTGCTGTCGCCCGAGGAAGCCTTCGCCATCAATGGCGGCAAGAGCGCCTACGAGACGCACTAGAGCAACCGGCGGGGTCCGATAAGGACCCCGCCGCCGTCGGCTAGACGAAGTTGGACAGGCTGATCTCGTCCAGGGTGGTTCCGGCCAGAACGACCGCGATATCGGCGCCGTCGGAGCGATCTCCGTCGGTGTCCACGAACACGACGACGTCCGCGCCGATCTGGGCCGCCACATAGACGGCCCCTGGACCCGAGATATGCTGGTTGGCGATGGCCAGGGCCTGGGCATAGCTGTCGGCCGTGAACTCTGAATAGGACAGCGGCAGGATCGCCTGGATCCTGACCTCGACGAAGTTCAGCTGGTCGCCGCTCTCCCAGTCCAGGATCACGTCATCCTGCCCGGCGGCCGGTTCGGTCCTGGTGGCGAATTCGAACCGGTCGTGACCTTCGCCGCCTGACAGGATGTCCTTGCCCGGCGCCGCCGAAACGATGACGTCGTCGCCACCCTCGCCGTCAACGACGGCCAGACCCGAATACTGGATGATGATCAGGTCGTCGCCGTCGCCGCCCAGCACCCGGTCCTGGCCGCCGCCGGTGTGAATGATGTCATCGCCGCCGCCGCCCAGCAGCGTGTCGTCGCCCGCACCGCCGAACAATTCGTCCTTGCCCAGGTCGCCGGCCAAGAAGTCATTGCCGGCCCCGCCGGCGACCAGGTCATCACCCTGGCCGCCCCGCAGAGTGTCGGCTCCGCCGCCGCCGAAGATCTCGTCATCCCCCAGATTGCCATTGGCGAACGCGCCGCGGGTCTCCGTGCCGAGGGACGCGAAGATGATGTCGTCGTCCATGCCGCCATAGATCGTGTTGGATCCGCTGCCGCCGTAGATCACGTCATGGCCGCTGTTGCCCTGCAGAACGTCATCGCCCTGACCGCCGTCCAGATTGTCGTCGCCAGCGCCGCCATAGAGCGCGTCACCAAAGGCCGATCCGCCCAGGGTTTCGTTCCCGGCGCCGCCGATCAGCAGTTTGGAACCGTCGGCGAAGACCGCGCCGCCGTTCTGGGTCAGGTCGGCAAGGCCGGTTCCAAAGGCGACCGTGCGGGCGCCAACCGTCACCTCGATCCGGGCCGGCAGAGTCAGGTCGACCGGGCTGTAGCGCACGGTCACGGCGTTGGCCGGGCCGTTGGCGAAGGTCAGTGTGTCAGAAGGCGCGATCGCCAGAGCGTCGGCCGCTCCAATGGTTTCAAAGCTATAGGTGGTCACGGAATAGTCTCGCTGAAGAACGTCCCTCTAGGCCCCAGCCGGGCCATAACGGCGTTCGTCGACGGACTTGCGTTGTAACGCAACTAAATAAAATGCAATGTTTTCCGGCCGCGCCTTGGTCCGCGACGACGCGAGCGCCCCCAAAAAGCGACCGCCCAAGCAAAAGGGCCGCCCCGGAGGACGGCCCCTGTTCGCCTGGCTTTGGCCGGTCTGGCTTAAGCGCCGGTCTTGATCTGCTCGCGGGCCTGGGCCAGCAGTTCGTCCATCTTCATGCGCACTTCGCCCTCAGACACCGAGACGCCCGCGCCCTTGAGATCGCCCGCGACCTTGCGCAGCACATCTTCGTCGCCGGGCTGTTCAAAGTCCGACTTCACGACGGCGCGCGCATATTCCTCGGCCGTGGCCAGGCCCATCAGGCCGGCGGCCCATTCGCCCAGCAGGCGGTTGCGGCGCGCGGTCGCCTTGAACTCAAGGTCCTGGTCCAGAACGAACTTGCGTTCGAAACCCTGTTCGCGATCGTCGAAGGTGGTCATGAAGGCCCCAAATGCGTCTAACGCGGCTGTCTATCCCGTGATGGGCCAACTCGCAATCGGCGGATACGCCGCAGCCTTCGCTTTAGGCTCCCGGACCTGAACGGAAGCTGACCCCCACGTTTGCGCGCCCGCCCTCATTCAGATAAGTTCCGACTGACATTTTCAGTGAGCGGCCTTGAGTCGAACGCCGCGCGCAGCTATCCGGCCGCGCGCGCTTTTCGTTTCTTCGGGCATCCCCGGATCAGGGCGCGCGCTTCGCATCCATGAAGGGCCTCGACGAGAGCCATGACGACCCGCCGCAAGAAGATCTACGAAGGCAAGGCCAAGATCCTGTACGAGGGCCCCGAGCCCGGCACCCTGATCCAGTACTTCAAGGACGACGCCACCGCCTTCAACGGCGAGAAGAAGGCCCAGCTGGAAGGCAAGGGCGTGATCAACAACCGGATCAGCGAGTACGTCATGACTCGCCTGAACGGCATCGGCGTGCAGAACCACTTCATCCGCCGCCTGAACCTGCGCGAGCAGCTGATCAAGGAAGTCGAGATCATCCCGCTCGAGGTGGTGGTGCGCAACATCGCCGCCGGCTCGATCGCCACGCGCCTGGGTCTGCCCGAGGGCCAGGCCCTGCCGCGCTCGATCATCGAGTTCTACTACAAGGACGACAAGCTCAACGACCCGATGGTGTCGGAAGAGCACATCACCGCGTTCAACTGGGCGGCCACCCAGGAGATCGACGACATGATGGCCATGGCGTTGCGGGTGAACGACTATCTGTCGGGCCTGTTCAGCGGCGTCGGCATCACGCTGGTCGACTTCAAGATCGAGTTTGGCCGCATCTACGAAGGCGATTTCAGCCGCGTGATCCTGGCCGACGAGATCAGCCCCGACAGCTGCCGCCTGTGGGACAGCCAGACCAACGAGAAGCTGGACAAGGACCGCTTCCGCCGCGACTTGGGCAATGTCATCGAGAGCTATACCGAGGTGGCCCGCCGCCTGGGTATCATGAAGGAAATGCCCACCGTCATTCAGGGCGGCATGCATTAGGTTTCAGATCCTCCCCCTGAAGGGGGAGGTGTCGCCAAAGGCGACGGAGGGGGAAGGCCCAAGGCTTTGGACGGTACGCCCTCCACCGCCACGCGGTTCCCCCTCTCCCTTGAGGAGAAGAAGTTGAAAGCCAAGGTCCAAGTGTTCCTCAAGCCCGGCGTCCTCGACGTTCAGGGCAAGGCCGTCGAAGCCGCCCTGCATGGCCTGGGCTGGGCCGACGTCAAGAACGTCCGCGTCGGCCGCACGATCGAGTTCGACGTCGCCGACGGCGACGCCGAGAAGGCCAAGGCCGAGGTCAAGTCGATGTGCGACAAGCTGCTCGCCAATACCGTGATCGAAAGCTATTCTGTCAGCTTGGGCTAACGGGATACGCCAATGGGCGAAGCCACCAACGACCTGATCTATGAGGTCCTGAAAGCCATCCAGAACGATGTGGCGCAGGTTCGTTTGGATGTCCGCGAACTCAAGGCCGAACTTCAGGCCATGCGCGGACATATGCTGGCGACCCATCAGGACGTCGCCAATGTCTATGTGGCCCTGGATCGTCAGGACGGCCGCCTAAACCGCATTGAACGCCGGCTGGAGCTCTCCGAACCCGTCCTCTGAGGCAGGTCGTCAGGCGCTGAAGCTGACCCTCAGGGTCATCAGGCTGGTTTCCCGGATCGGTTCCAGATCGAGGCCGGGATCCACCAGCATCTGGGTGCTGAGACCCAGCAGCAGGGCGCCGACCATCAGGGCGGCGGCATCGGCGTTGAGGCCCTGGCGGATCACGCCCTCGGCCTGCCCCCGCAGGAACAGCGCCTCGAGGCGCGTTTCGACCTCCTTGTGCGCGGCGGCGAATGGACCGCGCAGGGCGGAGACCTCGGCCACAGCCCCGGCCATCAGCACGAAATAGGCGCGCATCTCGCCATCGTCGGCCAGGTTGCGCAGATAGATATCGACGAACCCCAGGATCGCCTCGAGCCCGTCCAGCGTTTCCAGCTGGCCGGCGTCAAGCAGCTGTTGCAGCCGCGACTGCAGCCGCGCGATCAGCGCCTCGATCAGACCCTGCTTTGAACCAAAGCGCTGGGTCACCAGACCCCGGCTGTAGCCCGCCCGCGCGCCGATGTTCTCGAAGGTGGCGGCGGCCATGCCGCGCTCCACGATCAGCTCTGCCGCCGCGCGCAACAGCTCGCTTTCGGACTGCTGGCGACGATCCGACTGGCTGCGGCGCACGAGCGGAACCTTAAGGGTGGATGTCATCTTGCGGAGGCTACTTATTTGTTGAACAACTAGCAAATAACAAAGGCGGCCGCAGAGCCGCTCCCGGAGGTTCCAGGAGTTCGCGCATGACCATCCCCGTTGATATCGCAAACACCATCGTCGACCCAAAGGCCTATGCCGACGGCGATCGCATCGACCAGGCCTTCGCGCGGCTGCGCCGCGAGAGCCCCCTGGAGGTGGCCCAGCCCGACGGCTTCGACCCCTTCTGGGTCGTCACCCGCCACGCCGACATCCTGGAGGTCGAGCGCCAGAACGAGCTGTTCCACAACGGCGACCGCGCGACGATCGTCACCACCATCGAGGCCGACCAGAAGGTGCGCGCCATGATGGGCGGCTCGCCGCATCTGGTCCGGTCGCTGGTCCAGATGGATAATCCCGACCACTTCGCCTATCGCCGCGTGACGCAGGGCTCGCTGCTGCCGCAGAACCTGCGGACGCTGGAAGGGCGGATCCGCGAGATCGCCCGCAGCTTCATCGACCGCATGGCCGCCCAGGGCGACCGCTGCGACTTCGCCCGCGACGTGGCCTTCCTCTATCCGCTGCACGTGATCATGGAGGTCCTGGGCGTGCCCGAGGCCGACGAGCCGCGCATGCTGAAACTGACCCAGGAGCTGTTCGGCAGCGCCGACCCCGATCTGAACCGCGACGGCAAGGTCGCGACCGACGTCAATGAGGGCATCGACAGCCTGCAGTCGGTGATCATGGACTTCATGATGTATTTCAACGCTATGACCGAGGATCGCCGGGCCAATCCGCGCGAGGACCTGGCCAGCATCATCGCCAACGGCAAGGTCAATGGCGAGCCGATGGGTCACCTGGAAGCGATGAGCTACTACATCATCGCCGCCACGGCGGGGCACGACACCACCTCCTCCACCACCGCCGGCGCGATGTGGGCCTTGGCCGAGAACCCCGACCAGTTCGCCCGCGTCAAGAATGATCCCAGCCTGATCCCCGGCCTGGTCGAGGAGTCGATCCGCTGGGTGACGCCGGTGAAGCATTTCATGCGCACCGCCACCGCCGACGCCGAACTGGCCGGCCGCAAGATCGCCAAGGGTGACTGGCTGATGCTGTCCTATCCCTCGGGCAACCGCGACGAGTCGGTGTTCGAGGATCCGTTCAGCTTCCGCATCGATCGCACGCCCAACAAGCACGTGGCCTTCGGCTACGGCGCCCATGTGTGCCTGGGCCAGCATCTGGCGCGGATGGAGATGCGGGTGCTGTGGGAAGAGCTGCTGGCTCGCGTCGAAAGCGTCGAGCTGGACGGCCAGCCCACCCGGATGACCGCCAACTTCGTCTGCGGTCCCAAGGCGGTGCCGATCCGCTTCAAGATGCACTGAGGCGATCATGAGCGAGCCCTTCAAGGTCTGGCAGTGCCGAACCTGCGGCTACATCTATGACGAGGCCGAGGGCGATCCGGGCGAAGGCCTGGCGCCGGGGACCCGGTGGGCGGACCTGCCCGCCCACTGGATCTGCCCCCTGTGCGGCACGCCCAAGTCGGACTTCGACATGATCGAGCTCTGACGCGCAGGCGGCGATTTCTTCACCCTGTCCCCTTCCCTCGCCAGCTTGGCCGCACAATGTTCGGTTTGAGTTGGCGGGAGACGGTGATGGGCTCGAAGTACGAACTGGCTCAGGTCAATATCGGCCGCCTGCGCGCGCCGATCGATCATCCCATGATCAGGGACTTCGCCGACAATCTCGACGCCGTGAACGCCATCGCCGAGGCCTCGCCCGGCTTTGTCTGGCGGCTGACCGGAGAGGGCAACAACGCCACCGATCTTGCCCCCTACGAAGACCCGCTGATCGCCATCAACATGTCGGTCTGGAGCGACATCCCGTCCCTGGGCGCCTTCGTCTATCGCGGCGATCACGTGAAGATCATGCGCCGCCGCCGCGAGTGGTTCGAGCACATGGACGTCTTCATGGTGCTGTGGTGGATCCCGGCCGGTCACCGCCCAACGATCGAGGAGGCCAAGGAAAAGCTGGCCCTTCTGGAGAGGCTGGGACCGACGGCGCAGGCCTTTACCTTCAGGAGTCCCTTTCCGGCGCCGGACGCCATTCCCGTGGCGCCGGTGCTGGATGAGTGCGGGGCCTAGTTTTACAGCCCAAACCGCTGACAGCCGGCGCGAACGGTGCTACAGGCCCGCGCCATGAAAGCCGCCGTCATCGTCTTCCCGGGGTCCAACTGCGACCGTGATTGCAAGGTCGCCATCGAGCGCTCGGCCGGAGCCCGCGTCGAGATGGTCTGGCACCAGGAAACAGCCCTCCCCGACGACCTCGACCTGATCGTCCTGCCGGGCGGCTTCTCCTATGGCGACTATCTGCGCTGCGGCGCGATGGCGGCCCAGAGCCCGGTCATGAAGGAAGTCGTCAAGGCCGCCGGCGACGGCATGGCCGTGGTCGGCATCTGCAACGGCTTCCAGGTGCTGTGCGAGGCGGGCCTGCTGCCCGGCGCCCTGCTGCGCAACGAGAAGCTGAAATATATCTGCAAGCCGGTCGAGCTGGAGATCGTCAACAGCCAAACCCGCTTCACCGCCGAGTTCGGCGAGCAGCGCGAGGCGGTGATGACCGTCGGCAACGGCGAGGGCAACTTCTTCGCCGATGAAGAGACCCTGGACCGCCTCGAGGGCGAGGGCCAGGTGGTGTTCCGCTACAAGGACAACCCCAACGGCTCGGCCCGCGACATCGCCGGCATCGTCAACCCCAAGGGCAACGTCCTGGGCCTGATGCCCCACCCCGACCGGTCGTTCGACGCCGATCTGGGCTCGGAAGACGGCGCGATCCTGTTCCGCAGCGTGTTCGCCAGCGCCTGACGCCGACCGCGATCGCGCCTTGGCGATCGCAGAAAACAGGTGTCATCCTGCCGGCGCCTATCTGGCCCCGGGGGATCTCTGATGAAAACTGTTTTGACGCTGGTCGCGGCGAGCCTGCTGCTGGCCGGTCCAGCCTTCTCGCGTCAGCAGGCCCCCGCGGCCGGCCTGGCCAGCGAAACCCCCGCCGTCTTCAAGCCCAATCTCGACCGCCTGAACTATGAACGGCGCGAGGTGATGATCCCGATGCGGGACGGCGTGAAGCTGCACACCGTCATCCTGGTTCCCAAGGGGGCCAGCCATGCCGCGATCCTGCTGACCCGAACGCCCTATGACGCCTCGGCGATGACCTCGATCACCCCCGGCGCCAGCATGGCCAACGCCATCGACGGCTATGATCACCCGGTCGATGTCGTGATCGAGGGCGGCTATATCCGCGTCGTCCAGGACGTGCGCGGCAAGTACGGCTCCGAGGGCGACTATGTGATGAACCGGCCCCTGAAGGGCCCGCTCAATGCCACCGAGGTCGACCACGCCACCGACACCTGGGACACCATCGACTGGCTGGTCAAGAACATCCCCGAGACCAATGGCAAGGTCGGGATCCTGGGCATTTCCTATGACGGCTTCACCACCCTGCAGGCCCTGTTCAACCCGCACCCCGCCCTGAAGGTGGCCGTGCCGATGAACCCGATGGTCGATGGCTGGAAGGGCGACGACTGGTTCCACAACGGGGCCTTCCGCCAGCAGAACATGCCCTACATGTACGAGCAGGTCGGCACCCGGAAGAACGAGGAGCGCTGGATCTCCGGCGTCCATGACGACTACGACCTCTACATGCGGGCCGGATCGGTCGGCGAGTTGGGCCGCCAGATGGGCCTGCAGCAGATCGGCTTCTGGGAGAAGCTCCTGGCCCATCCGGCCTATGACGCCTTCTGGAGCGATCAGGCCGTCGACAAGCTTCTGGCCCGGGAGCCGCTGAAGGTGCCGGTCATGCTGGTCCACGGCCTTTGGGACCAGGAAGACATTTATGGCGCGCCGGCGGTCTACAAGGCCATCGAGCCCAAGGATGTCGCCAACGACAAGGTGTTCCTGGTGATGGGCCCGTGGAACCATGGCCAGCAGATCCATGAAGCCTCGAGCCTGGGCGCCATCAAGTTCAACGCCGACACCGGCCTGCAATTTCGTCAGGAGGTTCTGGCCCCCTTCCTGGCCCACTATCTGAAGGACGACGCCCCGCCGATGGACGTGGCGCCGGTCACCGCCTTCGAGACCGGGACCAACCGCTGGCGCAAGCTGGACGCCTGGCCCTCGGGCTGCGTTCGCGGCTGCGCGACCACCGCCACGCCGCTCTATCTGCAGGCCGGCGGCAAGGCGGGCTTCGCCGCGCCTAAGGCCGGTGAGGCCGCCAGCGACAGCTATGTCTCCGATCCCGCCAAGCCCGTGCCCTACCGGGCCCGTCCCAGCCAGCCGACCGGCTATGAGCCGCCCCTGACCTGGACCCAGTGGCTGGTCGACGACCAGCGCGAGGCCTCGGGTCGCACGGACGTCCTGACCTATACGACCGAGGTCCTGACCGCGCCGGTGAAGATCAGCGGCGAGCCGATCGTCAATCTGGTGGCCGCGACCACCGGCACGGACGGCGACTTCGTGGTCAAGCTGATCGACGTCTATCCCGATGAGGTCGCTGCCACCCCCGAGATGGGCGGCTATCAGCTGCCGGTGTCGATGGACATCCTGCGCGGCCGCTATCGCGAGGGTTTCGAGACGGCAAAGCCGATCAAGGCCAACGCGCCCCTGACCTATCGCTTCGTCCTGCCCAACACCAACCACGTGTTCCTGCCGGGCCACAGGATCATGGTGCAGGTCCAGTCCAGCTGGTTCCCGCTGTATGACCGCAACCCCCAGACCTTCACGCCCAACATCTTCCTGGCCAAGCCGTCTGACTATGTGAAGGCGACGCAGACGGTGTTCCACGCGGCCGACAAGGCCAGTTTCGTTGAACTGCCAGTGGTGACGGCCAAATAGGCCGACGACGGCAAGATGAGCGCCGGGCTGTTACATTGTAGCGCCCGGCGCGGACCGCCCCTAGGATGTCGCAACCCTAGGGAGCTTCTCATGAGTCTTGCTTCATCCCTGCGTGCCGGCCTGCTGGCCGCCGCAGCCCTGACCGTCGTCGCCACAACCGCCCACGCCCAGACTCCGGCCCAGACCGCCGCCCAAGCCGCGGCGATGACGCCCGACATTGACGGCAAGTATGTCGCGCCCAAGGTCGGCTACGACTACGACAAGCGCGTGGTCATGGTGCCCATGCGCGACGGGACCAAGCTCTATACCGTCATCGTGGTCCCCAAGGGCGGCAAGAGCCTGCCGATCATGCTGACCCGCACGCCCTACAACGCCGCCAGGCGCGCGGCGCGCAACGACAGCCCGCACATGCTGGCGGCCATGCCCCAGGGCGACGAGCCCTTCGTGGCCGACGGCGGCTATATCCGCGTGTTCCAGGACATCCGCGGCAAGTACGGCTCGGAGGGCGACTATGTGATGACCCGGCCGCTGAAGGGGCCGTTGAACGCGTCCGAGATCGACCACTCCACCGACGCGTACGACACCATCGACTGGCTGGTGAAGAACGTGCCCGAGACCAACGGCAAGGTCGGCATGCTGGGCAGCTCCTACGAGGGCTTCACGGTGGTGATGGCCCTGGTCAATCCGCACCCGGCCCTGAAGGTGGCCGCGCCGATGAGCCCCATGGTCGACGGCTGGATGGGCGACGACTGGTTCCACCACGGCGCCTTCCGTCAGCCGAACCTCGACTATTTCACCGGCCAGACCACGGTGCGCGGCGCGGGCGACGGCGTTCAGCGCGCCGCCTATGACGACTACGAGACCTTCCTCCGCGCCGGCTCGGTCGGCGCCTACGCCAAGACATATGGGCTGGACAAGCTGCCCTGGTGGAAGAAGACCGTCGAGAACGCCGCCTATACGCCGTTCTGGAGCCAGCAGGCCCTCGACAAGACCATGGCCGAGCAACCCCTGAAGGTGCCGACCATGTGGATCCAGGGGCTCTTCGACCAGGAAGACATGTGGGGCGCGGTTCACGCCTACGCCGCCACCGAGCCCAAGGATGCGGCCAACGACAAGAGCTATCTGGTGCTGGGCCCCTGGCGGCACAGCCAGGTCAACTACGACGGCTACAACCTGGGTCCGTTCAAGTGGGAGGGCGACACCGCCCTGCAGTTCCGCCGCGACGTGCTCAAGCCCTTCTTCGACCAGTATCTGAAGGACGCGGCTCCGAAGGCCGATACGCCGCCCGTGCTGATCTACGACACCGGCGCCAATCACTGGGACCGCTTCAAGAGCTGGCCGCTCTCCTGCGAGAGCAACTGCCAGGCCAAGTCGAAGCCACTGTATCTGACGTCCAGCGGCGGCCTGTCCTTTACCGCCCCGGCGCCGGCCAAGGGCGCGGCGGCCTTTGACGAATATGTCTCCGATCCGGCCAAGCCGGTGCCCTATCTGCCGCGCCCGGTGCGCTTCGCGGACGGCGACCGGTGGAAGTCATGGCTGGTCACCGACCAGCGCGCCTTCGCCGATCGCACCGACGTGCTGACCTATGTGACCGAACCGCTGGACAAGCCGCTGACCATCGCCGGCGTGCCCAAAGTCAATCTGACGGCCTCGACCAGCGGCACCGACAGCGACTGGGTGGTCAAGCTGATCGACGTCTATCCCGACGAGGTTCCCAGCCAGCCCGAACTGGGCGGCTACCAGCTGGCCGTGGGCATGGACATCTTCCGGGGCCGCTATCGCGAGAGCTTCAGCGATCCCAAGGCGATCAAGCCCAATACGCCACTGAAGTACCAGTTCATCCTGCCGACCGCGAACCACACCTTCAAGCCGGGCCACAGGATCATGGTGCAGGTGCAGTCCAGCTGGTTCCCGCTCTATGACCGCAACCCGCAGACCTTCGTGCCCAACATCTTCCTGGCCCAGCCGGCCGACTATGTGAAGGCGACCCAGCGGGTGTTCCACGCCGGCGATACGGCCAGCTTCATCGAGCTGCCCGTCGTCGAGCAATAAATCGCCAGCGAAGGGGCGGCGATGAGGCGCCGCCCTTTCCCCGGCCGCTGCCCGCGCCCCCAAAACAGGTCGGTGGCATGGCCGGGGGCGGGATTTCCCTGGATTGTGCCGGACCCTTTACAGTCACCAGGGATTGTGGCCAGATCGTCTCATCTCAACCCGAAGTGTGAGATTTGACCCATGCTGGCTTTCGCTCCCGCACTGGCCCTCGCCGCAACGATGGCTTCGACGTCCCCCGCGCCCGCCCAAACTGATGTGCGACTGGTTTGCCAGGGGCTGCGACAACAGCTGTTCTTCACCGAAGACCGAACCTCTCCGCCTGTGATGTCGGCGGTGCAGAAGCGCAACGCGGCCTATCGCCGACCCGCGACGATCGAGCTTCAGATCAACAGCGAGCGCGGACGCATTCGTCTGGGCGAAAGCATGATCCCGGCCGTGCATACGGGCGGTCGCGACGGCTGGTGGCGGCTGACCGAGGTCAGCCAAAAGGGCGACGTCATCGCCGGCGCCTATCAGTTGAACGGCAAGAACACCCAGCGCGTCACGATCAACCAGGCCAACGGCCGGATCGAGATCGAAGGCGCGGGTCGCTATCGGGGTGTCTGCCAGAAGGGCCGCGCAATGGATATTCGCCGTCCCCCCGAGTTCTAGAGCACTACAATTCCGGTCGCGGCTCAGCGGCTGATCTTCTCAGGAACGATAGGCCCCAAGTTGGCGCGCATCCGCCCGCGAACAGAGCCCGCGCGGCCGCCGCAAGAGGCGTGACCCGCACACTGTCGACGCGCCGGAAGCGGTCCAAACATCCAGCCGCGGCTGGCAGATGGGTAAACCTCTGCCTGCATCCCTGACTTTCACAGCATGATCCTGCTCGCCCGTTTCGAGCAGGCGCGCCCAAGCTTCGCAGTCGCCTCTCTGGGTTTTCGAGCCCCGGCAAGCTCGCGCCGAGGGGGAGAACGCTGGAAAGCGAAGCCTCGCCGTCGCTTATCAGCCCCAGAAGAAGCGACGATTTCAGGGCCGCGCCCTCGCGCGAACACCGAAATCCGTCGACGACCTCGATGGGAAGAACCGATGAGCACTCCTGAACCCACGAGCGGCGTACCCGTCTGGGCCCGCAAACGCCGCAAGCCCGGCAATCCGCTGGTCGGCGTGGTGGTGGTTCCGCTGTTTCTGCTGGGCGCGCTGACGGCCGGCCTGGCGATCCAGGCCAAGTCGTTCACCGGGGCTGGAGCCCGGATGGACGGCTGGATCGCCATCGCCTGCGTTCAGGTCAAGGACGCCATGGGCGACCTCACCGGCAAGCCTGTGAAGGCCAAGGCGGAAAAAGCCGCCCACTGATCGCTCGCAACAGGGCGTGAGACCGCTCTGTCTGGTGGCGGAATCTTCGAGGTCGCGCTAGAAGGCGCCCTCATGAGCACCCCCTCCAACGCCCCCGCCCAGACCCCGCCGAAGTCGATGGCCGAAATGGCCCGTGAATTCGGTCTCAACGCCGAGGAATACGGCGTCGTTCTCGACCGCCTGGGCCGCGAGCCCAACCTGGTCGAGCTGGGCGTGTTCTCGGTGATGTGGTCCGAGCACTGCTCGTACAAATCCTCCAAGAACCAGCTGAAGAAGTTCCCGATCACCGGCCCCCGCGTCATCTGCGGTCCGGGCGAGAACGCCGGCGTCATCGATATCGGCGACGGCGACGCGATCATCTTCAAGATGGAGAGCCACAACCACCCCTCCTACATCGAGCCCTATCAGGGCGCGGCGACGGGCGTGGGCGGCATCATGCGCGACGTCTTCACGATGGGCGCGCGACCGATCGCCCTGCTGAACGCCCTGCGCTTTGGCGATCCCAGCCATCCCAAGACCAAGCGTCTGGTCGATGGCGTGGTCGCGGGCATCGCGGGCTATGGCAACTGCGTGGGCGTGCCCACCGTGGCCGGCGAGACCAATTTCCACAGCGGCTATAACGGCAACATCCTGGTCAACGCCATGTGCGTGGGCCACGCCGAGGCCGACAAGATCTTCTATTCCGCCGCGCCCGGCGCGGGCCTGGCCGTGGTGTATTTCGGCTCCAAGACCGGCCGCGACGGCATCCACGGCGCGACCATGTCGTCGGCCGAGTTCTCGGAGGATTCCGAGGAAAAGCGCCCCACCGTGCAGGTCGGCGACCCCTTCGCCGAAAAGCTGCTGATCGAGGCCACGCTTGAACTGATGGCCACCGGCGCGGTCGCCGCCATCCAGGACATGGGCGCGGCGGGTCTCACCTCGTCGTCGGTCGAAATGGCCGGCAAGGGCGGCGTCGGCATCGAGCTGAACATGGACATGGTCCCGCAGCGCGAAACCGGCATGTCGGCCTACGAGATGATGCTGTCGGAAAGCCAGGAGCGCATGCTGGCCGTGCTGAAGCCCGGCCGCGAGCACGAAGGCCACGCAATCTTCGAGAAGTGGGGCCTGGACGCCGCCGTCATCGGCTACACCACCGACACCGGCCGCCTGGTGCTGAAGCATCACGGCGAGACCGTCTGTGACGTGCCGCTGGCCCCGCTGTTCGACGACGCGCCGCTGTATGACCGTCCGTGGGTCCAGCCGACCCTGCATCCGCGCCTCGACCCGGGCCAGATCCCCGCCCCCGCCGACTGGAACGCGGCCGTGCTCAAGGTCGTCGGCTGCCCCGACATGGCCTCCAAGCGCTGGCTGTGGGAACAGTACGACCGCCACGTGATGGCCGACACCCTGGAGGACAGCGCCACCGGCTGCGACGCCGGTATCGTCCGCATCCACGGCACGGGCAAGGCCATCGCCGTGACCAGCGACGTCACCCCGCGCTACGTCCAGAACGACCCCTACGAGGGCGGCAAGCAGGCCGTGGCCGAGGCCTGGCGCAACCTGACCGCCGCCGGCTCGCTGCCGATCGCCATCACCGATAACCTGAACTTCGGCAGCCCCGAAAAGCCCGAGACCATGGGCCAGATCGTCCGCGCCACCGACGGCATGGCCGAAGCCTGCCGCGCGCTCGACTTCCCGGTCGTGAGCGGCAATGTCTCGCTCTACAACGAGACCAATGGCGTCGCCATTCCGCCCACCCCGACCGTCGGCGCCGTGGGCCTGCTGGTGGACTACGACCTGCGCATGGGCTTCGGCAACGTGGCCGAGGGAGATGCGCTGGTGCTGATCGGCGACAGCCACGGCGAACTGGGCGCCTCGATCTATCTGCGCGAGATCCTGGGTCGCGAAGACGGCGCCCCGCCGCCGGTCGACCTCGCCGCCGAGCGCAAGCACGGCGACTTCGTGCGCGACCTGATCCCCACGGGCCTGGTGGCGGGTCTGCACGACCTGTCGGACGGCGGCCTGCTGATCGCGGCGGCCGATATTGCCCTGGCCAGCAAGGTCGGCATCACCCTGAACGCCTCCAGCAGCCTGCACGCCCATCCCTATCTGTTCGGCGAGGACCAGGCCCGCTATCTGATCGCCACCCCGGACCCGGACGCGGTGCTGGCGGCGGCCAAGGAGGCCGGCATCCGCGCCAGTCTGGCCGGCGTGGCCGGCGGCGAGACCTTCGCCTCCACGGGCCTGTTCTCCATCCCCCTCGAAACCCTGCGCGCGGCTCACGAGGCCTGGATGCCGGGCTTCATGGGCGCGGCGGCCTAAGGACATCAGAATGAAACTCTCGATCCTGGCGACCGCCGCTTTGACGCTGTCGCTGCTGACGGCCTGCGCCCCGACCGCGCCGACCCCGGCCCCGACGGCCGAGGTCTCCGAAGCGGCCTGCGTCGCGCGCGGCGGCGTGATCCAGAGGGGCGGCAAGCTGCAGCTGCCGACCTGCGTCACGCCCTATGCCGACGCCGGCAAGGCCTGCACCGACAAGACCCAGTGCCAGGGCGCCTGCATTCTTGAAGGCAATCTGGAGCCGCAGACGGGCGTCACCGGCCAGTGCCAGAAGACCAGCCAGCAGTTCGGTTGCTACGCCAGGGTGGTCGACGGCAAGACCACCGGCGCCATCTGCGTCGACTAGGCTGGCGTCAGCAGCGACGAACCGCCTCGCCACGGCCACGTTTTGGCGGGACACTGCACCATGGACACAAGATTGACCCGCGCCCTGGCCATAGCCGGCCTGACCCTCACCCTGGGGGCCTGCGCCACAGCCGCGCCTGATCGCTCGGGCTTCCTGAGCGGCTATGAGGGCCTTCAGCCGCGGGAAAAGAGCGGCCGGGCCAAGATCCGCCAGTTCCGCGATCCGGCGGCGCTGGACGCCGTGCGCCGCGTGGCCCTGACGCCGGCGGTCCTGTCCGAAGGCGCCGACAGCCGCTCGCCCCTGACGCCGGAAGAACGCCACGCCGTGCTGCGCGAGGTCGATGCGCAACTGTGCTTCGAGCTGTCCGAGCGGTTCGAGATCGTCACCGCCGATCAGGCCGACGCCGATGTGCGGGCGGCCGTCACCTGGTTCGAACCCACCGGCCGGGTCGCATCGGCCGCGTCGGCGGCCTCGGGATTCTTCATTCCGGGCCCCATCGGCCTGCGTCCGCCAGGCACCCTGGGCGGACTGGGCGTCGAGGCGGAGATGCGCGCTGCCAGCGACAAGCGCCAGATCGCCGCCATCGCCTGGGCGCGGCGGGCCATGGCCATCGGCACCGACAATCCGTCCCTGTCACGCATGGGCGACGCCCTGCAGTTCGCCGAGCCCTTCGCCGATACGGCCGCGGCGGTGATGACGCCCAAGGGGCTCAAGTCGCGCAAGATCGACAGCAAGACAGACCCCTGCAAGGCCTATGGCGATCGCTTCCAGCCCGGCGGCATGATCGCCGGGGGCCTGACCAATCTCTATATTCCAGACTCTCGCGGCGAGACGGCCACCAAGACCCCGTCGCCCAAGAAGTAGCGGCCCCGGGCCGCGATGACGCGGCCCGGGAACCGAAGGTTACGGCATCAACACCGTGTCGATGACGTGGATCACGCCATTGGACTGCAGAACATCGGCGATGGTGATGTTCGAGACGCCGCCCTTGGCGTCGGTGATCGTCCAGCCGTGATGACCCTTGGCCACGGTGATCGGCTGGCCCTGAACCGTGGTCAGTACGGCCTTGCCGCCGCCGGCCTTGGCCTTGGCTTCGATATCAGCCGCCGTCAGACGACCCGCCACGACGTGATAGGTCAGGATGGTGGTCAGCGTGCCCTTGTTCTCGGGCTTGACCAGGGTTTCGACCGTACCGGCCGGCAGCTTGGCGAAGGCGGCGTTGGTCGGAGCGAACACCGTGAACGGGCCGGGGCTGGACAGGGTCTCGACCAGACCGGCGGCCTTGACGGCGGCGACCAGGGTCGTGTGATCCTTGGAATTGACCGCGTTCTCGATAATGTTCTTGGTCGGATACATGGCGGCGCCGCCGACCATTACTGTCTTTCCATGCCCTGCGGCGTGATGATCCATTTTCGCGAAGGCGGAACCGCCGCACGAGATCGCAAGCACGCCAGCGATGGCGAGCATCATGGTCTTCTTCATGGGGTCTTCTCCGGGGAGTTACTGGTCCGTTGCTGGGACATGGACAGCTACGGTCGCGTGACGCGCCCGGATGCACTTGATCTGAAAATTGCCGACGGACCTGTCGAACGCCCTAGCCGGCGACCGTCTCGGCATGTTCGCGCCCGGACCAGCGGGCGACGGCTTCCAGCAGCCTGGACGGATTGATCGGCTTGCCCAGGTGATCGTCCATGCCGGCGGCGATGCAATTGGCCACCTGTTCGGGCAGGACATTGGCGGTCATGGCCACGATCGGGGTGCGCCAGCCGGGAGCGTCGGTCATGGCCCGGATACGCCGGGTTGCGGTGAGGCCGTCCATGCCCGGCATCTGGATATCCATCAGCACCAGGTCGTAGCCGCCCTGACGCACCGCCTCGACGCCCGCGACACCGTCATTGGCCGTATCCACCGTGATGCCGAACGGCTCGAGCATGGTGCGGATCAGCTCACGATTGACGGCGTTGTCCTCGACCAGCAGCAGGCGCACGGCCTGATCCGGATCGGGGGGCGTCGGATCCTCAAGCGGGGTTTCCGGCGCCAGATCGCGCAGGGGCGCCCGGATCTCGAACCAGAAGCACGACCCTTCGCCCTCGCGACTGTCGACGCCGATCTCGCCGTCCATCTGCTCGATGATCCGGCGCGAAATGGCCAGCCCCAGTCCCGTGCCGCCAAACCGTCGCGAGACCGCCGCATCGGCCTGAGAGAACCGGTCGAACACGCCGTCCAATTGATGGCCCGCGATGCCGATGCCGGTGTCGCGCACCTCGACCCGCAGGACACCCGTGTCGCCTTCCAGACCCTGTTTCACGACCACCGTGACCCGACCGGTATTGGTGAACTTCACCGCGTTGGACAGGAAGTTCAGCAGCACCTGGGTCAGACGCGGCGCATCGGCCTGCATGGCCCGCAGATCATCCGGGGCCGACACTTCCAGAACCAGCCCCTTGGCCACGGCCTGGCCCTCGATCAGGGCGGCGCACGAGGCGACCATCACACGGGGATCGAATGGCTGCGGATCCAGCTCGACCCCGCCGGCCTCGAGCCGCGAGAAGTCGAGCACGTCATTGACGACATTGAGCAGGGTGTTGCTGGCGTCCTGGATCAGACCCACGTGTCGCGCATCGCGCGCCGACAGGGTGCTTGAGCCGCGCAACACCCCGGCAAAGCCGATGATGGCGTTGAGCGGGGTGCGCAGCTCATGGGTCATGTTGGCCAGGAAGTCGGACTTTGCCGCCGCCGCCGTCTGGGCCAGCTCCAGAGCGTGGGTCAGCTCCAGTTCCAGCTTCTTTCGCTCCGTGACGTCGCGTGTCGTCACCAGCAGTTCGCGCTCGGCGCCGGCCACCCGCTTGTAGGTGCTCTCGAACCAGATCGGCGTGCCGTCCTTGCGGGCGCTCTCGTACTCGTAAATCTTGGATTCGCCGCCGGGAATCAAAGTTCGCACCAGCGCCTGGACAGCCTCGTAGTCCTCACGACTGGTCATCGCCTCCGGCGGCAGGGTCTGCCATTCCTCAACCGTAAAGCCAGTCAGCCGCTCAATTGACGGCGACATGTAGAGGCGCTCGCCGGACCGGGACCACAGATTGATGTTGTCGGTCAGATTGTCAGACAAAAGCCGGTAAAGCCGGTCGCTTTCCCGCAACCGCTCCAGGGCGTCCTCGGCCTCGGCCCGCCGACGCTCGGCCTCATCGATCGCCAGCTGCTTGGCGGCCAGGCTGCTGGACAGGTCCATCTCCAGCCGCTGCAGACCCCTGCGCTGCTGACTGATGGAAAAGGCCAGCGGCGCGGCGAGAACCGTGGAGATCAGGAAGGTGGCGAGCGGCGAGTAGGCGGCCGGGTTATGCAGGATCAGGATGTTGACCACATAGTCCATCGCCATGGCGACGCCCACGACCGGGACGACCGTCCGGAGGGTTCTGATGATCGTATCGCGCAGCATGGACCGGTCGATCGCGGCGAATCCTTTTGGGAATCCTAGCAGGCTTGTCAGAATTTAAGGTCAGATGGCCCCTGTTGCCAACCGGGGCGGCAATCGGCCGCGCCGTGGACCGATCAGCGCGCGGGCTGCAGGGTGTCCAGATCCCGGTCCAGCGCCAGGCTCGCGGCGACCACGGTGGCGACCGAGCGCCTGAAGAAGTCCTGCGGGATCGTGGCGAAATCGTCCGTGCTCTTGTGATATTCGGGATGATCCTCGACCCCGAAATAGACCCACGGCACGCCCTTCACGGCGAAGGCGTAGTGATCCGACTGGTTGGTCCAGTTGTTCTGCGCGCCGTCCGCGTCGGTGTCGTGGCCCAGCTTCAGGCTGACCGGCGCGGTCGCCGCCACCTTGTCCAGGATCGGCTTCAGCGCCGGGAACGGCGACGCGCCGCTGGCATAGAGCTCGTTCTTCGGGTTCTTGCTCAGCATGTCGAAATTGATGTTCAGGGCGATCGTCGACAGCGGCACGGGCGGATTGGCGACGAAGGCGTGGGCCCCGCGCAGGCCGCCCTCCTCGGCGTCGACCACCGCCAGGATCACATCGTGCCGGGGCGGACTGGCCTTGAAGGCTTCGGCGACGGCCAGCAGTCCGGCTACGCCCGAGGCGTTGTCGTCGGCGCCGTTGAAGATCTCGCCGCCGCGCACGCCCAGATGGTCGTAGTGGGCGGTGACCACGATGGCCTTGCCGTCACGCGCAGTTCCGGGAATGCGGGCCACCAGATTGATGGCGTCCACCTTGGTCCCGTCGCGTCGGGTGAAACTGAACGGCTGCTCGAAGCCGGCGCCGATGGGCGACAGACCAATCTCGCCAAAGCGCTTGAGAATGTGCGCCCGCGCCAGGGCCGAGCCCGGCGTGCCCGGCGCGCGGCCCTGCATGGCGTCGTCCGACAGGATGCGGACATCGTCCAGCGCCCTGGCGCCCGGCGTGGCGGCGCAGGCCGAAGCCGCGGCGCCCAGGGCGAAAATCAGGGCCAGAAGGCGGAGGCGCGGCGCGAGAACCTGAATCATGTCGACCGTATGCCCGCAGGCGGCTTCCAGAGGGAGTTAAATCGACTTAACCATGCCTGTGACCAAAAGACGCCCCGTCTTCCCCCCGTATGCCCGTTCTTAAGAATTCCGGGCCATACAACCCCTTCAAGGATTGGAGCTTTCCGCCCGTGCCCATGTCTCCCGCCGACCTCGAAGGCCGCCTGCACGCCGCCTTCCCCGACGCCGAGATCGTGCTGACCGATCTGGCCGGCGACGGCGACCACTACAAGGCGCGCATCGTCTCGCCGGCGTTCCGGGGCCTCAACCGGGTCAAGCAGCACCAGATGGTCAATCGCGCCCTGGCCGATGTGCTGGGCGGGACCCTGCACGCCCTGGCGCTGGAAACCGCGGCGCCGCCCTCGGACCAGGCTGACTAGCGATGCGCTACCGACCGTTCGGCAATTCGGGCATGACGGTTTCGGCGATCACGCTCCGTCTGTCCGATCAGTCGCGCCTGCGCGCCAACGAGTGGCGGGCCCTGATCTTCACGGCCATCGAGAACGGCATCAACAGCTTCCAGATCGACGGCGAGTCGCCGGCCCTGCTGCAGGGCGCGGCCGAAGCCTTCGCCTCGGTCGAGCGGCGGCTGCTGTTCCTGACCTGGCGGGTGCGCGAGGAAGCCGGGCAGTTCACGGACGCTGTTGTCGAGAGAATGATGGCCTCGGTCTTTGACGACCTGGGCCTGGACTATCTGGATCTGGTGCTGATCAACGATCCACTGGGTCCCGACCTGCCGGCCGGCGGCGATGCGGCGCTGCGCACCCTGCACGAGGGGCGGGCCGTCCGCGGCCTGGGCGTGGCCAGCCGGGGCGACGTGGATCCGGCGCTGACCCAGTCCGGTCTGGTCACGGCCCTGTCTTCGCCGTTCAACCTGTCGTCGGGCTGGGCCGAGCGCAATCGCGTCCGCGCCGCCGTCAGTCAGAACCTGGCGGTGATCGGCGAGGATTTCTGGCCCCAGGCCCTGCGCGAAATCAACAACAAGCCGCTGTTCCAGAAGCCTTCGCTGTGGCGGCGTCGCAGCGATCCACTAGCCGATGTCGGCGGCTATGACTTCCTGACCAGCACGCCGGGCTGGAGCGCCGAGGATATCTGCCTGGGCTACGCCCTGACCGAGCCCTCGCTGGCCACCGTGCAGATCACCGCCGACACCCAGGCGGAGGTCGAACGCCTGGCCGCCGTGGTCGAGCGCGACCTGCCCAACGGCGTCTGCGCCCAGATCGAGATGGCGCGCTTTTCGGCCCAGGAACGCGAACGCGCCGCCGGCAAGCGCTGAGCCGCACTTGACCAGGACACCTGCGGCGCCTAGCTGAGGGGGACTTGCAAGGACCTGCCCCGCCATGACCGACGCCGCCTCCTCCCCCGCCCTCGACTTCATCGCCAAGACCGTGGCCGACCACGCCGTGGTGCTGTTCATGAAGGGCGTTCCCGACCAGCCGCGCTGCGGTTTCTCGGCGGTTTCGGTGCAGATTCTCGACCATCTGGGCGTCGAGTTCATCGGCGTCGACGTGCTGCAGGACGACGACCTGCGCCAGGGCGTCAAGACCTTCACCGACTGGCCCACCATTCCCCAGCTCTATGTGAAGGGCGAGTTCATCGGCGGCAGCGACATCGTCCGCGAGATGTTCCAGTCGGGCGAACTGAAGACGCTGCTGACCGAGCAGGGCCTCATCGCGGCGTGAGCCGGGTTTTCCAGCCCGCCGCCAACGCCTTCTCGATGACCTTCACGCCCACGGCGTCGGACATCGACGCCAATGAGCACGTCAACAACGTGGTCTATCTGGCCTGGGCCCAGGACCTGGCCATCGCCCATTGGGAAGCCTGGGCCACGCCCGAGGAACGGGCCGGCTGGAGCTGGGTGGCGCGCCGCCATGAGATCGACTATCGCCGCGAACTGCGTCAGGGCGAGATCGCCACGGGCTACACTTGGGTCGGTGAACTGAAAGGCCCGCGCTTCGAGCGCTATGTCCGCATCGACGGCCCCGACGGCGAGATGTGCGCCCAGAGCCGCACCGACTGGGTGCTGATCGACACCGCCGCCCGGCGCCCGGCCCGGGTGATGGACTGGATGGTCGAACGGTTCAGCGCGAAGGGTTAGCCAGCGCGAACCGTTCCCCGCGCCGCAGGCCCAGTTCCTCATAGCTGAACACCAGATCGACCACCCCCGCCTCGCCGAACCGGCAGGTTTCCAGCCGCCGTCGCGCGAAGGCCAGCACCGCGCCGTCGGCGCCGCGATCCAGTCGAAAGACGAAATCAGCCTTAGCCGCACAGCCTTTCGAGGCGACGCGCACCGTCAGGCCGTGACGGTCGCTCGTCACGCCAACAGGCTCCAGCTCGGGCCATGTGACGTCGGACGCCAGGAGCCGGGGCGTCGCGGCGCAGCCCGCGACGACAAAGGCCACGCCGAAAACCAGCAGGGATCGACGGGAGGGCGGCATTGAGGGCGGTGCGATCCTGAAGGGCGTCTATGCCGCCGATCCTTCAGGACAGAGACCGCCAACGCAACGCCATTCTTGGAAGCGCCCTAACTCCAGGGCCCCGTCCGGCGCGGAGCGCTGACCGGCACGGCCGTGCCGACGCGGCGGGGACGCGTCCCCTGCCCCACGCCCAGGGCCAGCAGGGCCTCAACGCGGTTGTGGGTAGCCGGGTGGGTCGAGAACAGGTTGTCGGCGCCCTGGCCGTTCAGCGGGTTGATGATGAACATATGAGCCGTGGCCGGATTGCGCTCGGCCTCGTGGTTCACCCGCCCGCCTCGGGCATAGGCCTCGATCTTCTGCAGGGCGCGGGCCAGGGCGGCGGGATCGCCGCCGATCTGGGCGCCGACCCGGTCGGCCTCGTATTCGCGCGAGCGGCTGATGGCCATCTGCACCAGCATGGCGGCGATCGGCGCCAGGATGGCGATGGCGATCGCGCCAATCACGCCGCCGGGACGGTCATCGTCGCGCGAGCCGCCGAAGAAGAAGGCGAAGTTGGCCAGGGCCGAGATGGCGCCGGCGATGGTGGCCGTCACCGTCATGGTCAGGGTGTCGCGGTTCTTCACATGGGCCAGTTCATGGGCCATGACGCCGGCGATCTCGTCGCGGTCCAGCATGGCCAGCAGGCCCGTCGTGGCGGCCACGGCCGCGTGCTCGGGATCACGGCCCGTGGCGAAGGCGTTGGGCTGGTCATTTTCCATCACGCAGACGCGCGGGCGCGGCAGACCCGCCCGATCGGCCATGGCGTGAACGTCGATCGCATAGTCGCGGATGCGCCGGTCGGGATGGCTCTCGTCGACCTCGACCGCGCCATAGGTCTTCAGCACGATCTTGTCGGCGTTCCAGTAGGAAAACGCGTTCAGGCCGACGGCGAAGACCAGGGCGATCAGCATGCCCGTCGCGCCGCCCAGCATGAAGCCCGCCGCCATGAACAAGGCGGTCAGGCCGGCCAGCAACATGTAGGTCTTGAGGTGGTTCATAGCGCTTTCGTCAGTCGAAGATGTCGAAGAGATCAAAACCCTTCTTCTTCTTGTAGTGGCCGTGCTGGCCATAGCGATGACGATCATCGTCATCCTTGTAGCGACGGGGCTCTTCATAGCGCGGCGGCGGGGCGTAGTGCTGCTGCTGCGGCGGCGGAGCCTGATACGGCGCCTGCTGGCGCGGCGGCGGCGCGGCCTGACCGGCGGCGTCCTCGCGCTCCAGGGCCATCAGCTTTTCCAGCTCGCCGCGATCCAGCCACACGCCCCGGCATTTGGGGCACATGTCGAACTCGACGCCGGCGCGATTCACCGCCTGCATCGAACCATCGCAGTTGGGGCACATCAGAAGCGGCATAAGGCGTTCCCTTTCCAGACTGGAGGGGTGTTCTCAACGCTGGATCCGGACCGAGGGGGGGGGGAGGGACAACCGGACCCAGACATCGAGAACACCCGATGCGGTCCGACATCACGAATGCTTGCATTCACTCGTCAGAGGGGCCCGGCCCGCTCCTAGAAGCTATGCAGCCGCGAGGGCCATTCAAGAGGGGCTCTCGAAAAAAGATCCTCTTCAGGGGCAAGCTAGGCAAGCACGCGGAATCGCAGCGAGAAAATCTGTCATCCCGGACAAGGCCCGCAGGGCCGCTGATCCGGGACCGCCGGAAGCGCCGAGTTCAGGCGTCGGTCCCGGATCTTCGCGCTGCGCGCTCGTCCGGGATGACAGCCCCTTTGGTCATGTGCGATCGCGCGGCTCTAAAAGGTCTGCCCAAACGAAAAAGGCCCCGGATTTCTCCGGGGCCTTTCCGATAGTTCTTCGAGGTCGAAGGGCTTCTTACGAAGCGTAGAATTCGACGACGAGGTTCGGTTCCATCTTCACCGGGTACGGCACTTCCGACAGTTCCGGAGCGCGGACGAAGGTGGCCGACAGGCCCTTGACGTCGACGGTGACATATTCGGCGAAGTCGCGTTCGGCCGAGACGACGGCTTCCAGCACCAGGGCCATGTTGCGCGAACGCTCACGGACGGCGATGACGTCGCCGGCCTTGCAGCGGTAGGAGGCGATGTTGACGCGCTTGCCGTTCACGGTCACGTGGCCGTGGTTCACGAACTGGCGGGCGGCGAACACGGTCGGCACGAACTTGGCGCGATAGACGATGGCGTCCAGGCGCGACTCGAGCAGCGAGATGAGGTTTTCCGAGGTGTTGCCCTTGCGGCGGGCGGCTTCCTCGTAGGTGCGCGAGAATTGCTTCTCGGTCAGGTTGCCGTAGTAGCCCTTCAGCTTTTGCTTGGCGCGCAGCTGCAGACCGAAGTCGGAAACCTTCTGCTTGCGGCGCTGGCCGTGCTGGCCGGGGCCGTAGGACCGCTGGTTGACCGGCGACTTGGGCCGGCCCCAGAGGTTTTCGCCCATACGGCGATCGATCTTGTACTTGGCGCTATGGCGCTTGGACATGTGTAGCTCTTCAGTTCGATCCGGGCCGGCGCCTCAATTAGTAGAGGCGCGATCTCAACGGCGGCGTCGCATCAGTCCGTCATATGATTCCACGCCACACGGCGAGCCGGCGGCGGGAA
>Ga0209023_10002132_pt1 | contig 25346 bp, 26 predicted proteins | sample LakOneMetagenome_FD_187468 | JGI IMG/M metagenome (GOLD analysis project Ga0209023, IMG submission 187468) | Freshwater and sediment microbial communities from Lake Erie, Canada (SPAdes) (version 2) | ecosystem: Environmental > Aquatic > Freshwater > Lentic | place: Lake Erie, Canada... | reverse complement strand
GGGCGGCATAAACCTTTCGGAAATCATCTTGCAGCAAAGCTGACCCGGCGGTTCTAGGCAATAGGAAGCGGGGAAACAAGGGTGCGCCGGGTGGCAACGGGACTGTCCGCCTGCCTTGCCGCCATAGCCGGGGCGCGGGGCCGATTGTTGCCTTGGGCGCCGGTGTTCCTCGGGCTCGGCATCGGGCTTTACTTCGCCTGCCACCGCGAACCCGGCAACCCGCTTGTCGCCGCCTTTGCCATCATCGCCCTTTGCTGTCTTGCCCTGACACGCCTCGGGCACGAGGATTTGCGCGCCCTCGCATGGGCGGCATTCTTCGTCGCAGGTGGTTTCCTTCTCGCCGTCGCCCGCGCGCACATGGTCGCCGCGCCGATCCTGCCCTTCCGCTATTACGGCCCGGTCGAGGGGCGGATCATCGATATCGACCGATCCTTTTCCGACCAGCCGCGCCTGATGCTTGATCAGGTGACGCTTCACGATGTCCGCACCGAGGAAACGCCACTGCGCGTCCGGGTGGCGCTTCATGGCGACCAATATGGGTTCGTGCCGCAGCCGGGCATGACGATCCGCCTCACCGCCTCGCTCTCACCCCCGGACGGACCCGTCGAACCCGGCGGCTTCGATTTCCAACGCCTTGCCTGGTTCTCCTCGCTCGGCGCGGTTGGCTACACGCGCCGCCCGGCCGAGACGTTGCGGCCTGCGCCCGATGACTGGCGCCTTGCCGCCTTTCGGATGCGTATGTGGCTTTCTGCCGCGATGCAGTCGCGGATGCACGGGCAGGGAGGAGCCTTTGCCGCCGCTCTGATGACGGGCGACCGGTCGGGCGTCACTGCCCGGACCAACGCTGATCTGCGCGCCTCGAACCTGTCGCATATGATCTCGATTTCCGGTCTGCATATGGGGCTGCTGAGCGGCTTCGTTTTCGCGCTCTGTCGCTATGGTCTGGCACTGGTGCCGCCCTTGGCCCTGCGCCTGCATAGCAAGAAGGTGGCGGCTGTCGTCGCCCTGATCGCTACCACGTTTTACATGATCCTCGCCGGGCCGGATGTCGCCGTCCGCCGCTCCTATATTCAGGTGGTGGTCATGCTTGCGGCCATTCTTGCCGACCGTCGCGCCTTGTCGCTGCGGTCCGTCGCGCTGGCGGCGCTTGTCTGCCTCTGCCTCGAACCCGAAAGCCTTGTCGAGCCGGGGTTCCAGATGTCCTTCGGCGCCACCTCGGCGCTGATTGTCGGCTTCGACCATTGGCAAAAGGTGCAGCATCTGGTGCCTGCGCTGATCCGTCCCGCCGTCGTGACCGTCTTGTCGTCACTTATTGCCGGAACCGCCACCGCACCCATCGCTGCGGCCCACTTCAACCGCATTGCAGAATATGGGTTGATCGCCAACCTGCTGGCCGTCCCGGTCTGCGGCATTGTCGTCATGCCTGCGGGCGTGTTGGCAGCCATTCTTGCCCCTTTCGGTCTTGCACAACCCGCCCTATGGGCGCTGGAGCAAGGCGCGGCTCTGATCTTGCGGATCGCCGCCTTTGTCGCTGGTCTGGACGGTGCGGTAATCACCGTCCCGGCACCTCCCGATCTGTTCTTGCCGCTCTTCGGGCTGGCGAGTGCCGTGTTTCTCCTCGGCTCTGGCCGGTTACTGCGCGGCGCGTCCACCGCCGTCCTTGTCGTTTCGTTTGCCTTGTGGACCAGCGCGCAACGCCCTGTCCTGCTCATCGCGGGTGACGGAACATTGGCCGGGCTGATGACATCCAAGGGCAGGGCGCTGTCCAAGGAAAAGGGCGGTGGCTTCATCGCGCAAAGCTGGCTCGAAAATGACGGTGATGCCGCCTTGCAAACCGACGCCTTTGCTCGAGCCGCCTTTCAGGGACCAAAGGGCGCGGTCACCGCCAGTTTGGGCGACACGAAAGTCTGGGTCTTTGCGGGCAAGGGCAGCGCCACGCGCGCCGCTCCGGCCTGCAAGGGCCACGCCTTGGTGATCTTGTCAGAGGAGTGGGCGACCGCTGACGGCAAGGACTGCCTGATCCTCGATCGCCGTGCGCTCCGGCGCACCGGGGCGTTGGCACTTTACAGGCGGCCCGGTGGCTACACCTTCGTTTCGGCGCGCGAATGGGCGGGAAAGCGGCTCTGGAACTATCGCCCCCGGCGCAAGCCGCCCCTGAGTGATACGACTCAGGCAGGCGGGATGAAGGGCTGAAAGATCGTCTTGAAGGCGGGCAGAGCCTCCAGCCGCTCTGACAAGGCCGAAAGGCGCGGATAGTCCGTCTTTTGGATCAGGTTTGGATGCGCCTCGTTCAGGAAGCGCCACACACAGGCGATGGCAATCTCGGCATGTCCCGGCAATCCGTCCGCGGCGACCCGAGGTTGGTGGCTTTCTTCCAGAACCGCCAACCCCTCGCGGACCTGCCTCTGGCAGCGGCTGACGAACAGGTCCGACGTCTTGTCGTGTAGTTTCAACTCGTAAAACAGGCTCACCGCCTTGTCGCCAACCCCGGTCGCCAGTGCCGCCACCTTCAGCGCCCGCTGCCGCTCCGACTCTGCCACCGGAAACAGCGCCCGCGCCGCGCCGACGGTCTGGTCGAGATGATCGAGGATCATGTGGCTTTCGATCAGGCTGTCCCCATCGTCCAGAACCAGCGTCGGCACCCGCGTCAGCGGGTTGTAGCGCCGGATCTGGTCGGCATCGCCGAAGACCGACCAGGGTTCCTGTCGGAATCCGATGCCGTAGAGCGTCAGCGCAATGCCCACCCGCCGGACGAACGGGGAATCATACTGGCCAATCAGGATCATCGCGTAGCCTCCGCCTGCCTGTTCACTCCACAGCAGGCACGATTTTCAGATAGGCTGCAATGGCCGCCCGATCCGACGCTGGCAGTTTGGCGGTGTTTTCCACCACCAGCGCCATATGCCCCCCGGCACTGTCGAAGTCCGGCGTGAAGCCCGAGGTCAGATATTCCACGATATCCTTGTCAGACCATGTGAGCTTGCCGGGCGTGATGTTGGGGAAGTTGCCCTTGCCGGCCGGCACCGGCCCACCAGACAGCCAGCGCTCGCGTTCCATCCCGCCAAGCGCGCCGCGCGGAGTGTGACACTCACCGCAATGGCCGAGCGCCTCCACCAGATAGCGTCCGCGCTCCTGTTCCGGCGTCAGGTCGCCGTTCACCACCCAGCCGGACTTCATGTAAAGAAGCTTCCAGCCGCCCAGCGCCGCCCGGATATTGAACGGAAAGCCCACCTTGTGCGGTTGGCTCGGGGTTGTCACCGGTGGCAGGGTTTTCAGGAAGGCATGCAGGTCAACCACGTCCTGCGGCTGCGCATGACTGTAGCTCGCATAGGGGAAAACCGGATAATAATGCTGACCCTCGGGCGACACTCCCCTCAGCATCGCGTTCGCCAGATCGAGGTCGGTCCACTTGCCGATGCCGTTTTCCGGGTCGGGCGAGATGTTCGGTGCCACGAAAGTCCCGAAGGGCGAGGGAAATTCCTGCCCGCCACCAAGGCTGAACTTCGCATCGCCCTCGGCATCTGCCGCCGCGTGGCAAGAGGCGCAACCGCCCGCCCAGAAAATCTGTTCGCCGCGCGTCGCATCGCCGGTTAGTCCAGCAAGAGCATCGGCAGGCAATGGCTGCGGGCGCGTCAGGACCAGAAACCCGGCAACTCCCAGAACGCCCAGACCGACAAGACCAAGAATCAGACGACGCATGACGAAGCACCCGTTTTGCTAGGTTGATTTATGCTGAAGACAGGATGCACGGATGGATCGCACGCGCATAGCCCCGGCGTCTGGCCGGAGACAAATGCGGCGCCCCGATCGCCTGTTGCGAAGGGCGCCGCGATGGTCAGCCTCAGTTGGCCGCCGCGCGGAAAGCCTTGTGACAGCTTCCGCATGATCCGCCAAGCGCGTCCATCGCGCCCTGAAGGCTGGCAAGATCCTTGCCGGCCGCAGCCTGCATGGCCGTCGCGGCCGTGCTCCACGCCTCGACCTTCGCACCGATATCCGACCCTTCGGCCCAGATCGCCGGCAGAGCATTCGTTGCGGGGTTGGCGGTATTGTCCGAACCGGCCGGCCACAGCATTGGCAGGTCGAGATTGACGACACCCACGATGGCATCGGCTGCCGATTGCGCGGCCGCCGCATCGTAGGGCGTTTCGCCCTTGGCCATCGAGGCAAGCGTCCCGATGCTGAGGGCGTTGATTTCCATCAGGCCCTGACGAGCCTTGATCTGTTGGCCAAACGGCGCGTCCTGTGCAATCGCCGCACCGGCAACTGCGAAAGCAATGGCCGACAGGCCAAGAGCAAGCTTCTTCATTCCTACCTCCTTGTTGTTCAATGAAGGCAGGATAGGACCGAAGCCGGTTGTGACCATTCGCAAAAATCGCAATGCACTCCATTATTTTCGCACAACACGATGCTGCGCTGAAAAAACCAGCGTTTTCATTGCGTTATTTCAAGGCGCCCACCTGGCGCCTTTGCGGCTTACGAAAACGTGATCGGCTTTGGACCCCGACGGACGGGTGCGGGCAGCCAGACCAATGCCGGAATGGCTGCCAAACGCCCCGATCACTCGGGCTTGCGGTAGGCTTTGTGACAGCTTGCACAGGCGCCGCCGATGCCTTCCATCGCGGCCTTCACACCCGCCGCGTCGGTTGCTGCCGCCACGACCATCGCGTCTGACGCTTGCGCCAGTTGGGTGAATTTCTCGGTGCGTTTGTCTGCCTGGCTGAAGATTTCGGGCAGGGCCGAGCTGTCTTCTGCCGTGTTCGAGTCGGTGCCGTCCACCCACATGAACGACGTATCCGTCGATGCGAGCGTCTTCAGGTTGTTGGCCGCCACCGTTGCCGCAGCCTGATCATAGGGCACGTCGCCCTTGGCCATACCGCCAAGCTTGGCGAGGTTCATTGCCATCATCAGCATGTAGCCGTGACGTGCCTGAACGATCTCGTCCGGATCGTTGATGTCTTGTGCGGCAACGGCGCCCGCCAAAAGCGCACCGGCCGCCGTAAGCCCGAGGATGAATTTCCGCATGATGACTCCTTGAAAGCGAAATGCTTCGCCGCCACTGGCACCAGACGAGGTTTCCAAATCAATCCAACCCCCCTATAACTTCTGGTATAAGTATCGGAAGTTTATAAAGCTTTAGGCGGGCTTCCGCCGTTTTTGGGTCAGGGTTTGGCAATGTCGCGCGACAACTGGGACGATCTTCGGTTTGTGCTTGCGGTTGTGGACGAAGGGTCTGTCAGCGGCGCAGCGCGGCGTCTTGGGGTGAATCATGCCACCGTCCTGCGCCGTATCGCCGCATTCGAGGAGGCGACCGGGACCGAACTTTTTGACAAGACCGCGCGTGGATATTCGGTCCCGCCGGACCGCTTGCCTATCGTTGACGCTGCCCGTGAAGTCGACCGCGCCGTGCAAAGCGTGTCACGCCTTCTGGTGGGCGCGCGTGCGCCCCTGACCGGAGAAGTCCGCATCACCTCGACCGACAGCCTTTGTCAGGTGCTGTTGCCGCCGATCATTGCCTCGATCAGTCGTGAAGCGCCACAAGTGCGTGTCCAGCTTCTAAGTTCCAACGCCCATATGGACCTTGGCCGCATTCAGGCGGACATCACCGTACGCCCTACCGACAAGCTGCCGGACGATCTCGTCGGTTCGCGGGCTGCCGAGCTTGTCTTTGGCCTTTATCACCTGTCGACCGAGCGTGCCGACAAACTGCCCTGGCTCGCGCTTGTCGGCCAGCTCTCACGCACCGTTGCCAGCCGCTGGATGGCCGACAGCCTGTCCGACAGTGACATTACCCACGGTGCCGACAGCTTCATGACCCTGCGTGAGCTCGCTGTTCAGGGCAGGGGCCTCGCGATACTGCCACGTTTCCTTGGCGACAGCGACGCACGCCTTACGCGCGTGATTGACATGTTGCCGCCGCTCAGCGTCGACATATGGGTGGCAAGTCACGTCGATCTTGCCAGCGTTCCGCGCATCGCGCTGATGCGGCGGCTGTTGACCGAGGCGCTGGCCCGATCCTTGCCTGACACCTGCTCTCCGGTACCGTGAATTTCAGATCTTCCGCATTTTCCCGGCGGGCACCGTCAGCCAATCGGGCCAAAGCCCGAGCCATTGCAGCCCCGCCAGCGCCAGACAGAGGGCCACCACTACCGCGACCAGCATGACCTTCCACATGGGTGGTGGATGCCGCGCCCATTGCGACATTCTGAGAAGCCAGCGCGGGTTCATACCGGCGCGTCGTCGGTGAACCGGACCTTCCCGATGTAGGGCAAGTTTCGATTTCTTTGCGCGAAGTCAATGCCATAGCCGACCACGAACTCATCGGGAATTGCAAAGCCCGTCCAGGTCGCCTTGATCTGCACCTCGCGCCGCGTCGGCTTGTCCAGAAGGACGCAGACCTCCATCCGTCGCGGCTCACGGCTTTTCAAAAGCCGCACGACATGGCTGAGCGTGAAACCGGTGTCGACAATATCTTCGACGACAAGGACGTCACGACCGGCAATCTCGCCGCGCAGGTCTTTCAATATTCGAACCTCGCGTGAACTTTCCATGGCGTCGCCATAGGACGATGCTTCCAGAAAATCAACTTCCACCGGCAAATCGATCTCGCGCACCAGATCGGCGATGAACACGAACGACCCGCGCAAAAGCCCCACGACCACCAGCTTGTTGGTGCCACGGAACGATGAGGTGATTTCCTTGGCCAGTGCCTCGACCCGCGCTGCGATGGCCTTGGCCGAGATCATTTCGTCGATAACATAGGGGCGGTGCGGCATGTGACCCTCTTGATTTCCGTTTCTGCATAATCGAAACGGGCGGTCACTGTCACCGGACTTCGGACGACCTGGGGGAGTTTCATGCCGACACACGCCGAAAAGCGCCCGCTGCCGTGGACGGCAGACGAAATGTACGCGCTTGTCGCCGATGTCGGTCGCTACCCCGAATTCCTGCCGTGGACAGCCGCCGCCCGCATCCGGACGCGCACCCCGCAGCCTGACGGCTCCGAGGTGATGGAGGCCGACCTAGTTATATCGTTCAAGGTGTTCCGCGAACGCTTCGGCAGCCGTGTCACCCTGTGGCCCGCCGAAAAACGCATCGTCACCGAATATCTCGACGGCCCGTTCAAACACATGCGCTCGACATGGAAGTTTGTTCCGGCCGAGGGTGGTGGCTCGGTCGTCGATTTCTTCGTCGACTTCGAGTTTCGCAATGTGATCCTGCAAAAGGTCATCGGCGTGGTGTTCGACGAAGCCATGCGCCGTGTGGTGCGCGCTTTCGAGGCCCGCGCAGAAGCGCTTTACGGGAAACGCTGAGTTTCGAGACGGAAAGGGGCAGGGCGCGCGTTCTACTCTGCGTTATCAGCCGGAGCATCGCCCATGCGCGCCCTCATTCTTTGCCTTCTGATCGTTCTGTCGCCCCTCGGCGCCCGCGCCGCCGACCTTGCAAATGTCGATCTTGCCGATGGTCGCCGCTATCTTGGTGCCGCACCCGATGGCATCGCCAACCCGCCGCTCATCATCGCGCTTCACGGCGGTGGCGGCTCGCCCGAGCAATTCTCACGCGACAGCGGGCTTGCTCCCGCCGCGCTTGAGGCGGGCTTTGCCATCGTCTTTCCCTCCGGCACCTCGCGCCGCAGCGTCGGGCCAAAAGTCTGGAACGCCGGCTATTGCTGCGGCTACGCCCCTGCCGCCGGGATCGACGATCAGGCATTCCTGACCCGTGTGATCGAAGACGCCATCCGCCGCTACCATGCCGACCCCCGGCGCATCTACATCACCGGCATGTCAAACGGCGCGATCCTTGCTGAAACCTTTGCCGCCGCCCATCCCGCCACGATCCGCGCCGTTGCCGCCGTGGCGGGCACGATGGACGTCGCTCATGTGCGGGTCCGTGGCCCCGTGCCGCTTCTCCATATCCACGGCACCGCCGACGACCATGTTCCTTTTGCGGGCGGAACCGGCGAAAAGTCCTATGTCCAGACCGACTTCGCCTCGGTAGCCGACGATCTCGCGGCCTTTCGCAAGGCCGCTGGCCAGCCGCTCACCGCCGTCACGGATGTTATCAACCCCGCCGCCGATGGAATGCGAACCGAGCGCACCCGCTGGCAGACGGCAGGTGGTCACGATCAGGTTGTGCTGTTGAAAGTTATGGGTGGCGGCCATCACTGGCCCGGCGGTCGCCGTTCGGACCGGCGCGGCGCGACCCGCGACATTGACGCCACGCAGGAGATCATTGCGTTCTTCCGTGCCCAGTCATGACCGTTCTCAACCCTGACGACCCGCCAACGCATCCCGCATCAGCGTCAGGGCATGGTTCACCGTTGCCCGGCGCACCTCGGCCCGGCCAATGGCACCAAACTCCACCGTCTCGACAATCGTCACGCTGCCAGCCTGCGCCAGACCAAAGCAGACCCGACCCTCGGGCTTGAATTCCGACCCTCCCGGCCCCGCGATGCCCGTGACCGATGCCGCCATCGTTGCCTTGGAATGCGCCAACGCGCCTTCCGCCATTTCGCGGGCTATGTCTTCGCTGACCGCGCCAACACGGGCGAGCGTTTCGGCGGACACACCAAGCATCGCCTGTTTGGCATCGTTGGAATAGGTCACGAAGCCTCGGTCGAACACGTCCGACGAGCCCGCTACATCGGTCAGCGCCGCCGAGATCATCCCGCCCGTGCAGCTTTCCGCCGTGGCGATCCGCACACCCCCGGCCCGCGCCAGACCCAGAATCTCGGCTGCAAGGCTCACATCATCCTCATCAAACCATGCGACAGCCCTGCCGCGATGATCGTGGCGATCCCGGCGTAAAGGCCCGCCCACAGATCGTCGGTCATCACGCCTGCCGCGTCGCCACGCCTGTCGGCGCGGCCCACATGCCAGGGCTTCCAGATGTCGAACAGCCGGAAGAACAGGAACGCCGCCACCCAGCCGGGATAGGGGAAGTTCGTCGCGTCAAGCCCTGCAAACCAGAACCCCGCCGAGGGGAAGCAGAGCGCCAGCCACTGGCCCGCCACTTCGTCGATGACGATTTCCGATGGATCCTCGCCGGGTCGGTTCGCCAGTTCGCGCCCGATGGCCCAGAAGCCCAGCACCGTCACCGCCACCGTCGCCAGTGCGAGGAGCGGAAAATGCCCCAGCCTGTGGATCAGGACGCCCAAAAGCACGGCCACCGCCGAACCCCAAGTGCCCGGCGCTGGTTTCAGAAGCCCCGCACCGAACCAGATCGACAGAAGTCGCGTCACGCTCATGGTTTCACCAATGTCACTGTTGCAAGCGCGGCAATGCCCTCTTCGCGTCCGGTAAAGCCCAGCCGCTCCGACGTTGTCGCCTTGACGCTGATCCGGTCTGCCGCAAGGTCGAGTATCCTCGCCAACTCCGCCGCCATTGCCAGCGCGTGCGGCCCGATCTTCGGCCGCTCGCACACCAGCGTCACATCGGCGTTGGAAATTCGGTAGCCCCTGTCCGCTGCTAGCCGCCCGGCATGGGCAAGGAATATCTCCGACGCGGCGCCTTTCCATTGCGGTTCGGACGGCGGGAAATGTCGGCCGATGTCGCCCTCGGCCAGCGCGCCATAGATCGCATCGGTCAGCGCATGCATCCCCACATCGGCATCGGAATGACCAAGGAGTGCCCTGGAATGCGGCACCCGGATGCCGCAAAGCATGACATGATCGCCGGTCGTAAAGGCATGTACGTCGTAGCCATTGCCCATCCGAACGTCCATGCCACCTCCCAGTATCGCCGCGCCGCGCCGAAAGTCCTCGGCGAAGGTCAGTTTGATATTCTCCTCCTCGCCTTCGACGATGGTCACGTCAAGACCTGCCGCGCGCGCAACCTCGACATCGTCGGCAGCACCTCCGGGATGGGCGCGATGGGCAGCAAGGATCGCCGGAAAGTGAAAACCCTGCGGCGTCTGCGCCCGGTAAAGCCCCTCGCGGCTTTGCAGGCCCGCCACTTTGCCCGCTGCACCCCGCCACAAGGCGTCGGTCACCGCAAGGGCAGGGGCCGCCGCCGGGGTGTGGTCCAGCGCGGCAAGTACCCGCCCGATCAGCGCCCGGCTGGCAAAGGGCCGCGCGCCGTCATGGATCAAGACCCGCGTGATGTCAGACCCGGCCAGCATCTCCAGCGCATTGCGCACGCTTTCATCGCGCGTCTGCCCCCCTGCCACCAGTGTCACGCGGCCGCCCGTAAGGTCCAGCCCGCGCAGCATATCGTCGGGATGCAGCACCAGAACGATCCGCCCCACATTTTCGAACGCCCTCAGCGTCCGTTTCAGGACCGGTTCGCCCGCAAGGTCGCGCCATTGCTTGGGCAAGCCTTCGCCCGCGCGTGTACCGCGCCCGGCGGCAACAACAATCACCGCAACATTCGCCCCATCGGCCCGCTTGTCGTCAGTCTTTTGCAATAATCACCCAATCTGCCTCTGGCGTATGGTCTGCCCGAGGTCTAACGGCTTGTCTTCTGTCAGGCAATGCAGTCAGTCCCTGCTGCGCCGCGGTGCAGCAGGGCCGCCATTCAGCCCAAAAAACGGGCAACGGTTGGATTGCGCTGCGGTGGGGGCCGCTTTCCATTGATTGTCGGCAGCAAAAACCGCTACCGAAGAGCAATTGCACAAGGAATAGGCGTTTGCCCATCGAACTAGCAGGCACCCGGCTCGATCCGCCCGTATTTCTGGCGCCGATGGCTGGCATAACCGACCTTCCGTTCCGTCGCCTCGTGGCGCGGTTCGGGGCGGGCCTTGTCGTGTCCGAAATGGTTGCCTCGGGCGAGATGATCACCGAACGCCCTTCCGTCCGTGCCAAGGCGCGCACTGACCTCGGGCTTGGCGACGCCACCGTGCCGACCTCGGTGCAACTGGCCGGGCGCGAAGCCGCACCAATGGCAGAGGCCGCCCGCATCGTCGAAGGCATGGGGGCGCGGATCATCGACATCAACATGGGTTGTCCGGCCAAACAAGTCACCGGTGGCGCCTCCGGCTCGGCGCTGATGCGCAACCTTGACCATGCGCTGACCTTGATCGAGGCGGTCGTCGGTGCTGTTTCGGTCCCGGTCACGCTGAAATGCCGACTCGGGTGGGACAGTGACTGCCTCAACGCCGCCGAGCTTGCGCGCCGCGCCGAAGCGGCGGGGGTGCGGATGATGACCATCCACGGCCGCACCCGTCAGCAGTTCTACAAGGGCTCGGCAGACTGGGCCGCCATCCGTGCCGTCCGCGAAGCGGTCTCCATCCCGGTCATCGCCAATGGCGACATCACCACAGCCACCGCCGCGCGCACAGCGCTGGAGCTTTCCGGGGCCAATGGCGTGATGGTCGGTCGCGGCGCACAGGGCGCGCCGTGGCGATTGGCAGAAATCTCCCATGCGCTGTGGAACACACCCGCGCCCGCGATCCCGCAAGGGCAGGCCCGCGCCGACCTGATCGCCGAACATTACCAAGACATGCTCTCCTTCTATGGTCGCGACCTTGGCCTGCGCATCGCCCGCAAGCACCTTGGCTGGTATGCCGACGAGGCCGGGGCAGCCAAGGCGCTCCGCGCGCAGATGATGGTCGCGCCAACGCCCGAGGCTACGCTCGCGCTCATCACGCAAGCGTTCAGCGACACCCCCCGGCAGGAGGCTGCCTGATGCCCCTGCCGCCCACCGCAGAGCTTTGGTCCTCCATCCCGGTCCCGGCCTTCCTGATCGAGACCACGGGCAAGACACTCTCGGCCAATCCGGCGGCAGAAGAATTCATGAACGCCTCGATCAAGACGCTGGTAGGACAGCCACTCTTTGACCGCCTCGCCGTCGATGCGCCGCTCGAAGACGCCTTCGCCCGCATGAACGACGGTCATTCCGCGCTTTTCATCAATGATGTCGAGGTTGGCACCGGCGACCGCCCGCCCGTCCTGTGCAACATTCAGGCATCACTTCTGGCCGATACGCCCGGCCAGATCCTGCTTCTGATCGCGCCGCGCGAATTCGCCGACCGGCTTGGCCGCACGCAGGGTCACACCAAATCGGTCCGGTCCGCCATCGGCATGGCCGACATGCTCGCCCATGAAATCAAGAACCCGCTCGCCGGGATCACCGGCGCTGCGCAACTGTTGGCCATGAGCCTTGAGGCAGACGATCAGGAGCTGACCGACCTAATCGTCGCCGAAACCCGCCGCATCGTGAAGCTTCTGGAACAGGTCGAACAGTTCGGCCATTTGCGCGCGCCCGACCGCAAGCCGGTCAACATCCACGACGTGCTGGACCGCGCCCGCCGCTCGGCGCAACTGGGTTTTGCCTCGAACATGCGCATCATCGAGGAGTTTGACCCCTCGCTGCCGCCAGTCCATGCCGACGCCGACCAACTGACGCAGGTGTTCCTCAACCTTCTGAAGAACGCCGCCGAAGCAGCGGGCGGCAAGTCCGGCACCATCCGCATCCGCAGCTTTTATGACCTCACTCTGCGCCTGCGCCGTGAAAACACCTCACGCGCGCTGCCGGTTCAGGTCGAGATCACCGACGACGGCACCGGCATCCCTGAAGCCATCCTCGACGATATATTTGACCCGTTCGTATCGGGTCGCGAAAACGGCACCGGCCTTGGTCTCGCGCTGGTCTCGCGGATCGTCGCCGACCACGAAGGATGGATCGGCGTTGAATCCCAGCCCGGCCGCACCAGTTTCCGCATCGCGCTTCCCAAGGCGAGCGAGACCAAAACACCTCTCGGAAAGGACAGATGACATGGACGGCACGATCCTCGTCGCCGACGACGACCGCACGATCCGCACCGTACTCACCCAGGCCCTGACACGGGCGGGCTGCAAGGTACATGCCACCTCGTCGATGGTCACGCTCCTGCGCTGGATCGAGGAGGGCAAGGGCGATCTGGTCATTTCCGATGTGGTCATGCCCGACGGCAACGGGCTGGAAGCCATGCCCGAAATCTCGCGCCTGCGTCCCGGCCTGCCGGTCATCATCATCTCGGCCCAGAACACCATCGTCACCGCCATTCAGGCGGCCGAGGCCGAGGCTTATGACTATCTGCCCAAACCCTTTGATCTGCCCGACCTGATGAAGCGCGCGGCCCGCGCACTCGACATCCGCCAGCGCAAGTCGTCGCAACCGGCCAGTCCGGTCGCCAAGCCCCGCCAGATCGAGGGTGACCTGCCACTCGTGGGCCGCACCCAGTCGATGCAGGCGCTTTACCGGCTGGTGGCGCGCGTGATGAACGCCGATCTGCCCGTGCTGATCACCGGCGAATCCGGCACCGGTAAAAGTCTTGTCGCTCGTGCCATCCACGATTTCTCCGACCGCCGCTCGCAGCCCTACATCACCGCCCAGCTTGCCGACATGAAAGCGATGGACGGCCCGGCCTCGCTTCTGGCCCGTGCCAAGGGTGGCACGCTGGTATTCGACGAAATCGCCGACTTCGATGACGAGGCGCAGGGCCGCATCGTGCGGATGTTCGACGCCATGCCCGAACCCGGCCCGCGCATCATCGCCACCTCACAGGCGGACCTGACCGAACGGCTGGAAAGCGGCCGCCTGCGCAAGGACCTTTATTTCCGCCTTGGCGGTGTGACCCTGTCGGTCCCGTCCCTGCGCGACCGGGTCGAGGACATCCCGCTTCTGGCGGATCATTTCCTCGCCCGCGCCTCGCGCGATGGGCAGGGTGACAAGCGACTCTCGGCCGACGGTATGGAATTGATTCGAACCTACCCTTGGCCCGGCAACGTGCGTCAGCTTGAAAACACCCTCCGCCGCCTCGCCGTCACTGCGCCCGAGGCCGAGATCACCCGCAACGAAGTGGAAATGGCGCTGGTCGGCCAAACCGCCGAGCCACCGCGCGCCGCCGATGGCGAGAAACTTTCGACCTCCGTCGCCCGCCATCTCAACCGGTATTTCGGCTTGCACGGCGGGGTTTTGCCGCCACCGGGCCTTTATGATCGCATCTTGCACGAAATCGAGGTGCCGCTCATCGAGATCGCTCTCGATGCCACTGCCGGAAATCAGGCCAAATGTGCCGACCTTCTCGGCATCAACCGCAATACTTTGCGCAAGAAGATCACCGATCTTGATATCCGCGTGACACGCCGCCGCAAATTGATGTAAAAGCGCAACAGAACCTGTGGCGCGGCGGCACCAATAAGCCTCCAATATGAGACCACGGGCATGGCATCAGCGGTAGCCGCCCAAGGCGGCATTGAACAGGGGCGTCCTTTTGCAGGGCCTTCAGAACTACTGGACCTGGGACAAGATCAGCCGTCTGCGGCGCCAAAGGCGTTTCCAGAACATTGCGACCATTGGACTTGTCGTCCTTGGCCCGCTGCTGGCCTTTGGCACCTTCCTTGCCCTTGGCCCGATGGGGCAGGGCGCGGAATCGGACGCGCTGCGGCTGATCCTGCTGGCCGACCTCGTCTATTTCCTGCTGCTGGCCGCTCTCGTCCTGTCGCGCCTCGCGGGGATGATCGCCGCCCGCCGCGCCAAGTCGGCAGGCTCGCGCCTGCACCTGCGCCTCACCGCCGTTTTTGCCGGGATTGCACTTGTCCCCACCATCCTCGTCGCCATCTTCGCGGGTCTTACCGTTAACATCGGCCTTGAAGGCTGGTTCTCCGATCGGGTCCGCAGCGTGGTCGGCAGTTCGCTCTCTGCTGCCGAAGCCTATCACGAAGAACATCGCCGCGATTTGCAGACAGACACCGAGTCGCTGGCAAACTACATCAACCTGTCGCGTCAGGCCGCCTTCCTCTTGTCGGACGCCGAACTGCGCCAGATCCTCACGCAGGGCCAGACCCAGATCCAGCGCGGCCTCCGCGAAGCCTATGTGATCGACGGCACCGGCGAGGTGAAGGCACGGGGCGAGCGCAGCTATCTCTTCGACTTCGAAAAGCCCACCGACGACCAGTTGAACCGCGCCAAGTCCGGCGAGACGGTGATGATCGAGGATTGGGACAACAACGAATTCCGCGCGCTGGAATCGCTGACCGCCTTCCCGGATCGCTACCTTTATGTGTCGCGTAACGTCGACGGCAAGATCCTCAATCTGCTCGATGACACCCGCGCCACCGTTGGCCTTTATCAGCAACTGGAAGCGACGCGGGGCAGGGTGATCTTTGAATTCGGTCTCGTCTACCTTGGCTTTGCCCTCATACTCATCCTTGCCGCCATCTGGATGGGCCTGTGGTTCGCCGAACGCCTTTCGCGCCCGGTCGGCCGTCTTGCCGGTGCCGCACAGCGCGTCGGCTCCGGCGACCTTGGCGTGCAGGTCATCGAGGAAGAGGGCGACGACGAGATTGCAATGCTCGGCCGCGTTTTCAACCAGATGACCCGCCAACTCAGTTCGCAACGCGAAGCGCTTGTCGAAAGCCATCGTCAGACAGAGGACCGCCGCAGGCTCTTCGACTCGGTCCTGTCGTCTGTTACCGCAGGCGTCATCGGTCTTGGCGCCGACGGACAGGTCGATTTCGTCAACCGTGCCGGCACGCGGCTGCTGACGCTTGAACATGAAAAGGATCATGGCCGCTCGCTGGCCGAGGCCGTGCCAGAATTTGCATCGCTGTTCGACGATCTGCGCGACGGGATGGGAGAGGTGGCCCAGGAAGAGATCAAGGTCAGCCGCGGTGGCCGTCTTGAGAGCCTTCTTGTGCGCATGTCACAGCGCCGCAACATCGATGGCGGTCTCGAAGGCTATGTGGTCGCCTTCGACGACGTGACCGATCTTGTCTCGGCGCAGCGCATGGCCGCGTGGGGCGACGTTGCCCGCCGCATCGCCCACGAAATCAAGAACCCGCTGACCCCGATCCAGCTTTCCGCCGAACGGATCAAACGCAAGTTCACGCCGCTGGTCGGCGCCGAGTCTGACAGTCTCCAGCAGATGACCGATGTCATCATCCGCCAGACCGGCGACCTGCGCCGCATCGTCGACGAGTTCTCCAAATTCGCCCGTATGCCCGAGCCGGACCGCCGCGATCACGACCTTGCCAAACTGATGCGCGACGCCGTGGCCCTGCAAGACGGAGCGCTGCACGGTGCGAGACTTGTCTCCGACCTGCCGCAAGGCCCCGTCATCGTCGAGCTTGACGCCACGATGATCTCGCAAGCCGTGACCAACCTTATCAAGAACGCCGGGGAAGCTGTTGAGAGTCTTCAGGAAAAAGGCGTACCGTCCAACTATGCGCCGGAGGTCCGCGTCAGCATGTCTGTCACCGACGAAGCGGTGACGATCCGCATTTCCGACAATGGCATCGGCCTGCCGCCCGACCGGGCGCGACTGTTTGAGCCATATGTCACCACCCGAGAAAAGGGCACCGGCCTCGGCCTGCCCATCGTCAAGAAGATCATCGAGGAACACGGCGGCACGCTCATCCTGACCGACGCCGACCTGTTTGACGGCAGCGACCATCGCGGCGCGCTGGCTGAAATCCGACTGCCAAGGGCGAAGGCCCATTCGCGTGCCGTCAAGGAAAAGGCGGCAGAGGCCGCCGTGGCTACAGAGGTGGCGGCCCAGGTCGCCGGAGGTGTTAAATGAGCGATATTCTGATCGTCGACGATGAGCGCGACATCCGCGAACTGATCTCGGACATCTTGCGCGACGAAGGTTTTACGACGCGCCTTGCGGCCAACTCGGACGATTGCATGGCCGAGATCAACGCCGCCGCACCGGCGCTGATGATCCTCGACATATGGCTCAAGGACAGCCGCATGGATGGCATCGACATCCTCAAGACCGTCAAGCGCGACAACCCCGATGTGCCAATCATCATCATCTCGGGCCACGGCAATATCGAAATCGCGGTGGCCGCCATCAAGCAAGGTGCCTACGACTTCATCGAAAAGCCCTTCAACATCGACCAGTTGACCGTTGTCATCAGCCGCGCGATGGAAACATCACGCCTGCGCCGCGAGAATGCCTCGCTGCGTCGTCGCGATGTGTCCTCGTCCGAGATGATCGGCAACTCGCACGCCTTCCGCACGCTCAAGGCCAACCTCGACAAGGTCACCAAGTCAAACGGCCGGGTCATGCTTACCGGCGAACCCGGCTCGGGCAAGGAGATGGCTGCCCGCTTCATCCATGCCAACTCGAACCGCGCCGCCGGGGCCTTCATCTCGGTTTCCTCGGCCACCATCGAACCCGACCGCATGGAAGAAGTGCTGTTTGGGCGTGAAACGCCGGAACGCGGCGTCGAGAAGGGGCTTCTGGAACAAGCGCACGGCGGCTTCGTCTATTTTGACGAAATCGGGGACATGCCGCTTGGCACCCAGTCGAAAATCCTGCGCGTGCTGACCGAACAGCAGTTCAACCGCGCTGGTGGTAGTGACAAGGTGCGCGTTGACCTCCGGGTGATCTCGTCCACCACCCGTAACCTCGCCGCCGACATCGCCGCCGGACGCTTCCGTCAGGAGCTTTACGACCGCCTGAACGTTGTGCCGATCCACGTCCCGTCACTCGATGACCGGCGCGAAGACATCCCGCTCCTGTCGCGGCATTTCATCGACTATTTCAACAAGACGCAGGGCCTGCCCGCCCGGGCCCTGTCCGAAGAAGCCGATGCCGTCATGCAGACGATGAGCTGGCCCGGCAACATCCGCCAACTTCGCAATGTCATCGAGCGTGTCCTGATCCTCGGCGAAGGCGCCGAACCTATCGAGCCGCGCGACCTTCCCGGTCAGGATGCTTCAACCCCCGAAGAGGGCCGCATCACGCTGACCGGCGGTCTAGCCACCTTGCCGCTCCGCGAGGCGCGAGAGCTGTTCGAGCGGGAATATCTTCTGACCCAGATCAACCGCTTCGGCGGCAACATCAGCCGCACCGCAAGCTTCGTCGGCATGGAACGCTCGGCACTGCACAGAAAGCTCAAGTCGCTGGGCGTCGTGACCACCTCGAAGTCTGGTTCCCGCATCGCCCATCTCGAAGATGAAGAGGAGGAGGCCTGACAGCATCCCCGCTCCGAGCCCATCAAAAATGAACCTTTGGTTCAGTGTAAGCCTCTCCGCCGATCAACCTTAGTTCATCTCTCGGTAACAAGGTTCCAAAGTTGCGTTTTAGGGGTGGCGCAATAAAAAAACTTGCGCATACTTTCATCCAAGCCCACGGAGCAGCGCCGAGGGGCGAAGACCAGTTATAAAAACGCTCATAAGAACGAGGCAAATAAAAATGGCTGCCGATAAACAGAACCTGCAGGACGCATTCCTTAATCAGGTCCGTAAAACCAAGGTTTCCGTCACAATCTTCCTGATCAACGGGGTGAAGCTACAGGGGGTCATCACCTGGTTTGATAATTTCTGCGTGCTCTTGCGCCGCGATGGCCAGTCGCAACTGGTCTACAAGCACGCGATTTCGACGATCATGCCGGGTCAACCGATCTCGCTCTATGAGGGCGAAGACTGAAACCCATCGACACAGACAACGGGGCAGGGAAGGGCAGCGATACCGCTGCCCGGCCAACGCGCGCCTATGTCCTGCACCCGGACATGAAGTCATCGCGCCGCGATCCGCAGCTTGCCCTGGAGGAGGCCGTATCGCTCGCTCTGGCTCTCCCGTCGATCGAGATCGTCGGGGCCGACCTCGTGCGCTTGCCAAAGGCGCAGGCCGGAATGCTGTTTGGGTCCGGCAAGATCGAGGAACTCAAAAAGACATTCGAGGCCGCCGAAGTTGACCTTGTCCTTGTCGATGGCCCGGTCAGCCCGGTCCAGCAGCGCAACCTTGAACGCGAATGGAAGGTCAAGCTTCTTGACCGCACCGGACTGATCCTTGAAATCTTCGCCGACCGCGCCCGCACCCGTGAAGGCGTACTCCAAGTCGAACTGGCCGCGCTCTCCTACCAGCGCACCCGCCTTGTCCGCGCCTGGACCCACCTTGAACGCCAGCGAGGCGGCTTCGGCTTTGTCGGCGGCCCCGGCGAAACCCAGATCGAGGCCGACCGTCGCGCCATCGACGACGAGGTGCTGAAGATCAAGCGCCAGCTTGGCAAGGTCGTGAAAACCCGCGAATTGCACCGCGCCTCGCGCCGCAAGGTGCCGTTCCCGATCGTGGCGCTGGCGGGCTATACCAACGCTGGCAAGTCGACGCTTTTCAACCGGATGACCGGGGCCGATGTGCTGGCCAAGGACATGCTCTTTGCCACGCTCGACCCGACGATGCGCGGCGTCACTTTGCCATCGGGCAAGAAGATCATCCTCTCCGACACCGTGGGCTTCATCTCTGATCTGCCGACCCAACTTGTCGCCGCCTTCCGCGCCACGCTAGAGGAGGTGCTGGAGGCCGACCTGATCCTCCATGTCCGCGACATCGCCCACCCGGAGACCGAGGAGCAGGCCGAAGATGTGGGCGAGATCCTTGAAAGCCTCGGCGTCGACGAAGACGTGCCGATGTTCGAGATCTGGAACAAGATCGACATGCTGTCCGCCGACACCCGCCGCGCGCTTCTGGTGCAAGACGCCCGCACCCCCGGCATCCACGCCGTCAGTGCCCTGACGGGTGATGGCATCCCTTCTCTCCTCGATGCGATCACCGCCGCACTCGACGAAGAGCGGACCAGCGAAACGCTGATGCTGTCTTTCAGCAATGGCCGTGGCCGCGCCTGGCTCCATGACGAGGGGGTCGTGACCGCTGAGTCCCAGACCGACGACGGCTATGAGATCGCTGTCCGCTGGACCGCCCGCCAGAAGGCACGCTTCGACGCGCTTTAGCCGCGCGCCAGTTCCGCTTCCAGATAAGACCGCGTGATGGCAATCGCCATCGTCGCGTCCAGCGGTTCTGTAGACAGACCCAGTCGCAGCCAAAGCCCGTCCACCATCGACGAAATCCCCAATGCAATCTGTTCGGCGCGCGATTGGCTCGTCAGTGCCTTGAGCGGCCCCATGAGATTCGAATGCATGCGCCGATGGATCACAGTCTGGATTCGCGCCAGCCGCTCGTCGAACGGCACCTGCGCACAGAGCGACAGCCACGCATAGCATGCCTCGGCCTTGTAGATGTCTGGCTCGAAGTTCCCCTCGATCACCGCGACTAACCGCTCCATCGGTGTCGTCGCGCGCGCCATCCGACCAACGACCCGATTGCGCAACTCCAGATTGGCCTCACGCATAACATGTTCGAACAATTCCTTTTTGTTCGCGAAATAGTGCAGCACGATCCCCTTTGACGCGCCCGCTTCAGCCGCCACCCGTTCAAGCGTGGTGCCAGCCAACCCCTCCATCTGCAACACGCGAAACCCGGCTTTGCGGAGTTCCGAACGGCGGATGTCACTGATCGATCTGAGCTTCATACGGGGGCCTCCTCACAGGACTATTTACTTTTTGTCCCATCGTTGCAATGATTGACCAATGGGACAATAAACATACCAACAGGGCAAAATCATGAAACCTCGCACGTCTCTCTCTGCCTCTGGCCTCCTCGTCACCAGCGCCATACTTGCCGCCAGCATGACGGGCGGTGCGTTCTCTGCCGAACCCGAAAGCTGCGCCACGGTCCGCATGGCCGAACCCGGCTGGAACGATCTGGCGTTCACCACCGGAACCGCTGCCGTCGTGCTTGAAGCGCTCGGCTATCAGACCAAGACCGACCTTCTTGGAGTCGAGATCATCTACACAAGCCTCAAGACTGCCGATCTTGACGTGTTCCTCGGCTACTGGGACCCGGCGATGATCACCTATTACACGCCCTACAAGGACGACGGTTCGGTCGTCACCATTCGCCAGAACCTCGAAGGCGCGAAATACACCTTCGCAGTGCCGCGCTATGTCTATGAGGCGGGCGTCAAGGATTTTGCGGACCTCGCCAAGTTTTCCGACAAGTTCGAAAAAACGATGTACGGCATCGAGCCGGGCTCGAACCAGTTGATGCTCGACGTGATCAAGGATCCGAAATTCGGACTTGATGGCTGGGAGGTGAAGGAATCAAGCGAAGTCGGCATGCTGACCCAGTTGCAGCGCAAGGTCGATGCCAAGGAGTTCATTGTCTTTCAGGGCTGGGCACCGCATCCGATGAACACCCGCTTTGACATCGAATATCTGACCGGCGGTGATACCTATTTCGGCCCGAACTTCGGCGCGGCGACGGTCAGCACGCAAGTCCGCAAGGGCTATGACAGCGAATGCCCGAACGTGACGGCCTTCCTCAAGAACCTCTCGTTCACCGTGGACTATGAAAATCAGGGCATGGACAAGCTGATGAACGAAGGCATGGACCCGAAGGAAGCGGGCAAGGCGATGCTGAGCACAAATCCCGCCCTTCTTGATACATGGCTCGCGGGCGTCACCACGTTTGACGGCAAGCCGGGGCTTGAAGCAGTGAAGGCCGCCCTTGGGCTTTGATCTCGCATCGCAGGGCTGGCGCGCAAACCGCCGCGTCAGCCTTGCCACCGGCGTCAGCCTCAGTCTTGCTGATCTGCCGGGCGCGGGGCGCCCGCTCGTGCTTCTGCATGGCTTCACCGATCATGGTATCAGCTACCAACCCCTTTTGCCGGGCCTGTCCGGTCATCGGCTCTTCATCCCCGACTTGCGCGGCCACGGCGCATCGGACCAAGGCGAAAGCCACCGCATCGCCGACTTCGCGGACGACATCGAAAGCCTGATCCACAGGTTCGCGCTCGACCGCCCGGTTCTTGTCGGTCATTCGCTCGGCGCCATTGTGGCAACCGACCTCGCATCGCGCATGGGTAGCAGTATCGGCGGCCTGATCACGCTCGCTGGCACCTTGCGCCCCAATGGTCCTGCCACCGAACACATGCAGCAGGCAATCTCCGGCTTCACCGACCCGATCGACCCCGCCGATCCCTTTTTCGCCGACTGGCACGCCGGGGCCGAAAAAGTCTCGCCTGCGTTTCACGCAAGCCTCGTCCGTGCCGCCTGCGCCATGCCATTCGCGGTTTGGCAGTCGGTCATTGCCGAGGTGGGCAGGGTCGATCTGACCGAATGCGCCGCCCGTGTCTCTGTACCCGCGCTCGTCATTGGTGGCACAGACGATCCGATCTTCGGGCCAGCGCACCATCGCGCGCTTGCCAACGCTCTCAGGGCCGAGGCGCATCTCCTGCCCGACACCAGTCACAACCCGCACTGGCAGCACCCGGACATCGTGGCCGCGCTGATCCGCGATTTCCTCGCCCGGCACCCATGAGTCATGAAAAAGCCGGGCAGGGGCTGCCCGGCTGATCCGCGTCCACGCAGAAATTACTTCTGAACGGCAGTGATGATGATTTCCACCAGATAGTCCGGCGTTGCGAGCTTGGCCTCGCCAGTCGCGCGGGCGGGGGCATGGCCCGGAGCAACCCATGCGTCCCAGACTTCGTTCATCGCCGGGAAGTCGACCATGTCAGCCATCCAGATCTGTGCGCGCAGAATGCGGGTCTTGTCCGACCCGGCCAGCGCCAGCAGACGATCTACCTCGGCCAGCACCTGACGGGTCTGATCGGCAACGTTGCTGCCCGGCTCGCCGACCTGGCCAGCCAGATAAACAATGCCATTGTGGACCACGGCGCCCGACATGCGCTTACCGGGTTCGATACGGGTGATTTCGGCCATCTGGCTCCTCCTTGAATGTCTGCGCCCGACATAGCCAATGCGTACAGCAATGGCGAGTCGTCCGTGCCTCCCCGTCGTGCCCGCTGATCAGACCCGCTCCAGCACCAGCGCAATTCCTTGGCCCACGCCAATGCACATCGTGCAAAGTGCATAGCGCCCGCCACGCCGCACCAGTTCGTTCGTCGCTGCGCCCACCAGCCGCGCTCCACTCATCCCCAACGGATGCCCCATCGAGATTGCGCCGCCATTAGGGTTCACATGCTCTGCATCGTCAGCCAGTCCCAGACCGCGCGTCACCGCCAGAGCCTGCGCCGCAAAGGCCTCATTCAGCTCGATCACGTCCATATCGCCGATGCCAAGGCCGGTCCGCGCCAGCACCCGCTCGACCGCAGGGATCGGCCCGACGCCCATGATCCGTGGCGCAACGCCGGCCGAGGCCATGCCGACGATCCGCGCCTTGGGCGTCAGCCCATGCGCCTTCGCCGCCGCAGCCGACGCCACAATCAGCGCTGCCGACCCGTCGTTCACCCCCGCCGCATTGCCCGCTGTCACGCTCAGATGCGGGCCGTTGATCCCCTTCAGTTTCGCCAAAGCCTCGACCGAGGTGCCGGGACGCGGATGTTCGTCACGGTCCACCACCAGATCGTCCGCTCCCTTGCGCGGGATCGTCACCGCCACGATCTCCTCGGCGAACCGCCCCTCGGCATGGGCAGCTGCCCACCGCGCCTGACTGCGCGCAGCAAACGCGTCCTGATCGGCGCGCGAAATCCCGAAGTCGGTGGCAACGTTGTCGGCCGTCTCGGGCATCGAATCCGTGCCATAGGTCGCCTTCATCTTGGGGTTCACGAACCTCCAGCCGATCGTCGAATCATAGATCGCCGTCGTCCGTGAAAAGGCGCTCTCGGCCTTGGGCATCACCATAGGTGCCCGCGTCATGCTCTCGACCCCGCCCGCGATCAGGAACTCGGCGTCACCCGCCCGTATCGCCCGCGCCGCCTGTCCCACCGCCTCGATCCCCGACCCGCAAAGCCGATTGACCGTGACGCCCGGCACGCCTTCCGGCAGCCCAGCCAAAAGCGCCGCCATCCGCCCGACATTACGATTGTCCTCGCCCGCCTGATTGGCACAGCCAAGGATCACATCCTCGACCCGGCTCCAGTCCGCCCGGTCATTGCGTGCCATCAGCGCACTTATCGGCAAGGCCGCCAGATCATCCGTCCTGACCGAGGCCAGCACCCCACCATAGCGCCCGATCGGCGTGCGCACGGCATCACAGATGAATGCGTCGGTCATATCGCTCGGTCCTTCTGCCAGCCCGTCCGGGAATCAGCCCCGCCGACCCGCAGTCTAGGCGCTCACTCGCCAGACGCCAGATGTTTTAGGTTTGAAATAGTTTATGGCCATAAGGTTGCCTTGCCCGACTTGCAGACGAGCAGATGGGGCCAATCGAAGACTGAAAACCCGGTCGTCCATTGGGAACGACCGGGCCAGATAGCAGAGTCCAGAGAAGATGTCAGGCAGACTTGCGCTTGCGGCGCAGCGCTGTCAGTCCGCCCAGACCGCCAAGCAGCAACAGACCGGCGGCAGGCACCGGGATCGGCGCGACAGACACCGACGCAAGCGCCCCATCTGCAAAGCCCTGTTTGTCGTTGGTCAGTCCGATATAGATTTTCACGGACTTCGTGATGATCCCGGCAATGTTCAGTCCCGCATAGCCAGCGCGCTTCGTCTTGTTGCCGACATTGGCAAGATCGGTCGCGGCAACGACCACGCGCGTCCCGTCGCTCAGCAGGGCATTGCCGACTTCACCGATGCTGGCCCCCTTGGCGATGTAGAGGTCGAGAAACGAGATGCCGGTGAACAGGACCGGTTTGGCGAAGGTCAGCGTGATCGCCTCCATCCCGCCGCGCACCGTAGTGAGTTCGTCGTCATTCTTGACCGTATCGATGGAACTGCGCACGCCGTAGCCATCGCGCTCAAGCGCAAGGCCGGTCGACAGCAGACCCGGCAGCGAGTCTTGCCCGTCGAATTTCTGAGCGTTGTTGAGCGTGCCAATGTTCGACGTCATCGTCCAGCTGATCCCGGCGATCGTGCCGGAAGTCTTGGTGGCATCGTCTGTGAAATCAATCGTAGCCGCATGCGCAGCGGTACATGCAATGAAGCATGAAGCAGCAGTGATGGCTTTTGTGAAAGTCATTTGGAGTTCGCACCTCATGTGCCGTGCGCCCCTCGCGCAATGCGGCTGGATCTGACGATACGGGTCTCATGCCTCTCTTCAAACAAGGTTCAGACACATTTTCGCCACTGTCCCGGATGGCAGCGCTCTCTCGCCTTGTGGTTGTCAGGTGGAGCGTATCAGCGATTGAATCGAGACAATCGCGCTTTTCCGCTGTTTCCCGCCGAGGACAATGGTGGGAGTTGCCAGATAATGTTGAATTTTTGGGATTTGCCCTGATCGCTGCGTCAGGGAATCAGGCCATCGTCGCCGCCAGATTTGGCCATGCATGTCACCGGATTGGTTGTAGCAAGCAGTCAGGGGGAGGCATTGGCACGTCAACAAGGACTGTGCTGCGGTCCTAAAAACGAAACCGCACCCCGGAGAGCGCGGTCTGTGACCTTGCGGTCTGTAAGCTTGGTGTCAGGCAGGATCAGTTGAACGTGGTGTTGATCGACTGCGAGGACAGCTGGTTGTTGATGTTGGTGGTCAGGGTCTTCATGCCGCCTTTGACAGCTGCGAGGGCGGCGATGCCGAGGCCGACAACGGCTGCGGTCAGCACGACCCAGTCAACCGTCACAGCACCGTCTTCGGCTTCGTGGAATTTCTTGGCGAGTTTGAAGAATTTCATGGTCAGTCTC
>Ga0209023_10002131_pt1 | contig 25351 bp, 25 predicted proteins | sample LakOneMetagenome_FD_187468 | JGI IMG/M metagenome (GOLD analysis project Ga0209023, IMG submission 187468) | Freshwater and sediment microbial communities from Lake Erie, Canada (SPAdes) (version 2) | ecosystem: Environmental > Aquatic > Freshwater > Lentic | place: Lake Erie, Canada... | reverse complement strand
CTGGCCCGATAGAGGGCATCGATGATGTCTTCGTCGACCATCGAGTTCACCTTGATCCGGATGCCGCTGGTCGCGCCGGCGAGGGCGTTCTCGGTTTCGGTCGAAATGTGCTTGAGCAGACCGCGGCGCAGGTGCAGCGGCGCCACCAGCAGGCGCTTGAACTTCTTCTCGATGGCATAGCCCGAGAGTTCATTGAACAGCCGGGTGAGGTCCTTTCCCACCTGTGGGTCGGCCGTGAGCAGCCCGAGGTCTTCGTACATGCGGCTGGTCTTGGGGTTGTAGTTGCCGGTGCCGATGTGGCTGTAGTGCCGAAGCACGCCTTTTTCGTAGCGGATCACGAGGGCAAGCTTGCAGTGTGTCTTGAGCCCGACCAGTCCGTAGACCACGTGTACGCCGGCCTTCTCCAGCTTGCGCGCCCAGGTGATGTTCGCCTGTTCGTCGAAGCGCGCCTTGATCTCGACCAGTGCGAGCACCTGCTTGCCGGCGTCGGCGGCTGCGATCAGCGCTTCCACAATAGGGCTGTCGCCGGACGTGCGGTACAGGGTCTGCTTGATGGCGAGCACGTTCGGGTCGGCCGCGGCCTGCTCCAGGAAGGCCTGCACGCTGGTGGCGAAGGACTCATACGGGTGGTGCAGCAACACGTCCTGGTGCTTGATCGCGCTGAAGATATCGGGTTCGGCATTGGTTTCCGCGGGCAGCAAGGCGGCGGCGGTCGTGGGCACGTGCTTGGGAAAGTGCAGGTCGGGGCGGTCGATGCGCAGATCGAACAGGCCGCCCAGGTCGAGCGGAGCCGGCAGGTGATAGACCTCCTGCTCGGTGACGTCGAGTTCGCGCACGAGCAGGCCGAGAGTCACATCGTCCATGTCCTCGGTGATCTCGAGACGAATGGGCGGGCCGAACCGGCGGCGCAGCAGCTCTTTCTCGAGTGCCTTGATCAGGTTCTCGGTTTCGTCCTCGTCGATTTCCACGTCTTCGTTGCGGGTGACCCGGAACACATGGTGTTCGAGGATTTCCATGCCGGGGAACAGGTCACCGAGCTGGTTGGCGATCAGGTCTTCGAGGGCGATGAATCGGATGCGGTCCACCGACTCACTGCGGTCAACACGCACGAATCGGGGCAGCATGGGCGGAACCTTGAGCCGGGCGAATTCCTGCTTGCCGGTCTTGGAGTTGCGCACGCGCACGGCCAGGTTGAGCGACAGGCCGGAAATGTAGGGGAACGGATGCGCCGGGTCGACGGCGAGCGGCATCAGCACGGGGAAGATCTGGTTGGAGAAATACGTGCGCAGCGAGCGACGATCGTCGTCGCCGAGACTCTGCCAATCGACCACGTCCACGCCGGCTTCGGCCAGTGCCGGTCGCACGAGGTTTTGGAAGGCCAGGGCATGCCGGGCCTGCAGGGCATGCGCGGTGGCGGAGATATCGCTGAGAACGTCTTGCGCGGCGCGGCCCACATTGGTGGGCACGGCGAGTCCGGTGAGGATGCGGCGTTTAAGGCCCGCCACCCGAACCATGAAGAACTCATCGAGGTTGCTCGCGAAGATGGCGAGAAAATTGGTGCGTTCGAGAACGGGCAGCCGCGGGTCTTCGGCGAGTTCGAGAACCCGCTGATTGAACGCGAGCCAGCTCAGTTCCCGATCGAGGTACCGGTCGCTCGGAAGCGCCGGGTCGGTCTTGCCGAAAAGCGGGTCGAAGTCGTCATCAAAGTCGCTGCCGAGCCCGGAATCCGCCTGGGTAATTTCGCCGTCCATTTGACTATCCTTCCAGCTTCAACCCGGCCGGGTCGACGTTCCGGGTGAACATCTTCTTAAAGCGATCGATCCGGGTGGTCCATGCGACGGTACTGTACGTCGACGGTGTGGTCGGTGAATCCGAGCGACCGATACAGGTGAACGGGACCGAGGCTGTCGGCCTCCACATACAGGGCGGCGACTGTGGCGCCACGCTGGTCCAGCCGAGCGAGGCCGGCGTTCATCAGAGTGCGGCCCAATCCGGCGCCGGCCGTGTCGGGATGAACTCCGAGCACGTAGATTTCACCGATATCGCCCTCGACCTTGAGCCAGTTGTAACCGACCATTCGGCCGTCACGGTCGCGAGCGATGAGGAAATCTCCGGAGTCAAACCACGGTTCGGCCTGCCGGGCACCGAGATCGTCCGCGGTGAGCGCGCCCTGCTCCGGATGCTCGGCGAAGACGAGCGCGTTCAACGCCACCCAGTCGGCGGTGTCGGTCTCCGGCGCAAACGGCCCGATGGTGAAGCCGGCGCTCGCGGCGTTCTGCACCGCAGGCGGCGCCGGCAGCGGCAGACGCATTTCCAGCAGGGTACGGGCGGCAACGAAGTGGAATCGGGCGGCCAGGGCCCGGGCGCCGGGATGATCGCCGTGCGACCAGGCGGTCAGCTCGGCCGGCGCCGTCCGGAGGAGTTCCTGCAGCGCGGCGGTGCCGTGGCCGTGGCGGCGGGACAGCGGAGCAATGACGAGGTCGATTTCGCCCAGACCGGTGATGGCGGCACCGACGACGGCACCGATGACGGCACCGACGACATGAGCGACGGTCGCATCCCCGTCGGCGTCTGCGCCGGCGGGACCGGCCGTGATGAGGTGCGGCAACCGCCGCCCGGCCGTCACGTCGAAGAGGGATTGCTCATTAAAGGGTGAGTACCCGTCCGCGGCGGAGGCCGCAGCCGCGACACCGTCGAATTCGGCACGCCTAGTGGCATCCGTCGGGTTGATTGCTGTTAAAACGGTCATAACACTCATGCTCGCACGGCGCTGGGCACGCGTTCGTCATCGTCTTCGTGCACGTTGAAGCGATAGCCCACGTTGCGCACGGTTCCGATCAGAGACTCCTGGTCGCCGAGCTTGGCGCGCAGTCGCCGCACATGCACGTCGACGGTGCGGGTTCCGCCGAAGTAGTCGTAGCCCCACACCTCACTGAGAAGCTGCTCGCGCGTGAAAACCCGCGAGGGGTGCGCGGCCAGAAAGCGCAGCAGCTCGAATTCCTTGTACGTGAGGTCGAGCGGTTTGCCGTGCACCTTGGCCGAATAGCTGGCCTCGTCGATGACGACCCCGGCTGCACGGATGGTGGAGGAGGGCTCGTTGCGGGTGACGCGACCGGCGTTGAGCCGAATGCGGGCGTCCACTTCGGCGGGACCGGCCGAATCGAGGACGACGTCATCGACGCCCCAGTCCGGACTCACCGCGGCGAGGCCGCCCTCGGTGATCACCAGGAGCAGGGGGACGGAGAGACCGGTGGTGCGCAGAATCTGGCAGAGGGACTTGGCAGCGGCGAGGTTGGCGCGTGCATCCACGATGACGATGTCTGAGTCGGGGGCGCTGATGAGCTGGTCCGGTGAAGCCGGAATGATTCTTGAGCTGTGGGACAGCAGCGCCAGGGCCGGGAGAACATCATTGTTGACGGCCGAGGTCAGGATCAACAACTGCACGCGAGGCCTCCAAGTATTGTCCCGCCCATACTATCGTGCGAGCCAATTGGTCGAAGCAGGGCACAATAGAACGGTGAGCGGGCAGTGGAGAACCATCGTGGCAGTCTGGGTGCTCGCCGTCATCGGCGCTGTACTGACCGGTTTCTTCGCGCCTCCGGGGGAAACTCTGGCGTGGGTGGGCCTCACCCTCGTGGGCTGCACGCTCACCACGCTGTGCCTGCAACTGGCGACCGGACGCAAGGACGGCTACGTTGTTCGCGTCACCATGAGCGTTGTCGGCGCGGTCGTCGTACTCGGTGCCGCCACGGTGTGGTTCGCCCTCGTGCACCTGGCCTGAAGCGGAGTCACCTGAAGCGGAGTCGTGCCGGTGCGCACTAGACTCTAGCCATGTCGCTGCTAGCAATAGAACTCTTCTTCCTGGGCCTGCTCGGACTTGCCAGCCTGGCCATCGCCTGGGTTTCCGGCCTCGTCGTCTTCAGACTCTTCCGGGGTCAGCGGTAGTACTCATGCGTGAACTTCCGGTCGGCTTGCCCTCCGAACTCGTTCCGCTGTCTTGGCTTCTCGGCGTCTGGGAAGGTTCCGGCGTGCTGGAGTACCAGGTCGGCGACGAGTCCATCAGCCGTACCTTCGGTCACCGGTTGAGTTTCAGCCATGACGGCTTGCCGTACCTGAACTACAGCTCGTACACATGGCTGGAGCCGGAGGCGGGTGCCGAAACGGATGCGAAGATTCCGCTCGCCACCGAGACGGGCTACTGGCGCCTGAGTCGTCCCCAGCGTGATGGCGACCCGGGCCCTGCCCTGCTTCCCGGGCTCGGGGATCGACCCTTCACCACGACGGATGCCGTGGAGACGCTGCGCAATGCCGCCGGCGGGTTCGACATCGAGGTTGTCCTCGCGCACCCGGGCGGGGTGGCCGAGCTGTACCTGGGCCAGGTGAAGGGGCCGCGAATCGACCTGGCCACAGATGCCGTGGTTCGCACCGAGGGCGCCAAGGCCTACTCGGCGGCCACTCGGCTGTACGGCCTCGTCGACAACCACCTGTTATGGGCCTGGGACATCGCCGCGCTCGGCCAAAAACTGCGAACGCACGCTTCCGGCCGGCTCGCCCGCGCCGAGTAGAGCCGCTCAGGTGCGACCCCGAGAGTAGGCATACAGTGGAAGGGATGACTGACATGACGAAGTCCCCCCTGCTCGAGCTTGACGGTGCGGTTCAGGCCGAGGGAATCGATGCCGGCGTTGCCGCGCATTACGGCAACCCCATGATTGAACAGCGCTCGCTCCTCGCTGGCCGCGCTCTGGTCGACCTGTCCCATCACGGCGTGCTCGGCATCTCCGGACCCGACCGTCTCACCTGGCTCAACTCGATTGCGAGCCAGGAACTGCGCAGCCTCGCCGTGGGGGAGTCGACCGAGACCCTGTTGCTGGACCCGGCCGGCCGCGTGGAATATGCCATTCGCGTTCTCGACGACGGTGTGCAGGCGTGGCTGCTCGTCGAAGCCGCGGAGCTGCCAGGGCTGCAGGCGTTCCTCGACAAGATGAAATTCATGCTCCGGGTGCAGGTGGTGGACTTCAGCCTCAGTTACGCCACGATCGGTTCCATGGCCGTGGAGCCAACGGCGGTGCTGGCCAGTGTGGGGCTTGACGTGTCCAGCCCCAATGGGGTTCCGTTGGCCTGGCGCGATCCCTGGGTGGCGGTGGCCCGGGGCGGTTTCCAGTACGCCGAGACGCCTGAGCACCCCGGGTCTTCCTGGCGCTGGACCGAAATGCTTGTCGCGCGTTCCGAGCTCGCCCTGTTACGCGACAACCTGGTGGCCCATCCCGTCGCCGTGCCGGCCGGGCTGCTCGCGCTTGAGGCACTGCGCATCGCCGCGTGGCGTCCGCGCCGGGCACGGGAGGTCGACGAGAAAACACTGCCGCATGAGCTGGATTGGCTGCGATCCGCGGTGCACCTGAACAAGGGGTGCTACCGCGGCCAGGAAACCGTGGCCAAGGTGCACAACCTGGGTCATCCGCCGCGTCGACTGGTGATGCTGCACCTCGACGGCTCGGAGGGAGTGCTGCCCGTGCACGGCGACGACGTGCAGGCCGACCGGGTGGTCAAGGGCGCCGTCGGCACGGATGCCTCGGAGGAGTCTTCGATCGAGCCGCTCACCGAGCGCGTGGCCATCGGCACGATCACCTCAAGCGCAATTCACTATGAACTGGGTCCGATCGCGCTGGCCGTGATCAAGCGAACGGTACCGGCGACATCCACGCTCTACGTATCCTCTGACGGCACGCTGATCTCGGCGGCCCAGGAAGTCATTGTTCCACAGTCTGCCGGTTCGGTGGCTGAGATTCCACGGTTGCCGCGCCTCGGTGGGCGCACTCCCGCGCACTGATTCAGCGGGCGTCCGCACTCGGTAGAGTAGGGACATGTCTGCCCCTTACACTCTTGTCCTCCTCCGTCACGGCCAAAGCACGTGGAATCAGCAGAACCTGTTCACCGGTTGGGTGGACGTGCGTCTGAGCGACCAGGGCGTCACCGAAGCCGCACGTGCCGGTTCCCTGCTGGCCGAAGCGAACCTGCTGCCCGACGTTCTGCACACCAGCCTGCTCAGCCGGGCCATTCAGACCGCGAACCTTGCCCTGGAGCAGGCGGACCGCCTGTGGATCCCGGTGAAGCGGTCCTGGCGGCTCAACGAGCGTCACTACGGCGCCCTGCAGGGCCTCGACAAGGCCGAAACGCTCGCCACCTACGGCCAGGAACAGTTCATGCTCTGGCGTCGCTCGTTTGACACACCGCCGCCCGTGCTCGCCGACGACAACGAGTGGTCGCAGGCCGGGGACCCGCGGTACGCCGGCCTTGGCGACGACCTGCCCCGCACCGAGTGCCTAAAAGACGTCGTCGAGCGGATGCTGCCCTACTGGAAATCGGACATCGTGCCCGACGTCCGCACCGGGCAGACCGTTCTGGTGACCGCCCACGGCAACTCGTTACGCGCGCTCGTAAAACACCTCGACGGTATCTCCGACGATGCCATCGCCGAGCTCAACATTCCCACCGGCATCCCGCTGGTCTACCAGCTGGGCGAAGACATGATGCCGGTGGCACCGGGGGCGTACCTGGACCCCGAGGCCGCCGCCGCCGGTGCCGCCGCCGTTGCCGCGCAGGGCAACAAGAAATAGCGTCCGCGCCGCACCGAACGCGCCGCACCGAACGCGCCGCACCGAATGCAGACGAGCCCCTTCACCAGACGGTGAAGGGGCTCCTCGTTTCTTGGCGGAAAACGCTTTAGGCGTTGATGTCCTCGTGCCAGGCGCCGGTACCGAGATACTGCACCTTCTTGGCAATCGACACGGCGTGATCGGCGAATCGTTCGTGGTACCGGCTGGCGAGGGTGGCGTCCACGGTATCCGCTGCCTGCCCCTTCCAGCTGTCCCCGAGCACGGCGTCGAAGACGCTCACGTGCAGCGCATCCACTGTGTCGTCTTCTCTGCGGATGGCCTCGGCGAGCTTCATGTCCTCGGTGGTCAGTAGCTCGGTGAGCATTTTGGCGATGCTCACGTCGTGTGCGCCCATCTGCGCGAAGGTGCTGCGAAGTGCCTTGGGGATGACCTTGTCCGGAAAGCGGTATCGGGTGAGCTGGGCGATGTGGGTCGAAAGGTCGCCCATGCGCTCGAGGGACGCGCTGATGCGCAGGGCGCTGACCACGATACGAAGGTCGCGGGCCACCGGCTGCTGGCGCGCGAGGATGGTGATGGCCAGTTCGTCGAGTTCACCGGTGAGCTCGTCGATCCTCTCGTCTGCCGTGATGGCCTCTTCGGCGAGCCCCACATCGGACTCATTGAATGCCTGGGTGGCCTTGTCGATGGAGATGGCGACGAGACGGGAAATCTCAACGAGGCGCGACTGAACCTCAGCAAGTTCTGATTGGAATACTTCACGCATGGGTGTGTGGTCCTTTCTCAGGCGTGGTTGCCCGGGTGTCGTAGACCCGCAATGGCCCCGCGACAGTTTGCCGCACCAAGGTGAACGGCAGACGCCGGGACGTTGAACACTTCCTAAAGTACAGGGTCTGCGACGGGTCTGCTGCGTCGGCATGCTCAGAAACGTCAGTAATCTTGACATATGCAATCGACATGGCTGGTGCTCTTGTCACTGGCCCTCGGGCTCGGTGTCGGGGCCGGCTTCGTTGCGCTGCTTCAACTGGCTGAGCATCACGGACGCCGGGCGGCAGAGGTGGTCAACCCGGTGGTGCCGGACGGGATCGACCAGGTGCTCGATGCCCTCGAATCTGCGGGAATCGTGCTCGATCCCTCCAACAACGTGATCAAGACGTCCCCGGCCGCCATCACTTTGGGACTGGTTTTTGACAACCAGCTCGTGCACGCGGAGTTGCTCGAACTGGCCCGGTTGGTTCGCCGCAGCGGTGAACCGATATCGAAGGACCTCGTGCTTTCGCGCGGTCCGTTCAACGACGCGAGCCTGAGGTTTCGGGTGCGGCTGGCCCCGCTGGGAACCCGGTATGTGCTGATTCTGGCGGAGGACCGAACCGAGTCGTTTCGGCTCGACGAGGTGCGGCGTGACTTCGTGGCCAACATCAGCCATGAACTCAAGACGCCGATTGCCTCGGTGAGCCTGCTCGCGGAGGCCCTCGACCAGGCCGCCGACGAACCCGGCCAGGTGCGACGGTTCGCGAACCGGCTCACCACCGAGTCCGCCCGCCTGGGTCGGCTCACCCAGGAGATCATCGAATTGTCGCGACTGCAGGCCCAGGATGCACTCGCCACACCGGAGTACCTCGCCGTCGATGCGCTCGTGTCCGCTGCGGTGGACCAGAGCCGGGTCGTTGCCGAGGCGGAGCACATCGCGATTGCGATCGGCAAGAAGTCCGGCACCCACGTGTACGGTGACGAGAAGCTGCTGGTCGTGGCGATCCACAACCTGGTGTCCAACGCGGTCAACTACTCGCCGCCGGGCGCCCGGGTGGGCGTCGGCGTGCGGCGACAGAAAAACGTCGTGGAGATCACCGTCACCGACCAGGGCATCGGCATCGCCGAATCGGACATCGATCGGGTGTTCGAGAGGTTCTTCCGAGTAGACCAGGCGCGCTCCCGCCACACCGGTGGAACCGGGCTCGGTCTGTCCATCGTCAAGCATGTCGTGCAGAACCATGGCGGCGACATCCGGGTCTGGTCGCAGCCCGGCAGCGGCTCCACTTTCACCATTCGCCTTCCCGAGGCGGGCACCCCCGCCCCGACCCCCACCGCTTCGGCGACGTCAGGAGACACCGAGTGACACGCATCCTTTTGGTCGAAGACGAAAGCGCGCTCAGCGAGCCGCTCAGCTTCCTACTGGAACGCGAGGGCTACCAGATCACGGTGGCCGAGGACGGCCCGGCCGCCATCGCCGAATTCGATCGCAACGGCACCGACCTTATCCTGCTGGACCTGATGTTGCCGGGGATTCCGGGCACGGAGGTATGCCGGGAGATCCGCACACGCTCCACCGTGCCCATCATCATGGTCACGGCCAAGGATTCCGAGGTCGATATCGTGGTGGGCCTCGAGCTGGGTGCCGACGACTATGTGACCAAGCCGTATTCCACGCGCGAGCTGCTCGCGCGCATCCGTGCGGTCATGCGGCGCCACACCGAAGCGGACGACGGCGACGACGAGGGTGTGCTGGCCGCCGGCAGCGTGCGGATGGACGTGGAGAGCCACACGGTGTCGGTGTCCGGTGACGTCGTGAATATGCCGCTGAAGGAATTCGAGCTCCTCGAATTCCTGCTGCGCAATGCCGGGCGGGTGCTCACCCGTGGGCAGCTCATCGACCGGGTCTGGGGCACCGACTACTTCGGGGACACTAAGACGCTGGACGTGCACATCAAACGCATCCGCTCCCGCATCGAGGCGATCCCCTCCGACCCGGTGATGCTCGTGACCGTGCGCGGGCTCGGGTACCGGTTTGAAGCCTGACGACGCTTAAACCACGGATGCCCCGGGCTGCAGGTGCAGCCCGGGGCATCTCAGCCTGTGGTGGTTCGGCCTGTGGTGGTTCGGCCGACGGTAGTTCAGCCGGTGTGGTTCGGCTCGTGTGATTCGTTTCGTGCGGGTGGATCAGGCGGCGGGAACGGCGCTCGGTGTCGGTGTGGGCAGCAGGTCCAGGTACTCCGCGCCCGTGGTGCCGTCGAGAACCGGGAGCAGCAATTGCACTCCGGTCTCTTCGCCGTACTGGAAGTACACCGGGAACAGGGCGCCGACTGTGCTGTCCATGCTCTCCAGCGTCACGCTCGGTTCGTCCTTGCCGCCGATGGTGACCGACGTGTTGGGCCGCAGGGTGACGAGCTCGGTGACTTTCTCACCGTTGGCCTCGTACTGCACGGTGAGGCTCTGTGCGGTGTCGCCGCCGTTAATGGCGGTCACCAGCAGGTTGGCGGTCGAACCGTCGGTCGACAGCAGCATGGCGTTGCGGAGGGCGATATCGCCCACCTCTCCGCTTACGCCGTCGCTGGGGTCATACTGAATGAGCGTGGCCTGGGGGGCTAGGAAGCCGCATCCGCTGGTTCCGATCAGGATGCCGGCCGCCAGAACGACGGCTGCAATGGTGCGCGCACTCACAAGACCTCCACAACGGGCAACGCTCGGGACTACGGCCCGGCGCTGCAGAAATTCACTTTGACAATAGCTTAGCCGCGCGGGCGCCCAGGCAGGAACGAGCCGGCAAAACAAGGCGCACCCTACCACCGCGTGCTGTGGTATCCTAGAGGTTGCTGAAGGGATACACATACATGCTTTTTGAGGTTGGCGAAACCGTCGTTTATCCCCACCATGGTGCTGCGATGATCACAGAGGTCAAGACGAGGATCATCAAGGGTGAAGAGAAGCTGTACCTGAAGCTTAACGTCACTCAGGGCGATCTCACCATCGAAGTACCCGCCGAGAACGTCGACCTCGTCGGCGTCCGGGATGTCATTGGTCGTGAAGGACTGGACAAGGTATTCGAGGTGCTGCGCGCTCCGTTCACTGAAGAACCCACGAACTGGTCTCGTCGCTACAAGGCGAACCTGGAGAAGCTTGCGTCCGGTGACGTGATCAAGGTCTCCGAAGTTGTTCGTGACCTGTGGCGCCGCGACCAAGACCGTGGCCTGTCCGCCGGAGAGAAGCGCATGCTGGCCAAGGCCCGTCAGATCCTGATCAGCGAGCTCGCTCTCGCCGAGAAGACCGACGAAGAGAAGGCCTCCACCGTGCTCGATGAGGTTCTGGCGTCCTGACGCCGACCCTGCTCACACCGGTTGGTCGCTCTCGTGAGCGTCGGCCTGTTCACCCGTGATTCTTCCCATGTTGAATCATGCTTTTCCCCGCGAAAGGCGGCGCCGAGAGGTGCCGCCTTTCGTCTGCCCTGTTCTCACGAGATCCGTCCCGTATAACCCACCAGATAGCCTGCAGCCATGACTGATTCACCCGCCCCCGCGGTCGCGGTCATCGTCGTCGCCGCCGGCAGCGGAACTCGACTGGGTCGCACGCAGCCGAAGGCTTTCGTGCACCTGCAGGGTCGGTCACTCTTGGAACACGCCCTGCGTTCCGTGTTTGCCATGAACGAGACCGTGCACGTGATTGTTGTGGCTCCCGAGGATCGGGTGGCGGAAGCACGCACGATCGTCGCCGATGCGGCCGCGGCCTCCGGGGCGACCGCGGTCTCGGCCGATGTCGTAGCCGGCGGTGTCACCCGGCAGGAGTCCGTGTCGCGGGGACTTGACGTGCTCCCCGACTCGGCGGAGATCGTACTGGTGCACGACGCAGCCCGGGCGCTCACCCCGACGGCCGTTTTTCACGATGTGGTCGCGGCCGTGCGCGCGACCGGCGACGGGATCATTCCCGGACGTGCCGTGGTGGACACCATCAAGCGCATCGATGACACCGGAACAATCCTTGGCACGGTCGATCGATCCGAACTCTCGGCCGTGCAGACGCCCCAGGGCTTTCCGCGCGCCGTTCTGGTGGCTGCGCACGCCACCGGTGGCGCTGATGCCACGGATGACGCGGCGCTGGTCGCCGCCGCCGGTCACCGGGTACGTGTGGTCGCCGGTGACGCCCGCGCGTTCAAGATCACCACGCCGACCGATCTCGAGCAGGCCGAGCTCGTGCTCGCTGCCGCACCCCGGCCGGCGGCCGCGCCGGGGGCCCTTCCCCGCATCGGCACCGGTCTCGACGTGCATGCCTTCGACGACGAATCCGAACTGTGGCTTGCCGGGTTGCACTGGCCCGGTGAGCGCGGCCTGTCCGGGCACAGCGACGGTGACGCCGCCGTGCATGCCGTCTGCGACGCTCTCCTCAGCGCAGCCGGCCTGGGCGACATCGGCGGTGTCTTCGGCACCAGCGATGCTCGCTTCGCCGGCGCCCACGGCGACGTCTTTCTGGCGGAGACCCTGCGTCTGGTGACCGAGGCTGGGTACCGAGTGGGAAATGTGTCCCTGCAAGTCATCGGCAACAGTCCGCGACTCGCGCCCCGCCGGGCCGAAGCGGAAGCGCTGATGTCGGCACTGCTGCGCGCACCGGTGAACATCGCCGCCACGACCACTGATCACCTGGGTTTCACCGGGCGCGGCGAGGGAATCGCCGCCACGGCATCCGCTCTGCTCCTGCCGATCGAGTCCGGTACCCCGCAGCACGGCGTGCCCCCTGTCCTAAGCTTGACCTCGTGACCATGCGACTCTACGACTCCCAGGCCCAGGCTCTTCGCGACTTCGTTCCCCGTGAACCGGGCAAGGTCGGCATGTACGTCTGTGGTCCCACGGTGCAGTCGTCCCCGCACATCGGCCACCTGCGCAGCGCCCTGGTCTATGACCAACTTCGCCGCTGGTTGAGCTACCGCGGCCTTGACGTGACCTTCATCCGCAACGTCACCGACATCGACGACAAGATCCTCGTCAACGCGCAGGGCTCCGTGGAGGAATGGTGGGCGCTCGCCTACCGATATGAACTCGAATTCACCGCCGGTTACCACCGCCTCGGAATCCTCGCCCCCACCTATGAACCGCGGGCCACGGCCAGCATCCAGGAGATGCAAACCCTCATTCGTCGGCTGATCGACCGAGGTCATGCCTATGCCGCCGACGACGAATCCGGCGACGTGTACTTCGACACGGCCAGCTGGCCGTCCTATGGCGACCTGACCCGTCAGGGGCAGGGAGACATGGAGGCTGCGGCGGATGCCGACATGCGCGGCAAACGCGATGCGCGCGACTTCGCCCTGTGGAAGGGCCGCAAGGCCGACGAACCCGAATCAGCGGCCTGGGCCTCACCCTGGGGCGAGGGACGCCCGGGCTGGCACATCGAATGCTCGGCCATGGCCAGCCGCTATCTGGGCGGTGAGTTCGATATTCACGGCGGCGGACTCGACCTGCGCTTCCCGCACCACGAGAACGAACTCGCCCAGTCCGCTGCGGCGGGGGATGCGTTCGCCCGGCACTGGATGCACAACGGTCTCGTGCACGTGAACGGCCAGAAGATGTCGAAGTCGCTCGGCAACTCGATTTACGCCGCCGAACTCCTCGACCAGGCCCGCGCCATCGTGGTGCGCTACTACCTCGGGGCCGCTCACTATCGCTCCACCATCGACTATCACGATGGTGCGCTGGTCGAAGCCGAGGCCGCCCTCGAGCGGGTCGAAAGTTTCCTGGACCGTGCCGACCGGCGCCTGTCGGACACTCGGTTTGCCGGGTCGGGTCCGCTCGTGGTCCCCTTCGAGTTCGGTGAGGCCATGGACGACGACCTCGCCGTTCCGCAGGCCCTTGCCGTTCTGCACGACACCGTGCGGGCCGGCAATGCCGCGCTCGACGCCGAAGACCTCCACGCGGCCGCGGCCGCCCGAGGCGAAGTTCTGGCCATGAGCGAAGTGCTCGGAATCAACCCCCTGTCCACCGGGTGGGCCGTGGCAACGGATGAGCCGGCCATGGTCGCGCTCACCGCCCTCGTTGAGCGCCTGCTCAAGGATCGCGAAACCGCGCGGGAAACCCGCGACTACCAGGCCGCAGACCGTATCCGGGACGAACTCGTCGTCGCCGGAATAACCATCGAAGACACACCCTCGGGTGCCCATTGGAGTTTTGACTGATGAAGAACACAGACCGTAAGGCGCGCACCGGGTCCGTGCGCAAGGGCAGCCGCGGCGCCCAGGTCGGCTCCGGCGGCCAGGGCCGTCAGGCCCTCGAGGGCAAGAAGCCCACCCCCAAGGCCGAAGACCGTCCGTACCACCCCGCCGGCAAGAAGAAGGCCGCGAAGGACCGTTTCGCAGCCGCCGGCGGCTTCGCGTCGCGTCCCAGCAAGGACGCCAGCACCGAAGGTGGCCCGCGCGGCGGCGGTCGCGGCCCGGCCCGCGGCGCACCCCGGGGTGCCTCGTCTGCCGGACGACCCCAGACTCCTCAGCGCAGCACGGGTAACTCCGGCGGCGGCGGTGCGTCCACTCGTCGGGCCCAGCAGGCCGACGAGCACGAGATCGTCACCGGCCGCAACTCGGTCGTCGAGGCGCTGCGCGCCAAGATCCCGGCCAACGCCCTGTACATCGCCTCCCGCATCGAGGTCGATGAGCGCGTCAAAGAGGTGCTGCTCCTGGCGACCAGCCGCAACATCCCCATCCTCGAGGTGATGCGCCCCGAACTGGACCGTCTGGCCGGCCGCGATTCCGTGCACCAGGGCCTCGCCCTCAAGGTTCCGGCCTACGAGTACGCGCACCCGATGGAGCTGCTCCAGCTCACGATCAGCCGCGGCCACAAGCCGTTGTTCGTGGCCCTCGACGGCATCACCGACCCGCGTAACCTCGGTGCCATCATCCGCTCGACCGCCGCGTTCGGCGGCCACGGCGTGATCGTGCCGCAGCGCCGCTCTGTGGGCGTCACCGCGTCGGCATGGAAGACCTCGGCCGGTGCCGCGGCCCGCACACCCGTCGCCATGGCGAGCAACCTCACGCAGACCCTCAAGGCGCTCAAGGAGCAGGGCGTTTTCGTGCTCGGCCTCGACGGCGGCGGCGACGTGATGCTGCCCGAGCTTGGCACCGGCTTCGCCGAGCGTCCCATCGTGATCGTCGTCGGCAGCGAGGGCAAGGGACTCTCCCGTCTGGTCACCGAGACGTGCGACGCGATCGTTTCCATTCCGATCAGCGCGGACACCGAGTCGCTCAACGCCGGTATCGCCGTCGGCGTCACCCTCTACGAGGTCTCACGCCTGCGCGCGCAGATCAAGGCCGCGAAGCTCGCCAAGTAGTCGTACACCCCGCCCTCGCCTCGCGGCACTTGTTCGCTCCGGTGGCACTCGTTTAGACGGGTGCCACCGCGCCAAACACGTGCCGCGGCTGCGGTGGTGGTCATAGTGGGCGCGCAGCGGGCAGAGGGTAGAGGGTAGCGGGGCGCGCGCCGGCCGTGCGGCTAGACCGTGAGCTTCCAGTCGTTGGCATCGTCGGGATCGGTGCCGGGGTCTTGCGGATCGTCATCCGAGTCGGCGTCATCCGAGTCGGTACCTGCGGCGCCGCCCGCGGAGCGCACGACCTGGACCGGCACGGTGATCGACCCGGTGGGCGGGTCCATCATCGTGGCTTCGTCGCGGCGGTGGCGCAGTACGTCACGAACGTACGAGCTCACCGCCTCGGCGAGCGGAATATCCCTCGACTGGTTCTGCGCCATGAACCAGCGATGGTCGAGCATCTGGTGGAACACCTCGGCGCGCTCGAGCTTGCCACTCAGTTCCACCGGGATGGCACGAACGACGGGTTCGAACACCCGCACGAGCCATTCGTGTGCCACCATTTCTTCGTCCGCGTCCGGATTACCGTAGGCGGCTCGATACGAGTCCAGGTCGTTGAGCAGGCGCCGGGCCTGGTTCTCCTCGGCGTCGAGACCGGTGAGTCGCAGCAGGCGGCGCTGGTGGTGGCCGGCATCGACGACCTTCGGTTGGATACGCACCTTGGTGCCGTCCGAGTCCGTCTTGATCGTGAGTTCCTCGATGTCGAATCCCAGGTCGTTCAGGCGCTCCACTCGCTGGATGATGCGCCATCGCTCCGAGCTTGCGAAGGACTCCGAGCCGGTGAGTTCCTTCCAGAGCGAGCGGTAGGCCGCCACGATGCCGTTGCTCACCCGAATGGGGTCGAGTTCGTCGGCGACCCGGCCGCCCGCTTCCAAGTCCATCAGCTCACCGGCAATGTTCACTCGGGCGATCTCGAGGTCGTTCTCGCGTTGCCCGTTCGACAACCCGCCGGCGTAGAGCTGGCCGGTTTCCGCGTCCACCAGGTAGGCGGCAAAGGCGCCGGCGTCGCGGCGGAACAGGGTGTTGGACAGCGACACGTCACCCCAGAAGAACCCCACCATGTGCACGCGCACAAGCAGTACGGCAAGAGCGTCCACCAGTCGGGTGGCCGTGTCCGGGCGCAGGGTATGGGAGTACAGGGCTCGATAGGGGAGGGAGAACTTGAGGTGGCGGGTGACCAGCACAGACCGCAGGGGGTCGCCGTCGTCGTCCGTGCGGTTGGTGATCACGGCCACGGGTTCGACGCACGGTACTTCGAGTCCCTGGAGGTTGCGCAGCATGTCGTATTCGCCGCGCGCCATGTCGCTCGTTGTCTCCTTGACGGCCACGACGCGTCCGCTGAGGTGCGCGAAGCGAACCAGGTGCCGGGAGAGGCCCTTCGGGAGGGAGGCGATGGTGTCATTCGGCCACGCGTCGAGGGGTAACTGCCACGGCAGGTCCAGCAGGGCCGGGTCGGCGATGGCCGACGTGATGTTGAGGGAACCGCTCATGGAATCAGCCTAACTGTTGCACAAACGGCCGGATGGAGCGGTGCTCCATCCGGCCGTGATCGATCTGTTTCGAGAGGGGCTGACTAGTCGGTGACGGCGCCGCCGAGACGCAGGCCGCTCTCGGCGTCGAAGACGTGCAGGTGGTTCGGCGTGGCGGTGAGGTACACCGTCTGGCCGGCATCGGGGTGCGAACGACCGTCGACGCGGGCAACGATGTCGGTGCGCTTGCCCTCGATGGTGGAGTGTCCGTAGAGGTAACCGTCCGCACCGAGCTCCTCGACGAGGTCGACCTCGATCTGCAGGCCCTCGCCCGCGGTGGTCGACATCTGGATGTCTTCCGGACGCACTCCCACGGTGACCTTCTTGCCGGCGACATCGGCGAGGGTCTCGCGCTGCACGGGAATGGTGGACGTGCCGAACTTGATGCCGCCGTCGACGGTGTCGGCCAGGAACAGGTTCATCGCGGGGCTGCCGATGAAGCCGGCCACGAACACGTTCTGCGGCTTGGCATAGAGGTCACGGGGTGTTCCGACCTGCTGCAGGATGCCGTCTTTCAGCACCGCGATGCGGTCACCCATGGTGAGGGCTTCCGTCTGGTCGTGGGTCACGTAGACCGTGGTGACCCCGAGACGACGCTGCAGGCTCGCGATCTGGGTGCGGGTCTGCACGCGCAGCTTGGCGTCAAGGTTGGACAAAGGCTCATCCATCAGGAACACCTGGGGCTGACGCACGATGGCGCGGCCCATGGCCACCCGCTGGCGCTGGCCGCCGGAGAGTGCCTTCGGCTTGCGGCTCAAGTAGGGCTCGAGGTCGAGCAGCTTCGCGGCCTCCAGGACACGGGCCGCGCGCTCATCCTTGTTGATTCCGGCGATCTTCAGGGCGAAGCCCATGTTCTCGGCCACGGTCATGTGCGGGTAGAGCGCGTAGTTCTGGAAGACCATGGCGATATCGCGGTCCTTCGGCGGCACATCGGTGACGTTGCGCTCACCGATGAAGATGTTGCCGTCGTTGACCTCTTCGAGGCCGGCGAGCATACGCAGTGACGTTGACTTTCCGCAGCCGGAAGGCCCGACGAGAACGAGGAACTCGCCGTCCGCGACCTGAAGGTCCAGCTGGTCGACGGCGGGGCGGGTGGAACCCGGGTAGAGGCGGGTTGCCTTGTCAAAAGTGACGGAAGCCATGGTTATTAATCTCCTTCACCGGCAGGAACGTGCCGGACGATCCGTTGTGAATAGGATGTGTTGTCGGGACAATCGTTAAAGATGCCCGACCTCTCCAGTATGGCATAGCGGGGTCTGCGTGCTGAAAGAGGCAGTTGTCCACGCCGGGTCTGGCCGTCTTCGTGGCGGCGATTCCCAGAGTGAGGCCTTATTATTTGCAATGCATCAGCATAATAACTGGCGCGACCATCAACCCGGCGGATCGAGCATTTATGACAAGCGGTGGACAGAGCGACAGCCGTCCTTCCAAGAACCAGCGACGCGATGCGGCCCGTGACAAGGCCAAGCAGTTGCGCGTGGAGCAGCAGAAAAAAGACCGCCGCAATCGATTCCTGCTGCAGGGCGGCATCGCCGTGGCAGCTGTGGCCATTGTCGTGGTCGTGGCCCTCGTGATCATGAACTCCATTCGTCCGGCCGTACCCGGCCCGGCGAACATGGCCAGTGACGGCATCCTGCTCGGAGAGGGACTGACCGCGGTGAGCACCCCCGCTCTGCAGCCGGACGCCACGCCGCAGGCGTCAACGCCGGACGCCACGGGGACCGTGGCCAACATTCGCGTATACGTGGATTACCTCTGCCCGTTCTGCGCGGACTTCGAAACCACCAACGGTGAGCAGATCGCGTCCTGGGTCACCTCCGGGGCCGCCACGGTGGAGATCCACCCGATCGCCATCCTCACCGGACGCTCGGCAGGCAGCCAGTACTCGTTGCGCGCGGCCAACGCCGCCGCCTGTGTGGCGAACTACTCCCCGAATGATTTCTACGCCTTCAACTCGGCGCTCTTCGTTGACCAGCCGGTGGAGAACACGGCCGGTCGCAGCGATGCGGAGCTTCAGGACGTGGTCAAGAGTGCCGGAGTGACCACCTCGCTGTCGGAGATCAACACGTGCATCACGGATGAGACCTACAAATCCTGGGTCATCGCCGCCACCGATCGGTCGACGGCGGGTCCGATCCCGAACTCCGCCATTCCGAATATCGGCTCGACGCCCACCGTGCTGGTCGACGGCAAGCAGTACCAGGGCAGTTTGACCGACCCCAAGGAGTTCGCGGCGTTCGTTCTGCAATCGGTGGGTGAGAGCTACTCCACGTCGACGCCCACGCCGACGCCGACTCCCGCGGGGTAATGCGGTGCTGCGCAGCCCCGGCATCATTTAGGATGGAGTCTTGAGGCCGCAATGCCTCATGCCGGCCTGGCGCAATTGGTAGCGCACCACTCTTGTAAAGTGGGGGTTACGGGTTCAAGTCCCGTGGCCGGCCCCATTTTCTCAGCGCACGTGTTTGTGGGTGGGGCACTGGTCTGAACGAGTGCCGACTGGTAGTACCAGTGCCACGCGCCGGAACGCTGCGCGGGCGGTCAAGACGAGCACCGCCTATACCAGCACCGAGCTGAGCAGCAGGCTCGTCTCGCTGTTCACGATGCCCTCGACCGAGCGGATGCGCCCGAGCAGGCGGTCGAAATTGCCGAGCGAGTCCGTGCGGAGCTCAGCGACCAGGTCCCAGCCGCCATTGGTGGTGTGCAGCGCATGCACCTCCGAGAAACCGCGCAGCTTTCGGATCACAGCGTCGGTCGAGCGACCCTCGACCTCGAGCAGGGAGATGGCGCGGATCGACGACGGGTCACGGTCCTCGCGGACTCGAACGGAGAAGCCGACCACGGTTCCGGAGTGCACCAGCCGGTCCAGCCGGGACGTGACCGTGGAGCGGGTCACCTCAAGCTCGCGCGCGAGGCTCGCCACCGACTCCCGCGCGTTCACGCGCAGCAGGGCCAGAAGGCGACGATCAAGGTCGTCCAGAGTAGACATTGAGCTCATTGTATGTCCTTAGTAAGCAGTTTGAGCGATTCACTGAGCAAAACAATGCTGAACAGCCATGGCGACCGCACATCGCCTAGCCGTAACGTGGAAGCACTGACGAGAGAGGGGGCGCCCATGGTGCGCTTCGTAGATGTGGCCAACATGACCCGATGGATCGCCGCGCAGGGCGTCGAGCCCATCATCACCGGCATGGTCGACTACCTCGAACAGGACTATCTGCGTTGGGAGAGCTTCGACAAGACCTCGCGAATTCCCAGTCACTCGGAGTCCGGCGTGATCGAGCTGATGCCCACGAGCGACGGCGACACCTACGCGTTCAAGTATGTCAACGGACACCCCTTGAACCCGGTCCGCGGTTTCCAGACCGTGACCGCGTTCGGCGTTCTCGCGAACGTCGACAATGGCTACCCGACCTTCTGGTCGGAAATGACACTGCTCACCGCGCTCCGCACCGGTGCCACCAGCGCCATGGTCGCTCGGCTCCTGGCGAAGCCGGGATCCACCACAATGGCCCTCATCGGCACCGGCACCCAGTCCGAGTTTCAGGCTCTTGCCTTCCGTGCCATCCTCGGCATCACCCAGCTGCGCGTGTGGGACACGGACCCGGCCGCGATGGAAAAATTCGTGCGCAACGTAGAGCCGCTCGGCTTCGACGTGGTCGTTGCCGAGAGTGCCCGTGACGCCGTTCGCGGAGCCGATATCGTGACCACGTGCACCGCGGACAAGGCCAACGCCACCATCCTCACCGCCGACATGATCGAGCCCGGAATGCACCTCAACTCCATCGGCGGCGATTGCCCCGGCAAGACGGAACTGGACGTTGAAATTCTGCGCCGCGGAACAGTCTTCGTGGAATTTCCGCCGCAAACCCGGGTCGAAGGCGAGATTCAGCAGCTCGAAGCGGATTCCCCGGTGACGGAGATCTGGCAGGTCCTGGCCGGGCAGGCCGTCGGTCGCACCTCGGCCGAGCAGGTCACTGTGTTCGACTCCGTCGGCTTCGCCATCGAGGACTTCTCAGCCCTTCGCTATGTGCGTGATGCCGTCGAGGGAACCGATTTCTTCGAAGAGGTCGACCTGATCGCCAATCCCGCTGACCCCAAGGACCTCTTCGGCCTCGTCGCCGCCGTCGTCCCGGTCCTCGCCTAAGCCTGACGGACATGTCGGCTCAGGCTCCGGGAGCGGCTGTTCTCGTTCGGCCGCACCACTTCCACCCCAACCCGCAGACCCAGGCCGACAACTCCTTCCAGAGCGCGGTCGTGTCCGGAGCCGACGCCTCGCTTGCCGCCCAGGCGTTCGATGAGGTCACGGCCGCCGCGGCCGCCCTGCAGGCGCACGGCGTGACGGTGCACCTGTTCGACGACGACCGGGATGTGACACCGGACAGCGTCTTCCCCAACAACTGGTTCTCCACCCACGCGGGCGGGCATGTTGCGCTGTACCCGATGTACGCCCCGAACCGCCGCAGCGAGCGTCGCGCCGACATCGTCGAGCTGCTCAAGGAGCGCTACCGCGTTCAAGACGTCATCGACTACTCCGGGCTTGAACACGATGGGATCTACCTCGAGGGTACCGGCGCCATGGTGCTCGACCATGTGAGCCGGGTGGCCTACGTGGCGCGCTCCAACCGGGCCGACCCGATTGCGCTGGAACGCTTCTGCACGAACTTCGGCTACGAGCCACTCGCCTTTGATGCTGTCGACGAAGCGGGACGAGCCTGCTACCACACCAACGTCATGATGTGCATCGCCACCGATTTCGCCCTGATCGGACTGGACATGATCACCTCGCCCGAGCGCCGTGAGGAAATCGCCCTGCGGCTGGCGGCTCCGGGCCGCGTGGTGCTGGAGCTCAGCCCGGCCCAGATTCGGGACTTCGTCGGTAACGCCATTGAGCTGCGCGGAGCCAACGGGCGTATTCTCGCTCTTTCCCGTCGGGCGTTGAACGCCCTGGCGCCCGAGCAAATCGCAACCATCGAGCAGAGCGTCGAGGTGGTGCCGCTCGATGTGCCCACCATCGAGCTTGCCGGCGGGTCCGTGCGGTGCATGATCGCCGGCATCCATCTCGAAGCACGCCCCGGACCGGTATCGCCGGCGGCAACCCCGCACCTGGCGCAGGACGGCGGCACCGCGGGGAATGACGCCCCGGGAACGCGCATCTATGCAGCCTGACGTTCCGAGATCCAGAGTCGGCAACCGGCGCTGTTGCGGCCGAACCATTCGGTAGCGAACGCTGCATCCTTTCAGGGATCTCCCGTAGAGTCGTCCGAGTGACAGAAACGAAAATCGACCACGCCGCGAGTGACCCGGCAGCGTCGTCCCGGCCGGTTCTTCCGGTTTGGCTGGCCGTGGTCTTCTCCGTAGTCATCGGCGCACTCTACGCCCTGCAGTCGCGGGTCAATGGTGAACTGGGAGTGCGCATCGGTGACGGTTTCGCCGCCGCCGTTATCTCCTTCGGGTCCGGGCTGGTCATCCTGTGCGTCGGGCTGTTGGTGTGGCCCACGGGGCGGCGCGGGCTCACGCGCGTGCGTGCGGCCGTGCGGGGCAAGGAGCTGTCCTGGTGGCACCTTCTCGGCGGGGTTTCCGGCGCGTTCTTTGTGCTCTCCCAAGGGCTGACGGCGTCTCTCCTGGGTATCGCGCTGTTCAGCGTGGCGGTCGTGGCCGGCCAGACTGTGAGCGGCCTGCTGATGGACCGGTTCGGGATCGGGCCCGGTGGGCGCCGTTCGCTGACCCTGGCCAAGGTCATCGGCGTGGCCCTGGCCCTGGTAGCCGTTGTCTGGACCGTGTCCGGGCAGCTGCAGAGCGATGTGCCCCTATGGCTGCTCTGGCTCCCGCTCGTGGCCGGCGTGGGCCAGGGATGGCAGCAGGCCGTGAACGGCCACGTGCGCATCGTGGCGCGCAGCGCACTCACGGCGACGTTCCTCAATTTTCTCACCGGCACGATTGCCTTGCTGATCGCCGCGGTCGCACATGGGCTGGCGGTTGGGTTTCCCACGTCACTGCCCGGTGATCCCTGGCTCTACCTCGGCGGAGTGATCGGCTGCATCTTCATTGCCGGGGCGGCTGTGGTCGTGCGCACCACCGGGGTGCTGTTGCTCGGGCTGGCAATCGTGGCCGGTCAGTTGCTGTGTGCGCTCGTCATCGACCTGGTGGCTCCCACCTCCGGACATCCGCTCACGTTCACGACCGTCGGCGGATCGGCGCTTGCGCTGGTCGCCGTGCTCATCGTGGGATTCCGCTGGAACCTGCTGCGTCGCCGTTGAGCCGTCCCGTCACGACGGGCGACGATCGGGTGTCTTCCCGGCGATTGCCGGCACCGGCAGCAGGTCAGAGCGTGCTCAGGTACTCTTCAGGATCAATCACAGAGCGGGCGCCTGCCTTGGCGTCAGTCGGCACGCCGCCGACGTAAAGCCAGCCGAGCAAGACTTCGGAGTCGGTCAGGTCGTGGGCCAGACGCACAGAGTCAGCTCGCGTGTGCGGTCCGCTGCGCCACATCACGCCCCAGCCCGCGTCGGCCAGCACCAGGCTGAGGAGGTGGGCCACGCCGGCCGCAGCTGCGTCCTGCTCCCACACTCGAACCGGGGTGTTTTCACGCCGGCACCCCACCACGGCGATGAGTAGCGGAGCACGAAGCGGTTTGCCAGCCAGACGGTCAGCTTCCTCCCCGGTGCAGCCGGACGCCGTGATGAGCGCTTCTCCGAAGCGGACCCGGGCGTCGCCCCGCAGCTCGATGAGCCGCCAGGGCCGCAGCGCCGCATGATCGGCCGACCGCGCGGCTGCTGCCACGAGGGGCAGCAGCTCGGCGCGCGTGGGCGCATCCATCGTCACCCGGGAGTGGGAGCGACGGTTCTGTACCGCACGGAGGACAGCGGACACGAGTGCTCAGTCGACGGGCGTGAAATTGAGCGAAATGGAGTTCATGCAGTACCGGTCTCCGGTGGGCGTGCCGAAGCCGTCGTCGAAAACGTGGCCCAGGTGCGAACCACAGCTGGCACAGCGCACCTCGGTGCGGACCGTTCCGAGCGAGCGGTCTTCAATCAGCTGAACCGCTTCCGGACGAACCGACTCGTAGAAGCTCGGCCAGCCGCAACCGGAGTCGAACTTGGTACCGCTCTTGAACAACTCCGCGTTGCATGCACCGCAGGTGTAGATACCCGAGCGCGCCTCATCGAGAAGTTCGCCCGTCCAGGGACGTTCGGTGCCTGCTTCGCGCAGCACGGAATACTTCTCGGGGGAAAGCTCCTCGCGCCACTGCGCGTCTGATTTCGTGACCTCGTGGTCCATGGTGATTCCCTTCGTTCACGTGGTCGCCTGCCAGCAACCCTTCTGTCAAGACTAAACTCGCCCGGTCTGCGTGGCATTCCGTGTTCAGCCAGATTACGGCGAATCGTCAGGCGAAATGCGGCTGGCCGGTGCCGATCGGCCAACAACCAGCGGCTGTGAATAGGATGACCGTGATGCACGAAGGTCGTGTTGCCCGCAAGGAACGGTCTGAAGAGGTGACACGTGGACGGCGCCCTTGACTCAGCGCGGGTCGATTCCGCCCTCAACGAGGGTCCCGCAACAGTCCCGCGGACAGCTGCCGAGCTCACCGACCGTGACCTTGCGGTTCTTGCCTTTGAGCATCGGTGGTTTCGGAGTGTCGGTGCGAAGGAAGAGGGGATTCGGATTGAATTCGGGCTCTCAGCGGCTCGGTATTATCAGCTGCTGGCCGTATTGCTCGATTCCCCCCGAGCCCTCGCGGAGGACCCCCTGCTGATCAATCGTCTTCAGCGGATGCGTGACGCTCGGGCCCGCGCTCGCGCGGGGCGTTCCCTGAACCTGCCCGACTGATGTACCTGACCCACTGATCTACCTGCCCGATCCGATCGACCTGCCCGACTGAAATTCCTGCCCGACCCTGACCGAGGACCGAACCCCGCTACGATGCCTACCGCAGACGAACACGACAGATTCGACCACCTTCCGCACAACCTGCACCGGGTGGGCGCTCATCGCGCGCCCGGTCGTCGTGGGCGGGGCTGGGTTGCCTTCTGGTGGGCACTCGGCGTGACCGTGGTTCTGATCGCGGCCGGCACGGTCGCCATCCTGTCGCTCAGCAACAGGTTGGATATCGCCATCCCCGGGGTCACTCCATCGTCGGCCCCTGCGGAGAGCGCAGCCCCGTCGGCGGCGCCCACGCCCGAAGCTACGGTGGCACCTGATCTCAACGTGACCGTGCTCAACGGATCCTCGTCGAATGGTGTCGCGGCTTCCGCGGCGGCCACCCTGACGGCAGCTGGCTGGAACGTGGGCGCAACGAGCAATGCGAGTTCCCAGGACCAGCCGACCACCATCGTGTACTACGCCGACGCCGGCCTCGAAGGGGCAGCGCTCGGGGTGGCACAGTCCCTGCCGGGAGCGCAGATTCTGCTCGCCAACGATTTTGTGGATTCCGGTGCCGAGCTGACCGTGGTGGTCGGGAACGATTACGTGGCCCCTGCTCCCTAGTGTCGGGGGTTTCCGGCGGTTGTTCTTGGGTGCAGACCGATCGTTCTGCTAGTGGTCGTAATTGGTCCCGTCAACCCCCTTTTGTTCTGGCGCAGCTTCGCTAACATCTGTGTGGTCAAACGTTTTGTAAGTGCAAAAAGTCCTCCCCGGAAGATGCCGTGTACGCGCAGAATGAACGCAGTCTCTGCGGCAGGCCCGGTACGGCCAATGGGCAGTTGCCGACGCAATCACAGCACCAAGGAGTAACACATGGCGAACGGAACCGTGAAGTGGTTCAACGCTGAAAAGGGCTTCGGCTTCATAACCGTTGACGGGGGAGGGCAAGACGTCTTCGTCCACTACTCCGCCATCGACATGAGCGGATACAAGGTTCTCGAAGAAGGCCAGCAGGTTGTCTTCGAGGTCGGTGCGGGTGCTAAAGGCCCCCAAGCCGAATCGGTTCGCCCGGCCTAACGATCTAATATCAGGGCACGCCCCGACTAACGCCGCCCGCTGCAACGGGCGGCGTTAGTGTTTCCCTCGTGAGTGCTAAGAAATCGCGGGCTGCTTCCCGCCGTAAAATCGGTCTGATCTTTGGGATACTGCTGCCAACGCTGCTGGTAACGGCATGTT
>Ga0209023_10002129_pt1 | contig 25361 bp, 20 predicted proteins | sample LakOneMetagenome_FD_187468 | JGI IMG/M metagenome (GOLD analysis project Ga0209023, IMG submission 187468) | Freshwater and sediment microbial communities from Lake Erie, Canada (SPAdes) (version 2) | ecosystem: Environmental > Aquatic > Freshwater > Lentic | place: Lake Erie, Canada... | reverse complement strand
GCACAAAGGGCCTCGACTTTAAATCCATTACTGATTATGCCCGGGGTGTTGGTAATCCTGCTTTGCGCAAAATGACTTTTCATGCAAGGGGTAATATGCTTAAGGCACTGGCTTTACATTTAAGAAACCACCTGGATAAATTTTATGCCATCAGTTACCAGACTGGCGCCACCAAAGCCGACAGTTGGGTGGATATTGAAGGTGGTATTGGCAACCTTTTTGCCAATGCCTCATTAAGAAGAAAATTTCCTGACGCCATTTTTTGTATTGATGGCGAAAGCCATAACCTCAGTAAGCACAATTCCTTTATGGGCACCCATATTCTTACACCCAAAGAGGGGGTGGCCATACATATCAACGCCTTTAATTTTCCAGTATGGGGCATGCTTGAAAAAATTGCTGTGAATTTACTGGCAGGAATGCCCTGTATTGTAAAACCGGCAACGGTAACCAGTTATTTAACAGAAGCGGTGGTTAAAGAAATTATTGCCTCAAAAATTTTACCCGAAGGGTCACTGCAGTTAATCTGTGGCAGCGCCGGCGATTTGTTAGATCACGTAACCTCGCAGGACGTGGTAACATTTACAGGCAGTGCCTCAACCGGGTTGATGCTGAAATCCAACCCTAATATTCTACGGGAGAATACACCTTTTACAATGGAAGCCGACAGCCTGAATTGTATTGTACTGGGCCCTGATGCAACGCCGGGTACAGCAGAGTGGGATATTTTTGTAAAAGAGGTACGCAGGGAAATGACATTAAAAGCAGGCCAGCGCTGTACCGGTATCAGGAGAATATTTGTGCCTGAAAATAAAATGGAAGACATGTGGAAGGCGATTGGCGCAGCATTATCTCAAACCACCATCGGCAACCCATTAAATGAAAAAGTAAGGATGGGCAGCCTTGCGGGGCAAACACAACGTAATGAGGTGAAAGAACAGGTTCAAAAATTATTAGCTTCTTCGCAAATTGTGTATGGCAGCCTAGACAGTGTGGAACTGATAGATGCAGATGCCGGCAAAGGCGCTTTTCTTTCGCCGGTGTTATTAATGAATGATACACCACATCAATCTGCAGAACCGCATAACATAGAGGCATTTGGGCCGGTAAGCACCATTATGCCCTATAAAAATATTGATGATGCCATTGCATTAAGCAAGCTTGGAAAAGGAAGTTTGGTGTCTACCATTGTTACTGCAGATGATAAAACAGCCCGGCAATATGTAGTGGGTGCTGCATCTCATCATGGCAGGATATTAGTGCTGAATAATGAATGTGCCAAAGAAAGTACTGGGCACGGCTCTCCTTTGCCGTTACTGGTGCATGGTGGCCCGGGACGTGCGGGCGGCGGAGAAGAAATGGGCGGCATACGCGGCGTAAAACATTACCTGCAGCGTACCGCATTGCAGGGTTCGCCCACTACCATTACAGCCATAACAAATGTTTATCAGCCCCATGCAAAAGGAAAAGAACCGGGCAAACACCCTTTTAAAAAATATTTTGAAGAACTGGAGATCGGTGACCAGGTCATTACCGCCAAAAGAATAATCACCAGTGAGGATATTGACAGGTTTGCCGACCTGAGCGGCGACCATTTTTATGCACATATTAAAACCACGGATTTCACCGGCACCATGTTTGAAAGGCAGGTGGCACACGGTTATTTTATTATGAGTGTGGCTGCCGGCTTATTTGTTGACAGCTATGAAAAAAACCCGGTCTTATTAAATTATGGTATCGACGAGCTGCGATTTACCAAACCGGTTTATCCAGGTGCCGAAGTGTATATCCGCTTTACCTGTAAAGAAAAATTACCCAACGATAAAAGAATAATCGAAAAGCCCGAAGATTTTAAACGGGGGGATGATATAGAGAAAGGTATTGTAAAATGGCTGGTGGAATTTTTTGATGAAACGGATGAGATAACCGGTGTGGCAACTATTTTAACGATGGTGGCCAGGAAAGTATAAAGGCTAATGATGCTGAAATACGGTTAGAAAAGCATTTTTATCAACCCTGCCTTTTTTTGCAGCGGAAATTCAATAAAGCAGCTTTTTAAAAAATAGGCATCTTTTTTACTGATCTTTTTTTCCAAATGGTTTTTTAATTCATCATCCATCAGCATGATATCGGCAAGATGCCCCCATTTCATCTCCTCCGAAATTAACGGATGCTGTATGGTTAAGATATGCTGCCGGATAAAATGCAGTTTAAGGGGTATGCTTGTTTCCTGCCTTTGCATAATAGCGGAAAGGCAGCATTTTGTTTCTTTCAGCAGCGGGTTATTAAAGCCGAGCCAGTTTTTGCGCCACAGGTAATTTTGAATTTTACGCTGCACCCAGTTCAATTTTGTATGGGCAATGTTACGGGCATACTGCATGGTAAGCATTACAGAGGCCGGCATAAATACACAAATGGTGCCATGCAGTTCCATTCCCTTTAAGGCTTTTACTTTTTCCATATTTTCCTGCAGCCAGCACCATTCAGCAATAAAATAATTTTTGGCAAACCAGGCCAGGGTGTTCATCTGGTAATTACAATCATGCGCTATATCCTGCATATCATCGTACAGCTGCATGCTGCGTACCATGCTGCTCCAGCTGGCAAACTGGGCCTGGTAGTGTAACTGTTTTTTACCCAGCAGCACTGCTCTCAGGGTAAGCAGCACCTGTATGATATCATCGTCTTTTGTTTTTTGATACTGCTGCAGTTCGGCAAAACTATAACCGGGATTGAAGGAGGTGATGTCTTCTTTGTAAGTATCAAAACATTTATTGCAGGCTTTGCAGATCAGTTGCGCCGCTTCTTCGCTTATAGAAGCATCCAGCCGGTTTAAATGCCTGTTCATCTCATCCAGTAAAAAAAGCAGGTGACTGTAAAAGACCCGGTATGTGATTTCGTATTTTGTATTTACAGCAGCCAAAACATCAGGGGGCAGCACATCGCAAATATCAAATTCATAATACAGCAGGCGTTGGCCATTCACCGTTTTATACTGCAGGTAGTAATTGAATTTTTCATCAGCAAAAACCTGCTGTATGTTTTTTTTGCCGTGTTCCCCGGCAATGCCGTCAATAAACTCGTCGCCAAACAAAATGGCCAGGCATACCAGGTTGGCCAGGTGGCTTTTGTTTTTTAAAAGCGAAAAAACAGTGGTGTTAAACAATAATGAATCGTATGCAAAAGAACCTTTTTCAATATTATTCCTTACAGGCAGCAACTCCTTAAACTGTAAAATGTATTTAAGCTGTTTGTTTTTGCGGATGCGCCAGCGCATAAAGCGGGCTGTGGGAAAGGCCCATACCATGGTGGAGGAGAAACGCAGAAAATGAATGAGCTCTTTTTTTATACTGTTGTTAAACCCACGGTCGGCCAGCTCATTTTCACTGAGCATTTTTTCCGGTAAAAGGGGTACTGCGTACCGTGTTTTATCCCTTTCGGGCAGTATGGTGGAAGGTTGTGGCGCCATTCATTCCTGGTAAATTAAAAATATAACATTTGTGCAATTAAAACATACCCTGACACGGGTATTTATTTTAAAGTACAAATGCCGGATTTATGTAGCTTTGGTATAAATATTTTTTATGGCAAGTGATTATGTAAAAAGCCATATAGAACATGGCATCAATACCATTGAATTTTTTCATCCCCAAAGCAATTCTTTACCGGGAAAAATATTAGAGGAACTGGCAAAGGAAATTCATTTTGCCGGAACCCATGACGATACCCGGGTAATCATATTAAAAAGCGGCGGTGACCGGACGTTCTGCAGCGGCGCCAGTTTTGATGAGCTGGTTACCATCGACAGTGAAGCAGCGGGTTTAAAATTTTTCAGCGGCTTTGCCCATGTAATTAATGCCATGCGCAAATGCCCCAAATTTATTATCGGCCGTATACAGGGTAAATGTGTGGGTGGGGGTGTGGGGCTGGCAGCCGCTGTTGATTATGCCATTGCCACAACTGCTGCTGAAGTAAAACTGAGCGAACTGGCTATTGGTATCGGCCCCTTTGTTGTGGGCCCTGCCGTGGAAAGAAAAATTGGTACTGCGGCTTTTGCCACACTGTCTATTGATGCCACCATGTGGCGCAGCAGCGACTGGGCAAAACGCAAAGGGCTTTTTTCAGAAGTGCATGAGAATATAGAAAATATGGATGAAGCCATTTACCGGCTGGCCAATACACTGGCCCACTCCTCGCCGGAAGCCATGGCCGAAATGAAAAAAATATTCTGGAAAGGAACAGAACACTGGGATGAATTGCTGAAAGAAAGGGCAGCCATCAGCGGCCGCCTGGTATTAAGCGAGTTTACCAAAAAAGCAATTGAAAAATTTAAAGCCAAAGCTTAAGCCGGCTTATACATCCCGCAGCTTTAAGAAATATTTCAGGCGGCGGGATGCATACCAACTTTGTTTTTTACTATAAACCTTCGTACTGGTATAGTGGGTCAATGGCAGATCCCGGCAACATTTCCATAACGGGCTTGATCAGGCCATCTTTTAAGCCATATACCCAGCCATGTAAATGCGGGCCATTATCATTTTTCCAGGCCCTTTGTATGATTGAGGTTTGTGCCAGGTGGGTTACCTGCTCTTTTACATTCAATTCCACCAGCCTGTCAGTCCTCAATTCTTCGTCATTGATGCCATTCAGTTCTTCTTTATAAACGTGGTACACATCTTTGATATTTCTCAGCCACATGTTCAGTACAGGCTTAAAATCCTGGTTGCCCATGGCAGCTTTGATACCCCCGCAACCATAATGGCCGCAAACAATAACATGCTTTACTTTTAAATAATTTACCGCATAATCCAAAACGCTTAAAAGATTTACATCGGTGTGCACCACCATGTTGGCAATATTGCGGTGTACAAAAATTTCGCCGGGCTGGGTGCCGGTGATCTTGTCGGCCGGTACACGGCTGTCGCTGCAGCCTATCCATAAAAATTCAGGTGTTTGTAAAGAAGATAGGCGCTTAAAAAATTCCGGGTCCTCTTCATGCATTTCCCTGGACCAGGCTTTGTTTTCTAATAATAACTTTTCGTATGTATTCATCATTATACTGTTTTTAACGGTTGGTTGAATAATAAATGTACTGCTTTATACTGACTGGCTTTTATTTCCACACGGATGTTTTTTAAGTGCGCATGGGTCATAAAATTGTTTACTTCCTCTATCACATCCTTATCAATAAAGTCAGCACGGGTGGCGTCAATCAGCACGTAAGCATTTTCAGGCACTTCTTCCAGTTTTCTTTTGATGATGGGTTTGTTTAAAAAGGATACATCTTTGCGCAGGCGGAACAAAAACTTGTTTTCATCATGCACTACAAAAACAGCAGACCTGAAATTACTGCGCACCATATAAAATAATCCTACAGCAATCCCCACCAAAATTCCCTTTAAAAGATCTGTCATTAAAATGGCGGCAATGGTTACCACAAAGGGAATAAACTGGTCCCACCCTTTTTGATAAAAACTTTTAAACAGGGAAACCTTTGCCAGTTTATACCCTGTAAAAATAAGTATAGCTGCCAATGCCGCCAACGGAATTTTATTCAGTATAAAAGGTATAAACATTACACAGAGTAACATAAAGGACCCATGCAGTATGGTGGATAATTTTGTTTTGGCACCGGCATTTACATTGGCCGAACTCCTTACCACAACAGAAGTGAGCGGTAACCCGCCCAAAAGGCCAGATACGATATTACCAATGCCCTGTGCTTTTAATTCCCTGTTGGGTGGCGTTACCCTTTTTAAAGGATCAAGCTTGTCAACCGCTTCAATACCCAGTAAGGTTTCCAGGCTGGCTACGATAGCTAATGTTACAGCCGTTATCCATACCTCTGCACTGCGCAGGTATTCTATTTTAGGAAAACTGAAAAAGCCAAAGAAACCATTCACAGATTCTGACACGGGTAATGCCACCAGGTGTTTTATTTCCAGGGCATAGCCGGGGTTATACACTTTAAAAATTTCATTTACTGCGGTGCCGGCTGCAACCACAATCAGCGGGCCGGGAAAAGCGGCAAGCCATTTTTTAGATTTAATAAATTGCTGTTCCCACAAGAATAATAATAACAGCGCCATCATGCCAATCACTGCTGCAGAAGGAGTGATATAATTAACTGCATTTAAAATGCCTGAAAAAGTATTTTCTTTATCAGGCTGTTCAAAACTTTCATCACCGCCAAAATCGGCATCATAGCCCACGAGGTGAGGAAATTGTTTTAATATCAGTATTAAACCAATGGCAGCCAGCATGCCCTTGATAACTGAATTGGGAATGTAGTCACCAATGACACCCGCTTTTATAAAGCCCAGTACCAGCTGAATAACCCCGGCGATAACTACGGCCAGCAAAAAGGCTTCAAAAGCCGGCAATTTTAAAATGGCAGCAGCCACAATAGTGGTAAGCCCGGCAGCCGGGCCACTTACACTTAAGTGGGAGCCACTGCAAACACCCACCACTATGCCACCAATAACACCTGCAATAATACCTGAAAACAAAGGGGCGCCGGAACCCAGTGCAATCCCCAGGCAAAGGGGTAATGCCACCAGCAATACCACGATGGATGCTGAAAGATCGGCCGTAATATTTTTAAAAACAGATTTCATGTTAGTATGATTTTATACAACACTGCATGCTGCAAAAGGTTATTATTACCGCATGGACATAATTTTCCGGTGCAATAAATAAAGCAGCAACAGCAGTGGAATGTACTGAAAACGTAAAGGAATATTTTTCTTCCGCAGGAAGCTTATAAGCTAAGCTTTGTTGGGAGGCGGCGTAAGGATTTCTGCGGTATACAAAACGGGCAGGGCGTCAGAAAAATGAAAGAAAGCCTGTTTATTTAAAATGATAAATTCAGAAACAGGTAAATCAAAATCGTGAAGCAACTTATCTTCATCAAGCTGCCTCATGTTTTTAGTAATGCCCTTACCGGCCTCTACAATCTCTTCGGTAAGCTGGTTGTCGATAAAAAAATAACTGATCACCTGCCGTACCGGGAGCAGCTGTACGGCCAGGACCATTATTAAAAAAAAGGTTATAATTTTTTTCACTGTCAGAAGCGGTAAAGATACAGCAACTATATTAAAAGAGAGCATACACTTACATAATGTGCATCCCTGCTTTTAAAATGTTCTGCTATATCAAAACTTCCATAACTGCCCTGCAGCCCATTCCAGCCCCAAAGAAGTTTTGTTATAATTTACAACCGTCTCTGTCAGTTTTAAAAGCGTTTCCAGGGTTTTGTTTTCCCTGCTGTTCACCAAAAACAGCGAGCTTTCGCCGTTAAAGAATTTTATTTCTTCGCCCCGCTGCAACTGTAAATAGTTATTATAGGTTTTTTGTAAAAGATTTACCTGCGATTTATAGTTTACTAACCGGTTATAATAATTTTTTATTTTAGTGACCACTGTTATTTCTTTTTGGTTTTGCTGCAGCCGGGTTTCTGCAATTTTAAGTTTCACCATTTTATAGTCGCCACGGCCCTGGCTTAGCCTCAGCGGCAGGCTGAAGTTTACACCAAACCTGTAGTTATTGTCAAATAAACTTTTTACTGCTGTTGAAGCGAGGTTATACCCTTTACCCAACTGGTTGTACTTCAGGTCTGCTTTAGGCAGCAAGCCCTGGAATTTTAATTTTCTTTCTATGTCCAGCGCATCCAGTTTGTATGTATACACACCTAATTCGGGATGAGCTTTTTTAGCATCAGCAATTAATTTTTCAAGCTCCGGAAAGATGACGGCATCGTACAGGTCAGCTATTTTCACGGCAGGTAAAATGTTTCCCGGCAATTCATAAACCTGGTTGTTTTGTTTCCATAAAAATGTATTCAGCTCCACCGTTGCATTTTGCCAGGCCAGTAAAGCCCCGTTTTGCAGGTATTCAAAATTTTGTAATTGTGCAATGGCTTCAGTAGTATCAATAGCCGGCCTTTCACCCAATTTACAGGCAAGGGTTACCAGCCCCACCCTTTTTTTATTCAGCTCAATTACGTCGTTGTATAAGGTGTAAATGAAATACGATTGCACCCATTGCCAGTAGGCATCAGCAGCATCCATCAACAGGTCATTCAATATTCCTCTTTTTTCCTGTTCAGAAGCCTGTACCATTATTTTAGCCTGCTGTAATGCTGCCCTTCTTTTATCCATCAGTAAATTTTTTGCAACAGGAATGCTGATGCCTGCAAAACTGGTTTTTCCTGCAGTCTCTTCAGGGTTGGCCCTGTTTCCTGTTAAATATTGTATACCCGCATTTAATTCAATGCCGTACCATGTGGGTATAGTAATGGCTGTGCTGTTGCTTTGGTAATAAGTAATACCATCAAATGTTTTATTGCCTGCATCACTATCCAGCACAGGGTCAAAACTGCCCCTTGCAACAGTAAGGGCTGCATTGGCTTTATCCACCTGTATGGAGGCCTGTTTGGCCACCGGGTGAAATGTTTTTACAATTTGTAAAAAATTTTTCAGTGAAAGCGTTTCGGCACTGTCGCCCGCTTTTATTGTTTGTATAAAATACAGGCCGGTTAACAGCAGCAGTAATTTTTTCATGTTATTATTTTTTTTCGTTGGCTGCAGCCGGTTTATAAAAATCCGGGGGGAACCCATTGATATTCCGCCACAGCTCGTACCAAACGGGTACATTTTTTAACAGGGCCACACCCTGTGCCCCGGTTCCTATCTTTAAAGCCCCGGGCCATCTTTTTTTATCGGCCATATCTTCCTTTACCAGTACACGGAATTTTCCATTAGTACTTACAGCATTTTCAATGGCCACCACCTCTCCGCTGAAGGTTCCATATGATGCGTTGGGCCAGCCGCTGAAAACAATTGCAGGAAACCCGTCAAACAGGAATCTTACTTTCTGCTTTACGGTAACCAGTGGCAAATCCACGGGCTCCACAAACAGCTCCACTGCATAATCAACATTACCGGGTACAATTTCCACCAGCATTTCACCATCTTTAATAATTTCGCCAATACCGGCCTTTTTTGCTTTGGTTATTTGCCCTGCCTGTGGTGCAGTGATGAAATACATGCCACTGCGTATACTGTAATTGCTGTACTGGTTCTGGAGTTTGGCCAGGTCTCCCTGCCCACCCGCTATTTGGGATAAAGACTGGAACTGTTCGCCCTGTGCTTTTGAAACTTTTTCTACATAATCCTGGTTAATGGCATCCATTTCTATGCTGGCAATAACCAGTTCCTGCCGGGTGCTGCCTGTTTTGTTTTCAGCGCTTATTTTTTTGGCTGCTGCACTCTGAAAAACCTGGTTACGCTGTTCCAGTTGTGTAAGCGATACGAGCCCGCTGTCGTACATGGTTTTTTGACGCCTGTATTGCTGTGCGGCAATGGTATAATCATTGGCAGCAGCGACATATTCCATACTGTCGCTTTGTAATTTTAACTGCAGCTGCTGAATTTTATTCTGTAACTGGTTTTGCTTTAATAAACGGTTGTTGCCTAATGCACCAATTTGCATTTGAGTGGCATCTACTTTGTTTTTGTAATAAGCCACACTGCTTTTTTTGGCACCAAGCTGTTCGCCGGTCCTGCCCAGCAATTCAGGGTCGAGGTAATCTTCCTTTACTTCACTGATCTGTAAAATGGTATCGCCCGCATTTACCATATCACCTTCCTTAACATACCATTTAACAATCTTACCGGGTATGATACTGTTCAGCTCCTGTGGCCTTTGTTCCTGCCTTAACGTGGTTACATTTCCCCTGGCCCTTATATTTTGTGTCCAGGGTAAAAAAAGTATGATGGCAAGTGCTGCAAGGAATCCTGTGCCCCAGTATTTCACATGGCTGTTTTTGTTGTGCCTGTAAATGGCGCTGTATGCCTGTAATGTTTTCATTGCTATAAATTTTTTAGCTGTTGTTATTGGTAATAATATGCCCGCCCCCTTTTTTTAACTCAATAATCTTGTCACAGGCGCCGGCAAAAGAAGCGTCCTTTGTAATTACTATCACAGTGGTATGATTAAACTCATGCAGTAACAGTTTTTTTATCTGCTGCTGGTATTGTTCTTCCAGCCCGGCCCATGGTTCTTCAAGCAGCAATAACCTGGGTTTATTGAGCAGGCCCCTTACCAGCAGTATTTTTTTTACGGCGTGCCCGGGTAACTTTTTGCCCGTTGCTGTAAGCTGGGTATCAAACCCGTTTTTCAGCTGGTTGATAAAATCTGTTAACCCCGTTTTTTTGCAGAGCATTAAAATTTCATCCATGCCGGCAGGCTGTAACCCCATACAGATATTTTCAAGCAGTGTGCCGTCAAAAATATCCTGCCTGCTGATCACAACGCCTGTTTGCCAGCGCAGGGAAGGGAGATGATAATTATGTACCGGGATATCATTAATCAGTACAGCGCCTTCAAAATCATCGTAGCTGCCGGCCATTAAGCGCAGTAAGGTGGATTTACCTGTGCCTTCGTCTCCACGGATACAAACCTTTTCATTGGCATTGATGGTGCAGGATATATTTTTTAAAACGGCCCTGTCGTCACCGGCGTAAGCAAAACTGGTGTTAATAAGTGAGATGCTTAACCCGCCGCCTGTTTCGGGTAACATAATGCTGCCGCTTTTTTCGGTTTCTTTATCGGTTATTTTTTCAATCTTTTCCACAGCAGTAAGCACATCATAAACACTGTCCAGGTTGCTGATGAGTTTTTCTACAGAATTAATTACGGTAAGGATCACAATTTCTGCAGCAATAAACTGCCCCACATTTAACTGCTGGTTTAATAACAGGAATGAACCCACCACCAGCATGGCAGTAGTTACCATGGTTTTAAAACCAATTAGTGTTTTAAACTGCAGTTCCAGTATTTTAAAGTGGCTTGTCCGTGCGCCCAGGTAACGGGTAACATTTTGATCTGTTTTGTACAGGTGAAAATCAGCCGATTTGGAAAATTTTACAGAGCGGATGATCCTGCCCATCTCCTGCAGCCACCCGGCCACCCTGTATTTATAAGCACTCTCTTCCAGGCTGGTTTGCAAACCCCTGGTACCGGAAAGGTAAAGGATGCCATAAATCAGCAGGATAAGAAAAAGCCCGAAGGCGATAAATACCGGGTGATAAAAAGCCAGTAACAATAAGCCAAAAATGATCTGGATAATGGCAAGAGGAAAAGCCAGTAATAATTTGGCAAGGCTTTTCTGTAACGTTACAATATCAAAAAAACGGTTGATCAGTTCGGGCAGGTAATAATTATCCACTGCCGATAATTTAAGTGCGGGGATTTTTTGTGCAATTTCAAATGAATAGCGCACAAAAATCTTTTGCTGTATTTTTTCAGACAACTGCATCTGTTTTACCTGCAGCACCCCGGCTGTAAATACGCTCAGCACAATAAGAATAATAAGCACCACTATGGATGCAGAGGCGGTATCGGTTTGTGCAAATCCAATAAGGGCCTGTATGCCAACCGGTATGGCCAGTAAAATAAGGCCGTTCAATACGGCATAAAAATAAACTGCAGAAATTTCTTTCCGCTCCAGTTTTACAAGGTTAAATATCCTTGCAACAGGGCTGGGTTTTCCAGTCATGGTAAAATCGTTTAAAAAGAATGTTGAAAAATAATACAGAGCCTGCAGTTGCTTACTGCGGGTACATCGATACCTGTACAGGGTATTTTATGCTGCGTCGGGAGGAGGCGTTTCTATGGTATGCAGCAACTGTGGAATCGGAAAGGAAATGTAATGAAAAGTGTTGCTGTGATTATGTTTTACAATAGTGAAGGCGTTGCTGAAAGAAAACAACTCTTTACTTTTTTCCTTTTTGTTGTTTTCTTCTTTTTCATCATCCACATCCGTCATGCAGATGCCCTGCTTGCCTGATAGGACCTCCTTTACAGGAAGCACATAAAAGGCCGTTGTAAGTAATAATAAAAAGGAAAAAACTGATTTCATAACAGGGCGCAAAGAAAGCACCGGGGCGCCGGGTTAACAAGTTTAAAATGTAAAAGAAATGTAAAAAAATCCTTTTTGTTAAACAACTGCAGGCTGTTGCTGCATAAAAATTAAACAAATTAAATATTCAACCCCCCGCAGGCGCTGATGGTTTGCCCCGTAATATAACTGCTGAGGTTACTGGCTAAAAACAGGGTTACGTTGGCAATGTCTTCAGCGCTGGCAAAGCGCCCCAGGGGAATGCCAGCTTTATATTTTTCGGCGCCCTCGCCTTCTTTTAAATAACTGGTCATATCTGTTTCCACAAAACCCGGCGCAATGGCATTGCAACGGATGTTGCGGCTGCCCAGTTCTTTGGCCACACTTTTTGTAAAGCCAATTACACCGGCCTTGCTGGCCGCATAACTGCTTTGGCCGGCATTACCCATTTCGCCAATAATGCTGCTCATATTAATGATGCTGCCGCTCCGGGCTTTCATCATAGGTTTAATGACCTGCTTGGTCATATAAAAAACGCTGTTGAGGTTTACCTTGATTACTTCTTCAAACTGTTCGGGGCTCATGCGCAGCAACAGGTTGTCTTTACTGATGCCGGCATTGTTTACACAAATATCAACGGTGCCAAATGCTGCCAGTACATCATTTACAAAACTTTCGCAGGCAGCAAAATCGCCGGCATTGCTTTGGTAGGCTTTGGCTTTTACGCCCATGGCAATTAATTTTTCTTCCAGTGCTTTTGCTTTTGCTGCACTGCTGTCGCTGATATAGGTAAATGCCACATTGGCGCCGTGTTCTGCAAATTTTAAAGCAATGGCTTCGCCGATACCACGGGCTGCACCGGTTACTATGGCTGTTTTTCCTTCAAGAAGTTTCATTTGTTTTTATTTTATAGTCAGCAAAAGTAATTCTATTAATTATTGCAGACAAGTTCATCCGCAGTAAGTATACATTATCCTCAAATTAAAAATTCTTTTTACTGCGAAGGCACCAGGGCCACAGAGCATTTACCTGTTATATTTTCTTTGTGCTCTTTGCGGCCTGGTGGGAAATAAATTTATACGGTTTTGATATTAAGAATTTCTTCTACAATCGTTCTCTCATTGCTTAACCTTGGCACCTTATGCTGCCCGCCTAATTTGCCTTTGCTCTTCAACCATTCATTAAAACTTCCTTTGGGCAATACATGTACAACAGGCAAACGCAATGCAATATCCTTATGCCGCTTGGCTTCATAATCACTGTTGATATCTTTAAGTGCATTGTCAAGTTCGTAGGTAAAGGCAGTAATATTCACGGGTTCTCTTTCAAACTCTATCAGCCATTCATGGGCGCCGTTATTGTTATCGCTGAAATAAACCGGGGCTGCCGTATAATCGCTTACCTGTGCATTGGTTTTTTCGCAGGCAATGGCAATGGCCTTATCGCTGTTGTCCACAATCACTTCTTCGCCAAAAGCGTTCATATAATGTTTCAGCCGTCCGCTCACTTTTATTTTATACGGATTAATGGAAGTAAAGATCACCGTATCACCAATAAGGTACCGCCATAAGCCCCCGGTGGTACTGATCACAAGCGCATAATTTTTATTCAGCTGCACATCTTTTAAGCCTATGGTGTTAGGCTTTTCTTTTCCGTATTCCTCAACCGGCATAAACTCGTAAAAAATACCATGTTCAGTAAACAGCAGTAAGCCATCATCATCTGGCTTTACCTGACCGGCAATAAATCCTTCGCTGGCATTATATATCTCTAAGTAATTGATCTTGGCCCCGAGTATTTTATCAAACTGTTCTTTATACGGAATAAACGATACACCGCCATTAATGTACAGCTCCAGGTTAGGCCAAACTTCTTTAATGGTTTGCTTGTTTTTTATCTGCAGGATGCGTTTCAGTAATATCAATGTCCATGTAGGTACGCCTGCAAGAGAGGTAACGTTTTCATTGGCTGTTATCTGGGCCAGCTGCTCAATTTTATTTTCCCATTCATCCAGCAGCGCCACACTTAACTCGGGTGTGCGTATCCACTGGCCCCAGAACGGCGAATTCTGCATCAGCACTGCACTTAAATCGCCAAACTGTATTTCTTCATTTACTTTACTCAACTGGTGAGAACCACCTATGACAAGGCTTTTGCCGGTAAGCAGGTCGCTGCCCGGAAAATTATTATAATAATTGGTCAATACATCCTTGCTGGCTTTAAAATGATTGTCGGTAAGGCTTTCATCACTGATAGGAATGAATTTGCTTTTATCGCTGGTGGTGCCCGATGATTTGGCAAACCATTTTACAGGCGTGTCCCATAAAATATTGTCTTCTCCCTCCATCATGCGGTGGATATAAGGTTTTATATCATTATACTCGTGAATGGGAATATTTTTTTTAAACTCTTTAAGGGTAAACAGTTTGGCAAAATTGTACTTTTTTCCAAACTCGGTGTACTGCCCTGCAGTAACCAGGTCCTGTAATACCTGGCGTTGTGCAGCCACCGGGTGGTTACTCCAGTTCTGGATGCGCCAGAAGCGGTTGCGGGCAAGCCTGGAGATTATGGGAGAAAGCAGTTTCATTTAACGACAAGATAAAAAACAATAAGGAGTAAATAACCAATATATCCGAAAAGATTAGCAATGTGTAAACTGGTTTTGTAATTTGTGCTGTAATCTTAAGAATTTATTTATGCAAAGAGCCATATGTGTAGTTTTAACTTTTGTTGTAATTAATTATTCCTTTTGCCAGCTGAATGAGGGTAAAAAATTCTTTTATTATGAAAGATATAAATCTGCACAGGCAGCGTTGGAAAAAGCCGTTAAGGAAAGTGCTAAAAATGCTGAAGCCTTTTACTGGCTTGCGCTAACTGACCTGGCACAGGATAAAACAGCGGAAGCCAAGGCCGTTATCCAAAATGGCTTAAGTACCAATACTAACCACCCGTTGCTGCTGGTTGCCCTGGGGCATGTATCTGTTTTAGAAGATAAAAATGCTGCCGCACAGGAATACTTTACCAAAGCGCTGGCTGCAACAGGCGCTGCAGATAAAGCAGCAGTGCTTACAGCAATTGGCAGGGCAAATGCAGAAGGAAATTCTAAACAGGGTAATCCAAAATATGGTGTTGATATGCTGAAGGCCGCTGCACAGACAGATGCAAAGAACCCTGACATTTATGTGCTGATGGGTATTTGTTATCTTAAGATAGGCATAGATAAAGGTGGCGAAGCTGTTGAAGCTTTTAGCAGTGCAATAAAGACTGATCCCGCTTATGCAGGGGCATATTACAGGATGGGCAGAATTTACCTGGCGCAAAACAATACAGTATTTATGGATGAATACTATGGGAAAGCTATAAAAGCTGATCCGGGTTTTGCACCCGTTTACCTTTCACTGTTTAATTATTATAAGGAAAGGGATATTCAAAAAGCTATCGAATATCTTGATTTATATATTAAGAATACTGATGCGGAATGTGATACTTATATTTTCCAGGCCGACTATTTCATACGGACAGGTAAGCTAAAGGAATCACTCGATAAACTTAAAGTGATTGAAAAAAGCATTTGTAAGGATGAGCCAAGAATTAAGCTGCTGTATGCCTATAATTACAACAAGATGGGTGACAGCCTTGCGGCAAAAGAAAATATTGAAAGCTTTTTAGCTGCTGCAAAAAAAGAAAAAATACTGGCAATGGATTATAAATTAGCGGCTGAAGTGTATTCAAAATTTCCGGAGGAGGAGAATAAGATAGCAGCCTTTTACCAGCAATACATTGATAAAGACTCTTCAAAACTAAATAAAATCAGTGCTATGCAGGCCTGCGCCTCCCTGTTTTATAAATTTAAAAAATATAAACCCGCGGGTGAATGGTACCAAAAGCTAATTGACAACAAAGAAAAAGCCTCAAGTACGGATTATTATTATTGCGGAATGGCTTATTACTATGCGGCAGATTATAATGCAAGCAGTAAAATTTTTAAAACATACGGCGAAAAATATCCAGCCGATTGGCGGGCTCCGGCAGGCTCGGCAAGAAGTGCCGCCCGTACAGATTCTGCAATGGTAACCTGGGCTGCCGCTCCATACTATGAAAAAACTATTATGCTTGCGGGTACTGACCCGGCTGCAAATAAATTATTAGTGGAGGCGTATAAGTATTTGTTTGCTTACGAGTATAATGGTAAAAAAAATAAACCAGCTGCCCTGGGGTATCTTGATAAGATACTTGCTATTGACCCCAATAATGCTGATGCCATAAAATATAAAGGCATGATAAATGGCTCGGGTAATTAATACAGAAGGGTTTGTTGGAGTTATTGTACAAAATGTAAGGAAGCATTTACTTTATTCCGAACCGTATGCTGTTAACTGTTTTCATCCGGATAATTGTCAAATTCTTTTTCTTCTTTAGCCTCTTCGTGTAAATAATCTTTACGGCGGAGTTCAAAATTTCTTCCTAAATACAAACGGCGTACCTGTTCATTGGCCGCCAGTTCTTCAGCAGTGCCGTGTTCAAAAATTTTACCGTCAATTAAAAGATAAGCCCTGTCGCAGATAGACAGTGTTTCTGTTACATTATGGTCGGTAATAAGGATACCGATATTTTTATATTTTAACCGGGCAATAATGGTTTGTATGTCCTCTACTGCAATGGGGTCAACACCGGCAAAGGGCTCGTCCAGTAAAATAAATTTGGGATCAACTGCCAGTGCCCGGGCAATTTCTGTACGCCTGCGTTCGCCGCCACTAAGGGTATCACCATTGTTTTTGCGTACCCGTTGTAAGCGGAATTCGTCCAGTAAGCTTTCTAATTTTTCTTTTTGCTGTGCTTTGTTCAATTTGGTCATTTCCAGTACCGCACTGATATTGTCTTCCACGCTGAGTTTCCTGAATACGCTGGCTTCCTGCGGCAGATAGCCAATTCCCATTTGTGCCCTTTTATACATAGGCAGTTTGGTAATGTTGATGTCGTCTAAGAATACATCACCCTTATCAGGCTTTATTAAGCCCACCACCTGGTAAAAGGATGTGGTTTTACCGGCACCATTTGGGCCCAGTAAACCCACAATCTCTCCCTGCTTTACGTTAAAAGAAACATTATTTACAACAGTGCGGCTGCCGTAAATTTTTACCAGGTTTTTTGTTTGAATAGTAATGCTCAACGGGCTTATTTTGAAACAAAAATAACGGAAAGCCGTAAATACTGCACGCCGATCTTTTATTTAACAGCAGTTTGTATAAACTACATGCTTAAATTTATGATTACATTTACAGGTATGACAGGCAGTTTATTAAAACCTGACGGCAGAAAAAATATTTGCAGGTATGTCCTGTTATTGCTGATTACACCCTGCCTGTTTATGTCATGCCAGAAAGAGCTGGATTACCTGACCAACAGCAATATTGTACCTGTTGTATTAAAACCAAAGGTCGGAACAACATGGACCTATTACTATTATACCTTTTATTCTTATGGCGGGGTGGCCACGGTGGGCGTTATAGTGCACAAGGCCAAATCTGAAGAAACACTTGGTGGTGAGCAATGGTTAAGGATTGTGGATGTGGCGGCCGATACAACCGTTTACCTGTTGCGGGAAAAACCCGGCGGGCTTTATCAATATGCCAATAACAGCGCCAACCTGTTTTGTAAAAACCCGGCAGTGGTAAATGATGTATATACGTCATTTAACGACGGCTCTTCAGAAGTATTTACTGTAAAAAATGTAAAAGACACCCTGTCCACAGGTATTGGCGATATACCGGTAAATTATTACCAGGGGGTAAAAGGAACCCGTATTGTTGATGAAACCTGGTACAATGAAAAAGCATGGATAGTAAGACGGGCCACCTACCGCCAGGCTGGAATCATATTGCCGGTTTATTACAGGTACAGTATTATGTATATCGGCACAATTGTTTACTGATGCCCGGTTAAAAACCTCTCTTTATTTACCGGATTTTGATAATGTTTAGCAGCTTACTTATGTTTGCACCTTAATTTTGAGGCATGAAGGTTATTGACCATATTAACGCAGCAACAGGAACATTAATTTCTTTCGAGATTTTACCGCCACTGAAGGGTAAAGGTATACAGTCTTTGTACCAGCACCTTGACCCCCTGATGGAGTTTAAACCGGCTTTTATAAACGTAACCTATCACCGGAGCGAACATGTGTTTAAGAAAAATGCTGATGGCAGCTTTGCAAAAGTGGTGGTGCGCAAACGCCCGGGTACCGAAAGTATCTGTGCTTCCATCATGAATAAATACAATGTGGATACAGTACCTCATTTAATTTGTGGCGGCTTTAGTATTAACGAAACCGAAGACGCCCTGATAAACCTGCATTATCTTGGTATTGACAATGTGCTGGTGTTGCGTGGCGACGCTGCAAAAAATGAAACCACTTTTGAACCCGAAGCGGGTGGCCATAAATATGCCAGCGACCTGTTAAAACAGGTGATGAATTTAAATGCCGGCATATACCTTGAAGAAGATTTAAAAAATACCAGCAAAACAAAATTTTGTGTAGGTGTGGCGGGTTACCCCGAAAAACATTTTGAAGCGCCCAATATGGAGGCTGATTTAAAGTACCTGAAACAAAAGGTGGACCTTGGTGCTGATTACATTGTTACACAAATGTTTTTTGATAACGAAAAATATTATGCCTTTGTGAAAGCCTGCCGTGCAGCAGGCATTACAGTGCCCATTATTCCGGGGTTAAAACCTATTTATTCCAAAAAGCAGTTAACCGTGCTGCCTAAAACTTTTCATATTGACCTGCCGGCAGATTTATCTAACGAAGTGCTGAAATGCAAAACAGACGAAGACGTGGAGAAAGTGGGCGCGGAATGGTTACTAAACCAGTCTAAAGAACTGAAAAAATTTGGTGTGCCGGTTTTGCATTATTACACACTGGGGCGCCCCAATTTAATTGCCGGCGTGGTAAAAGAGCTGGTATAATCATCTCTGTTTCTTGAAAAGACTGTCAGCCTGAGCCTGTCGAAGGCTATATAATCACAAATCGGAGTAACTTTAATTTTATATGAAACACAACATCATTGCTTTATTTTTTTTATCAACCCTGTTAATTTCCTGTAAAAAATCAACAGATACCCCTGCGGCAGTTACCAAGCCAAGGGTAGGTACAACATGGACCTACCAGCTGGATACTTACGGGGCCGGGGGTACCACTTTTATAAGCAGCAATGTGGTGCTTAAGGTTTCAAATGAACAAATCATAGGCTCAGATACCTGGCTGAATGTAACCGACAGTACGGGCGCCACCATTTATTTATTTAAACAAAAAACAGACGGGCTGTATCATTATGCCAGCGGCGCCGCTAACTTATTATGTAAAGACCCCGCGGCTGTTGGAGAAATATATACTGCATTTCATAATGGAGCCAATACCACTTTTACTGTAAAGGAAACGAATATCACTATTGGGGGTTCCCCATTTCCTGATTTTGTGGTAAACCGTTACGAAGGCTTACAGGCAGGCCTGTTGAAAGATATGATCTGGTATAATAAAGATGCCTGGATTGTAAGGAAAGAAACTTATGAAAAAAATATGTCTGGTGTAAATAATATTAAATACCGCTGGAGGTTGTTGAAAATATCTTATTAATAAAAGGGGCGGTTTTAAACCGCCCCTTTTTTATAAGCATTATTTTTTATTTCAGCAAAGACTGAAACACCGGCTCATTGATCTTAACAGGGTATTTCTTTCTCAGCTCTTCAATCCATTTTTGTTCCATCAGGCTTTGGTAGTCGTTTACCACCAGCCCATGGGCTTCGTCAAAACTGCGCTGCTGCCCGGCAGCGTGTAACTGCAGTATTTTTATAAAACTGGCAGAACCATCTGTTGTATTAAGGGTAATGGGCGTAACCATGCCCGGTGCTGCAACAGTGCCTTCGGGCAATGCTACCTGTGCCAGTTCGTACCTGCCACTGTCTGCCTGTATGGTATTGTTACTGACAGCTCCAATTTTTTTCCAGTCTGCTCCATTTTTTACAGCAGCCCATGCAGTGTCTGCAGCGTTTTTATTCACGCAGTTAAAAATAAGTACTTCAGCACTGGCTCCCCAGAGGTAATTATTTTTATGTTCGGCATAATATTTTTTTAAACCGGCATTGTCGTTAGCGGCAGCACCCCATATTTTGCGCTCCATAATTTCAAAAAGTAAATTACCTTCTTTAAATTCTTCCATCTGGTAGCGGAACTCGGTATTGTATTCTTCCAGGTGCGCCCTGTAATAATCTAAAGATTTTACAGCAACAAACTTGTCCAGCAATGCTGTGTTGCTTTCTCCTTTATATAATTCGGGGTTGGTTTTATACTCTCTTATAAAGCGCAGCCAGTCGGCCCCGGTAAGGGTGTTTTTGGCAAAGCTGTAAACCGGTTTACTGGCCACGGGGAATTTTTTTGTTTCTGAACCACCCGGGTCTGCCACTACACTGTCGGCATAACGGAACAGCTCGGCGTTGGTAACTGCGGCGTTTCTTTTATAAGCCACCTGTTTTAAAACAGACTGGTTAAACATTTCTTTTGCATTGGCCATGCGGGTATCCTGCAAAACCTTTTGTTTTATTTCATAACGGAAACTTACGTCATTGATATCGGCAGGCGTAGGCTTCACGCCTATTCTTTTTACAATATGGAAACCATAAGTTGTGGCAAAGGGTTTTGAAATTTCCCCGTCTTTGGCAAGTTTAAAAACTTCTTTTTCAAAATCCTGCTGGTACCTGCCGCTGGTAAATTCAGGTAATTCCCCGCCGGATAAATAAGTGATCTTATCATTACTGAACTCTTTGGCAAGCGCTGCAAAATCGGCACCCCCCTGCAGCATTTTATAAAGCGAATCTGCCTTTTGCTGCTGTATCCTGAAAGTGCTTTCTGTATCTCCCGGCGGAAAAGCCAGCAGTATCTGTGCAACCCGCCACCTGCCGGAATTTTTTCTTTCATCAAGCATTACAAAAACATGCCAGCCTTTTTTGGTATGGTAAGGTTTGCTGGCCGTGTTGGGTTTTAAACCATAAATTATTTTTTCATACTCATACGGAACTGTAAATGCAGTGATATACCCGATATCGGAAAGCTTTACCGTGGTATATTTTGCAGAAAGGTCTGCTGCCAGTTTATCGTAATCTTTTTTTCCTGCCTGCAGCCCGCTGAATAATTCATTGGCAGCTTTAGCAGCTTTTAATGAATCTGCTGCAGTTGTTTTTTCATCGGCAGGTATAAAAAAATGAAGGGTATGCAAATCTTTTTGCGCATGCTGTGCCGCTTCATCAACAAGCTGGTTAAGGGCATTATCATTATTCATATAACTTTCGTCCACCTGGCTGCGGAAATTCTGCAGGTCATTTACCAGCTGTGGCAGTGTATCCAGGTGCATATCCCTTGCGGCTTTCACCTTCAGTTTAAAATTGGCATACAGCTCAAGGTATTCCCGCATGGCCTGTTCTTTATTGGCTGTTTCAGTTTTGTTTTTATTAAAGGCCCTTAAAAATTCTTCTTTATCAACTGCCGTATTACCAAATGTAAACAGGGTTTGGGCAGCGGCGGTGCCGCTAAAAAAAGCAGCAACAAGCAGCAGGGAAAATAGCTTCATGAATGATTTGTATTTAATTGTTTTTCCACTTTACTTCCAGCAGTTCATTGAGCTGTTGTATCGTGAGTTTTTTTCCGACAATGTTTTTGTTTTTATCCAGCAGGTAAAGCGTTGGGGTAAGTGTAATATCATATAACTGCCTGAATCCGGCCTTCTGAGCTTTAAAATCAGCTTCTTCCATTTCTTTGGTTTTATACGCATGGGTCCACCCGGTAAGATGATGCTCGGCTATAAATTTTTTCCACTCGGGTTTTGCATTTTCTTTTTCATCGGGAGTAAGTACTGCAAAAACTTTTACGCCATGCATTTTCCAGCTGGCTTCGTAAATAGAATCCAGCCTTGGCACTTCTTCTTTACAATGCCCGCAATTGGGATCCCAGAAACAGACCACGGTATAATCTGCAACAACGTCATACAGGGCGGTTGGCTTTTCATCAGTGTCCAGCATTTCGAGGTTGGCGGCTTTTTCTCCCACTAAATTAGCCATCAGCATATAGGCCCTGCGACTGATAGATTCCATCTGTTTATCATTAAGCCAGCTGGTTAAACCCTTACTGTGGTATTTTTCAAAGAGGTGCACAAATACAGCATCCAGCCCCATATATTTTGGATTGATATATTCATCGGTGAGCCAGTTCAGTAAATATTTATACATCTCGGTACTGTTACGGGCAAGCAGTAACTTATAATCGATATCCCTTATCAGGCTGTCGGGAGCCTGTGGCATTACTTCTCGGTAATACCTTTCCAGCCTTGGTAAAAAAAACGGGGTGCGTATAACCCTTTCGTCCATAAAAGTAATCCCATCCCAGTAATGGCTTTTGTAATAATAATAATTTTGAACAGAATCCTGTTTGGTAACCGGGTGTGTTACGGGAACAACCGGCTCTTTCATGGCTTTTAATAAAACGGCCATCATGGCTGTTGGCTGTGTTTTAACAAGGTTGTCGCGGTAATTATTCAGCTCCTGGTTATACTTATTATAATTCCTTTCATGAAAAAGGGAGTCGGGCTTTGTCCTGGATTGGTTATAAGCTTTTCTTTCCGCCTCAAGCAACACTGCTTTTTGCGCCACAAATTTTTGATACTGAACATACAGGTTATTTGCCGGAGAACCTGTAACTACGGTGGTGGCGGCCAGGTTGTTGGTATCGCCCACCCTGACAGTGATTTTCTGTTCTTTATCAATTAAAAACTCTGTACGCTGTCTTCTGTCTGGGAAAACAGCAACATAAATACCGCCCGGTAATTTTTTGGCGCCTTTAAAAATGGCTGTACCGCTGTTGCTTACTGCAGCAGAATCGGCCACATTCAGATTGGGACCCATGTAATAGGTTAAATAAGCAATACCTGTTTTATACTGGGGTACCTGCAGGGTAACCTGGTACCCTTGTGCAAAAACACCGGCGGTAATAACTGTAACCAGCAGGGAAAGTATATATTTTTTCATAGTATGTATAAGACAGCAAATGTATTTAAAATCGGCGACTCCATACCCGGTGGCTTTGCCCTGTTTTAACAATTACAAATCGTTAACAAAACCAATTTTGACTATTAATACAATATTTTTGCGCCGTGAGAAAAAAGAAACAACGGCTGATACTGGAAAATATTTTAATTGCCGACTATGCTGCCGAAGGAAAAGCGCTGGCAAGGCATGAGGGAAAAGTAATTTTTGTTACGGGGGGGGTACCGGGGGATACTGCTGATATTTTAATAACCAAAAGCAAAAAAGACTGGGCAGAGGGGGTGGTAAAGCATATCAGGCAATATGCGCCCCAAAGGCAAACCGCTTTTTGTAAGCATTTCGGTACCTGTGGCGGTTGTAAATGGCAAATGCTGCCTTATGCCCAACAATTACAATATAAACAGCAGGAGGCGGAGCAAAATCTTAAACGTATTGGCAAAATTCCACTGCCGGAGGTGCTGCCCATTATTGGGGCGGATGATGATAAATACTACCGTAATAAGCTGGAATTTACCTTCAGTAATAAGCGGTACCTCTTACCTGAAGAAATTAATACCCTTGATGCCGAACAAGGCCCGGAAGCCGCTTTAGGCTTTCATGTGCCCCGTATTTTTGATAAAGTGATTGCCATTGACGAATGTTATTTGATGGATGGTATCAATAACAGCATCCGCAATACCGTAAGGGATTTTGCTTTTAAGAACAATTACCCCTTTTATGATATACGGCAGCATACGGGCTGGCTGCGGAATATTATTATCCGTTACTGCACAACAGGCCAGCTGATGGTGAATATTGTTTTTAATTATGATGATGAAGCGGAGCGGAAAAAAATATTTGATCATTTACTGCAGCAGGTGCCGCAAATAACCACGCTGTTGTTTACCATTAACCCCAAATTTAACGACACCATTTATGATTTAGTCCCCGAAGTGTATTACGGGAAGGGCTATGTAGAGGAAAAACTGGAAGATTTTGTTTTTAAAATTTCTCCCAAATCATTTTTTCAAACCAATACCGGGCAGGCAGAAAAACTGTATACCGTGGCCAGGGACTTTGCGGGGCTCACCGGCAATGAGGTGGTATATGATTTATACTGCGGCACCGGCAGTATTGGCATTTTTGTAAGCAGGCAGGCAAAAAAAATAATAGGTGTGGAAGTAATTGCCGAAGCCATTGAAGACGCTAAAGAAAATGCAGCACTCAATAATATCAGCCATGCACAGTTTTTTGCCGGGGATGTTATTAAAATCTGTAATGATGATTTTTTTGCTGCACACGGCAGGCCGGATGTGATCATTACAGACCCGCCAAGGGCGGGCATGCATGAAAAACTGGTTAACAAATTACTGGAGATGGCTGCCCCTAAAATTGTTTATGTAAGCTGTAATACCGCCACACAGGCAAGAGACCTTGCTTTGCTTGGCGAAAAATATACCGTTGAAAAAATACAACCGGTGGATATGTTTCCGCATACCCATCATATTGAGTGCGTGGTGCTGTTGCGGCTGAAATAAGTTTTATCCATTAATTTTATATCATGTCATACTTTAATTCCGGGAACCGGTTACAAAAAGATACTCCTGTTGTTTTTAATTTAATTATTATCAATGTACTGGTTTATGCAGCACAAAAACTTATTGGCAATAAGGTAACAGATGCCATTGCATTATATCCTGTAAACAGCGTTTTGTTTAAACCTTACCAGATCGTTACCCATATGTTTGCGCATTCCCCGCAAATGATATTTCATATTGTTTTTAATATGCTTGCCCTGTGGATGTTCGGGTCATTGCTGGAAAGGTTCTGGGGGCCGAAAAAATTTTTAATTTTTTACCTGGTCTGTGGCATTGGTGCTGCCCTTACCCACCTGGGTATGGAATATTTAAGAGCCCCGGACCATGGTGCCATTACACAGGAAATGATCAATGAAGCATTAAGCAGCGACATTAATATTCCAAAATACTTTTTGGGCGGTGCACTGGGAGCATCGGGAGCGGTTATGGGCGTAATGGCAGCTTTTGCCTATATATTTCCCAACACCCAGTTGTATATGATGTTTATTCCCGTACCCATTAAAGCAAAAATTGCAGTCCCTATTATGGTGGCGATAGACCTTTTTGGGGGCTTTGCAAGCATTTCGGGTGATAATATTGCCCATTTTGCCCACCTTGGAGGTGCCATAACAGGGTTTTTGCTGGTTTTATACTGGAATAAAACCAACCGGAAAACCTTCTACTGACCCTTAACAATTTTTTGAGCTAACTGTTTGTAGTTTTACACCAAGTAATTCTTTATAGTATGGGAGAAGCTGACCGTTACCAGGAGTATAGCAAAACAAAAAGAAAATTTACCCTTGGCCAGCCGG
>Ga0209023_10002127_pt1 | contig 25434 bp, 25 predicted proteins | sample LakOneMetagenome_FD_187468 | JGI IMG/M metagenome (GOLD analysis project Ga0209023, IMG submission 187468) | Freshwater and sediment microbial communities from Lake Erie, Canada (SPAdes) (version 2) | ecosystem: Environmental > Aquatic > Freshwater > Lentic | place: Lake Erie, Canada... | reverse complement strand
GCCAATGGTGCAAAATCCAGAACATCGAGCAGACTTCCCGGCAGATCGCTCGTCACCGCCGGATCGGAAAGCTCAGGCGCCGGAGACAGCGTATATGCCATCGAGATGAACGGCGAGACCAATTCTGCATCGGAAGCCTTCGGCCGCTGTTTTTTATATTGCACCAGAAATGCCGTTATCTTATTCCGTAGATCATTGGGCAACTCCGCCGTGTCCGCTAGCAGACGTTCGCGAAACTTCATTCCGTTCGCCGACAGCGGCGTATTGATCAGCTTTACGGTTTGACCGGATTCGTTGGTCGTCCGGGCCATTTCGATTGTGGCCAACACGACGATCAAGCGTTTGTCAGGTTCGATGCGGACACCGTAATTGGAAAGGTCGAATCCGGGCGAGGCCGTCTGGGCAGTGCCGCCGACGGCACACATCGCCAATAGAGTGATCAAAATGAATTTTCGCATTTGTAGTACCGGGCGTTCGTGCATATTTGTCCGCAATCTAAAAAGATGAAATTCGGCGGTCAAAAGATGTACACGCTCTTTAACGAAACAAAGGATAAAGGACATAACACGCGTCCTTTATCCTTAATGTTCGAACCGTGAAAGTACGGAATTAATTAAAGCTCGCGAGAGCCTCGCCTTCGTCATCATAGACGTCGAAAACGGTCAAAAGTTTGGTGATCGCTAGCAGGTCCTGGATCTTTTGAGTCAGTTTCAAGAGCTTGAGCGTGCCGCCCTCTTTGTTAACGGCAGTAAAGCTTGACACAAGTTCACCGATACCGCTCGAATCGATATAACCGACACCGGCGAGATTCAACAAAAGCTTGTTTTTGCCTTCGCCGAGCAAACGGCGGATGGTCGTGCGAAGAGCAACGCTGCCTTCGCCAATGGTTACTTTTCCGTCCAGATCGAGGATCGTGACATCGCCAGCCTGGCGTTCGGTGATTGTGATATCTGACATTTATTTCTCCTAATTAAATATAACTTGCGATAGCAGATTTTAGACCAATGTGAACTAAAAAGTCCACGTAGAATCAAGTAATTATCGTTTTTTTAACATTTTCACGACCATGCCGCCTTCCGGGTGGTTTGACCAGTGAATGTTGTCCATGAACGAATTCATGAACAGAATGCCGCGGCCGTTTGCCTTGAGCAGATTTTCGGGATTTGTCGGATCGGGGATCTCATCGACCGCAAAGCCCGCGCCGTGATCTCGTACCGTGACCTCCAAGCCGTCAGGAACATCCGCAAATGTTACTTCGACGAGTTTCGACTCATCAAATTTGTTGCCGTGTTTCACCGCATTCGCGACAGATTCGCGGATCGCGAGGTCGATCGCGAACAGGAATTCGTTGCCAAATCCGCACTTTTTAGCAAATTCATCGGCTTTCATCGCTGCCTCTTCGACAGATTCCAGACGGCTTGGCAATGTTATTTCCTGTATCTCAGCCACAATATATGAGTTTTAAGTTATCGGTTTGCGCAACTTTCTGTCAAGACAAACGGGCAACATTCGTTCTAAGATGAATATTATGAAGCTGAGGTCAGCAAAATCAGTTCGCGGCATTGTGAATATGCCGGGCGACAAATCGATCTCGCACCGGGCCGCGATGTTCGCGGCAATTGCGGATGGCGAGACGCGAATAGATAATTTTTCGCGGGCTGTTGACTGTCACACGACACTCGATGCGGTCGAGTCACTGGGCATTTGTGTGCAAAGGAACGGAACAACCATCACGATCAACGGCAAAGGAAAAACGGGCTTGACCGCGCCGTTCGACGCCATCGATTGCGGCAACAGCGGGACGACGATCCGTTTGATCAGCGGCATTCTCGCCGGTCAGACGTTCGATTCGGTCCTTACCGGCGACGAATCGCTCGCGAAACGCCCGATGAAACGCATCATCGAACCGCTTCGCATGATCGGAGCAAAGATCGAAGCCGAAAACGATCGCGTTCCGATAGACATTTACGGCGGCCGCAGACTCGCCGGTCGCGGGCACAAAATGTTGATCGCATCGGCACAGGTCAAATCGTGCATCTTGCTCGCCGGGCTCTATGCCGACGGCAAAACCACGGTGGTCGAGCCAGTCGTTACCCGCGATCATACTGAGCGAATGCTGCGTTGGTTCGGTGTCGATGTGGACGAAGAATTCAGCGAGACCGGAAAGAGCATATCTGTTGACGGCTCATCAGTGTTGACCGCAAACGATCTTTCGATTCCCGCAGATATTTCGTCGGCGGCGTTCTTTCTTGTTGCGGCGGCGTGCTTGCCTGATTCGGAGATCACGATGCCAAACGTCGGGCTCAATCCATCGCGAAACGCGATCATTGATGTTCTGCGGCGGTTTGGAGCTGATATCGCGGTCCAGAACGAACGTGTTGTATGCAACGAACCGGTGTGCGACCTGGTGGTGAGATCAATTGAAGAACGGGAATCCGGCGATGATTCAAATATCGTTCGCGGCGATGTGATCGCAAATATTATCGATGAAATCCCCATCCTCGCCGTGCTGGGAACGCAGATCGAAGGCGGGCTCGCGATCCGTGATGCGGACGAGCTTCGCGTTAAAGAATCTAACAGGATCGCCTCGATCGTCGAGAATCTAAGGCGAATGGGGGCAGCGGTCGAGGAGTTTCCGGACGGTTTCCGTGTCGAGCGTTCGCATTTGAAAGGAGCGTCGATCGATTCGTTCGGCGACCATCGCATCGCGATGGCGTTCGCAGTCGCAGCTTTGTTTGCCGACGGGGAAACTGAGATCAGCGGCGCTGAATGTGCCGATATTTCGTTCCCCGGCTTTTTCGAAACTCTCGCGAGTGTCGTAAAGTCAGTAGCACCTGCTCGGTTCCTCGGGCGGGAGGGGTGCAAGCGTTTCTGACATGAACAAAGACATCAAGATCGCAGTGACCGGTTTTATGGGCGTCGGGAAATCGAGCGTCGCCCGCCACCTCGCGCATCTGTTGAAATGCCGGCGAGTCGATCTCGATCATCTTATAGAGGAATCCGAGAGTCGCTCGATCGCCCAGATCATCGATTCTGATGGCGAATCGGCGTATCGCGACATTGAAACGAACAATCTAAAGCGGGCTATCGAAAGCTCAAACGCCCGCATCCTGAGCCTCGGCGGCGGAACATGGACGATGGAGCGGAACCGCGAATTGCTAAAGGCGAGCGACTTTACGAGCGTTTGGCTTGAGGCGACATTTGAGCACTGCTGGCTTAATATCGCGTTCTCGAGAAAAGATCGCCCGCTGGCCCGAAACAAGCAAAACGCAATAAAACTCTTCGAAGAAAGGCAGAAGATTTACTGTCTTGCCGACTGGCATTTCGTCATTCGCTCCGATTACACATCGTACGATGTCGCCCGCCATATAAAAGAAGAAATTTTTTCTTAAATTCGCCGTTTTTCTCTTGCGCTTCATTACAATTTCTATCAATATAATTTCACTAATTAATTAGCGCCTTTCGAGAGCAATTTCGCGGGGTATCGATTGCTTAGGATCGCAGAATATTCTTTTGAAAATCAGCGATAATAGATCGAATTTTAATAAACACAGTTTTTCTGGAGGAAAAATGAAAGTTAAATATTTTACAGTTCTAACTTTGGCGATCGCTCTCTTCATGAGTGCGTGCGGCAAGAGCGACGCTGACCTGACAAAGGCGGCAAACGATAAATTGGCCGCTGACAAGGTCGTCGGCGTAACCGTCGCAGTCAAAGACGGCGTTGCAACCCTAACGGGCGAAGTCGCTGACGTAACCGTCAAGAGCAAAGCCGAAGCATCGGTCAAATCGGTCGAGGGCATCAAGTCGGTTACCAATAACTGCACAACCAAACCGCTACCGGTAGCCACACCGGCTGCTGCTGATCCAGCACTTACCGGCAAACTCAACGAAGCGATGAAAAAAGCCGGCGTAAGCGGCCTCACCATCGAGGTTGTGAACGGTAAAGCTACGATCAAGGGCACGGTTCCCGCAGCCAAGTACGCTGAAGTCGTTAAGGTAATTAACGAATCCGGCATCACGGGTTGGGAAAATGGCCTCACCAAAGGAAACTAACGAGGAGAATTAAATATCATGTCAGTACAAGAAAAATATCAGTCACTTCTCGAACTCGCTAATTCAAACGGTACGACCTATGAGCTTAGCGAGGCCGACGGCGTCCTAAACGTGGATGGATCTGCTCCTAGTTCCGAAGCAAAACAACAACTGTGGGATGAATATGAGCGTCTTGATCCTGATTTCAAGAGCAATGATCTCATCCTCAACATCGGTCTCGGCGACGCTGCCGGCGGAGGTGGTTCCACCTACACCGTCGAATCCGGCGACAACCTGAGCAAGATCGCTGCCGGTTACGGTATCGCCTGGAAAGCCATCTGGGACGCCAACCGCGATATCCTCCACCATCCTGACAAGATCTATCCGGGACAGGAATTGAAAATTCCCGTCTAAACGGATCTTTGATCGAAAGAAAAAAGCCTGCTCATTTCGATGGGCAGGCTTTTTTTCGAGGAGTTTGGACAAAAACGAACACGAATCCGCACGAATAAATCATTTTCAATTCCTTTTCTTCGTGCATCTGTTCGTTTTCATTCGTGTCTATCTCCTATCGCTTTGGTTTTGACCCAACTAATTTGCTACATTTCAGTTAATGTCTCTCGAAACAGATTTTATCGTTATCGGCAGCGGCGTGGCGGGATTGCGTGCTTCGATCGAGCTGGCGTCCGGCGGTGCTCGGGTGACCGTACTGACGAAGGACAAGGCGAGCGAATCTAACACCGAGTATGCTCAGGGCGGCGTGGCGGTTGTCTTGTCGGATGATGATAACGCCGAACTGCACGAGGGCGATACGTTGGTTGCCGGAGCCGGACTTTGCGACGAACAGGCAGTCGAGACGCTCGTTACCGAAGGTACAAAATACATAAAACAGCTCATCGATTGGGGTGGCGAATTTGATAAAGAGGGCGGCAAGCTTGTCTTTACGCAGGAAGCCGCGCATTCCCGCCGCCGCATCATTCACGCCCACGGTGATTCGACCGGGGCCGAATTCGTCCGCTCGCTGACGGCACGTGCCGGAGCCGAAAAAACGATCAATCTAACGCCGTTCGCAAATACCGAACGCCTTATCGTCCGCGACGGACGCTGTGTCGGCGTGCGATTTCTCGATCCGGTCCTTCGTGCTCCGCGTGAGATCTTCGCGAAGGCCGTCATCATGTGTACCGGCGGTGCTGGGCAGCTTTATCAGCACACGACTAATCCGCCCGTCGCAACCGGCGATGGCATGGCGATGGCGTATTTTGCGGGAGCCCAGATGGCGGATATGGAGTTTATCCAATTTCACCCGACAGCTCTCAATCTCGAAGGTGCCCCGAGATTCCTCCTCTCTGAAGCAATGCGCGGCGAGGGCGGAGTTCTCAAAAATAAGTACGGCGAGCGCTTTATGCCGAATTACGACGAACGAGCCGAGCTCGCCCCACGAGACATTGTCGCCCGTTCGATCGTTGCTGAAATGCGCCGTACCGGAACGCGAACGGTCTTCCTCGATCTGTCGTCGATGACCGAGGAATTTCTCAAACACCGCTTTCCCAAGATATACGAAACCTGTGCCGCCTACGGGCTCAACATCGCGACCGACCCATTGCCGGTCTCTCCAGCTTCGCATTACTGCATGGGCGGCATCCGCACCGACCTCTGGGGCCGAAGCACGCTACCGGGGCTTTACGCGGCCGGCGAAGTGACGTGTACGGGAGTTCACGGAGCAAACAGACTGGCATCAAATTCTTTGCTTGAAGGGTTGGTATTTGGGGCGAGAGCGGGGCAAGCGGCCGCAGACGACAGTCGCCAGTTTTCAGTTGCCAGTAGTCAGTTCCCGGACGAAGCCCAAACGCCAAAGACCAAAGACCAAAAACCGTTCCTCTCGACCGCAGTGAAAAAACGTGTAAAACGCATCATGTGGGAACGCGTCGGAATTCTGCGGGATAAAGAGTCGCTAAAACGCGCGATCAAAGAATTTGACCAGATCGCCGCCGGCAATCTGAGCACGTCGTCGCGAAACTTCGTCACGCTCGCCAAACTCGTCGCCGCCGGAGCACTCTGGCGCGAAGAGTCTCGTGGCGGGCACTACCGAAGCGATTTTCCCGAGCAAAGCGACCGGTTTAAGGTGCATTCGATCCAGCAGATCGGCGAGAACATCGGCTCGGCCGACCTTATTTCTTCTTTCAACCGATCTAAAAAGTAGGCAAGACTTTATCCAGAGATTCGAGCAACGCCGAACCTCGAAGCGATGGCTCGTCGCGGTTGACGCGGCTGATCGACAACACTTTTCCCTCGGGTGAGATGAGAAACGTCGTCGGGAAACTGTTGACCCGCAGACCTTCCCGCAAGAACTGGACGACGCTTGTAAATTGGGCATTCGTCCACGTCATTCCGGCGTCGGTCAGACCTTTCTTCATCGAATCAACCGTGTAATCCTCGTCGGTATTCAACCCGACGATCACCAGATTTCTCGCTCCAAAACGCCGGTTGGCCTCGCGTATATATGGCAACTCACGCCGGCACGGCCCGCACCAAAATCCCCAGATATCGAGCAAGACAAATTTGCCGCGAAACTCCGAGAACTTTCGCTTTTTGCCTTCGAAATCGGTGAAACTGAAATCGGGGAACTCTTTGTTTATAAAAACTTCCTGGCGTTTGTAGTCTTTTGCCTCGCGCTCTGAGACGGTGATCTGGTTTTTTCCGACATCGGCCTTTTTGGTCGCCAGATAGATGTCACCGACGCGAAAAACGACGGTCTCTTCATTAGCTTTTGTCGATTCGGCAGACATCGCCCCCATATCAACCTTGCCGTCGCCGTCCATGTCAACGCCGAGCAGGCCGACCTGCGGATTTACCTTGTTCTTGCCCGCATCGTACGCGTATTGAACAATAACTTTTTTACCGCGAACATCGACCGTCCCGCGCGCCATTACCTCGGTCGATTGCGTGACCAGGCGATCTTCGGGACCCATCTTTTCCATCTTTACCGATTTGAAATATTGCAGGTAAACCGGACAGGTCTTAAATATCCCTTCCTTCATTTTCAGTTCGGCCGTTGTTTCCCATAGATATGGATTGTCGGATTCCGAAGGCTTAAGCGTGTGCTTTTCTTCCGGAGACAGCGAATTGTCTCCGTCGAGATCGACGTACAGGACGGGCAGTTCGCCGCGCTGTTCGATGAGCAGAGTGATCACCGAATAATTCTGCGTTCGCGGGTCCATTATTCTGGACGCCGCTAGGTGGGCGGTTTCGGCTGCGTCAAAACTGCCCTTTATTTTGTCGCGGGTCACAAATTTGAGTATGACCTGTTCAAAATCCTCTTTATTCGCGACCAGATTTGGCTCAAATTGTCCGATATAGTCGGCAGCAAAGAGCGTCGGAGCGAACAAAAGACAAAGTACGATTTGAAAAATTAGTGTCGGAGGCTTAATTCTCATAGTGTTTCGAGGGATGTACTGCGATTTTTGACTTGAACACGAAAAGTTTAGGCAATAGACTAGCTTAAGTCAACGCATTTTTTCCGTCTTCGTTTTTCTGTAAAATTTATCGCGAGATCGCCGGACGCCCGCATGTCCGGCTTGGTACATCTTTCTATGAGTTTCGGAGCAACTACGTTAAACGTCGCAACGATCGTCAGACACCATGCCAGGCTTGCGCCGCAAAAGGAAGCGATCGTCTGGGGCGATGTCCGCATTTCGTACGGCGAGCTCGACCGTCTGTCTAACCGCGTCGCCAATGCGCTTGTCGAGATGGGCATCGGCCACGGCGACAAGGTCGCGCTCAACTGCATAAACAACCCGTATTTCCCCACGGTCTATTACGGCATCTTGAAAGCCGGAGCAGCGGTCGTGCCGATCTGCGTTTTGTTCAAGGCGGCCGAGATCGAATACCATCTTCGCGATTCGGATGCTAAGGCGGTCTTCGTTTTCGAGGGCTCCGACGAACTGCCGATGCTCGTGTCGACAAAAATTGCGTTCGACAACGTCGCGTCGTGCGAACATCTCATCGTGATGACGGCCGATCTGATGGCTCCATCGCCGATTCCGGAGCATAAAACGCTGACGCAGATCACGTTTGATAAGTCGGAGGAATTCGAAATGTTCCCGACCAGCCCGAATGACACCTGCGCGATCCTTTACACGTCGGGGACAACCGGCCAGCCCAAGGGAGCTGAGCTGACGCATCTGAATATCTGGTCGAATAGCGTCACGACGTACAGCATTCACCTCCCGATGCTCGATTTTACCGATGGTGGGCAAAAGACGGTGCTGATCACGCTGCCGCTATTTCACACGACGGGCCAGACCGTGCAGATGAACACCAATATCTACGGCGGCAATCGCGTGGTGCTGCTGCCGCGGTTCGATCCGAAGGCCACGCTCGACGCGTTTATCGGCGAAAAGGTCACGTTCTGGATCGGCGTTCCGACGATGTTCTGGGCGTTGCTCAATTATGTAAAAGAAACCGGCTACGACATCAGTAAGATCTCCGAAACGCTGAAGGTCTGCACCTCCGGCGGTGCTCCGATGCCCGTGGAAGTAATGCGGGAGTTTCAGGAAATGTTCGGGGTTCGCGTGCTCGAGGGTTACGGGCTGAGCGAAACGTCGCCGCTCGCCACATTTAACCATTTCGAACGCCCGTCCAAGCCCGGAACCGTCGGCCAGCCGATCTTTGGTGTCGAGGTTAAGTGTTTTGACGAAAATGATAACGAAGTTCCACGCGGCAAACGTGGGGAGATCGTCATTCGCGGGACCAACGTGATGAAAGGCTACTACAAACGCCCCGAGGCGACCGCCGAGGCGTTTCGCAACGGCTGGTTTCACACCGGCGACATCGGCATTGTGGACGACGAAGGCTATCTCGCGATCGTCGATCGCACAAAAGATATGATCCTGCGGGGCGGTTACAACGTCTATCCGCGTCAGCTCGAGGAAGTGATAATCGCGCACCCCGCAGTCAGTCTCGTCGCCGTCATCGGCGTCCCCGACGACCGCCTCGGCGAAGAGGTAAAGGCCTTCGTCGTGCTAAATCAAGGCCACGAACTTACCCGCGAGGACTTTATCGAATGGTGCCGCGACAACATCGCCGCCAACAAATACCCGCGACACGTAGAATTCCGCGACGCCCTGCCCATCGGCAACACCGGCAAGATATTTAAACGCGCGCTCAAGGAAGAGGCCCAAAATTCGTAGCGAAAGCTTCCCTTTATTGAGTTTGCAGTCGATAATCTGGTCAATTCGGCACACAAGTTTACGATAAAACTTAAGATTTTCGGCTCCCGCCTAAAGTTTTTCACGGCCAATCCGAGCATTCTCACCGCCGACGCTGGCAATCTCGCCGCCAATGCTGGCAATCTCGCCGCCAATGCTGGCAATCTCGCCGCCAATGCTGGCAATCTCGCCGCCAATGCTGGCAATCTCGCTGCCAATGCTGGCAATCTCGCCGTCAATGCTGGCAATCTCGCTGCCAATGCTGGCAATCTCGCCGTCAATGCTAGCAATCTTGTCGCCAATGCTGGCAATCTCGCCGTCAATGCTAGCAATCTTGCCGCCAATGCTGGCAATTTCATCGCCAATGCTGGCGATCTCGCCGCCAAGGTGTGCCTTTCAACCGGAATCCACGCAAAATTGGCGGGAATCCACGGATTATATGCGGGAAGGTGCTCACAACTGGTCACCGGAGCTCCCTAAATATCGCCCAATGGGCCGTTTTATTTGACTAAGACGTTCGCTGACTCAATAATCTAGTCGTGAAGACGCAATTGAAAGCATATTTTATTACCGCGACCGCTTTTTTTGCTCTCTCGGCCTGTTTTGACTCAAAACCAACGCGTTATTCGATCCAAAGCAGCAAAACTTACGAAGCTTCGCTCTTCAAACAGAACTGCGCCATCTGTCACGGCCCAGAAGCCGAGGGCAAAACGCTCGACGACGGCCGCATTATCCCCAACATTCGCGACGGCGAACACAAATACAAGACCGCCGATCAGATCTTTAACCACATCTCCAATGGCGGCAACGGCATGGTCCCTTTCCGCGACATGCTAACCAAACGCGAGATCGACCTCCTCGTCAATTTTGTCCTGAACGACCTCAGAAGTCAGAACCACCTGCGTTAGCGGGTGGCGTGAACACTGTCGTTAGACCGCGTCCGAACTAACCACAGATAAATACAGATAAAACGCAGATACGTGTCGTCGATCTTTATCTGTATTTATCTGTGTCCATCTGTGGTTAAATAATCTTATGAAGATTCTAATAACAGGTTCTACCGGATTGCTCGGCAAAGAGCTGCAAAAGTCATTCACCGCCAAAGGCTACGAACTGCTCCTCGCCTCGCGCAAAGAGCCACAGGACGACCAACACATCCAATGGAGCATTGAGGAAGGATTCACCGATCCCGAAAAGCTCGAGGGCATCGATGTGGTCGTGCATCTCGCCGGCGAGAACGTCAGCGGCCTTCGCTGGACCGACGAAAAGAAGAAGGCGATCCATGACAGCCGCATTCTAGGAACGCGCAATGTCGTTGACGCGATGTCCAGGCTCAAAAAGAAACCGCACACATTCATCGCGTCTTCCGCGATCGGTTTTTACGGCGAACGCGGCGAAGAAGAAGTCACAGAATCTTCGGCGGCGGGCGACAACTTCCTCGCCGGAGTCTGCAAAGAGTGGGAGGCCGAATCCCGCAGGGCCGAAGATGCGGGAATCCGCACCGTCCTTCTCCGCACCGGCATCGTCTTATCCAAAGACGGCGGCGCTCTCGCAACAATGCTTACGCCTTTCAAGCTAGGCGTCGGCGGCGTGGTCGGCAGCGGCAAACAATGGATGTCCTGGATCTCGCTCGAAGACGAGATCGCGGTCATCAACTACGTCATCGAAAACGAAAACATCCGCGGTGCCGTCAACGCCGTCTCGCCCAATCCGGTCACCAACCACGATTTCACCAAAACCCTCGGCGAAGTGCTGTACAGACCAACATTCCTGCCTTTACCCGAGTTCGCCGTTTCAATGATATTCGGGGAAATGGGCGATGCTCTGCTGCTCGCGAGCACAAAAGTAATGCCCAAACGCCTCGAAGACGCGGGATTTGAGTTCAAGCATCCAAACCTAAAAGAAGCGATCGAAAACGCGTTGTCAGAACCGCCTGCGTAAGCGGGCGGCTCGAACCCTTTTATTGATCCAGTTCCGTTGCAACAAACGGTTTTCGTCACCACGTACACGCCGCCCGCTTACGCAGGCGGTTCTGACAAGAACAGCACCGGCCGACTCGGCGAGCAGTCCGCAACAAACGGCGCGATCTGTAGATTTAGTAAATATTCCCCGTCCGCAACCTTATTAGGCACATAAATAAGCTCCGTGATCGTGCTATTCAAACGCGTCGCCGCATTTACCTCATGACTCCCCGGCTCTACACTCCAGAATATGCGGTGATTCACCAGTTTCCCTTCGTCAAACATCCGGTCGATCGACGGAATATCAACCAATAAATGCCTAAACCCGCACGCCACAATATATTCCATCGCCTCCGCCGTAAAGTAAGGCGGAACATCTCCATCACCATATCTCCGCGTCAGCTTACTATCATCATTCGGCAAAGTCCGCACTATCAAAGCCGTTGCCCCCGTGTCAGTACCGCCTGCGATAGCGGGGGGGTGAACCCCGGCGTTATTCAGGCTGTTGAGATCAATGACCAAATCGCTTCCAGTCCGCTCCGTCTCCACCGAAATCAAAACCGCCGCCACAAACGCATCCTTCAAACAATCCAACACCGATATCCGCTCATCGGTGATATGCCCCACACACTCAGTATGCGTTCCGTTACAATGCGGAATAAAGGTGTACTGCTCAAAATTAACACTCGATCCCGCGCGCGTATCGCCGATCGGCTTAGCAGTCGCCGCATCAACTCCAAAAGCATTCGGCTGCGATCCATTGAATTGAAGCGGGATCGAGATATCGATCGCGTTGTCGAGGTCAAAATTTGCGAGATCTGTCATTTATTGTTTTCCCAGCAAAAAGATCAATCCATCAGCAAGCTCGGCCCGCCAGAATTCGGGCGAATGAACGCCGTTCGGGTACTCCAGATATCCGACCGTGTAGCCTTTCGCTTTCAACACATCGCGAAGATGGCAGCTTGTCTCGACCATTGATTTCCCAGAGGCATTTTTGATCGTTTCGGCAGCGCCCACGACCAAATAGAATTTGATATCGAGTTTTGGTGACGACTGGTATTGCGATGTCAGCCATTCTGATGGCTCGGAGGTACCTTCGTTCCCGCGCCAAAACGCTCCGCTTTGCGACAGCACGTTTCCAAATATCCCCGGATATCTAAATGCCACATACGCTGTCCCAAGACCGCCGGCACTGTAACCGCAAAGCGTCGTGCGTTTGGCGTCCGTCGTTACATGAAAATTCTTCTGCGCCCAAGGCACAAGGTCTTTTGCTATAAAATCGGCAAACTTCTGACGATTCGCGAGATCACCAAGGCGATCGACCGAATTATCGACGAATATCTGCACAACGGGGCGAATCTTGCCCGCCGCGATCAGATTATCGTTGATCGTAGGCGAAGGTATGTCGTTGACATAGTCTTGGCCGTCAAACGAGATAAGCAGATCGTATGCGTCGGGCGAACGCTTGTCATAATTCGCGGGCGTATATACCCAGATCTTTCGCTTCGCCTTGTACTGCGAATCATCGATCTCAAACGCCTCTACCTTACCTTTTGCAACCGACGACTGTACTTTGGTCCAATCAACTGCAACGCTACTATTTTGATCAGGCGGCGACGATTTGCTGATTTGCGAAGAACATGAAACACATGACGCCAACACCCAAACCAACATCGTCAATGTCAATTTAGCTACTTTCACAGTGTCTAAAACGTCCGTGTCTTGAATAAAGTTTGTAAAATTATGGCAATCGCCTCGCGTCCGCGTGCAGTTGTCGAATTTTAGATAGAACATCGTCGATATCTAAACTTGAAATGCTCTCAACACCCGCACATATCTTCATCAACAACGCATCCTGAGCATTCCCTTTCTCCTTCGCGACCGAATACGGCAGATCTTCGCGGAATGTGACCATTGAGTATTTTGAGAAATAGTCGCCGTAGGTTTGTTCCAGTTTGGTCTCAAGTTCGCGTTTGCGTTGAAAGACCGGGTCGGCGACGCGGTCGCGCATTTCGTAGAAGTTTTCCTCGGCCATATCGGCGATCGCATCGGTGTTTATCTTTCGAAGCTCTCCATATTCTTCGTAAACAGCCGCCCAATCAGTGCCGTGCCGCTCGATCAAACTATCCAGCACGCGAACATCCTCAAAAGCACAGTTCATCCCCTGACCATAAAACGGCACGACCGCGTGAGCCGAATCGCCCAGCAACAAAGCCTTGCCGTCGACATTCCACGGCCAGCATTTCAGTGTTCCGAGATTTCCGGTCGGATTGGCGAAGAAATCTTCTACAAGTGTCGGCATCAGAGCAACGGCATCGGGAAATTCCCGGTCAAAGAACTCACGGACAGCAGCCTCGTCGGTTAGCTTTTCGAACGCAGCCGTCGCCCCCTTATGAGCTAAAAACAATGTACACGTAAAACTGCCGTCAAAATTCGGCAACGCGATCATCATGAACTGATGCCGCGGCCAGATGTGTAGGGCGTTCTTCTCAATGTCAGAACCGGGAGCGGTAGCGACTGGGTTCCTGAACTCTAGAGGCGGAATGTTCAGTTCTTTGTAACCATGATCCAGAAATACGGTATTCGACGAATAACCTTCGACCTGAGCTTCCATCGCAAGCCGCACCGCCGATCCCGCACCATCGGTCGCGATCAACGTGTCGCCCGACACAGAAACACCGCTCGAAAATTTCGCCATGCCGCTCGCACAATCAAACCCAACGCACCGCTCATTAAAATGAAAAGTTACCTCATCGTACTTATCAGCTTCATTGATCAACGCGATATTTAGCCCCGCACGCGAGACCGAGTTGATATATTCGCCCTGCCGTCCGCTGTATGGCAGCAGTTTCGTCTCGCCCGCGACCGTATGGATCATCCGCCCCGTCATCGGAACCGCCTCGCCGAGCATGTATTCGTCCATCCCGACCTCGCGAAGTGCGGCGATGCCCCGATCGGACAGAGCCAGATTGATCGATCGCCCCGCCGCGACCTCCTCCAAACGCATATCACCGCGCGATTCATAAACATCGACCGAGATACCGCGTTTCGCGAGATAGATCGAAAGCAGCGAACCCGCAAGTCCGGAGCCGATTATAGCAACTTTAGACATATGATTTGCCAAAGAGATCACATAGAGAGAGGAGATGGAAAACTAACCTCCGTGCTCTCTGTGTTCTCTGTGGCTAATTCTCCAAACAATCTTTGAGAATTTCAGCAAAACGATTGACATCCGCAAACGAATTATACAGCGGCACCGGAGCGACGCGGATGACGTCCGGTTCGCGCCAGTCGGCAAATACGCCGCGTTCGGAGATCGCGTTTAGCAGACTCTTATCCGCATCTTTTACGCGGATCGAGAGTTGGCAACCCCGCTCGGCCGGGTTTCGCGGAGTGATGACCGAGACGCGTTCGCCGTTGATCTGGTCGAGTAAATGTTCGAGATAACCGGTCAGTTTCTCGCTCTTGGCGCGTAGATTCGCCATTCCGGCTTCGTCAAATATCTCGAGCGACGCCCTGAGTGCCGCCATTTGAAGGATCGGCGGATTGGACAATTGCCAGCCTTCCGCACCGCTCAGCGGTTCAAAATTCGGCCCCATTAGAAAGCGCGTTTCCTTATTATTTCCCCACCAACCGGCGAATCTTGGCAGGTCAAAACTGTTCGCGTGGCGTTCGTGAACAAACGCTCCGGCAACCGCTCCGGGGCCGCCATTCAGATATTTGTACGAACACCACACCGCAAAATCCACGTCCCAATCGTGCAAATGCAGATCCAGATTTCCCGCCGCGTGTGCACAATCAAACCCGACAACGCAGCCACGCTCGTGTCCCGCCGCGGTGATCGCCTTCATAGCAAATGCCTGTCCCGTGTAATAATTCACGCCGCCGAGCATCACTAGAGCGATCGTGTCACCCTCGCGTTCGATAGTTTCGAGGATGTCTTCGGTTCGCAAGGTCGTTTCGCCATCGCGAGGCGCTAGCTCTACAAGCGAGATCGCCGGATCAAATCCGTGCAGCTTTATCTGCGATTCGACCGCGTAGTGATCGGACGGAAATGCTCCCTTTTCGATCACGAGTTTATGCCGCCCCGCCGTCGGGCGGTAAAACGAAACCAGCATCAAATGCAGGTTGACCGTCAGGCCGTTCATAACGACCGTTTCAGATGGTAACGCTCCGACAACACGGGCCATCGGTTCGGTCAAAAATTCGTGATACGGCAGCCACGGATTTTTCGCGTGCATGTGGCCCTCAACCGCGAATTTTTCCCAATCGGCCAGTTCCTGCTCGACGTAGCCGCGAACCGTTTTCGGCTGCAGCCCGAGCGAATTGCCCGTAAAATAGATCGCCTCGGCCCCCGATCTATAATGCGGTACAAAGAACCGTTCGCGAAAATGAGCGAGCGGATCAGCCAGATCGAGAGCGTTTGCATCCAAATTTGATAGTTCGGGCGAATTAGACATTGTGTTGGACATATTTTAGCTATGTATCTTATCGAACATAACAGAATGTTCACGTATGGAAAAATATTAGAATTATGATCGACAATCAAACATATCCCGAAAGATTTCCCGCTGTTTCCGTCGAACGACAGCCGGTGAGGTTTGCTCCAGCCGCTGCATTCTGGGGCCTTATGGCAGTTAACCTGACGATAATGGTCGTTGGGCTGCCGGTGATAATTGTCTCGCAGGTTCGAAAGCGTCTATTTAGCTAGGTTTAGAACCGTCATATTTGACCATTTTAGCTCGATCGGAATAATAGAAATTATTACATAAAAAAGGCTGTCCGAACGTTTGTTCAGACAGCCTTTTTTGAAAAGTCGCCGATCGTCTTAGACCGAATACCGCTTGGTACCGACGTCCGATATCACGAGTGCGTAATTCGGCTTCTTTGGCGGCGTCGGTTGGGGTGTCGGTTGAGGTTTGCCGGGATTGATCACCGGCGGGTTTTTCGGCGGGCGTTCCTGGCCGTCTTTCTGAGCCTGAGCAGCAACAGCAAGGCCGGCCATCATCACAACCGCAAATAATATGTTTTGTAATACTTTCATCATCTTAATTACTTTCTCCTCGTTTTAACGCTTCTCGGGGAAAGAGGGAAAGTGCGTCCGCTATTGTCTTAGGCAATCTCAATGCCACAGACGCATCTTTGACGTGATACACCTATAAATGGTTGGTAAATGAATTTATCACGCAAATTTCGTTTACAAAACTTTACGTTTTCGGCTATTTTTATACGAAATCGTGAAAACATCAATGCAATTTGTGGCAATTTACCTGCCAAGGTCCGAAAAAATGGCATAATTGAGGCATGACCGATACCCCAAACAGCACCGATCGGATGCGTTCGATACTCGTCGCGGTTGCCACAATTGCAACGATCGCATTCAACGCCCTCGCCGGCACCGGACGGCTCAACGGCGTGATGACCAACGCGGTCTCGGACAAATATCCGACCGTTCTGACGCCCGCCGGCTATGCATTTTCGATCTGGGCTCTGATCTATTTTGGCTTGATCACTTTTAGTATTTATCAGCTTTTGCCGTCGAAACTCGTGCGTCTGCGAGGTGTCCGAACGCTCTATATCGTCAGCTGCGTGCTCAATTGTGCCTGGCTCTATGCGTGGCACAGCTATGCGATCGGAGCTTGTGTAGTGCTGATATTTGCTCTGCTCGCGACGCTTGCGTTAATAAATATCAAACTCAAGACCGCCGAGACCCGTCGTGTTGCTTTATTTACCAAAGCTCCGTTCGGCATCTATTTCGGCTGGGTAACGGCGGCATCGATCGTCAATTTTGTAATTTATCTCAAATACATCGACGTGCAAATGTCGGCGGCGGCGTGGAATGCGCTTGGTTGTGTGTTTCTGGTAGTTGCGTTGCTAGCCGCGGTCGCGGTTCGCGTATGGCTTCGCAATTTTCTATATCCGCTCGCGGTCGCCTGGGCCGCGACCGGTATCGCTATCCAGCAGCAGGGCAACACTGCGATCATCCTGACCGCCGCTATCTGCGTGATATTTTGCCTCGTCCTTTCCATCAGCTTCGTCATGGACCTGAAAAGCACAACTCATGAATAACGGCAAAATCTGCGTCTCCGTCTGCTCTGAAACCGCCGACGAAATGATCGCCAAGATCAAACAAGCCGAGGAATTCGCCGACGTTGTTGAGGTGCGATTTGATTGTCTCGCGGACTCCGAATTCGATAGGTCGTTAGAATTATTAAAGAACTTGGATTGTAAAAAGCCGCTCTTAGCGACATTGCGTCCAAATGAGAATGCGGACCTTACGCCCGCTAAGGTGCTTTGGCGGAAACGAGACAAGATCAAAAAAGAACTCTATCTCATTGAATCACCCAAACGCTTTCGTCGCTGGTTCGACATTCTTGATATTGAATCAATACGTTACGTGGATTTTGAATATGACATTCACGCGAAACTCTCCTGGTGCATGTGGTTTGTCGATTTTTGGGATAACGGATATGAAGCTAAGCCAGAACGAGAACTTGCCGCAAAGCTTAAAGACAGGAATTTGATACTTTCCGAGCACTATTTTCTTCGCGAGAAAATAGATCTGGACGAAATATATCGACGGCTAGTTCCAAGGGAGCGAGAAAGCGAACTGAAAGATCCCAATTTTGTGGAAGAACTTTTATATATCGTCCCCGAGATAATCAAAATAGCAGCGACTTCGGACGATATAACCGACACAATTTTGATGTGGAATCTTCTTAAGCGGGCAAATTCTGAAAACCAAAAGATCATCCCCATCGCCATGGGCGACGCGGGTAAATGGACGCGTATTCTTGGCCTTGCTCACGATGCGTATATGACATATGCGTCGCTCGAATCGGGAAATGAAACTGCTCCCGGGCAGGTGACCGCAAAAGATCTCGTCGAAGTCTATCGTGTAAAAGATCTCGACAAAGACACACAGGTTTTTGGCGTCATCGGCGATCCGGTCGCTCAATCGATCTCGCCGTACATGCACAATCCGGCATTTGTCGATCGCGGTATCAATGCGGTCTTTCTCTCGCTGTTAGTCAAAAATATTGACGAATTCATCCGCCGAATGGTCAGGCCCGAAACGCGCGAGGTGGAATTGAACTTCGCCGGATTTTCTGTCACGATGCCGCATAAACAGGCGATCATCCCTCACCTCGACGCCATCGACCCGACCGCAAAGGCCATCGGTGCCGTCAACACAGTAAAGATCACGAACGGCAAACTCACCGGCTACAACACCGACGCCCACGGCTTCATAACGCCGCTCAAGGAGAAATACGGCGACGTAAAAGATGCCAAAGTCGCTGTCTTTGGAGCCGGCGGAGCCGCGAGAGCGTGTGTATACGCACTGAAACAAGAAGGCGCGAACGTGACTGTCTTCGCCCGCGATGCCGCCAAGGGAAAGGCGTTTGCAGATGAATTCGGTGTTAAATTTTCAGAAATTTCAGATGGCCAAGATCCAAAGGTCAAAGATCAAAGACCAAAGACCATCTTGTCCGACTTCGACATCCTCGTCGACACAACCCCGCTCGGCATGAAAGGAGAGCACGAAAACGATTCGCTTTTCACGGCCGACGAACTGAAGGGCCTGAAATTCGTCTATGATCTCGTAACCAAAACAACCGACACCCCGCTGATCGCCGAGGCAAAAAATGCCGGAATTCCATCGACCGGCGGCCTTGATATGCTGATCGCGCAGGGCTGCAAGCAGTTTGAGATCTGGACGGGATACGAAGCTCCGGCGAAATTAATGCGAGACTCGCTGGTCGTGCGTATGCCAAAATAATCCTTGATGAATGTCGAAGCATTAAATTGCCCAAATTGCGGCGGCGGCGTCGAGAGCGACGCCACGCAGTGCGAGTTTTGCCGTTGTAGATTAAAGACGATGGCGTGTCCGGCGTGTCTCGGCCTTATGTTCGAGGGCAGCAAATTCTGCGGCCATTGCGGTGCAAAGGCCGTCGAAACCGCCGTCATGGACGAATCAAAACTCGGCGATTGCCCGCGTTGCAAGATCAAACTCGTCCTTTTGCAGATCGCCGAAGTAAATTTGCGCGAGTGCGAGCGATGCGACGGCATGTGGGCGGATGTTGAGACATTTGAACATCTCTGTGCGACCGGCGAAGAGCGTTCCGCCGTGCTCGGCTTTCTTGGCGAGCGAAACAAAACGGTCGAACCGCTCGCTACGATCAGCTACGTGCCGTGTCCCGATTGCAGATCGCTGATGAACCGCAGCAATTTTGCCAAAGCCTCGGGCGTCATCATCGACACCTGCAAACGGCACGGCGTGTGGTTCGACGCGGGCGAATTGCCCCGGATCATCGAATTTATCCAGAAAGGCGGTATGGATCTCGCCCGCCAGCGTGAAAAAATGGCGATCGAGGCCGAACGAGATCAATTAAGAGACGAACAACGCAAATTCGGAATTCAGAATCGAAGATTCGATATGAATCTCGCAAATCAGGGCGACGACGAAGTTGGCATCAAGGGTTTTCTGGCCCGCCTCTTCGACTAGCTCTAGAAAAAGGCGAAAAACGGATGGCCATCACATGAGATCTTCGTTTCAAAAAATTGTTCTGCTCATCATATTTACCGTTTGTCTGGCTCAATTCGCGACGGCCCAAGCCGCGGCTTGGAACCCGCAGCGAACTTGGGTTTTCGCGGTTGGTTTGCTCGAGTGGAAAGACAGCGAGAGCTTTGCGTCGTTTCCGAAAGAGAACCGCCGCGACGAGATCTTGCTCGATGTGCTAAAGAAACGCGGCGTTCCCGCGAGTCAGGTCGTTTACCTCCAGGACAATATGGCGACAACGGCAAACATTTCTGCCGCCTTCAATCGGCTGCTTGCCCGCACAAGGCCCGGCGACACGCTCATCGTCTATTACGAAGGCCACGGCTACAAGGACGACAACGATAAGACCTTCTTTGCGAGTTATGACGTCGACGACGAAGACAATCCCGGCTGGGAGGTCGCCTCTGTGCCGACAACGATCGAGCGAAATTTCAAAGGCTCGAACGCGATCATCGCGATGGATAATTGTTATTCCGGCGCAATGGTGACGGCAGTAAAGGCTGCAAAACGTCGCGTTTCTTACGCCGTCATGGCTTCGTCATCGGCTAGCCAATCATCGACGGGCAACTGGACCTTTACCGAAGCGATCATCTCCGCGTTCAGCGGCGAGGCCCACGCCGACACCAACCGCGACGGCACGATCACCTTTGCCGAACTCGAATCAAACGCCGAGGCCGACATGCTATTCGGCGAAGAGCAGATCGCGTCATTCGCCTTCACCGGCACATTCGATCCGAGCGCCAAAATAGCTGACGCCGCAAAGGCCGCTTCGCCCCGCGTCGGCGAACGCGTCGAGGCGTATAGCGAAGACGACTGGTACAAAGGCACCGTCATCGACGCCAAAAATGGCCAATTTCTCATCCATTACTATGGCTACGAACAAACCGACGACGAATGGGTCACCCCCAAAATGATTCGCATCCCAAAGACCACATCGATCTACAAGATCGGCGAAAAGGTCCAGGTCGAATGGAAAAAACAATGGTTCCCGGCCCACGTTCTAAACATAAAAGGCGGCTCGCACTTTGTCAGCTACGACGATTACGACACCGACGAAAACGAATGGGTTTCGTCGAAACGGATCAGGAAGCTGAAGTAAGAATCTTTTCAACGCAAAGTCACCAAAGCCGCAAAGACGCGAAGATCCTTTAGTAATCTTCTTGGTTTACTTTGCGACTTAGCGTTAAAATCTTCCTAATCCATGAACGAACGCTACAGCCGGCAAATGTTATTTCGAGAGATCGGCCGTGAGGGGCAGCAGCGGTTGCTCGATTCGCGCGTTTTGCTTGTCGGTTGTGGTGCGCTTGGGGCGGCACATGCTGAGATGTTGGCGAGGGCGGGTGTGGGGAAGTTGCGGATCGTTGATCGTGATTTTGTCGAATATACAAATCTGCAGCGTCAGACGCTGTACAAAGAAAGCGATGCCGACGAGCGTTTGCCAAAGGCGGTTGCGGCAAAGAACCGGATCGCGGAGATCAATTCTGAGATCGAGGTCGAGGCAATTGTCGCCGATGTAAATCAGTCTAATATCGAATCGCTGATCGAGGGCTGTGATCTCGTGCTCGACGGCAGCGACAATTTTCAGGTTCGTTACCTGCTCAACGACGCCTGCGTCAAGCACAACAGGACGTGGATATACGGTGCCGCCGTGTCGAGCTACGGCACGACGATGACGATCATTCCGCATCAAACGCCGTGTCTGCGATGCATCTTCGACGAAATGCCGGACGCAGGTTCGTCGCCGACCTGTGACACTGCCGGCGTGATAATGCCGATCATCGCGACTGTTTCGGCCACGCAGGTTGCTGAGGCGTTGAAGATATTGGTCGGCGATTTCGCCGCGTTGCACCGTTCACTGATGCAGTTCGACATGTGGGCAAACGACCGCCAGCGAATAAAACTGAGCGAGCCAAACGCAGATTGCAAAACGTGCGGGCTGGGACAATTCGAATTTCTCGATACCGAAACTCCGGAATTCTCCGCCGTCCTCTGCGGCCGCAACGCCGTCCAGATCGCACCGCCGGCCGCGACCGCACTCGACCTCGAATCGCTCGCTGAACGCCTGCAGTTCCTCGTCGCGGTCAACGTCAACGAATATCTCCTGCGGTTCACTACAGGCGAAAGCGAGATAACCGTCTTCCGCGACGGCCGCGCGATCGTCAAGGGAACTGATGATATTTCGATGGCGCGTTCTCTATATGCTAAGTTTATCGGTTCGTAAAACTTTTGTTGAACTTGGCTCCGCGGATTCCGTAATGACATTGTGATACTTTTCACAAACGCTTTACGCTATACTTTGCGGGGACATAAATTATGAGCGGCAAACCTAAAGTAGTGATCATCGGCGGCGGATTTGGCGGGTTGTGGGCGGCGAAGGCACTCTCGAATAAACCGGTCGAGGTGACGCTGATCGACCGCAAGAATCATCACGTCTTCCAGCCGTTGCTATACCAAGTTGCGACTGCGGTGCTTTCGCCCGGCGAGATCGCGCAGCCGATACGGCGAATCTTAGCGAAGGCAAAGAACACCGAGGTGATCCTCGGTGATGCTGTCGGATTCGACAAAGAAAACAATGCGGTCATCTTAAATGACGGTGCGCGCGTCGTTTACGATTATCTGATCATCGCCGCGGGTGCTCGTCATGCGTATTTCGGCCACGACAATTGGGAAACGGCCGCTCCGGGACTGAAAACGCTCGAAGACGCCGTCGAGATCCGCCGCCGCGTGTTGCTCGCATTCGAACTCGCCGAACGCGACGCATATCTCACGGGAAATCAACGCCAGCTAAATTTCGTCGTCGTGGGCGGCGGCCCGACCGGCGTCGAGCTCGCCGGTGCGATCGCCGACATCGCCCGCATGGCCCTCGCCAACGATTTCAAAGCGATCGATACTCGCAAAACGCACGTCATCCTATTCGAAGGCTCCGACCGCGTCCTCGGCACATTTGCGGAAGAATTGTCGGTGAGCGCCAAAAAACAGCTCGAGCAGATTGGCGTCGATGTGCGGATCAACAGCTTTGTCAGCGAGATCGAACCGGGTCGTGTTAAGGTCGGCGAAGACTGGGTTGATTGCGATGTCGTCCTATGGGCGACCGGCGTTGCCGCATCGCCGCTCGGCAAAGCTCTCGGCGTCGAGACCGACAAAGCGGGTCGCGTCCACGTTGAAAACGATCTGTCGCTCAAGGATCACGCGAACATCTTCGTCATCGGCGACATGGCGTCTCTAAAACAGGAAAACGGCGATCCCGTTCCCGGAGTTTCGCCCGCCGCGATGCAGATGGGAACGCTCACGGCAAATAACATTCTCGCCGAACTAAACGGCAAGCCTCGCGAAAAATTCACCTACTGGGACAAAGGCACAATGGCCACCATCGGCCGCAGTCGAGCCATCGCTCAGGCTGCGGGTATGAAATTCAAGGGCTTCGTCGCGTGGCTGATGTGGCTGTTCCTGCACGTGTTTTTCCTGATCGGTTTTCGCAATCGCTTCGCCGTCATGTATTCATGGTTCTGGGCATATCTAACCAGGGAACGCAGTGCTCGCCTCATTACCGGCGACGCCGACGAAATGGAGAACGCGCTGACGTTCATCGGAGCAAAAAGCAAAAAAAAGGCGGTGAAAATAAAATAGTGTGACAATTTTTATTGCGCCTTTTCCAAACTTAAGGCATCATATGACTGTGCGTGCAATGTACGTACGTAATTGAATATGATCTCGACAAATACAAACACCAAAGGCGAACGGTTTAATCTCCGGGCCACAACGCGCCAACGCCAGTTGATCTCTCTTGCCGCAGAAAAAGAAAACAAGAGCTTTAGCGATTTTATCCTCGACAATGCCGTCGCCGCTGCCGAGGCCTTAGTGAGCGATGATGCGTCGTTTGTTTTGAAACAAATAGATTGGGAGGCATTTTCCGTTGCTCTTGATGCTCCGCCGCGAAAAATACCGGCACTTCGTAAATTATTAACGGAACAAAGCGTGCTCGATGCCGGATAACCGATACCGCCAAACCGAACCGCTCGCGCGTTCGCACAAGGTCACCGATTTTAACTGCGGCGAACCGGAACTCGACCTCTATCTAAAACGATTCGCATTTAACAATCAGCGAAAGGAAATATCGCGAACCTACGTGACTGTGAGGGACGAAAATGTCGTCGGTTATTACACCATTGCTTTCGGTTCTGTCAGCCCAGACGATTCGGCTGACGAGATAAAGGCCGGTTTGCCGAAATATGATATCCCAGTAATGCTTCTCGCTCGTCTCGCGGTCGATAACGGCGAAAAAGCCAACGGACTAGGCCGGGCGTTGCTACGGGACGCGATGCTTCGAACCGTACAGGCGGCAAATATTGCGGGATTAAGGGCATTTTTAGTTCACGCGAAACACGCCGCCGCCCGACGATATTATGAACAATTTGGCTTCATCAATTCGCCGACCAATGAACTGCATTTGATGCTTTCGATCAAGGATATTCGCGAGAATTTGATTTGAAAGCTGAGAGGCCATCGTGGAAAAAGAATTTTTTTTCTACGAAGCCCAAACGTTCGCTAGTATTTCGCCGCATTTTCGCTTAACTTCATACAGATGTTTAGACTTTTTAATGTTGCCGCTTTTCTCATAACTCTTTGTTTTTGCTCGATTATTACCGCAGCCAGCGAACCGCTCGTTTGGTCGGTCAATTCGCGTGCTGACGTGCTCAAGGGCGAAGCGCGTGGGGTTTCGATCGATCAGGACGGGACGATCTCGCTGGCGCCGAAACTGACGGAGGTTTTTAAGACCGGCCAATCGTACATTTGGGCGAGTGCGGTTGATGCGGCGGGTAATGTCTACCTCGGCACGGGCGGCGACGGCAAGGTTTTTAAGGTCGACGCGAGCGGCAACGGAACCCTTTTTTGTGACCTCGCAGAGATCAATGTTTCGGCGATCGTCATCGGCAAAGGCGGCGAGATCTATGCGGGAACTTCGCCGGACGGCAAAGTTTATCGCATAGATGCGAGCGGCAAAGCGGACGTTTATTTTGACGCCAAAGAAAAATATATCTGGTCGCTCGCCGTTCTCGCGGACGGCAGCCTCGCGGTCGGGACGGGCGATGGGGGCAAGATCTACAAAGTAAAAACCGCGAACGCGACGCCGGAAAGCTCGCTCCTGTTCGACACCAGCGAGACGCACATCATCTCGCTCGCCGCCGACAAAGCGGGCAATCTCTACGCAGGCACTGATTCGAGCGGCATCGTGATGAAATTCGGCCCGGAGGGCAAACCATTCGGCCTACTAGATTCGCCGCTTCGCGAAATTCACTCGATCGACATCGGACCCGATGGCTCGGTCTATGTTCTTGGCCTCGGCGAATCGGCTTCGGCCGCAAAACCGGCTGACGCCGCCGCGACCCCTGCCGCGAGTGAAAATAAAACGGTCTCGGTCGACAAACCAAACCCCGCAAATCCCGAACCGGCGGCCAAAAGCAAATACGACCTCAAGGAAGCAAAATCGGCCGTCTATCGCATCATGCCCGATGGCGGAACCGATATTCTGTGGGCGTCGCCGACTGTCGTCGGATTTTCGCTCTACGCCCAGCCAACCGGCAAAGGCGTCATGCTCGGCACCTCGGACAAAGGCCGTATTTACAACATCGGCAACGACGGACGCGAAACGCTCGTCCTCCAGACCGACGCAAGT
>Ga0209023_10002126_pt1 | contig 25438 bp, 19 predicted proteins | sample LakOneMetagenome_FD_187468 | JGI IMG/M metagenome (GOLD analysis project Ga0209023, IMG submission 187468) | Freshwater and sediment microbial communities from Lake Erie, Canada (SPAdes) (version 2) | ecosystem: Environmental > Aquatic > Freshwater > Lentic | place: Lake Erie, Canada... | reverse complement strand
CCTGGCCGGGAATGGTTTTGGCAGAACGGAAACGGGCAATCCATTTATCCATGTGCAATTTAAATTCATCAGTTGTGCGGAATGCATCAATACGCAGGACGCCAAAGAAATGGCCGATGCCTTCGCCGGGCATATGTTCAGGCATTGGTAAGTAAGCCGGGAAAGGCGGAACCCATGGGCCATAGTTTGCTCCACTCAATATCCCCGAAAAAATATCGGCAATGGCGCCAAGTGCATAGCCTTTATGACTGCCGTGTTCTTTATCGCCGCCAAGCGGCAAAAGCGTACCACCATTTTTTATTTCATTGGGATTGGTGGAAGGCTCTCCTTCTTTTGTAAGTGCCCAGCCCAAAGGCATGGATGAATTTTTCCGTTGCAGTATCTCCAGTTTGCCATTGGCGGCTGTGGTAGTTGCAAAGTCGGCAACAAATGCCGGCTGCTCTCCTGCAGGTATAGCAACAGCGATGGGATTTGTTCCCAGCATTCTTTCTTTAGAGAAAGTTGGCGCTACCAATGCCGATGCATTCGTCATGGCAATACCAATCATATCATTTTGTAAAGCCATCATGGCGTGGTGACCGGCAATGCCAAAATGATTGCTGTTACGTACACTCACCCAACCGGTGCCCACCTGTTTTGCCTTATCAATGGCAACCTGCATGGCAAAGGGAGCAACAACTAAACCCAGTCCCCGGTCGCCATCAACAACCGCAGTCGATGGCGTTTCATGTACAATGGAAATTTTTGGGGTTGCATTTACCCGCTGCACTTCCCACAAACGGATGTAACCACTAAGCCTTGCCACACCATGACTATCCACCCCACGAAGGTCTGCAGATAATAATGATCGGGCTGCTGTAGTTGCATCCGTTTCATTGCAGCCGATCTTTAAGAAGATGTTTTTTGAGAAATTGAATAGCTGGCTGTAGGAGAAGGTTTTGCTCATTGAGCAAAAGTAAATGAAATTTATACTTCCGGTAGTTCAATGGTTATTGAAATAAATAAGTATGCCTTTCCTGGAAATTGTTATTCCGCCTTCTTTGAAGTTCTGAACCTGAAGGATGCGCCAAAAGCATAAAAGTTATCTGGTGCCAGTTTGCTGAGACCGATCCCTGCAGAAGCATCTACCTTAAGATTGTCGTTGATATAAAATGCCAGTCCGGCACCCAGGCTGTTCATGGGATGGTATTTTTCCCAGAAATACCCATATACTTCAATGAAGGCAAACCACCTTTCTCCGAAATTAAATCCCGGTGAAAGGCTGTAAAGAAAATACGGATCAAAGCCAAAGTCCCTCCACAGCATGCCAGCATTATAGCGGATCGAAACGGTCTTAGATATGTTGTTCCGGAAGGCAAAACGAAAATCAGCACCATCGATTGTGTCTTTGAAAATAGTACGCAGGTGATTAAAATGATAGTGTGCAATTAGTGATGTTTTCGGAATCACTCCTTTCCCATCCAGGAAGTTGAATTTTGCACCAAGCTCTACCCGGTTGATACCTTTGTACGTGCTTGTTCCATTCACAGCTTCTTCATGTATGGTAGCTAATTCTGTGATCACCCTCAACTCTACTCTCTTCACCAATCCATATTTTATCAGCAAAACAGGGTTTTGCATAAAATGGTCTTTCAGGCCAAAGCCTTTTTTTTCCGTATCTCTGTAAAAACCTGTTTCTCCCTGCATCCATTTTTTTTCAGTGGTAGCAGGATCAATGGTAAAACCTGGTCTGTCAGTTGTCATTTTTTCATCCTGTGCATTTGCTGCAATAGCAAGCAGGAAGAGGGTGCAGGTTAAAATATGTTTCTTCATAAAAAACATAGCTGCTCCTTTTTAAACAGAGGAGCAGCTAAGAACAAAAATAATAATTCTGATTTCGGGATAAAAGCAACCTTTTAGCGTATTAACATAACATTTCCATACGGGTTTGTATTTCCTGCTCCGTTAAGAATATTATTCGGACAGCCGGGTATTGTTACTCTCCATGTATAATTCCCCGGGTCGGCAGGTTGGCCATTACTATATGTTCCATTCCATGAATAATCCAGCAAGGTTGGGCCGGTTGAATGAAATACCTGGTTACCCCACCGGTTCCAGACCCAGAATTCTCCACCGGGATAATCCTGAAGGTTTATTGGCCTGAACAGATTATTAATGCTTGCCCCGGGCGTAAAGGCTGTCGGAACAACAACCCTCCTGGGATTATAATGCTTAACGGTCTGTATACCGGAAGCAACGCAACCTGCAAAATTTGTATTATTTACAGCCAGGTTATATGTATACACTATTGGCGGTGGCGCTGTTGGCGCATTAATATTTGGCGGCGTTAAAGGAGGAAGACTGATCATTGGTTTTTCAATGTTCGGATTGCTCAGGTAGGTGGCCGGAGACCATGTAAAAGTATAAGAAAGCGCAGGGCCGTTGGGGTCTGCATATTGCAGGTAGTAATCCGGTATCAATTGCATAGGAGCCGGATTACAACTGAATGCATTGTATGTTTTAGCATTCACCACCATTTTCTGAACGAAATAGGTGAGTGAATTTGAGATCACGAACTGGGCAGGATTTGAAGTTTCATATGCATACATCCGGTATTGATAAATACCAGCCACCGTTTCTGTCCGAATATAATTTATCGTATTAGCCCCTGGGATATCAGCCCAGCTTAAGCCATTATTATTACTCCGCTGCCATTTAAATCCGGGGTTCGAAAAAGGAATTGTGGGAGTAGGCCACCAGGAATAAAGGTTAACCGTACCGTTATTGCATGCATATGATTTCTGAACAATTGAGCCGTTAGAGAACGATGCAACAATTGGAGGAAAACACGGAGCAAATGAAATATCATCCACGGCAAAATCATTACCATTACGGCTATTATGTTCGTTAACAAGAATAACCTGTAAAGAAGTAACCCCGGGGGGAAGGTCAAACATAAATGATAATTTTTGCCAGGGGTTTGCCGGATCATATTCTACAGTATATGTGCCACTAGCCTGAATCAGATTATTTGATAGATCCTGTAGCTCAAAATGAAGTTGCGGACGTTCAAAAAAACCACCACTAGGGTCCGCTAAATTTGCTATATAAGCAGAGAATTCATATCCGAATGCCTGTGTCAGCCCTGTTACAGTAGTTCTATACACCACCCCGGGACTTTCATTTCCATCCACTAGTAGCATATAACCATTAATATCTGATGGTGTATGATCCTCAGTTAATGCTAACCAGTTGGGATTACAACCAATGACTTTATTCGATACCGAATACAAACCCGGCTGGATATAACAATTCGCCTGATATTGATAGGTAGTGGTGCCTAAAGGTAAAGGCGGACCTGGATTGGATCCAGAACCAAAGTTTAAATAAACCGCTGGTGTACCTAACACACCACTGCAAGATTTTAATTCTCCTACAATGAAATTTACAATATCAACATAACTGAGGCCATTTTGACCTCCCAGGTCTTCATAAACCTCAATAGTTCCCTGGCCATTTAACCATGCTGGAATATCGTCCCATTGAATAGTTATGGTATGTTTATCAGAAGATAGAACCGTCCCATAGGTTACATTCCAGGTTACGTTTGCATAATTTTCATAAACGCCTCCCCAACTGGGCCAGTTGGCAGTATAGGTTTCTGTTGCGCCGGGTGTTACGGACATATTGCCTGAAATAAAAAAATCTGCCCTGGCTATCAGTGAAAGTATGCTAAGCATACATGTGAATAAAAGTTTCATAGTTAAATATTAAAAGGTGAATAGTAGTGTCTCTGGTAAAAAACTGTACGTGTTAACCAATTACTTCCTCAAAACCTGATGAATCTTTCTTCTAAAAACCGTTCCCTGTTTTTTGCGCCCGTATATATCAACGAAATTTCCATGGCGCTTTTCTGACCACGATTCTTTGAATAAAAATTTATGTCGTAAGATGTATTTAAGGCAAATCCAAAAAAATTCAATCCAACAACAGGAACAATGGCCTTACCGCCAATCACACTACTTCTTAACCAGGCCCCAAACGAGAATTGATTATTTCTGTTTAAACTGAGTTCGTATGAAAGCCCTGTAAACAGGTCATTGATCGACCTTTCGGAATAACTCACCAGCAGGGCTGAATATAATTTCCCTTTATTCCTCAGTTTCCTTTCCCAGGCAAAATGTCCCCATGTTTGTCGTGGTACATTTAATTCCCCTCCCTGGAAAAAAATTTTCGGTGCTGTTATATGATACATGGAAACTCCTGCTGAAATCAGGTTGGCAGTATTGATCATTCCCTGGTAAATCAAACCGGCATCCAGGTCGGTATATGTAACATCCACATCGCCGAGTTGAAAGATGTCAATATTAGAATAGCCTGAATTTATCCAGGAAACAAGCTGGCTTTCAAATATGTAATCTGGTTTTAGTAATTTCCTATGAGCGTAGGTTGTTTGAAATCCTATGCCAAGCTGTTGTTTTCCATCTTCATCAAGGCCTTTTTGGTAAGAAGCCGAAAGCGATAAATAAGTATTTTTAATCCCCTCTGCTGCACTGTTTTCCGAAAGCCCGTAAATACCAAGCGCAAAGCAATCCTGCTCCGGAACTAATTTTTCCAGGACTTTAAAATCTGAGAAAAATGCAGTCTGCGTAAATATATGCTCCTGTGCATTTATTGTCCGCCTGAATGATCCGCCAATACGGTAGCTTTTATTAAACCGTCCTGTATTTGCAGGGTTAATTAATAATGGAGCAGCATAAAACTGCGAGAACCTGGCCTGTGAGACAGCAGTTGGCTGGTTAACAAAACAAAATAAAAGTATAGGGCTAAAATATTTTGTCATGGATGGGGCTTTAAAATGTAAAAGATCATTTCCACCTACGATACAATGCTACAACGCTTTTAAAATAACAGAAAGTGATATTGCTCCTAAAAAAAAGAGAAAATACTCATCACTGTGAAGTGTATTAAACAGAGAAGCCGCTCAAAAATGAACGGCCCTCTTTTTTGCTCAACCTTACTTATATGGGAATGCGGATAACTAATTATTTTCCTGTATCATCTCCTGTTTCTTTGCTTTGAACTTTTTTTTCTGCTCATCCGTTAAGATGGCCTGTACATTTTTTGCCTGCTCTTTTTGTAATTCCCGCAATTGTTTTTTCTTTTCTTCTTCCGGCAGCTGGCCGTTGTTTTCTATGGCTTCCTTCTTAGCCATACTTGCCTGTCGTATCTCTTTCAGTTTCATTTTCTGCTCCCGGTTCAGGTCAAGATCCTTTAAGAGGTCTTTACGGTTATTCATAGAATTGCCTGGCTGGCTTAAAATCGAATCCACCTGCTTTGATGGAGAAGGTTTCCGTTCTATCTGTGCAACCGAGATCATGGAAGGAAGAAGTAAGAATAAAATCAATCCGGGGATTTTCATCTTTGTAAATTTTCAGAAAGATAGATGGTTTGCCCGCGAAGAAGTTTAATCAACAGCCATTTTCTTCATAAAAAAACCGGCCACACAGTGACCGGTATAGTTTTTCAAATACGGTAATGCTGTTTTTATCTTAAGAAAAGCAGTTCCCGGTATTTCGGCAGCAGCCAGAATGAATCGTCAACCAGCAATTCCAGTTTGTCCACGTGATTACGGATAACATCAAAGTATTTTCCTTTCACGTTATCACAATAAGCAATGGCCATTGCACGGGTATCGGCGATCTCATTGGCTTTCTTTCTTTCCTGGATCATCTTCTCTACGTTATCGCTGATCTCGTTAATATGGGTGCTGATGGCTTCCAGTACCTGTTTCTGGTTGGCATAAGCCGCTTCAGAAAGTCCAACCTCTTTCAGCCCTTTAATATTGCTGATAAGTACATTCTGGTATTTAAGCGCCGAAGGAAGAATGAACGTAGTGGCTAAGTCACCCATCACCCTTGCTTCGATCTGAACCTTTTTAATGTATGCTTCCAGCATGATCTCATGACGGGCTTCCAGTTCCACATGACTGTAGATCTCGTTGCTTTCAAAAAGATGCTTGGCTTTGTCGGTAACATAAGCGTCCAGTGCAAGCGGTGTTGTTTTCACATTTGCCAATCCACGTTTTGCTGCTTCTTTTTCCCATTCTTCGCTGTAGCCATCTCCTTCAAATAAGATCGTCTTACTGTCTACAATGTATTTCTGTATCACCTGCATGATGGCTACTTCTTTCTTCTCCCCTTTTTCGATCAGTGCATCCACATCCACTTTGAATTTCCGCAGTGTTTCCGCCATGATCGCATTCAAGGTGGTCATGGAGATGGCGCAGTTGGCAGATGAACCTACCGCACGGAATTCAAATTTGTTACCGGTGAAAGCAAACGGAGAAGTGCGGTTGCGATCCGTGTTATCCAGCATCAGTTCAGGAATACTTTTATGTATGTCTAACTTCAGCATGGCTTCGTCCTGTTCGTCAAACTTGCCCGATACCCTGCTCTCTACCTGGTTCAATACCTGCGTTAAGTATTTACCGATGAAGATGGAGATGATGGCAGGGGGTGCTTCATTCGCTCCCAGTCGATGATCGTTTCCTGCGCTTGCGATGGATGCCCGCAACAGGTCGGCATAATCATGCACGGCTTTGATCGAGTTCACAAAGAATGCAAGGAACATCAGGTTTGTCTTCGGCGTTTTTCCGGGGGCTAATAAATTAACACCGGTATCTGTAGCCATACTCCAGTTATTGTGCTTACCACTACCGTTGATGCCGGCAAATGGTTTTTCATGCAATAAACATTTTAAGCCATGACGTTTTGCAACCCTTTCCATAATATCCATCAACAAAGTGTTGTGGTCAACTGCTAAATTTATTTCTTCAAAGATCGGCGCACACTCAAACTGTGCAGGCGCTACTTCATTATGACGGGTACGAATGGGAATACCCAGTTTATAACTCTCCTGTTCAAAGTCACGCATGAAAGCATAGATCCTTTCCGGTATGGCGCCAAAATAATGATCATCTAATTGCTGGCCTTTTGCAGGCGCATGTCCAAAAACAGTACGTCCGGCCAGTAACAGGTCGGGACGAGTATTTGCCAGGCCGGCATCTATCACAAAATATTCCTGCTCCCAGCCAAGGGTTGCAGTAACCTTTGTTACGTTCTTATCAAAATATTGACAAACATCCACTGCAGCTTTATCCAATGCCACCAATGCTTTCAGCAAAGGTGTTTTGGTATCCAGCGATTCGCCGGTATAAGAAACGAAGATGGTGGGAATGCATAAGGTTTTGCCTTGGCCGATCTCCATGATGAAGGCCGGAGAAGATGGATCCCATGCGGTATAACCTCTTGCTTCAAAAGTTGCCCGCAACCCACCACTTGGGAAAGAAGATGCATCGGGTTCCTGTTGAATCAATGCGGCGCCTTCAAATTCTTCGATGGGCGTACCGTCTGATTTTAAGGTAAAGAACGAATCATGTTTTTCTGCAGATAATCCAGTTAGCGGTTGAAACCAGTGCGTAAAGTGAGTTACGCCTTTGCTCTCCGCCCAGGCACGGATGCCGTTGGCGATCTGCGAACCCATGTTGCGGTCGATCTTTTTACCGCCACGGGTTGAAGCAACCAGGCTTTTGTAAGCCTCATCACTTAAATATTTACGGGCTACCTGCAGGGTGAACACGTTCTCATTAAAGATCTCCGTGATCTTGCCTGGGCTCTCCACTTTTACTTTAGGGAGGCCTTTACTCAGGTTGTCTAACGCTTTAAAACGTAAAGATTCCATACTATTTTTGGTTTTAAGGCACAAAAAAACATTAAATACTTCTATAAAACAACATTTTTTAAAATAAATTGTAAAAAACTGGGTAATCTTGGTAAAAAAATTGATATTATTTTATTTTTTAAACTTTACTCTGGCCCAGTTAACCGAGCATAATACTGGAGTTATTATCAGGGGAAGATACAGGCTCCGGTAGCGGACAATGGAGCCAAGATTGGGTACAATATAGCCAATGAGGAGAAAAACCGTAAGCGTGAAAAACAGGGCAAATAGTAGGAATGGCCTGTTGGCAACCCCCGTTTCTTTTTTCCGAAAGAAAAGAAACAGGAATACTAAAACCTGGTAGGCTGCAAGCTCAATATTGAGGGGCAACAGCGACTTTGATGGCAGTTCCCACAAATAAGGTCTTAATAAGGTATGGTTAAGTGCCTGGGGTGCATTGGCGGCAAAACTTCTGAAGCCTGGTTGAAGCGTACTTAGTTCTATCTGCGTATCTGAATGCTGCAATCTTAAATATTCAGCCTGCTTTTGGGTTACTACTTCGGGTGGATCTATCTTTTTAAATACAAGGCCGACCGTAAAAAAAAGGATCCCTGTCAGCAGGTAAGCCATCGCAAAGGTCCTTAATGCAGGCGCTTTCATTTTTACAGCCACGATCCAAGCGATCGCTGCAGGCACCAATGCTAAAAAAATAAAACTGCGCAAGCTGAACAGCAGCAGTAAACTGATACCGGCAAACAACAATCTTTTTACAGTAAACCTGTTCTGCCCTAAACTCTGAAAAACGATATAGATAAACAACGAAAGCATTAAAAAAACCATCCCGTCTTTATGAATACCTGAACTAAAGTAAAGCATGGATGGCAGGAGGAAGCAACCGATCATAACCAATATTCTATTTTCAGGATACAGTTTGATGAACAAACGGTACAGCAGAACATGCCCGAAGAAAACAAAGAAATTAAAGAACAGGCTGTTTATATAGTAATCGCCCCGGCTGAAGATATTGAATACCGATACCAGTTTGATGATGATGTTTCCCCGCAGGTCGTTCCAGTATGAATCATAGGAACTGAAGAGGCCGGAATAACCATCGGGATAACCGGATGTAAATATGTTGGTGAGGTATTTACCCGGATCGGTGATCATAAGCTGGTATTCATTCCATGCTTCCCGGTTAATGTCCCAGTAATCATTTCCAGGACCATAAAAATGCAGCGACATCCAGCCGATGGCAATACCGGCAATGATCTTAAAAAGAAAAAGCCCGAGAATAACTTTACTGTCAATGCCCGACTTCTTTATGAATGGGATCCGCAGCAGCAGCCAGCAAAAAGCAACCAGGTAAACAACAAACAGCAGGTAATTCAATGCTTTTATTTTTTTGGTGTGGGAAGATAGTTAAAATATTTGCTTTGCCGGTCAGGATAAAAGGCATGCAGTTGTTACCTTTGCGTTTTCACCACCGTTTCTCATCACATTTATGGAAATAACAGTAAAAACAGCAGAAGAATTAAGACTGACAGCAGAAGAATTTGAACTCATTAAACAAAAGATCGGCCGCACCCCAAACTTCACGGAACTCTGTTGTTTCAGCGCCATGTGGAGCGAACACTGCAGTTATAAAAATTCCATCAAGTGGTTAAAGACATTGCCCCGTGAAGGAAAAAAAATGCTGGTGAAAGCCGGTGAAGAAAATGCCGGGCTGATGGATATCGGCGATGGTTATGGCGTTGTTTTTAAAATTGAATCGCATAATCATCCATCTGCTATTGAACCTTTCCAGGGTGCAGCAACGGGTGTTGGCGGTATCAACCGGGATATTTTTACCATGGGTGCCAGGCCCATTGCTTCTTTAAACTCATTACGGTTTGGAAAACTGACCGAAGCAAAAACGCAGCACTTACTTGCCGGTGTAGTGCATGGCATTGGCCATTACGGCAATTGTTTTGGCGTACCTACTGTTGGCGGCGAAGTTTATTTTGAAGAATGTTATCATACCAATCCATTGGTGAATGCCATGAGCGTGGGAATTTTAAAAAATGGAGAAACGGTTTCTGCTACTTCCGGCAATGTAAAAGGCAATCCTGTTTTTTTTGTAGGCAGTGCAACCGGTAAAGATGGTATTGGCGGTGCCAGTTTTGCATCGGCCAATATAACGGCTGATAGTGCAGAAGATCTGCCCGCTGTACAGGTTGGCGATCCTTTCCAGGAAAAGAAATTGCTGGAAGCTTGTTTGGAAGTGATGCTGACAGGTGCCGTGGTTGGAATGCAGGATATGGGAGCTGCAGGAATTATCTGCTCTACTTCTGAAATGAGTGCAAAGGGTAATGCAGGTATGCGGATCGACCTTGACAAAGTTCCTACCCGTCAGAAAGATATGAAAGCATGGGAACTGCTTTTAAGCGAAAGCCAGGAACGTATGCTGCTGGTTGCTGAAAAAGGAAAAGAAAAATTAGTACTGGATGTTTTCAAAAAGTGGGACCTGCCCTGCAGTGAGATCGGTGAAGTAACAACGGATGGTATGCTGCAGTTTTTTATGCATGGAAATTTAGAAGCTGAATTACCAGCCTATGAATTAGTACTCGGCGGCGGCGCTCCGCAAAATTCAAGAGAATATACCGAACCAGAATATTTTGAAAAGATAAAAGCATTCAATGCAGATACTATTGCTGTACCAAAAGATCTGAAAAAGATTGCGGAGCAGATCATTCAAATTCCAAACATCGCCAGCAAGCGTTGGGTATATGTGCAGTACGACAGCATGGTGGGTACCGGCAATGCAAGTACCAATGCACCCAGCGATGCAGCCATTGTAATTGCAAAGCCAACCAACAAAGCGCTTGCATTAACTACAGATTGCAACAGCCGTTATGTTTTTGCCGATCCATACAAAGGCACCATGATCGCCGTTGCTGAAGCGGCAAGAAATATTGTTTGCAGCGGCGGGCAACCATTGGGCGTAACTAACTGTCTTAACTTCGGCAACCCCTTCGACCCGGAAGTGTATTACCAGTTTGTGCATGCTATTAAAGGCATGGGCGAAGCCTGTATAAAATTTGATACGCCGGTAACAGGCGGCAACGTAAGTTTTTATAACCAGGGGCCCGATGGGGCGGTGTATCCTACACCAACGATCGGCATGGTGGGCTTACTTGATTGCGCCGATGATAAAATGACGATGGACTTTAAACAGGAAGATGACGAGATCTACCTGGTAGGCACACAACGCAACGACATCAATTCATCGGAGTATTTACATAAGGTACATGGCGTAGAATTTTCGCCGGCACCCTATTTTAACCTGGCCGAAGAATTTGATGTGCAGCACGAGGTTAAAAAAATGATCCATAAAAAACTCATCTGCTCGGCACATGATATCAGCGAAGGCGGCTTGTTTATTTCTTTGATAGAAAGTTGTTTCAATCGCGATCTCGGTTTTGATGTGGCTACCAATAACAAAGAGATCAGGCCCGATGCTTTCTGGTTTGGCGAATCGCAAAGCCGGATAGTGGTTTCTGTATCCAAAGAAAACCGGAATGATTTTAACATGCTGCTGGAGAAAATGGAAATGACCGTAACTTACCTTGGCAAAGTAACTTCCGGCAAAATAAAAGTAAACGGAGACGACTGGGGAACGGTGAGTGAATGGAAAGATAAGTACGAGAATGCCATTGCCAATTTACTTGCGGGACATGAGAGTGAGCATGCTTTAACGGCTTTATAAAAATTTAGAAATGAGTTTAGAAAAGGATCAAAAAGAATCAGGGTCTTTAAAAGTCCCTCCTTTGGAGGGGTTTGGGGAGGCGATAGTAGTTACCGGCGCCGCCGGCTTCATTGGAAGCTGTATGGTCAGTTACCTGAACCAGCAGGGATTTGAGAATTTAATATTAGTGGATGAATTTGAAGACGAAGAAAAAGAACTGAACCTGCTTCATAAAAAATTCATCGTTCGTGTGGAACGGGAAGATTTTTTTGATTGGGCACAGCGGGAAAAGCCCAACGTCGATTTTGTTTTTCACCTGGGGGCAAGAACCGATACCACCGAATTTGATTATGCCGTTCACCAGCACCTCAATGTTGAATACTCTCAAAAGATCTGGAATTATTGCACGCTGAATAATATTCCACTGGTCTATGCTTCTTCTGCCGCCACGTACGGAGAAGGTGAACTCGGTTATGATGATAACCATGAAGTGATCGAACAGCTTCATCCGCTCAATCCTTACGGCATTTCTAAAAATGAATTTGATAAATGGATGCTGCACCAGGAATGCCATCCGCCTTTTTGGGCCGGATTGAAATTCTTCAATGTGTACGGACCAAATGAATACCACAAAGCCAGAATGGCCAGCGTGATCTTTCATTCTTACAACCAGATAAAACAAAATGGCAAAGTAAAACTGTTCCGTTCGCATAAAGAAGGTTATGAAGACGGCGAACAGCTCCGTGATTTTGTTTACGTGAAAGATGTGATCGCTGTTTGTTACTGGTTGATGGAAAACCAACCGGCTTCTGCCATTTATAACCTTGGTACCGGCAGGGCAAGAAGTTTCAACGACCTGGTAAAGGCAACTTTTGCCGGGCTGGATATGCCGCCCAACATTGAATTCATCGATATGCCCGAAGACATACGGGATAAATACCAGTACTTTACCGAAGCCAACATGGGTAAACTGAAAGCCACAGGTTATACTGCTCCGTTTTATTCTTTAGAGAAAGGTGTGGAGGATTATGTGAGGAATTACCTGTCGAAGAATGAGTTTTATTAAATTTATTTAAAGTACTTCTCCAGTTTCCATATCTACCTGGTAGGGGAACAAATTCATTTTGGGTTTTTTCTTATGCAGCATCGTTGGACTTTCACCATTAGGATTCGTATAAGTATATTTATAATTAAATCGTTCCCTGATGTTTTTGATACCGTAAAATTCGAAACTATTTTGCGTTCGTATAAGTTTGAAGAAATTCCTGCCTGAAGTAATAAATAGGTTTTCGCCGTCACAATATCCCCACACCTTGTTTGTAGGGTATTCATTTCCCTTTTCATCTTTAACAAACAAAACATCCCCGTATTTATCCATATCCACACTTACATAATCATTGCCGGGTTGATTTTGCTGGAAGTTTGCAAAACTCAGGTAGATGCCCTTTTTATATTTTACCGCACTTAAAACCGGCACATCAAACGGTCTCGTGCTGAATCTGGTTATATCTATCAGTGTAAGTTTCCTTTCTTTCTCTACAATTTTTCCGGGATCCTTTTCAAACAATTTGCCGGTTGCGGAAATGATCCCATTTGCCAATGTAGCGGCAACATTTGGTATGGTAAGTTCATTATTCCATGTTGCTTCAGAAAACAACCTCCCTGGATCTATTACCATATTAATGGATGAATCAAAACGGTAGAGCGGATAATAATCGCCTGCCTTTTTAAGATAAAACTCCAGCTTTAATCTTAATAATCCCACCCTGTCCGTAATCAGTACATCGGATGTTTTTACATGAACCAGGCTATCGTATTGAGAAAACCACAATTTCCGGATGACGATTAGCACCGAGCATCCGTTATCAGTCAAAACAGGTTTATAATACCCAAATAAGAATGCACCAATGTCTTCCTTAACCCCTTTTTCTAAACCAAGTTTGTAAACTTTATTAAAATGGCCACTGAAATAACCGATCTTACCGGTATCAGCCCGGGCATCCATTACCTCAAAATCAGTAAATAGCAGTTTGCTGGCGCCTGTATAGCTTTTCCCGGTAATATCCAGGTATTTGAACGGCAACTTACCTTTATAAAAATCATCTTTCCCCTGACTAAATAAGTTGCTATATGATAAAATAAAAAAACCTATGGAGTAGATAATTCGCATAGAAAGATTTTAGTTAACAGGCATCCGGAATCACTACAAAATAGGAACTTTTTTAAAAACCCCTCCCCAAATTTCCTCCCCCCAAATATTCCGCTTATCTTTGCATGACCTCCAAGATTTTATCCCGAATTTTCCTGGTCATATTTATTAACCGCAGCTGTTATCCCGAAAAATAAGGGAATGGTTGTAAAATTATTTTTTATGGCTAAGTATATTTTTGTTACCGGTGGTGTTACATCCTCTTTAGGTAAAGGAATCATCGCCGCATCCCTGGCAAAACTTTTACAAAGCCGCGGTTTAAAAGTCACCATACAAAAATTTGACCCGTATATAAACGTTGACCCCGGTACTTTAAATCCCTACGAACACGGCGAATGTTATGTTACCGACGACGGCGCCGAAACCGATCTTGACCTTGGCCACTACGAACGTTTTTTAAATACCCCAACATCCCAGGCAAATAATGTTACCACCGGCCGCATTTACCAGACCGTAATTAATAAAGAACGGGAAGGCGCTTATTTAGGTAAGACGGTGCAGGTTATTCCACACATCACCGATGAAATAAAACGCCGGATGCTTTTATTGGGGACTGAAGGAAAATACGATGTTGTTATCACCGAGATCGGCGGAACCGTGGGTGATATTGAAAGCTTACCCTTTGTGGAAGCAGTAAGGCAGATCCAATGGGAAATGCCGGAAGAAGATTGTGTGGTGGTTCATCTTACCCTCATCCCTTATTTAAGAGCGGCAAAAGAATTAAAGACAAAGCCCACCCAGCACAGCGTTCGTATGCTGAGCCAGGAAGGGGTTCATCCCAATGTGATCGTTTGCCGTACGGAGCATCCACTAAGCGATGACCTGAAAAAGAAGATCGCCCTGTTCTGCAATGTAAAACCCAATGCCGTTATTGAAGCGATGGATGCCGGTACCATTTATGAAGTGCCGCTGAAAATGCTGCAGGAAGGCCTGGATGTGATTGTACTGAAAAAATTACAGATAAACGGGTATGCCGCACCCGAGCTGGGCAAGTGGCGTGCCTTTCTTGATAAATTAAAATATCCGCAAAGCAAAGTTACTATTGGCCTTATCGGTAAATACATTGAACTGCAGGATGCTTATAAATCTATTCTTGAATCTTTTATTCATGCCGGTGCCATCAACGAATGCAAAGTGCAGATCGTGAATGTGCATAGTGAATTCATCACCGATGAAAATGTAAAAGAAAAACTGAAAGACCTTGACGGACTTCTGGTAGCGCCCGGTTTTGGAAACCGGGGTGTGGAGGGAAAGATCATCGCTGTGAAATTTGCCCGTGAAAATAAAATGCCCTTCTTTGGTATTTGCCTGGGTATGCAGATGGCGGTGATAGAATATGCAAGAAATGTATTGGGCTGGACTGATGCACACTCAACCGAAATGGATACCAAAACCACTCACCCGGTAATTGACCTGATGGAAGACCAGAAGAAAGTGAAGAACATGGGCGGTACCATGCGGCTGGGCGCCTATCCCTGCGAAATTAAAAAAGACAGCCTGGCTTATACCATTTACGGAACCTCTCCTATCAGCGAACGGCATCGCCATCGCTGGGAATTCAATAATAAATACCTGGACGATTTTGAAAAAGCAGGCATGATACCAAGTGGAAAAAATCCTGGCACCGGTTTGGTGGAGATCGTGGAATTAAAGGATCATCCTTTCTTTATAGGTGTGCAGTATCACCCCGAATTAAAAAGCACCGTGGAAAATCCGCAGCCCATTTTTGTTCATTTTATAAAAGCAGCCAAGGCCTTTGCGGAAAAAAAGGAGTCGGTGAAAAATCCGCTGCTGCAGAGTGAAATGATATGACCGTCATTGCGAGGGAGGCACGACCGAAGCAATCTCCTGAACAAAATTTCAATGCTGATGTTACCGGCTTCAGTTTTTTATAGCATCATCGTTGTGTCACTCACTTGTACCACATACCTTTGTGCATCATTTTCAATCTAAAATTTCTTTTCTGTGTTTCCTTGCCCCTGCGGCAAAAACAAAAACTAATCTGTGATTACCAACAAAAAACTTTCAATGGATGAACTCAACCGGAAATCGGTTGAAGAATTCAAACGTACCGACAAGATCCCTGTAATTCCTGTATTGGAAAATATCCGCAGCGCTTATAATGTGGGCAGTGTGTTTCGTACCGCCGATGCATTTTTGCTGAACGCCATTTATATCACCGGCTACACCTGCGTTCCTCCTCATAAAGAAATTAAAAAAACAGCCCTTGGTGCCGAAGAAACGGTTGACTGGAAACATTTTGCCAATGCAACCGAAGCCATCAAACATTTACGGGAAGAAGGCTATAAAGTATATGCAGTGGAGCAGGCAATGAACAGCATCAAACTGCAGGACACTACTTTTACAGCAGATGATAAAATTGCTGTTATATTTGGCAACGAAGTGACCGGCGTGGAGCAGGATACCATTTTACAATGCGACGGCTGTATTGAGATACCGCAACTGGGTATGAAACATTCGTTGAACATTGCAACAGCAGCCGGTGTTGTGTTGTGGGAGATCGTAAGAGGGAGGTTGGCTACAACTTCCACAGCGGTTGCAACTCCGACAACGGTTGCAACTCCGACAGCGGTTACAACTCCGACAGCGGTTACAAACCCTGTCGGCAGTTGAATCAATTAACGTACCTGATCAACCGCAACAAGAGGTTAAAATCGCCGACCGTGGTAAAAAAAGTATTTATTGAATAATTCCCCCATCCCCTAAAGGGGGATTTAATACAGCGAACGTATTTTTGAATATAGAAATGACCAACATAAAAAAATATCTCTCCCTCGTAAAATTTTCTCATACCATTTTTGCAATGCCCTTTGCATTGATCGGATTTTTTTTGGGGATCAATTATTTTTTTGACCTATCGTCGTTCTTATCAAGTTCAGCATATAACTGGTATTCCAGTCCGGATCCGCAATTCCTTACTTTTAAATATTGGCTGATAAAATTTTTATTGGTTATTCTCTGCATGGTCTTTGCCCGTTCAGCCGCCATGGCTTTCAACCGCTGGCTGGATAAAAATTTTGATGCAAAAAATCCACGAACTGCTGTACGGGAAATTCCGGCAGGCATTATAAAAGCAAACAGCGCTTTGATGTTTGTTATTATAAATTGCCTGTTGTTCGTTGCCTGTTGCTTTTTCATTAACAGCATTTGTTTCTACTTATCACCGGTTGCCTTATTCGTTGTTTTGTTTTACAGTTATACCAAACGTTTTACTGCATTATGCCATTTGGTATTGGGTGTTGGGTTAAGCCTGGCTCCCATTGGTGCCTATCTCGCTGTTACCGGCGGGTTTGCGGTGTTGCCTGTTCTTTTTTCATTCACCGTACTGTTCTGGGTAAGCGGCTTCGATATCATTTATGCATTGCAGGATGAAGAGTTTGATAAAGCAAACCAGCTTCACTCCATTCCCGCTGCTATCGGTAAAGCAAAAGCATTGCGGGTTTCAGAACTGCTGCATACACTTGCTGCCGCCTGTGTGGCATTTGCGGGTGTGTACGGACATTTTGGTGCCTGGTACTGGTGTGGTGTTGCGGTGTTCATGGGACTGTTACTTTACCAGCACCGTCTTGTAAAACCAACTAACCTCAGTAAAGTAAATATGGCTTTCTTTACTGCAAACGGAATTGCATCGGTTGTTTTTGCAGTTTTTGTTATACTCGATCTTTTTTTAAGTTGATCCCGGATACAAGATGCAGGATAGAAGGTATCTGTTATCCTGCATCTTGTATCTTGTATCTCTTATCTTCGCCCCATGGCACGAATCCTTGCAATAGATTATGGCGGCAAAAGAACCGGGCTGGCGGTAACCGATCCGTTACAGATCATTGCCACCGGCCTGGAGACCATCGATTCAAAAGAACTCATCCCCTACCTGAAAAAATATTTAGTACAGGAACAGGTGGAACTGATCATCATCGGCCTGCCAAAGAATTGGGATGAATCCGATACGCACGGCACCCCCCTTGTAGAAGCGGCTATAAAAAAAATTCAAAAAGAATTTCCATCAGTACCCCTTAAAACCGTTGATGAACGCTACACGTCTAAAATGGCTAAGGATGCCATGCTGGAAATGGGCATGAAGAAAAAAGACCGCCGGGATAAAAAAAATGTTGACCTGATCGCCGCAACCATCATCCTGCAGGAATATCTTCAAACGATTTGACGTAAATTTGCAACATGATCCTTCCGATAGTAGCATATGGTTCGCCGGTCTTACGCAAGGTTTGTGACGACATCAGTCCTGACTACCCCGGCCTGGAAAAATTTATTGCCGATATGTGGGAAACCATGTACAACAGCAATGGGGTTGGATTGGCAGCGCCGCAGGTAAATGTAGCCATCCGCCTGTTTGTGATGGACAGCGAACAGATATTCCTGAACCAGGAAGAAGATGAAAAAGACGAATACCCCGATGCACCGGGTTATAAAGGCATTTTCATCAATGCACATATCACAAAACTGAATGGGGAAGAGTGGGCCTATAACGAGGGCTGCCTGAGTATTCCCAAGATACGGGAAGATGTTTACCGCAATGAGGAGATAGAAATTGAGTTTGTGGATGAAAACTTTCAGCCCCATATCAAGACATTCAACGGCATAACAGCCCGGGTCATTTTACACGAATACGATCACATTGAAGGCAAGCTCTTCATTGACCATATAAAGCCCCTGAAACGGAAACTTCTGAAAAGAAAACTGGATGATATTTCTAAAGGCAAGATCAACGTTGATTACCGGATGGTATTTCCTAAATAAACCGGCAGTTATTCTCCCAATGCCATCACTTGTTTTTGTTGCGGGCACAGCTATTTATTTATCCACAATAGCTCAATTTTGTGATATACCCCAATTTGGGTATTGTATAATCGGATTAATGAGCATACTTTAGTATAGTAATCTACCTTATCACTTCTTAAACATTGCTTATGAGAAAAGTACAACTATTGTTTTTTACAATTGGTATCTTTTTCTCTCTCGGCTCATTCTCTCAAAGTGTTACTCCTTCCATTTTAAACGCCAGCGGTGGAACTTATCCGCCAACCTATTATCGTTTTGAATGGAGTTTTGGTGAAGCGATGGCTATTGAAACCATGCTGAGTCCAAACCTGATCGTAACAAACGGTGTTTTACAGCCCGGTACAGATAAACCGGCCAGTATAGACAACGGTGGCGGATGGGGCGGCGACGAGATCAGGATACTGCCTAACCCAACCCAAAGCGTCCTGGAGATAGACTTCTTCAGTAAGCAACAGGGAAAGGTTAGCATGAAACTTTATGATGTCTCCGGAAGATACCTGGGCAACAGGGAGTTCGACTACTTTGGTGTGGGCCGCATTGAAAAATGGGACCTGAGCAGTTACCCGTCAGGCGAGTACTTCCTTTACATCCGCCTGGAACCCACCGGAACGTCTGTGGGTAAGAAAGGAGGATTTAAAGTTATTAAGATCAGGTAAACCGCCTGGTCAAATCAGGGAATTGAAAAAATAAAAAAACCAAAACCATTCTACACATGAAAAAGATTTTTTTAACACTGGCAGGTTTTATGATTGCGTTACTCAGTATCGCCCAGTCGCCCAACCTGATGAATTACCAGGGTGTGGCCCGTAATGCTGCCGGAAATGTTTTACCAAACCAACCGATCGGATTACGTCTAAGTATATTGAATGGCGGCCCTGCCGGCGCTGTTGTTTATAGTGAAACAAGAAACGTAACCACCAATGGCTTCGGATTATTCAATGTTGTTGTTGGAAGTCCCGGGGCTATTACCACCACGGGTACCATTGCCGGTATCAACTGGACAGCATTTGGCGCCGGAAGCGGAACCAAATATTTGCAGGTAGAACTTGATGCTACTGGTGGTACTAGTTACTTCAATGTTGGTTCAACCCAACTGGTAAGTACCCCATATGCATTAAATGCAGGTGCTGCTGCTCCCGTTGGCCCGGCCGGCGGAGACTTAACCGGTACTTATCCCAATCCAACAATACTAATCCCTTTTTTGAGGACACAATCTGTTCCGGCAAATACCATGATTGGTGTAATTAATTCTTCAACAACAGGTACCCTTGGAGCAATCCAGGGAACAAGCGCCAGCACTGATGCCAACGCTGTAGCTGTTCAGGGAACTATTTCATCAACAACTCCGGGCGGCTTTTCGTCAGCAATACGTGGCGTTAATAATGGTACCGGTGGTCTTGGCATAGGTGTTTGGGGTTCACAAAATGGCAGTGGCTGGGGTGTTTATGGAACGGCAACAAGTGGTATAGGCGTTAATGGCAACTCCGGATCAGGTTTTGGTTTACTTGGCACTTCAACATCAGGTGTGGGCGTGTATGGAACCAGCACCACTGCAAATGGTGGTTTATTTGAAGTTACAAATACGGCCAGTACCGCTGATGCTTTAAGAGCCACAACAGCAGGCACAGGTGCAAGCTGGGCTATCCGTGGTATCAGTTCAGGAACCAATGGTGCCGGACTTTTTCAGCAGACTAACCCAACCAATACTTCTAATAACCTCCAGTCTAACCAGGCTGGTTTGGGACGTGCTGGCCTGTTTAATTCTACCAATACAGCCAGCACTGCTAATGCGGTAGATATTAATGTAGCTGGAACAGGCTATGCTTTAAGAGCTGCCAGTACTAACGCTGTTCCGCTTGCTCTGCAAACAGTGGGCGCTGTTCAACATACTGGCATTGGCGAAGCCCTAAATTTTGTTCTAAGATCGGATGCAACAGGTAATGCTACCTGGGTTGATCCGAGTATCTTATTGCCTGGTGCTAATTTCTGGTCAAGAGTTGGTACAAACTTATTTACTTCTAATTTGGGAGATAATGTAGGAGTAGGCACTAATGCCCCCACCCACAAGTTTACCGTTTCCCATGGCGGTTCAACTGGTATTAGTGTAAGTTCTACCGCAGGATTCTCTGTAGTTGATATTAATGCTGCTACAGGTGATGCTGCTTTACGTTTTGGCAATGCCGGTGTAAACCAATGGAACATGCGCAACCGCCCGGGCGATAATTATTTAGAATGGTTTGAATTGGGCGGCGGCGGCAGTCGTATGGTGATACAGGATGCTACCGGTAATGTAGGTATTGGCGAAACAACAAATCCAACTTATAAATTAGATGTATTACACGGTGGTTCTACCGGTATCCGCAGCCGTTCAAGCAGCAGTTTCTCAGTTGTTGATATTGATGGTGCAAGTGGTGATGCGGCTTTGCGTTTTATTGCCAATGGCGTTAACCAATGGAATACCCGTAACCGCCCGGCAGATAATTATTATGAAATATTTGAACTTGGCGGTGGAGGAAGCCGTGTAGTTATACAGGATGCTACAGGTAATGTAGGTATCGGTGAAACAACAAATCCTACATACAAGCTGGATGTATTACATGGTGGAAGCACCGGTATACGTAGCCGCTCTTCTTCTTCGTTCTCTGTAGTTGATATTGATGCAGCAACCGGTGACGCAGCTTTGCGTTTTCAAAAAGCCGGCGTTAACCAGTGGAATGTACGTAACCGCCCTGCCGATGATTATTTTGAAATATTTGAACTGGGAGGCGGAGGCAGCCGGGTAGTTATCCAGGATGCTACTGGTAACGTAGGTATTGGCGAAACTACGAACCCAACTTACAAATTAGATGTGTTACATGGCGGTGCAACCGGTATCCGCAGCCGTTCAAGCAGTACTTTCTCAGTAATTGATATTGATGGTGCAAATGGTGACGCTGCTTTACGTTTCCAGAAAGCCGGCGTTAACCAGTGGAATACACGTAACAACCCTGCAACGGATGACTACCAGATATTTGAACTTGGTGGTGGAGGTGAAAGAATGCGTATAGACAATACCACCGGTAAAGTATGGGTAAACCAGGATTTTACAGTAGTTGGTGTAAAAGCATTTACCATGGACCATCCACTTGACCCTGAAAATAAAATGCTGATGCACGTTGCTGCAGAAAGTAATGAAGTAATTAATTTTTACAGTGGCAATGTAACTACAGATGCAAGCGGTAAAGCTACTGTTAGCCTTCCTGATTACTTCGAAGCAATAAACAAAGATTTCCGTTACCAGTTAACTGTGGTTGGCGGAACTTTTGCACAGGCTATAATCAGTAAAGAAGTTAATCATAATAAATTTGAGATTGCTACTAATCAGCCTAATGTAAAAGTTAGCTGGGAAGTAAAAGGTGTTCGTAATGATGCCAGGATGAAGATGTATCCATTTGTTGCTGAACAGCAAAAAACCGGGTCACAGAAAGGTAAGTATGTTGATCCTGTATCTCACAATCTGCCTCTCAGCAGGGGTATCAGTTATGATGCCAGCTTAAATTCTTCATTAACTGATATTAAACCAACCCCCGAAAAAGCGCCAAATCTTTTAAATACAAAAGGTGGCAGTCTTGAGCAAGGGCCAATTACCAAACCAAATACAGGTAAAATGGATAACAGCGGAAGCGTCGCTCCCGATACTAAAAAACAAGAAGTAAAACCAGTTGCTAAACCAATCGGTCCGCAAAGCATAAATGACTAAACCCTTTTAGTGCTTTCTTAATACCTTGCAGGCATGAAATATTTCATGCCTGCTTTTTTTTATTTCCTGTATCCTTTGAACCTATCTGCCCAGGAAAAAAATGATAGTATTGTAACGGTAGGCAAAAAAGCGATCACCCTAAGTGAAGTGGTTGTCAATAATAAACTCAATATTCCCGTATTCATTGAACGGATCAAAAACGACACTTCGTTTTACAAGGCTTTTCGCAACCTGCACATTCTTGGTTTTACCGCCATCAACGACATACGCATGAACAACAACGATGGTAAAATGAAAGCTGGTTTGCACAGCAAAACAAAACAGGTCCGGGTTAACAACTGCCGCAAAATGGAAACCCTGGAAGAACAGGTAACGGGTGATATTTATGACGAGTACCGGAATTTCAATTACTACACAGCACAGATGTATGCTTCTCTTTTTTTTACGAAAGATTCAGTTTGCGGCGAGACCAATATTGTTACTGGAACAGCATTCAGTACATCGGGCAAAAGTGGTATGGAAAAGCATAAAGAACAATTGAAGATGTTGTTCTTTAATCCCGGTAAACGGATCAACGGCTTACCATTCATGAGCAACAAAACAGCCATCTACGACGATGAAATGGCCGACTACTACGATATGAGTATCGACATGGGCATTTACAATAATACCAATTGCTACCTCTTCACCCAAAAAGTGAAACCGGAAAATAAGGGGTCGGTGGTGGTGGATGAAATGACCACCTGGTTCGATTCAAATACATTTGACGTGCTGGGCAGAAATTATTCCCTGAGTTACGATGCAGCGGTTTACGATTTTAAAGTGACTATGGAAGTGGTGATGACGAGGTATGGTGAATATACGGTGCCTTCACTCATCCGGTACAACGGAAACTGGAAAGCGATTTTCAAGAAAAGGGAAAGAGGTGTTTTTACTGCTACCCTTTTTGATTTTAAATAACTGTTCTCACTTTTATACCAATTTGAATATTTATTAACCTTTTGACACTTATTTTTGGCACATGAAAAAAATATTCTTTCTTATTCTTGCGACTGTTTCTATCAGCGCATCTGCACAAACCAGCGGAAAAGATTTTGCAGCCATTGACGAATACATAAAGGGCCTGGGTACGATGGAGGGCATGAGCACAGCCACCATCGACAATGTGGTCATTAATCATTTTGATGATAAGGTAGATAAACTACGTGCCATCTATACCTGGATCGCATTGAACATTAACTACGATGTGAAAGCAGCCCGTACCAACAGCACCATGAAGAATACCCCGGCCGATGTGCTGGCTTCCCGCAAGGGCGTGGGCCTTGGTTTTGCCAGCCTGTTCCAGGACATGTGCAGCAGTGCCGGCATCCGTTGCCTGACCGTAGATGGATTCGTAAAGTATAATACCCTGCAGATCGGCGAAAAGGGAACCGAAATAAATCACAGTTGGGCCGTGGTGCAGTTGGGCCAAAGCCCCGATACCTGGTATTATGTGGACCCTGCTTTTGGAAGCGGCCACCTGGAAGCAGATACGAAATCATTCACAAAGTCATTCTCCGGTGCTTATTTTTTTACAGATAAAGCAACGTTTAACCTGCAGCATTTTCCAAATAACGAAGCATGGAAATTAGGCCCTGGTCCAAGAGGCAAGGGCGAATTTTATTCGTTACCATTGGTAAGAACAGCAGCGATGGAATACGGTATTAAAAAACTTGTTCCCGATGATGGCATACTTAAAGTAAAACTGAACAAACCTGTTTATTTCAGTTATGTGCTGGGTAATGACAAGGAGCCCATCACTTCTGTAGCGCTGGGAATGGGCGAAAAGAAAAAATATAAAGTAAAAGATGTAGAATTCACCCAAAGCAACGGAATGCTTTCTTTCTCTTATAAATTTGCAGAAGATGGAAATTTTCCTGTAATGATACTGGTTAACGGAAAAGAATTCGTGGCCTACGCGGTTGAAGTAAATTAAAAAGCCGCTTCCAAAGGAAGCGGCCTATCTTTTTTAAGCCCTTTGTTTAACAGGGGCTTTCTTTTTTGCTTTTCGTAATGCCGAAGCAATGAACTTGCTCAGGTTTTCGTACGTAGGTTTGGTAGTAACCTTTTCACCATTTACAAAGAACGCCGGTATCTCACTTATTCCTTTATCAATGCCTTCATTCAGGTCGTTCATTACCTGCCAGCCATAGGTTGAGTTCAGCAGGTCATCCAGGAAGTGTTTGTTAATAACCCCTGCTTCTTTCGAATACAGTTTTAAACTGGTGGTACCCAACTGGCGGCGGTTATCAAAAAGTATGTTATGCATTTCCCAGAACTTGCCTGCCTGCGAGGCCGCCACAGCTGCCTCACCGGCCTTCATAGAGCGCTGGTGAATTCTTGTGAGTGGAAAATGGCGAAACTGGAACCTGATCTTTCCATCAAACTCTTCCAGTAATTTTTTAACCACTTCATTTGCCTTTGCACAATCTTCATTTTCGTACTCACCAAATTCCATCAAGGTAACAGGTGCATTTTTATTACCTACATAAATATCTTTCGGTGAAATGATCTCTACTACCTCTTTTGCTTTCATTGCCATAGTTGTTGTCCTTTTTCTGTTCCTGCGAACAGCTTTTGTTATTTATTATTCTGTTTTAATTTTTCTTTTCTTTCTGTAGTTTTTCTTTTACTGCTTCATTTCTGAATACCACTGTTCCGTCAAACACATCTACCAGCACCGGCCTTGTCTTGTCAATATCACCTGCCAGTATCCGTTTGCTCAATTGGTTCACAATTTCTTTCTGTATTAACCTTTTCAGCGGCCTTGCACCAAATTGGGGATCATATCCATTCTCCGCCAGGTAATCCATTGCGTAATCACTGAACTGAAGGTTGATCCCTGATTGAGCCACCAGTTGTTTCAGACCTTCTAATTGCAACCGGATAATGCCTTTGATCTCTTTTTTCATCAACGGCTGGAACATGATCACCTCGTCGATCCGGTTAAGGAACTCAGGGCGGATGGTCTGCCGCAAGAGTGTCATCACTTCATTCTTGGTCTTCTCTACTATCTCTTCTTTATTCTCCTCGGTAACCTTTTCAAAGTTGTCCTGGATGATATGGCTGCCCATATTGCTTGTCATAATAATGATCGTATTCTTAAAATTCACAATACGGCCCTTATTATCCGTCAGCCGGCCATCGTCTAATACCTGCAATAATACGTTAAAAACGTCAGGATGCGCCTTTTCAATTTCATCCAGCA
>Ga0209023_10002125_pt1 | contig 25440 bp, 22 predicted proteins | sample LakOneMetagenome_FD_187468 | JGI IMG/M metagenome (GOLD analysis project Ga0209023, IMG submission 187468) | Freshwater and sediment microbial communities from Lake Erie, Canada (SPAdes) (version 2) | ecosystem: Environmental > Aquatic > Freshwater > Lentic | place: Lake Erie, Canada... | reverse complement strand
GAGGAAGATGAAGAGCGGCACTGCCAGCAGGATCAGGTGCGACATGCCTTCGTCCATGCGGCCGACCATCACCAGCAGCGGCGTCTTCGTCGTCAGTGCCAGAAAGCCGAACGTCGCCAGGGCGAACGAGAAGGCGATCGGCACGCCGGCGAACACGCAGGCCGCGACCACGCCGACGAAGAACACCACCAGGTTCCATTTGCCGAGCGGGATCAGCACCGGCGCGACCAGCCAGAACACGACGATGATCGACGCGACCGCCGCGAGCGCCTGCAGCGCGGTCTTCAGCGACGCGATGCGCACCAGCCGCAGCCCGCTCATCAGGATCATCAGCGCGACGCCGATCGGCAGCGCCGCCGCACGCCACGCATTGCTGATCTCCAGCGCCGGCGTCGTGACGATGGCCTCCTCGCTCGCGTACTCGATGGCCGGGTGCGCAACCATCAGCAGGAAGGCCAGCGCCGCCGCGACCGCGAGCACGTCGAACAGCGCCCGCGTCGACGGCGTCAGCTTGGCGACGAGCGCCGTCATGCGCATGTGCTCGCCGCGCCGCAGCGCCACGACCGCACCGAGCATCGACAGCCACAGGAACAGGATCGACGCGAGCTCGTCCGACCAGACCAGCGGCTGGTGCAGCACATAGCGTGCGACGACGCCGCCGAACAGCACGACGATCTCGGCCAGCACCACCGCACCCGCGATCCACTCGACCAGCGTGCCGACCGCACGGTCGACCTGAAAGGCGGCTCCTCGCCCGGCTGCGTGCGACCCGCCGTGCTGCTCCGGCAGCGCGACGCCGGCGTCGAGCTGCATCACGACACCTTGCCGACGCTCGCCTCCAACAGACCCCAGGCCTCGTCGCCGAACTTGCCCTTCCATTCGGCGTAGTAGCCGGCCTTGCGCAGCTGGTCGCGGAAGCTCGTCGGATCGGCCTTGTTGAACGCGAGGCCCTTGGACGTGAGCTCGCCTTGCAGCGTCTCGTTGAGCTTCTTCACATCGTCGCGCTGCTTCAGGCCGGCCTCGTTGAAGGCCCTCGAAACGATCGTCTTCACGTCATCGGGCAGCGTCTTCCAGGCGCGGCCGTTGACGGTGAAGTGATAGCCGTCCCAGCTGTGGTTGGTCTGCGAGCAGAACTTCTGCACCTCGTACAGCTTGGCGGTCTGCACGATCGCGAGCGGGTTCTCCTGCGCATCGACGATCCGCGTCTGCAGCGCCGAATAGACCTCGCTGAACTGCAGGCTGGTCGGCGATGCCGAGAGCGCCTTGAACATCGAGATGCCCATCGGGCTCACCGGCACCCGGATCTTCAGGCCGGCGAGGTCGCCGGCGGTGGCGATCGCCTTGGTGCTGGTCGTGGTCTGGCGGAAGCCGTTGTCCCACATCTTCTCGAAGGTGTGCAGGCCGATCTTGGCGAACGCGGCGCGGATGCCGTCGCCGAGCTTGCCGTCGACCGCGGACCAGACCTGCTGGTAGTCGGCGAACGCAAAGCCCACCGCGGTGATCGCGCTGATCGGCGCGACCGTGGCGATCACCAGCGTGCCGGGCGTGAACATCTCGATGCCGCCGTTGCGCACCTGCGCGAGCATGTCGGTATCGCCGCCGAGCTGGTTGTTCGGAAAGATCTTGATCTCCATGCGGCCGTTGCTGTCCTTCGCGACGCGGTCGGCGGCTTCCTGGGCCCGGATGTTCAGCGGGTGGGTGACCGGCAGGTTGTTGCCGTACTTGAACGAGAACTCGGCGGCACGCGCGAGCTGCGGCAACCCGGCAGCGAGGGTGGCGACGGGGGCGGCGCCGAGGGTGCGAAGCGCGGTGCGACGGGTGATCAGGCTCATGAGGTGTCTCCGGTGTGGTCGTGGGCTCGGCCGCTCTGCGGCGCCGTGATGGGGTGAGAGCGTAGGGCGACGCGTGATCATCGGCAATCGCACCGCGTGATGGGTTTTGATGGCTTATCCGCAGCGCGCATGCATCCCGCCATCGACCATCAGCTCGATGCCGTTGATGTAGCGGGCCTCGTCGGAGGCGAGGAAGACCGCCGCGTGGGCCACGTCCCAGCCATCCCCCATCGTGCCGGTGGGCGAGAGCCGATTGCGCGCGGCCACCACTTCGTCGCGGCTCTTGTAGAAGCCCGAGATCTGCTGGTAGATGTGCGGCGTGTCCATCACGCCCGGCAGGATGCAGTTGGCACGGACGCCCTTGGCCGCGTATTGCAGCGCCACGCTCTGCGTCAGGCTGTTGACCGCGCCTTTGGACGCGGCGTAGGCGCAATAGGCGTAGCCGGTCCAGCGCACCCCGCCGAGCGCCCCGATGTTGACGATCGCGCCGCGTCCCTGCGCCTCGAACAGCGGCAGCACGCTCTTGCAGGTCAGGAACATGCTCTTGACGTTGACCGCCATGACGCGATCCCAGACCGCCTCGCTCGTCTCGACCGGCCCGCCCTGCGAGGTGATGCCGACGTTGTTGTGCAGGATGTCGATGCGGCCGAACGCGCGCAGCGCATCGTCGACGACACGTTGCACGTCGGCGTGCGAGGTGGCATCCGCCGCGAGTGCGATCGCCTCATGGCCATCGGCCTCGATCAGCGCGCACGTGGCTTGTGCCGCATCGCGCTGGATGTCGACCGCGACCACGCAGGCCCCGGCGCGCGCATACGCGACCGCGGCGGCCTTGCCGTTGCCCCAACCGTCGCCGATCGAGCCCGCGCCGAACACGAGCGCGACCTTGCCTTCGAGCCTTGCCTGCATGAAACCTTGCCTCCGAGCGATAGGGTGCTTGCCGTGAAGATAGAGTCCACGCCACAATCGGTCAAACCAATGAACTGATGTGTTTTGATGTATGCCTCATGCTGATCCCGAGCCGCGTGTGTCGACCGAGTCGCGCCGGCCGCGCATCGACGACATTGCGCGCCAGGCCGGCGTCTCGGCGGCGACGGTCGACCGGGTGCTGAACCGGCGCCCGGGTGTGCGCAGCGCGACCGCGCAGCGCGTCCTCGGCGTCGCCGCGACACTCGGCTACCTGCCGCAGGCCGAGCTCTATGCCAGCCTGCGGCCGGCGCCGATGGAACTCGCGTTCGTGCTGCCCGCGGGCACCAACCGCTACATGCGCATGCTCGCGGACTGCGTCAAGTTCTCCGAAGAGCAGCTCGCGCCGTTCAACGTCAAGTGCCGCTGTCACGCCATCGAAGGTTTCGATCCCGAGGCGCTGGCGCGCCGGTTGTCGCAGCTCGGCAAGCAGTGCGACGGCATCGCGTTCATGGCGCTCGAGGACCCGCGTGTGCGCGAGGCGGTGCACGCGGTGGTCCGCGCCGGTGTGCCGGTGCTGACACTGATCAGCGACCTGTCGAACTCACCGCGCGCGGCGTTCGTCGGCATGGACAACCGGGCCGCCGGCCGAACCGCCGGCTTGCTGCTCGGCCGCTTCATCGCGGCGCGCACCGGCTCGCCGAACCGGCCGGCCAAGGTGGCGATGTTCGCGGGCTCGCTGGCCTACCGCGGCCACGAGGAACGCGAGATGGGTTTTCGCCACATCCTGGCCGAGAGCTTCCCCGCGCTGCAGGTCGTGGGCGGATTGCGCGAGGGGTTGGACGACGCCGAGACCAACCGTCGCCAGGCGCTGCAGCTGCTCGCCCAGCATCCGGACCTCGTCGGCATCTACAACGTCGGCGGCGCCTCCGACGGCGTCGCCCGCGCGCTGAAGGAGACCGGGCGCGACGGACGGCTGAGCTTCATCGGCCATGGCCTGACGCCGGACACGCGCACGCTGCTGATCGACGGCACGATGGACGCCGTGATCAACACCACGCCGCAGACCCTCGTGAATCACGCAGTGCGCATCTTCAGCAACCTGCGCGACGGCCAGGGCGCACTGGTCGGCGTCGAGCCGGTGCACATCAGCGTCGTGCTGCGCGAGAACCTGCCCTGAAACGCGGTCGGCTCAGGTGAGCTCGCCCAGGCCGGTGATGACCGGATCGAGGTCGGAGATCACGGTGTCGAGCAGCTCGGTGATCTCCGCGTCGTCGCTCCCCCGTGCGCAGGCCGTTTCGAGCGCGCGCGCACTCTGCTGCACCGCGGCCGCACCGAGGCTGCCGGAGGTCGCGCGCAGGTTGTGCACCAGGCGCAACGCGGTCGCGTGGTCACCCCCGGCACGCGCTGCGGCGAACTGCGCACCGAAATTGCGCTGCCCTTCGCGGTACATGCCGAGCAATCGGCGGTACAGGGCGTCGTTGCTCATCGTGCTGTTGCGGCCGATCCGTGCGTCGATGCCGGGCAGTCGGGCCAGCGGGTCGGCGTCCCGCGCGGGAGCGGCCGCCGCGGGTGCCGACGGCGCCGACGCGGGCGCCGCAACGGGGTGGATCCAGCGCGCCAGCGTCGCGAACATCTGCTCGACTTCGAACGGCTTGCCGATGTGATCGGTCATCCCCGCCTTGAGGACGCGTTCGCGGTCGCCTTCGAGCGAGTCGGCGGTCAGCGCGATCACCGGCAGCGCCTTCAGCGACAGGCGCTGGCGCAGCGCGCGCGTGGCCTCGAAGCCGTCCATCACCGGCATCTGGCAGTCCATCAGCACGCCGTCGAACGTTTGGGTGGACAGCCGCTGCAGCGCCTCGGCGCCGTTGTGGGCGACCTGCACGCGGATGCCGGCACTGCCGAGCAGCTCGAGTGCGATCTCCTGCATGATCGCGTTGTCGTCGACCAGCAGCAGCCGCGCGCCGCGCAGCTGGTCGCGATGCTGGCGCAGCAGCTCGGTGTTCGATGCAGGGGCTGCGACGGGGGACGGCTCGGCATCGCTGAGCGGCAGCACCGCGGCGAGCGCGATCCGCAGCGCCGCGACCGTCAACGGCTTGGTCAGCACGCCCCGCACCGTCACGTGCTGAGCGGCCAGGCGCTGGGTCACATCGTCGCGCCCGAACGCACCGGCCAGCAGGATCGCCGGCACGCCGATCTCGCCCCGCGCGAGCTGGCGCGCGCACTCGGCGGCGTCCATGCCCGTCATCTGCGCATCGAGCAGCGCGAGCGCATGGCGGCGACCGGCCTGACGCGCGAGCGAGGCCTGGCGCAATGCGTCCCAGCCATCGATCGCGCCGTCGGCGCCGAGGCCGAGCGAGGTGCACATCGCCGCGAGCACCTCGCGCACGCGCGGGTTGTCGTCGACGATCAGGACCCGCCAGTCGCGATCGGCGTAGGGCGGGGCCGGCACCGCGGCGACGGGCGACGCCTGCACGTCGAAGTCGGCCGCGAAGGTGAGGGCGCCATCGTCCACGGTGAGCGTCGACCCCATCAGCCGGATCAGGTGCTGACAGATCGCGATCTCCAGGCTCGACGCAGCCACCGCGTCGCGGCGCGGCATCTGGATCGCATCGCTGCCACGCACCTTGAAGCGCAGCTGCACGCCGCGCGCGAGCGGCGCTCCGCGCTCGACGCTGAGCACGATCTCGCCGTGCTTCATGCTGCGCACCGCGTGCGAGCCGAGGTCGATCAGCACCTGACGCAGCCGCGCGCCATCGCCGATCAACGCCTCGGGCAGATCGGCCGCAGCGTCGATCAGCAGCTCCAGCCCTTTGCTGTCGGCCTTCATCGCCAGCAGCCGCGCGACCGCGTCGATCGCGTCGCTGAGATGGAACGGCGTGTGCTGCAGCTCGAGCTTGCCGGCGCCGATGTTGGAGAAGTCGAGCACGTCGGTCAGCGTGCCCAGCAGCAACTCGGCCGAGCGCTCGACCTTTTCGATGTAGTTGCGCTGCTTCGGCGCGAGACCGCTCTGCAACGCCAGGTGCGACATGCCCAGGATCGCCGTCATCGGCGTGCGGATCTCGTGGCCCATGCTCGCGAGCAGCTCGCTGGTCTCGCGCTGCAGCGACTGCGCGCGCGCCAGCGCGAGCAGCGCATCGATGCGCAGCTGCAGCAGCTCGGTGTCGAACGGGACGCGCAACACGTCCGACGCGCCGCAGTCGCGCGCACGCGCGACATCACCGGCTCGATCGAGCGCGCCCACCAGCAGGATCGGCGTGCGCGAAGTCGCCGGCAGCACGCGCAGTTCGCGACAGACCTCGAATCCGTCGAGCGCGGGCGAACGCGCATCGACGATGATCAGATCGGCCGGCAGCTCGTGCGCGCTCTCGATCGCCGCGGCTGCGTCGCGCGCGCCGCGCAACTGCAGCGCGGCGTTCGCGAGCAGGCGATGCAGCGCATCCGGTCGAGCGTTGTCGGCGTCGACGATGAGGACGTCGGGATGGTCGATGCAGGCCTCCACACGGCCATGAAGGGAAGACGGCGTGGATCGTCGGCGGCGCCCTGATAAATGTCAACCATCCTTCTTGGTGCCTATGGAAAGTGTTAACGCACCGGGGCGCGCGCGGCCCATGCGAGGCGACCGCTACGGCCTGCGCGCGACGAACATCAGCGAGCTGTGGCGCGAGTCGTTGGTCGCCGGCCGGCCGTCGAGATCGAACGCCTCGGCCTGCGGGCAGTAGCCCATCTCCACCAGTTGCCGCCGCTGCCGCTCCAGGCTGATGTAGTACAGCATCACGCCGTAGTCGTGGCAGACGTCGTTGATCATCGAGAACTCCGAATTGCGCACCTCGTGCTTGCGCATCCGCAGGCGCCGGATCAGCCGAAGCGGCGTGCGGCGAATCGCGCGCGCCAGCCTGAGCGCGAGGCGGATCGGGTTGCGCGAGAACTCGACCTCGGGCAGCTTGAAGATCGCGGTCGAGTCCGGGCAATTCTGGTTGTGGGTCGAGAACAGGAAGTAGCCGCCGGGCTTCAGCACGCGATGCACCTCGCGCATGATCTGCAGGCGGTCCTGGTGCGCGACCATGCCGATGCCGTTGCAACTGAACATCGCAAGGTCCACCGACGCATCCGCGAGCGTCGTCATCGCGCGCGCATCCCCGTGCTGGAAGGTCACGTCGGGATAGCGCCGATGGCACGCATCGATCATCGCCTCGCAGTTGTCGACGCCGACGTAGTCCTTGCTGACCCGCAGCAACGGCCGCACGGTGCGCCCGGCGCCGACGCCGATGTCCAGGATGCGCTTGCCCCGCACCTGGTCGGCGACGCGGTCCAGGGCGGTGCGCTCGGCCACGCTCAGTTCCTCGGCCTGCGAGTAGTGCCGGACCGACGAGGCCTTGCGCATTTCGTTGAGGTTGATGCGATCAACGACCGCCGACATCGATGACATGGTGATAGGCCCCCGGTTGCAAGCCCTGTGACGGGCGGAACGGCGGGCGATTGGCACGTGCGGTGCACATCCCGCCCCATTGGGTTGCGGGCACGGCGCCGGCGGTTCAAGGAATTTGCGGTGGACGCGGTCGCCGACGACCGCCACCCGCGCGGGGCTCGGTCAGAGGGGCGCCAGGATGCCGGTCGAGGTCGCCTCGGCCGCGAGCTTTCCGTCCGCGTTGTAGAGCGCACCTTCGAGAAACGCGACCCGCTTGCCGCGGCGGATCACGCGCCCCTCGACGCGGCCCGGCCCCGGCCCGACCTTTTCGTAGAAGCTGACCTTGATCTCGAGGCTGAACACGGTCTGCGCATGACCCGTGTCGTGGATCACCGCATGCGCCATCGCCGCGTCGAGCCAGGCGGTGATGAAGCCACCCTGGGCGATCGTGCCATTGGTGTGGCAGTACTCGCGCCGGACCGTGAACGCCGCCGACGCGACCTTGCGCTGCGCGTCCCACCCGGTCACGTGAAAGCCACCCATCGATTCACTCAGGGCCTGGCCCGAGCGGATCCGCGCATCCAGGTCATCGTCCACGACGTTGCTCCCACTGATCAGATGTCGGCGATTCTCGGTCAAGCGGCCAGCATCGCGCCGCCCGCACGTAGGAACGCGCTCACGCCAAGATGGCCGGTACGCCGCTGCCCGGCCGCGCTCGTGGGCGCTATCGTGAGTTCTTTTCGTCTTGGATGAGGTCCCCATGAACGCAACCAAACTCACTGTCGCATTCGTTGTCGGCCCGTTGATGGCGTTGTCGTCCGTCGTCGCCGTCGCCGCCGACCCAACCCCCAGTTCCACCCGCGAGCAGCGCATGGATGACGCGCTGGACCGCTATCGCGCAGCCCACCCCGAGGCCAGCGACAGCGCCGCGCCGCGCACCGAGTCGGGCTTCAAGCGCGGCGTGCAGCGGACCGGCTCGGCCATCGAGCGCGGTGCAGAACGGGCAGGTCACGCGGTCCGGCGCGGACTCGAAAAGACCGGCGAGGCCGCGCACCGGGTCGGCGACAAGATCTCCGAGAAGGTGAACGGCAGCCCCGCCCCGTAACGGACCGACCAAATCGTGGCGCCGCGGCGCCGCACGTGATACGGTCGCCCTCGCGCTTGCACCCGATCGGCATCGCGAGGGGACCCCCGATGGACGTCCACAAAAGTCCGCTGCAACCCGGCGAGGCGGCTCCGAGTTTCACGCTGCCCGCGGCGAACCGCGAGGGCACGGTTTCATTGGCCGGTCTGCGCGGCCAACCGTTCTTGATCGGCTTCTTTCGCGGCCTGCACTGTCCGTTCTGCCGCCGCCAAGTGGTGCAACTCGGTGCGGCGCAGCCGGCACTGCGCGCGGCGGGCATCGAGACGATCGCGGTCATCAATACGCCTGTGGATCGGGCCCGCCTGTACTACCGCCATCGGCCGACCCCGGTCACGTTGTTGAGCGACCCCGATTGCGAGACGCACCGGGCGTTCGGCGTCCCCGCCGGCACCTTCCTGCCGGAGGGCAGCAACGAGACGCCGAAGTGGCCGTACCGGGCGACGATGGAGATGTTCGCCAACGCACGGATCAACCCGACCGGCGAGATGCCCGAGCCGGTCCAACCGATGCAGGCCAACGTGGTGCTCAACGCCAAGGACGGCTTCGAGCTGGACGACGCCGATCAAGGAATCCTCGCGACCCATCCGACGCAGCTCGTCGGGCACTTCCTGGTCGATGCGGACGGCATCATCCGCTGGGTGCAGATCGAGGCACCGGAGGATCCGAACCAGCTCTCGATCTTTCCGACCGCGGACGAACTGATCGCCGCCGCCGGGAACCTGCGGCGCTGAGCGCTGGCGCGACCCGGCGCGCTCAGCACAGGAACGGCAGCACGACGAGCGAATCGCGATCGACGCCGGCCTTCGCGCAGACCTCGTCGGCGCGGATGAAATAGGACTCGGCGCGCGCGTCGTCGCCCTGGTCGAGGTACAGCGTCGCCATCCCTTCGAAGCACGGAAAGATCAGCTGAGGCTCGCCCATCTCCTCGGCCAGCGCGAGCGCCTCCTCGTAGTAGCGCAGGGCTTTCTCGGCGTCGCCGTGGCATTGGTGGATCTGCCCCAGCACGATCAGCGGCACCGCGAGATGGTCGAGCAGCCCGAGCTGGCGATCCAGATCGATCGCGGACTGAGCCGCGTGCAGGCCCTCGTCATCGCAGCGTTGCGTCAGCGCGCAGAACGCGACCGCGAGATTGGCATAGAGGCGCGACTGGAACCCGAGGTCGCCGATCTTCTTCGCGGCGTCCAGCCCCATCTGGCAGGTCTGGACGGCGCGTCCCGGATCGAGCGTCGCATACAGCACCCCGAGGTTGGCGTAGCTGCGGCACGTCGCCTGCAGCAGCCCGGCTTCCTGCGCCACCGTCACGCTGCGCTCGATCTGCTCGACCGCTTCGGCCGACCGCCCGAGGCGCGCGAGCGCCGCGCCGATCGTGTTCAGTGAATGCGAGATCGCCAGCGCCGCGGCGCGGCTCGCGACCGGGTTGTCGCGGCCGCGTTGCGCAGCGTGCTCGGCCTGCAGCAACGCGCGCCGGGCCCACACGTCGGCGCCCTTGCTGTCGCCGCAGCGCAAGGCGTGGCGACCGGTCTCGTGGAACATGTGGGCGAGTTCGATGTCGGCATCGATGTCACTGCCGACCGCCTCGACGCGACATTCGAGCAGCCGCAGACCCTCGCGCAGGCTGTCGAAACTGCGCTCGCGCTCGCCGGCGTCCCACTGCAGGCCGGCCAGCTTGCGCTGCACGCGCGCCTCGCGCACCGGATCGTCGGCCGCGCGGGCCAACGCCAGCACGGCGTCGAACTGCTGCTGCGCGTCGTCGCGACGCCCGATCGGCGCGAGCAGGTCGCCCATGTGCTCGCGGATCGCGGCGATGGCCTGACGCTGGGTGTCGCCGCCCGCGCTCAGGATCGCGAGCGCCCGCGCGTAGTAGCGCAGCGCGTCGTCGTTGGCGTAGATGCCGCGTGCCCAGTCGCCCGCGGCGACGAGGTAGCGCGCGCCGCGCGCCTGATCCTCACCGCGGCTGAAGTGGTGGCACAGCGCATCGAGGTCCTCGAGCCGCGACGGGCTGGTGCCGTGCAGCCCTTCGAGCACGGTGCCGGCGCGCTGGTGCAATTCGGTGCGCCGGCGCAGCAGCAGATTCTGGTAGACGACTTCATGCGCCATCGTGCTGGCGAAGCGGTAGCGCGGCGACATCGCGGGCGTCGCCTGCGCCGGCGGCAGACCCGCGGATCGCATCGGCGCGAGCCACTCGGTGTCGCACAGCATCTCCAGCGCCGCGCGATCGCCCGCACCGTCGTCGATCGCCGGCAACAGCGCCGCTTCGAACTCGGTGCCGAGGATCGCGGCGCCTTGCAGCGTGCGGCGTGCCGATGCCGGAAGCCGGTCGAAGCGCGACAACAGCAGGCCCTCGATCGACGACGGCACCTCCACCGATCCGCTCGCCGGCGCGCAACGCCACCCGGTCGCGTCGCGCGTCAGCACGCCTTCCGAAATCAGCGCGCGCACGACCTCTTCGAGATAGAGCGGATTGCCGCCGGCCTGGCGCACGATGCGCTGGTGCAGTTCGCGTTCGATCGGGTAGGGCGCCGCCGGATCGAAGAAGGCCGCGAGCTGCGCCTCGATCGCGTCGTCGGCCAGCGGCGCCAGGCGCACCACCGTGTGTGCGGCCCGGCCGATGTTCAGCCCGGCCGGATCGAAGGGCGGACGCCCGCTCAGCACGACCAGCAACGGCCGCTCGCAGAGCCAGTCCGACAGCGTCAGCAGGCCTTCGATCGATGCCGCGTCCGCCCATTGCAGATCCTCGACCGCCAGCACCAGCGGCCCGACCGCAAGGCGGCGCTCGAGCACCGTGCGCAGTGTCATGAAGATCTGGCGCTTGAAGCGCTCGGGTTCGATCTCGTCCGCCTGGCCGAGCGCCTGCAGGCCGAGGATGTAGCCGATGATAGGAAGCACCAGCGCGAGCTCCACCTCTTCGGCGCCGATGCTGCGCATCACCTCGGCGACCTTGCGGCGCGCTTCGTCGAGCGAGTCCGCGGGGTCGATGCCATAGGCCTCGCGGAACAGCCCGGCGGTGACGCCGTAGGGCCGCTGGCCGTGCGGCGAGCACACCACGCGGCGCACCGCCGCAGCGGCGTAGCGGACGTCCGCGCCGAGGCGCGCGAGGAAGGCGTCCACCAGCCGCGTCTTGCCCAGGCCGGCCTCGGCGACCAGGCTCACGATCTGGCCGCAGCCCTGCGGCACGCGCGCCGCAGCGGCCAGCAGTTGCGCGATCTCGGCGTCGCGACCGATCAGGGGTGCGCTCAGGCCGTGCGCCGCGAGACCGCGTGCCCCTTGCGGCCGCTCGTCGACGCCGAGCAGCCGATAGACCGCCAGCGCCTCGGCCTTGCCTTTCAGCGCCAGCGTGCCCGCCGACTCGAACGCGAACGCCCGCTGGGTGAGCTGAAACGTCGCCCGGCTCACCAGCGTCTGCCCCGCTTCGGCCGCGGCCTGCAGACGGGCCGCGGTGTTCACGGTGTCGCCGGTGACGGCATAGGCGGCGTCGGCCGAGGAGCCCAGGTTCCCAGCGACGACGCGACCGGAGTTCACGCCGATGTGCAAGGTCAGCGGATGGCCGATCCGTTCACGCCAGCGTTCGCTGAGCGCAGCCACACACGCGTGCATCTCGAGCGCCGCGTGCAGCGCGCGTTGCGGATCGTCCTCGTGCGCCACCGGCGCGCCGAACACCGCCATCACCGCATCGCCGACGAATTTCTCGACGAAGGCGTCGAACCGTTGAACCACGCCGCGCAACACGCCGAAAAGGTCGGTCTGCAACGCGCGCACGTCTTCCGGGTCCAGCCTCTCGGAGATGGTCGTGAAGCCGGACAGGTCTGCGAACAGCACCGTGGCCGCGCGGCGATCGGCCTCCACCGCGGCCGGGGCGGGCGGCGCCGCGGCCGCCAGCTTGTTGCCGCAGCGCGGACAGAAGGCGAAGTCGGCGGCGACGTCGAGTTGACAGTGACTGCACTTCATCGCCGCATACTATGCCGCGGCCGGCCGGCGTGCAGCCGCGCGGCGCTACAGCGCGGCGACGAAGCGCTGCAGGCTGTCCAGGATGGGCGTGACGTCCGCCCGATCGGGCAGCGACGCATAGATGTCACCGCCCAGATCGGCCGGCATCTTCGCGCCTTGCTCGCGCACCACCAGCACGCGGTCCTTGCCCTTGGCGTGGACGAAATAGCCGGCCTCGAACACGACGTTGTCGCGCGGCACCGCTTCGTGCCCCGCGCCGGGGGCCGCGAGTTCGTCGTCGCGGGTGAACAGGAAGATGCCCGCGCTGCAGCGCTCGCCGGCCCGGCCGATCTGTTGAAGGATGTTCTGCCCGGGCGGGAAGTCGGTCTGCCAGTCGAGCACCGTCACGCCCTGCGCGCACAGGGTGCGCTGGATCGCGCGGGCCGTCGCCGTCGACGCGCTGCAGTAGCCGAGGAAGACATCGCGGCGTTCCGCCAGCTCGCGCTGCCAGACGGTGAACGGCGTCGTGAACTCGCGCGACTGGATCCAGTCCGCGCCCGCCTCCGGTGGGAACTCGCCGATGCGGCCGTGAAAGCCGTTGTCGAACACGACCCGCCGCATCACGTCGCGCTGCACCAGCACCAGCAGCGGCAACTTGAGCTGCGCCGCCAGCGCGCCCTGGAAATGGCTGAACTCCGTCGGCAATCGCACCGGGCCCTGCGGTGTCTCGAAGCGCCACCGCGGCAGCCCGATCAGCACCGCGCCGACGCAGCGCCGGCTGACGAAATCGGCGTTGTCGGCCGACCATGCCATCGGTGCGCACAGGCTCGCGGTGCCGCGCGGATCGTGAAAGATCTCGGCCACCAGGCCGAGCGCTTCGATGCGCTCCACGACCGCCCACTTGAAGGCGTTCTCCGACGCGCTGCACCAGCGGTCGTCGGGGAGGATGACGATGACTCGGCGGGTGACGGCCATGGATCGATTGTCGTCCAGCCGCCGTCCGCGTAGGAATCGTCCTGCTGCAACCGCCTGCGTTGCCCGATGTCGCCGAGATCGATCCCGAGGGACGCTCGCGGTTCACCACCAGGAGCCCGCGATGAAGCAACCCGTACGTCCTCACCCCGATCCCACGCCCGAGCGCAGGGACGTCGCGGTCGACGGCGAGCCGATCCCGAGCAGCACGCCGATCGATCGTTCGCACGCGACCGAGAACACGGCGTGCGATGCCGACCCGCCGCACGGGCGGCGCGAGCCTCCCGACGAACCCCCCGTGCCGAGCGATCGCTCGAGCGCGCGTTGACCACACTCACTCAGGAATCGGAACCATGGAAAAGACTTCGGAACAGATGTACAGCGACCTGCTGCTGCAGATCGGCAATCCGACGATCGTCGAGCCGGAGGTGCTGGCCGGCTACCTGCGCGATGTGGAGCGCATGCACTCGATGGGGCACATCACCGACTGGCAACTGCAGCGTGCGCGACATGCCTACGAAGCCACGGTGGACCGCGACCCGCGACAAGGTCTGGCCGGCGCCACCGGCGCGATCGTCACCGAGCGGCACACCGACCCGATCAGTGGCGCGCCGGGCGCGCACCCGGTCGGTACGGGCCTGGGCGCCGCAGCGGGTGGCGCCGCCACCGGCGCGGCGGTCGGTGCCGTCGCCGGCCCGGTCGGCGCGCTCATCGGCGTGACCGTCGGCGCGGTCGTCGGCGGTCTCGCGGGCAAGGGCATCGCCGAGACGATCGATCCGTCGGCCGAAGCGGCGTACTGGCGCGAGCATCCGCAGAGTCGCTCCGACGTCGGCGCGTGACCGGCCCGGGCCAGCCGCGATAACAGCCCACGCGCAGGACGCGGACTTCGGCGCAGAGTGGCATCCGTGTCGAAATCGGAGTCCACTGGACATCCGATGAAGGATCGATCCAGCACGCTGGATCGCGACAGGAGTGAACGATGGAAAAGAGACTGCAACTGCTCGAGACCTTGTCGATGCGCGGCGACGACGGACGGATGTACAAGGTGCGCGCGTACGAGCACCTGGCGCGACTGGACATGGTCGGCGATGACCGATGGGAATCGACGGGACTGATCGAGTACAAGCTCGACAACGGCGAGCGCGTGCTCGTCGACAAGGCCGGGCGCATGACACTGCCGACCGGGGTGGGGCTGGAGCCCGCGGATACGTCGGACCTTTGACGCTATGCGCGTAACATCATGGCGGAGAGAGCGGGATTCGAACCCGCGGAGGGCTGTTAACCCTCACACGCTTTCCAGGCGTGCGACTTAAACCGCTCATCCATCTCTCCGGAGCCTGCGAGTTTAGCTCAGCGGGGTGGGGCGCTCGGCCCCTTCATCAGCGCCATCGCGGTGCCGATCAACGCCGAGACCTCGGTCATGTTGCCGGGCACGATCATCGTGTTGTTCTTCTGCGCGAGCTGGGCATAGGCCTCGACCGCCTTCTCCGCCACCTTGAGCTGCACCGCCTGTTCGCCGCCCGGTGACCGGATCGCCTCGGCGATCTTGTGGATGGCTTCGGCCGTGGCGTTGGCGACGGCGACGATTGCTGCGGCCTCGCCCTGTGCCTTGTTGATCTCGGCCTGGCGCTGCCCCTCGCTGCGCGCGATGAAGGCCTCGCGCTCGCCGGTGGCGATGTTGATCTGCTCCTGCTTGCGGCCCTCGCTGGCGGCGATCAACGCGCGCTTCTCGCGCTCGGCGGTGATCTGCGCCTGCATCGCGTGCAGGATCGCGGCCGGCGGCGTCAGGTCCTTGATCTCGTAGCGCAGCACCTTCACGCCCCAGTTGGTCGCCGCGTCGTCGAGCGCCGCGACAACCGACATGTTGATGTGGTCGCGCTCCTCGAAGGTCTTGTCGAGCTCCATCTTGCCGATCACCGAACGCAGCAGCGTCTGCGCGAGCTGGGTGATCGCGCTGATGTAATTGCTCGAGCCGTAGCTCGCGCGCATCGGATCGGTGACCTGGAAGTAGATGATGCCGTCGACCGTGAGCTGGGTGTTGTCGCGCGTGATGCAGACCTGGCTCGGCACGTCCAGCGGCACTTCCTTCAGCGAGTGCTTGTAGGCCACGCGCTCGACGAACGGCACGACGAACTTGAGCCCGGGCGTGAGCGTGCGGTCGTACTTGCCGAGCTTCTCGACGATCCAGGCGTGCTGCTGCGGCACGATCTTGATCGTGCGGATGATGAACAGCGCGGCGATGACGGCGATGACGAGGGCGACTTCCATGGTGGCGTGCGTTCCGGTGAACTGGCGTGGGACAGAAGAGAAAAGAAGAGCAACGAAGGGCGTGCGGCACGCCGCTTCAGGGCGCGCCGACCGGCTCCAGCACGAGCCAGTTGCCTTCGACCGCGACGATGCGATGCTCGCCCACACTCGGCCGCGCCCCCGGCGCGAGCCGCGCGGTCCAGGCCGAGCCGCGGTAGTGCACGCGGGCGGTGCCGTCCGCGACCCAGGCGGGCACGTGGACGCGCTCGCCGATGTCCAGATTGACGTCACGATTGAGTGGCGACGGCGCCGACTTCGGCTGGTGCGCGCGGCGCCAGTGCCAGACCGCGGTCGCGCCGCCGCCGACGAGCGCGGCCAGCACCACCTGCATCGCGCTGGCCACGCCGAGGTGCGCCGCGATCGCGCCGGCGACCAGCCCGAGCGCCATCATCAGCAGATAGAACGTGCCGGTCGCGAGCTCCACCGCCACCGCGATGCCGGCGGCGATCCACCACAGGGTCGGGGTCGAAAGTTCCATCGCGGCTCCATCGGCGTCGTGCGTCGGCGACCAGTGTAGAGCGGCCCACTTGTCGTCATGATCTGGCCCTACACTTCGCGCTTCTTTTTTCAGCGCCCATTCGCCGAGGCCCGCCATGCTCCGCTTCAACTTCCCGATCGTGATCATCGACGAAGACTTCCGCTCGGAGAACGCTTCGGGGCTGGGCATCCGCGCACTCGCCGCGGCGATCGAGAAGGAGGGCTTCGAGGTGCTGGGCGCGACGAGCTACGGCGACCTGTCTCAGTTCGCGCAGCAGCAAAGCCGCGCGAGCGCGTTCATCCTGTCGATCGACGACGAGGAGTTCACGACCGGCCCCGAGCTCGGCCCGGCGGTATTGAACCTGCGCAAGTTCATCGAGGAGGTGCGCTTCAAGAACGCCGAGGTGCCGATCTACCTGTACGGCGAGACGCGCACCTCGCAGCATCTGCCGAACGACGTACTGCGCGAGCTGCACGGCTTCATCCACATGTTCGAGGACACGCCGGAGTTCGTCGCACGCCACATCATCCGCGAAGCGAAGAGCTACATGGATGGCCTCGCGCCGCCGTTCTTCAAGGCGCTGGTCGACTACGCCCAGGACGGCTCGTATTCCTGGCACTGCCCCGGCCACTCCGGCGGCGTCGCGTTCCTGAAGAGCCCGGTCGGGCGGATGTTCCATCAGTTCTTCGGCGAGAACATGCTCCGCGCCGACGTCTGCAACTCGGTCGACGAACTCGGCCAGCTGCTCGACCATACCGGCCCGGTCGCCGAGAGCGAGCGCAATGCGGCGCGCATCTTCAACGCCGACCACTGCTTCTTCGTCACCAACGGCACCAGCACCAGCAACAAGATGGTGTGGCACCACTCGGTGGCGCCGGGCGACGTGGTCGTGGTCGACCGCAACTGCCACAAGTCGATCCTGCACGCGATCATCATGACTGGCGCGGTGCCGGTGTTCCTGCGCCCGACGCGCAACCACTACGGCATCATCGGCCCGATTCCCGAGAGCGAGTTCTCGCCGGCGGCGATCAAGAAGAAGATCGCGGCGAATCCGCTGCTGGCGGGCGTCGACGCCAAGGGCGTGAAGCCGCGCATCCTGACGCTGACGCAGAGCACCTACGACGGCGTGCTCTACAACACCGAGACGATCAAGCACGCGCTCGACGGCTACATCGACACGCTGCACTTCGACGAAGCGTGGCTGCCGCACGCCACGTTCCACAAGTTCTACGGCAGCTTCCACGCGATGGGCCGGCACCGCAAGCGGCCGAAGGACCAGCTCGTGTTCGCGACCCAGTCCACGCACAAGCTGCTCGCCGGCATCAGCCAGGCCTCGCAGGTGCTGGTGCAGGACTCGCAGCACCGCAAGCTGAACCGCAGCCTCTTCAACGAGGCCTACCTGATGCACAGCTCGACGAGCCCGCAGTACGCGATCATCGCGAGCTGCGACGTCGCCGCGGCGATGATGGAGTCGCCCGGCGGCCCCGCGCTGGTGGAGGAGAGCATCAGCGAGTCGCTCGACTTCCGCCGCGCGATGCGCAAGGTCGAGAAGGACTACGGCAAGAGCGACTGGTGGTTCAAGGTCTGGGGCCCGGACAAGCTCGCCGCCGACGGCATCGGCCAGAGCAGCGACTGGGTGCTCAAGGCGGGCGCCAAGTGGCACGGCTTCGGCGAACTCGCCGAAGGTTTCAATCTGCTCGACCCGATCAAGTGCACGGTGATCACGCCGGGGATGGACATGTCGGGCAAGTTCGCCGGCACCGGCATTCCCGCGGCCATCGTCACCAAGTTCCTCGCCGAGCACGGCGTGATCGTGGAGAAGACCGGGCTGTACTCGTTCTTCATCATGTTCACGATCGGCATCACCAAGGGCCGCTGGAACACGCTGCTGACCGCGCTGCAGCAGTTCAAGGACGACTACGACCGCAACCAGCCGCTGTGGCGCATCCTGCCGGAGTTCTGCGCGCAGCATCCGCGCTACGAGCGCATGGGGCTGCGCGACCTGTCGCAGAGCATCCACGAGATGTACGCGCTCGGCGACGTCGCACGCCTGACGACCGAGATGTACCTGTCGGACCTGCAGCCCGCGATGAAGCCGAGCGATGCGTTCGCCTGCATCGCCCACCGCAAGACCGAGCGCGTCGCGATCGACGATCTCGAAGGGCGCATCACGACCTCGCTGCTGACGCCATACCCGCCGGGCATCCCGCTGCTGATCCCGGGCGAGCGCTTCAACAAGAAGATCGTCGCCTACCTGAAGTTCACGCGCCAGTTCAACGCCGCGTTCCCGGGCTTCGACACGGACGTCCACGGCCTCGTCGAGGACGAGAGCGACGACGGTCCTCGCGGCTACTTCGTCGATTGCGTGCAGGGCTGACATCTTTCGCCGGCATCGCGTGCGGCAGAATGATCTGATGCTGCGCAAGCTCACCCTGGCCCTGGTGCTGCCGCTGCTGATGCTGCTCGCGCAGCACGGCGCGGTGGTGCACGAGATCGGCCACCTGGGCGACGCCCCGTCGCCGTTCGAGCAGAAGCATCGGCCGGCGGACAAGGCGTGCGAGACCTGTCTCGCGTTCGAGCACCTCGGCGCGGCGGTCACGCCCGAGTTCGCGCAGATCCGGCTGCCGGCGTTCGGGCATGCGTTGCCGTCCGCCGATCCGGTGCCGTTCCTTGCGGCAGACGCCCCGAGCCAGCGCAGCCGCGGCCCGCCCGCCTTCCTCTGAACTTGTCCATCGAAGCTGCCCCGCGCCGTGTACACGCGTGCGGGGCAGGCGTCATTGTCATGTCCAGAGGAATCACCTTTCATGCATTCATCGCAAGTCAGTGCGGTGGCGCTCGCCGCCGCCTTGGCGACCCCCTGCGCGTCGCACGCCCAAACGACCGACCCGACCCAGACCCTGCCGACCGTCGAGGTCACCACCACCCGCCAACGTCTCGACGCCGCGCGCAACGGCCTGTCGCCCGACACCGGCAGCTCGATCTACCGACTCGACCGCCGTGACATCCAGAACCTGCCGCTCGGCGACAGCACGCCGTTGAACCAGGTGATCCTGCAGACCCCGGGCGTCGTGCAGGACTCGTACGGCCAGCTGCACGTGCGCGGCGACCACGCCAACGTGCAGTACCGCATCAACGGCGTGATGATCCCCGAGTCGATCGGCGGCTTCGGTCAGGCGCTGGAGACGCGCTTCGCCGACCACCTCAGCATCCTGACCGGCGCGTTGCCGGCACAGTACGGGCTGCACAACGCGGCCGTCGTCGACATCCAGAGCAAGGGCGAGGCGATGGACAACGGCGGCAGCGTCGGCGTCACGGTCGGCAGCCACGGTCATGTGGAGACCCAGCTCGAACTGAGCGGTACGCGCGGCGACTTCAGCTACTACCTGACCGGCTCCGCCTTGCGCGACAACCAGGGCATCGAGAACCCCACGGCCGAGCGCAACGCGCTGCACGACCAGACGAAGCAGGCCAAGGCCTTCGGTTACCTGTCATACCTGCTCGGCGGCGACAGCCGGGTCAGCGTCATCTTCGGCAGCACCGACAACCGCTTCGAGATCCCGAACGTGCCGGGGCAGACACCGAGCTACACGCTCGCCTCGACGCCACCGGTCGACTCCGCGACGCTCGACGCGCGACAACGCGAGCGCAACCGCTTCGTCGCCGTGTCCTACCAGGGGTCGGCCGGGCCGCGGGTGGACTACCAGGTCTCGGTGTTCGGCCGCTCCACCGACGTGCACTACCAGCCCGACCCGGCCGGGGATCTGCAGTTCAACGGCATCGCCGCGGACATCCTGCGGCGCAACGACGCCGGCGGCATCCAGGCCGATGTGAGCTACCGCATCGACCCGGCCCACACGGTGCGCGCCGGGCTCTCGGCGCAACGCGAGAAGTTCACCGTCGACAACGCCTCGTCGGTCTTTCCCGCGGACGCCGACGGCAACCAGACGAGCGACGTGCCGATCGCGATCCAGGACAACACGCGCATCACCGGCCATCTCTGGGGCGTCTACCTGCAGGACGAGTGGCAGCCGACGAAGCAGTTCACCGTCAACTACGGTCTGCGCTACGACCAGGTGCGCACCGTCGTCGACGAGTCGCAACTCAGCCCGCGCGTCGGGATGGTGTTCGAACTGAGCAAGGAACTGCGCCTGCACGCGGGCTACGCGCGCTACTTCACGCCGCCGCCGACCGAGAAGATCGACACCACCTCGGTGCAGAAGTTCATCGGCACGACGAATGCGCTGCCGTCGGACGCGAACACCGCGGTGCGCTCGGAGCGGTCAGACTACTTCGACGCCGGCGTGGCGTGGCAGGCGACGCCCCAGGTCACGCTCGGCGTCGACGCGTACTACCGCAAGGTGCGGCACCTGCAGGACGAGGGGCAGTTCGGCAACGCGCTGATCTTCTCGGCCTTCAACTACGAGCAGGGGCGCATCTATGGCCTGGACCTGTCCGCCAGCTACCGGGACAAGGCGCTGTCCGGCTACGTCAACGTCGGGCTGACGCATGCGATGGCCAAGGGGATCGAGACCGGGCAGTTCAACTTCAGCCAGGACGAGCTCGACTACATCGCCGCGAACTGGGTCCACCTCGATCACGAACAGCGCCTGACGGCGTCCGCGGGCGTCTCCTACAAGTTCGAGGACACGCTGACCCTGAGCGCGGACGCCCTGTACGGCAGCGGCCTGCGCGACGGTTTCGCGAACACCGATCACTTGCCGAGCTACACGACGGTGAACGTCGCCGTGGCCCGTAGCTTCGACTTCGGTGCCGGGTTCGGCAAGCTGGATGCCCGGATCGCGTTCGTCAACCTGTTCGACCGGGTCTATCAGTTGCGCGACGGGTCGGGCATCGGCGTCGGCGCGCCGCAGTACGGTGCGCGCCGCGCGCTGGTCGTCGGCGTCACGAAGCCGTTCTGAGCGCTACAGCGCCCGCGCCGCGCCCAGCAGCGCGGGCGAGACGGCGGTGTGGATGACGTACACCGGCATCGTTTCGAGGTAGGGGCGAAAGCGTCCCTTCGCCTCGAAGCATTCGCGAAAGCGCGAACGCGCGAACATGTCGCCGAGCCGCGGCACGATGCCGCCGCCGATGTAGATGCCGCCGACTGCGCCGAGCGTCAGCGCGAGGTTGCCGGCGACGCTGCCCAGGAACGCGCAGAACAGGTCGAGCACCTCGACGCATTGAGCATCGCTGCCGGCCAGGCCACGCTGGCTGATCTCGGCGGCGGGCAGGGACGCCGCGTTCGCGACGCCGTCGAGCGCGCACACCGCGGCGTACAGCGCCTCCAGGCCCTGGCCCGAGACGGCGCGCTCGGCCGACGCGTGGCCGAACTCGTCGCGCAGCGCCTGCAGCACCGCGGCCTCGCGCGCATTCGTCGCGGCCAGCGTCACGTGGCCGCCTTCGCCCTGCAACGGCACCCAGCGCCCGGGCGCGCCGGTCGGGATCAGGCCGGAGACGCCCAGCCCGGTGCCCGGCCCGATCAGCGCGATCGGCGCATCGGGGGCCGCCGTGCCGCCCCCGAGCTGGCGCAACTCGTCCGGCCGCAACGCCGGCAAGGCCAGCGCGAGCGCGGTGAAGTCGTTGATCACGATGAAACGCTCGAAGCCGAGCGCGGCCTTCATCTGCGCGATCGAGAACGCCCAGTGGCAGTTCGTCATCTGGATGTGGTCGCCGGTGATCGGGTTGGCGATGCCGATCGCGCACCAGCGCGGCGTGCCGCGGCGCAGCGAGCTCAGGTACGCGCCGATCGCAGCGGCGAGGGTCGCGTGATCGGCGGTCGGCAACGTCGCGATGTCGCGCAGCGGCGCACCTTCGGCATCCTGCCAGGCGAAGCGCGCGTTGGTGCCGCCGACGTCTCCGAGCAGCCGAGCCGTCATGCGCCTTCCGAAATGCCGCCCAGTGCCGTCTGGCTGAATCCGCCGTCGACGTAGGTGATCTCGGCGGTGACGCCGGCCGCGAGGTCGGACAGCAGGAACGCCGCGACGTTGCCGACATCGTCGATCGTCACGTTGCGCCCGAGCGGCGAGTGGCTGGTGGCGGCGAGCATCTTGCCGAAATCCTTGATGCCGGCGGCCGCCAGCGTCTTGATCGGACCGGCCGAGATCGCGTTGACGCGCACGCCGCGTTTGCCCAGCGACGCCGCGAGATAGCGCACGCTGGATTCGAGCGAGGCCTTCGCCAGGCCCATCGTGTTGTAGTTGGGCAGGCTGCGCATCGCGCCGAGGTAGGTCAGCGTCAGCAGCGCGGCGCCCTTGCGCAGCCGCGGCGCCGCGACCTTGGCCATCGCCGGGAAGCTGTAGGCGGAGATGTCGTGCGCGATGCGGAACGACTCGCGCGACAGGCCGTCCAGGAAGTCGCCGGCGATCGCTTCCTTCGGCGCGAAACCGATCGAATGGACGAAGCCGTCGTACTCGGGCCAGACCTCGCCGAGCTGCGCGAACAAGCGTTCGATCTGCGCGTCGTCGGCGACGTCGCAGTCGTAGATCAGCGTCGAGCCGAACTCGGCGGCGAACTCCGCGGTGCGCTCGCGAAAGCGCTCGCCGACATAGCTGAACGCGAGCTCCGCGCCCTCGCGGTGGCAGGCGCGCGCGACGCCGTAGGCGATCGAACGGTTCGAGAGCACTCCGGTGATCAGGAGTCGTTTGCCGGCGAGGAATCCCATCGTGTGGCCTGTGGTCGTCGTGGTGTCGCGGCGGATTTTGGCATGCGCCCCGGGCGGGGCGACGCCACTTGACAGGCAGGCGCTTCGCCTGCTATTGCCGGGCCCCCTCGGGCGGAGTACAATCCTGGTTTCCCTAGAAAGCTGCATGGGCGGATTCTTCCAGCCCATTTTTTTTGGCCGACCCGCTTTCGGGCAATGGGCCGCTGAGCACTGCAAGGACTGAACTGTTGGCAAGCTGGCAACGCGCCGTTGAAGACACCGTGACAGGTCTGGGATACGACCTGGTGGACGCCGAAAAGAGCGCCGGTGGATTGCTGCGCGTCTTCATCGACCAGCCCGCCCCGCAGGCGGTCATCACGGTCGACGATTGCGAGCGCGTCACGCGCCAGCTCCAGCACGTGCTCGAGGTCGAAGGTTGCGCCTACGAGCGGCTCGAAGTCTCGTCGCCGGGGCTCGACCGGCCGCTGAAGAAGCCGGCGGACTACGGGCGCTTCGTCGGCGAGCAGGTCGAAGTGACGCTCAAGATGCCGTTCAAGGGCCGCAAGAAGTACCGTGGCCGCTTGCAGGCGGCCGACGCCGGCTGGCGCCTCGTGCTGGCCGACGAGACGACGCCGCGCAAGCCCGCCGCCAAGCGCAAGGCGGCCCAGCCCGCCGGCGAGAGCGGCGACTTGGCGCTGGATTTTTCTTTGGACGAAGTACGCGAGGCGCGACTGGTGCCGGTGCTGGATTTCAAGGGTCGACGCTTCGCGGCGCCGGCCGAGATTCCCGCACCCGCCGGCACGGGCCCGAATGACGAGGTTGATGGAGGTCGTATTCAATGAACCGCGAATTGTTGATGCTGGTGGACGCGATCTCGCGCGAGAAGAGCGTGGATCTGGAAGTGGTGTTCGCCGCGGTCGAGGCGGCGCTCGCGTCGGCGTCGAAGAAGCTGCACGGCGGCGAAGTCGACATCCGCGTCTCGGTCGATCGTGAGACGGGCGAGTACGAGACCTTCCGCCGCTGGCACGTCGTGCCCAACGAGGCCGGGCTGCAGTTGCCCGACTCGGAGATCCTGCTGTTCGAGGCGCAGGAGCAGATTCCGGACATCGAGGTCGACGACTACATCGAAGAAGCCGTCGAGTCGGTCTCGATCGGCCGCATCGGCGCGCAGGCGGCCAAGCAGGTGATCCTGCAGAAGATTCGCGACGCCGAGCGTGAGCAGCTCCTGACCGACTTCCTCTCGCGTGGCGAGAAGATCTTCGTCGGCACCGTCAAGCGCCTCGACAAGGGCGACATCATCGTCGAATCGGGTCGCATCGAAGGCCGGCTGCGCCGCAGCGAGATGATCCCGAAGGAGAACCTGCGCACCGGCGACCGCGTGCGCGCGTTCATTGCCGAAGTCGATCCGACGCTGCGCGGCCCGCAGATCCTGCTGTCGCGCTCCAGCCCCGGCTTCATGATGGAGCTGTTTGCGCAGGAAGTGCCCGAGATCGAGCAGGGCCTGCTCGAGATCAAGTCGTGCGCCCGCGACCCGGGCTCGCGCGCCAAGATCGCCGTCGTCTCGCACGACAAGCGGGTCGATCCGATCGGCACCTGCGTCGGCGTGCGCGGTTCGCGCGTCACCGCGGTGACGAACGAGCTCGCCGGCGAGCGCGTCGACATCGTCTTGTGGTCCGAGGATCCGGCCCAATTTGTGATCGGTGCGCTCGCGCCGGCCAACGTGCAGTCGATCGTCGTCGACGAGGAGCGCCACGCGATGGACGTCGTCGTCGACGAGGAGAACCTCGCGATCGCGATCGGCCGCGGCGGCCAGAACGTGCGCCTGGCCTCCGAGATGACCGGCTGGCGCATCAACATCATGACCGCGGAAGAGTCGGCGACGAAGCAGGCCTCCGAGTCGGATCATGTGCGCAAGCTCTTCATCGAGAAGCTCGACGTCGATGCCGAGGTCGCCGACATCCTGATCAACGAGGGCTTCGCCAGCCTCGAAGAAGTGGCCTACGTGCCGATGCAGGAAATGCTCGAGATCGAGAGCTTCGACGAGGACACCGTCAACGAGCTGCGCACCCGTGCGAAGGACGCGCTGTTGACGATGGAGCTGGCCAAGGAAGAAGGCGTCGACGAGGCCTCGCTGAACCTGCGCGACCTCGAAGGGATCACGCCCGAGCTGACGGCCAAGCTGGCCGCCGGCGGCGTCCACACCCGCGACGATCTGGCCGACCTGGCGGTCGACGAGCTCGTCGAGATGACCGCGGTCGACGAGGCGCAGGCCAAGACCTTGATCATGAAGGCGCGCGAACATTGGTTCACGACCTGACCGCATCGCACGAGTTGAGTAGTAGCAAGCAGCAAACGCAAGGGATCTGATCCATGGCAACGACCACCGTCGCCCAACTCGCCGCCGAGCTCAACCGCTCGGCCGCGGCGCTGCTCGAGCAGCTGCAGTCGGCTGGCGTCAGCAAGGCATCGACGGACGATGCGCTGACCGAGTCCGACAAAGAACGCCTGCTCGACCACCTGCGCACCTCGCACGGCACGAACGCCGGCGCCGAACGCAAGAAGATCACGCTGACGCGCAAGTCGACCAGCGAGATCAAGCAGGCCGACTCCAGCGGCAAGGCCCGCACGATCCAGGTCGAGGTGCGCAAGAAGCGCACCTTCATCAAGCGCGACGACGCACCCGCCGAGGCCCCGGCCGAGCCGGTGATCAGCGATGCCGAACTCGCCCGCCGCGAAGAGGAGGCCCAGGCCCAGGCCGAGCTGCTGCGTCGCCAGGAGGCCGACCTCGCCGAGAAGCGCCGCCTGCGTGAAGAGCAGGAGGCGCGCGAG